>Ga0105050_10000117_pt1 | contig 100580 bp, 87 predicted proteins | sample FRY01_FD_78088 | JGI IMG/M metagenome (GOLD analysis project Ga0105050, IMG submission 78088) | Freshwater microbial communities from Lake Fryxell liftoff mats and glacier meltwater in Antarctica - FRY-01 | ecosystem: Environmental > Aquatic > Freshwater > Ice > Glacier meltwater ... | reverse complement strand
TCTGGGTTGTCAGTCTTGCCGTAATGTAGCAAGTCTTGTCTCATCCATCTGCCAAGGGATGAAAGGTGAACAATTGGCCGGCGGCTGCCGGCCGGCAAGCGCACAGGCATGCAGGTACTCGCTGAGCCACTGCCTAGGGTTAATGTGCCAAGCCCCAAGCGTGGTAAACAGACTGAGCATGGTGGCTGCTAACTGTGCACTGGCTTGGCTGCCAGAGCCGTAGAAGTTCTTGCGACCCACCACAGCTGGGCGCAGGCTGCGTTCGGACTGATTATTGTCTAGGTCTATCTTGGATGCTCAATGAAAGTCATCAGCCCTGGCCAATGACGGACCATGCTTCTTAAGACTGCGTGTGCCTTGGCGTGCACTGGTCTTAGCTAACTCTGACGCAGATCAATCCAAGACAGGATGGTGAGAACTTCTTGCGTTTAGTTGAGGCTAGAATGTGAAGCAAGATTACTTTAGTAGTAAATATGTATTGCGTTAAACTTACAATTTTGACAATTGTGTGGATTTTGCAATTCTTATTGTCAAATCACAAGAAAAAATAAGACTGGATTTTGGTGTTAAATCTTTAGATATTTTTTTAAAACCAAATAATCCTTATTTCATGCGGTGCTTGGCAAGAGTTATCCACAAGAAAACGTGATTCGTATCAAAACCCGTGGACAAAAAGATCAGTTACCCGTAATTTGTTACCAAAGCAACAAAATTAATAAGTTTGGTAACGAAAATTGTCTATCAATCAATCGCAAAATGCTGGTGTTACGCGGATCTACCGCTTTTTTGCCTTGGGTGCATGCTGTTACGCTCTAGCAGCTTGTGCGCCGTGGCCCTTGCCGCCCATAGATTCAGCGACCCAAGGACAGACAAAACGTTTAGTAATACAGTCCAGCGGATCTGACCCGCTGTCGGCTTTGTTTAACGATCCAGCGTTTATCGCACAACTGCTTCCAGCCCAAGAATACGGTCGGGTAAAGGTTGTCTCAGTCCCTCCTGGTACTGGTGCATCCAACGAAGGTAGTATCGTGGTCGTGAAGCGGAAGATCACCCGCAGGGTGCAAGACCCCGATAAGCCTGTTACCAGCGCAGAACCACCCAAGCCAACGACACCGCCTGGCATAACCACTTCGCCGGTGCTCATCGTTGCTGAGCCGTCAGAAGAACGTGCGACGGCGCCAGCGCCACAGAGAGGTGAGATCCTCTCAAAGCAAGTCAATACTCAGGCTGCGCCTGTCCAGCCACCCGCTGCCCGTGGCCCAGTCGCGATATCAACGCCAGTAGCATCTACCCCTAAACGCGCTGAACCCCCCGATAGCATTGCGGATCAACCCAAGTCGGACAAAAAACCTGTGTTGATCGCTAGTGACAAACCCGCGGCAGAACCGAAACTAGTTGCAAAAGCAGCACCAACAACAAAGATACCCGTTTCACTAGACGGGCTAAAGCAACAAAGCGCGAAGTGGCCACTATCAGTTAGACCGACCAATGTTTTCGGCGCAAAAAGCCCCGAAGGTTCTGCATGGAAGGGGCTGGTTTTTAAATCAAAAAGTGGTACTAACGTGAAAGCAGTTGCACCAGGCCGCGTTGTGTTCGCACAAAGCATGCGCGGATACGGAAACCTGATTATCGTGGATCATGGACGCCAATACATCAGCATCTACGGCTATAACAGCGTGCTCACCAAGCAAGTTGGAGACATAGTGAACGTCGGTGAGACGATCGCGACAACAGGCAACACTGGTCCGATCGTCGACGATGGTTTGTATTTTGAAATTCGTAAAGATGGCATGCCTATCAATCCCATGCTCTACTTAGCAAGCTCACCGTAAGGTGGAGCATTACAAGCTTTAACCAGTCTTTAACCATTGAGTCGTAAATTAGGGTTTCCGCTGGCCTTATCTTCAAAAATAGACTGCGCTTTGCCCTCACGTTAATGTTATGTCGCTGCCTGAGCCTCTTTCCTTTCGCGGCTGACAAGGACCTACTAAGCATTCGGATGTTCCGGTCGGTAAGATTCAAAGGAAAGAAGATGTCATCTCAAGCACTCGAGCTTGCTTCCTAGGTGCTGGCAGCTATTTCGCTCGCTGGTTTCAACGAAGCCACGGCCTTCTAACTACAAGCTATTCCTGCTGCTTTGCAAGACCATAATCTCATGGTGTCTGCCCAGAGTGGCAGGGGCAAAACTGCCGCCTTTATGATGCCAGTACTGCACTGTTTGAGCGAGGCCACTGTCCAAGGTGGTCGCAGCGTACAGGTCCTAGTTCTGACGCTCAAGCGCGAACTGGCCATGCAGGTCAGCGAAGCTGCTGGGTTTGATCGGCTGCCAGATCCAAGGTCTCGCGTATGGCGACTGTGGTTGGTGGCATGCCCTATGGTGCACAGATCAAAGCGCTTTCAAAGAGAGTCCATGAAGGCTACGCCTAGCCGCCTGATGGACCACATTCAAAGCAAGCGTGTTGGCTCGTCTACTGACACACACTGATCCCGATGAAGCCAAGCGCCTGCTCGACATGTGCTTTATCGATGGCATCAAGACTGTCGTAGCCCGAACGCCTGCCAAGCCCTAGACGCTGTTGTTCTCGGCAACGGTTGATGGCAGCGTGGCCAATCTTGCGGAAACCATGATGCGCGAATCCGCCTATTTAAAGCAGCCACCAAAGCGGCCAATACGCCGATCGTTTATCGTAAATATTCGTTCATGTATGTACGGGTGCAATCTTTACTTACCAGTCAAAACGAATTGGGTGTTTGGCAAAACGGGAGCGTTCATGTAGGGACGGCAGTGTTTAAACATATATTTTTAGCGGCCTAATAACCGGCCAAAATATCGGAAAGATTGATGAAAGATGACGGCGAAGCGGTAACGCTTTTTGAGCCTTTGATGATAGGAGAAGGCTCTCCGAAGCGTGGGCCGCTAAACGATCTTGCCTTGGATTTGGCCGAAAAATCAACTGCCTTCAGGGCTAGCTTGCCTGCAACCGTCGCCTTGGTGCTCGCCGAGCTCGTACGGGCGGTGAATTGCTACTACTCAAACTTGATTGAGGGACACGACACTCATCCCATTGATATCGAGCGAGCCCTTCAGGGTGACTATAGCGCCGACCCCAAGAAACGCGACCTACAGTTGGAAGCCAAGGCCCATATCACGGTGCAGCGATGGATTGATGAGGGCGGGCTGCAAGAACCCGCAACTTCGCCAGCATCTATAGCGCAAATCCACAGAAGGTTCTGTGAACTGTTGCCCGAAGACCTTCTCTACGTGGAAGATCCATAAAACAAAGAGCGAATTCTGGTTGTGCCAGGACAGCTCCGGGACCGCTATGTTCAGCTCGGACGGCATATTCCCCCAAGTCCAGGGGCTTTGCCGCGATTTCTGGATCGGTTGCACCAGGCTTATCGACACGGTGGACGCACGCAGGCGATTTTGGCAGCGGCATGCGCGCATCATCGCTTGCTATGGGTTCATCCCTTTGCCGACGGCAATGGCCGCGTTGCGCGCCTCATGTCCTATGCCATGTTACACAGCGCGCTTGATACCAAAGGGCTTTGGTCGGTTGCCCGCGGATTGGCCCGGCAAGAACAAGTGTACAAAGAACAATTGCAAGCTTGTGATGGCCCAAGGCGCGGCGATATGGATGGACGAGGCAACCTTAGCGAAGCCGCTCTTGCCTCATTTACCGAATTTTTCCTTAGCACCTGTATTGATCAGGTCGATTTCATGAGCCGGCTGATGCAACCGGATCGCTTGCACGACCGGATCATGATCTGGGCAGAAGAAGAAATGCGCGCCGGCGCCTTGCCGCCAAAATCTGATATGGTTCTCAAAGCAATTCTGTATCAAGGCGCGCTGGAGCGCGGCGTGGTCGATTCCATGCTGGACATGAGCGAGCGAGCGGCACGGCGGATAACCTCCGCATTGCTCAAAGCAGGGGCGATCACTTCAGAAAGCACCCGTGCCCCCCTTCATCTCGCGTTACCGGCGAAATATGCAGAGCGCTGGATGCCGGGCCTCTTTCCTGAGCGCTAATTAATGGGATAACCCTCGACACTAGAGAGAGGCAGCTCCACGACGAATCGACTTGGCCAACTGAATGTAAGAATAACCCGCAGATTTCCTCCTCCCTATCTTCTAAGAGGAGCGCAAATCGACCGTCTTAATCTGTTTACTGTTTCGGTAAGCTCACGCTTGGAATCACCCCATGTTGAGATAGCTTAGTCCGTACACAAAGGTCTGCTTAAGTGATAAGTTAGCAAACGGGTTCTCCAAGGTGATGAAGGTTGTTTCAATGTGCAGTGCGTTGCTTTTACGACACGGCGAATGGGTCTCAATGTTTGTAGAGTTTCTTTACGCGATGTTGGTGTCATGGCATGCCTGACATGGACAAATGCGTCAGGGTTACCGCTTGCGACTTTGTGACACATGGCTCGATAGACTTAAGACTTTTGAGTTTGAAGTTAGGCAGTGTCGGGAGCGTGGATATTGGTTAAAAACGAATTAAAGTTGGTTTGGATGGGGTAGAACATGGAAATTAATGGCAAGACCAAGTTGTATGCCATTGTGGCTGATCCGGTTGATCAAGTTAAAATACCACAAACACTGAATGCACTCATGCGTGAGCGAGGATTCAACGGCGTGTTGGTGCCCATGCATGTGGCAGCTGCTGAGTTGGCCAATTGGTTTCACACGCTGCGCTCAATTAAAAATTTTGCAGGTTTGATCGTGACAGTGCCTCACAAGAAGGCCATTGCTCATCTCTGCGATGAAATCTCTGAAGCCGCGCATGTCATCGGAGCTGTTAACGTTGTGCGTCGAGAGTCTGATGGACGAATGATCGGTGACATTCTTGACGGTAAGGGTTTTGTGGCGGGCCTTCTTTCTAACGACATCGATCCTAAGGGCAAGCGGGTACTACTAGCCGGCGCTGGTGGTGCGGCCAATGCCATTGCTTTTGCATTGGCCGAAGCAGGGGTAGCATATTTGGGGATTCATAATCGAACCACAGAAAGGGTGCATGACATGATTCGGCGGCTGCATCAGGTCTATCCCAATCTCAATGCCGAATCTGTCGGCAATAACCCCGTTGGCTATGACTTATTGGTTAATGCGACATCATTGGGTATGAAAGACACTGATCCTTTGCCAATAGACATCGCAGGTATAAGCGCTGAACAAGTGGTGGCAGAAATCATCATGACACCCGAGATCACGGCACTTTTGGCGCAAGCCCAGGCCAAAGGTTGTAAGGTTCAATTTGGTTTGCCCATGCTGCGCTCCCAAGCCGCACTCATGGCGAAGTTTGTGGGTATTTCAGATTGACAGCGAATGATATTTGATTACGTTATTGTTGGCGGTGGAACGGCCGCATGTGTTCTAGCCAATAGACTAACGGCTGGTGGTCGTTGGCGTGTGCTGGTGCTTGAGGCAGGCGACGAGCCCCGCAATCCTTGGATCCGAATCCCTGCTGGCTTTACCAAGCTTTTGGTCAATCCGATCTACAACTGGCGGTTTGAGACCAAGCCAGAACCCAATGTCTTGGGACGCGTCATTGCCATTCCCCGTGGCCGTGGACTGGGTGGTTCAAGCCTGATTAACGGGATGATTTATGTACACGGTCAACCCGAGGACTACGATCAATGGTCGGCCTTGGGTGCCACCGGTTGGTCTGCCGACACGTTATTGCCATATTTTAAGAAGGTTGAGACCTACGCATTCGCCCAAGGGATGCGAGGCACCGATGGCCCCATGCATATTGATCAGGTCCGTGAGCGCTACCCGATCGCTGTCGCGATGATTGAAGCCGCGAATGAGGCTGGTTTTCCGTATAACCCCGACTACAACGGTACCAAGCAAGACGGCTTTGGTTACTACCAAGTGGCACAACGAAAAGGACAGCGGTGGAGTACCTTTGACGGCTATTTAAAGCCAGCGCTTTCGCGTGCCAACCTTCATGTCATGGTTAACGCCATGGCGCGTCAATTGGTATTTGAAGGCAAACGTTGTGTGGGCGTGACCTATCTTCACAAGGGGGAACTGAAGACCGTTAAAGCCAGCCAATCGGTTATTTTGTCGGCCGGGGCGGTACAAACACCTCAATTACTCGAGGTCTCTGGGATCGGCGACCCAGAACGCTTACAAGGGCTTGGCATAAAAATGGTGCATGCCAATGCGCAAGTGGGTGAGAATTATGCAGATCACTATGCAACACGAATGAACTGGCGCGTGCGAGGCGCCAGCACTTTGAATGAAACCACCCGTGGTTGGCAACTGCTTCGATCCGTCTTGCAGTACGCAATGACTCGCCGCGGCGCGTTGAGTCTGGGTACAGGCTTAGTCAATGGATTCGTTCGCTCAAAGCCGTCAATGACAACGCCAGACATACAGTATTTTTTTATGCATGCGAGTTACGCCAACGCGGCTGTTCGCGCCTTGGATACCAAGCCTGGCATGACCGTTGGCGTGACGGGTTTGCGTCCAAGCTCGCGCGGTAGCATCCATATCGAAGTGGCCGACGTGGGGCAACCGCCCGCGATACGCCCCAACTTTTTGGCCACGGCAGAAGATCAGCAGTGTTTGATCAATGGCATGAAGATTGTGCGTGACATCATGAGCCAACAAGCGATCAAACGGTATATTGACTTCGAGATGAGTCCTGGCAGTACCATTCAGCGTGACGATGAGTGGTTGCACTTTGCACGCGAGAATGGTCAGACCATCTACCACCCGATTGGCACTTGTCGAATGGGTAGTGATGAAAATGCGGTCGTTGATCCATATTTACGCGTCTGTGGTGTGACCGGTTTACGCGTGGTTGATGCATCCGTATTTCCCACCATGGTGTCGGGCAACACCCAAGCAGCGGTTATGGCCGTTGCTGAGCGTGCCAGTGATTTGATTTTGGCAGGGGATCATCGCTAAGGTGCGACAAGATTGCCAAACGACGTTTCAGCGTTTTGTCTGATTCTCCCGATGCGCCTGAATTCGATTTGACGACTGTTGTGGCGCCTGAGTGAACATCCCAGCCACTCACCCAACCATTTCGCGCCAATGACTAAGGATTACTAGCCAGTCACAACGCAATCGCATAGACTGGCATGAATTCGCGATGAACCGCTAACTCGATTACCCCATGCCACACTCTCCGGCTCCCGCCGATCTGATCGACTCACGCTATGCCCTATGGCGACTGATTATCTCGTTACTGATCATGCTCATGGGCAGCAGCTGTATGTTTGCTGTCGCTGTGGTGCTCCCACAAGTGCAGGCCGAATTTGGCATTTCCCGCTCAGAAGCTTCACTGCCCTACACCTTGATGATGGTGGGGTTCGGCGTCGGTGGACTCTTCATGGGCCGCGTGGTTGACCGTTACGGGGTTTCAGTAGCGCTTTTGATTGGTTCAGGCGGCATCTTGTTGGGGTTTTTGTGGTCTAGCGTCAGTGAAGGGATTGTGGGCTTTACGTTAGCGCATGGCCTGTTTCTTGGATTGTTGGGAACCTCGGCCACCTTCGCGCCGTTGGTGGCTGACACCTCCCTTTGGTGGAACAAGCGCCGCGGTATTGCTGTGGCAGTGTGTGCCAGTGGCAATTACCTGGCCGGTGCGGTCTGGCCCAATATTGCAAATTGGGGCATCGACAGTGTTGGTTGGCGCGAAACGTACTTTTGGATGGGTATTGTTTGTAGCGTCAGCATGGCCCTATTGTCGTTATTGCTGTGGCGGCGCCCACCGCTATCGGTCTCGACACCTTCAGCCTCGAGCGGTGTGGTGGCCTCTTCGCGGCCATTTGGCTTAAGCACGGGACATGCGCAAACGTTGCTGATCATTGCAGGTCTTTCGTGTTGCGTGGCCATGGCCATGCCGCAGGTCCATATCGTGGCCTATTGCGTCGACCTTGGATTCGGTCCGGCACGGGGTGCCGAAATGCTCTCATTGATGCTGGGCTTTGGCGTAATCAGCCGGCTTTTGTCTGGCGTGATTTGCGACCGAATAGGTGGCATACGAACCCTTCTATTGGGCTCGCTTCTGCAAAGCGTGGCACTGTTGATGTTCCTGCCCTTTAACGGCTTGGTATCGCTTTATGTGATTTCAGCCGTGTTCGGTTTGTTTCAGGGAGGCATCGTGCCGTCCTATGCCATCATCGTGCGAGAACACTTTCCGCCCGCAGAAACGGGCCGTCGAGTCGGCGCCGTGATCATGGCCACCATGCTGGGCATGGCCCTTGGTGGCTGGCTTTCGGGCTATATCTTTGACCTGACTGGTTCCTACGACTTCGCTTTAATCAATGGTGTCATTTGGAATGCAGTCAATTTATCCATTGTGCTTTGGCTCCTGTGGCGACTGAAGACCCGAGTGTTACGGCCGCCAGCAGGCTTATCGACTGTTTAATAAAAAAAGATTTTGTCAGTTCAGGTGTTGTAGCGATTCACCAAGGGGCTTTGGACAAAGCTTCGCGCGCTGCGACTCGTCCGAACGCAAAACACTCTCCAATGTTGCCTGTGCCTTGGTACAAATAACCAAATATCGATCCCATCTCGCCAGCACTGTAGAGCCTATTAATCGGTTGGCCATCAGGGCGCAATACTTCAGCCCGCTCGTTTCTACGAGGACCGCCCTGTGTGTTTAGCATGCTCGGCACCAGTTCCATGGCGTAAAGCGATCCTTCAGCGATGGGGTGCAGTGACTTGGTGCGCCCAAACTCAGTATCGTGACCGGCAAGTGCTGATTTGTTCCATGTATCAATTGACTTTGCCAGCGTCTTTTCATCTATCGATAATTTAGCGGCCATCGTTTGAACGTTTGCTGCTTGCTTGATCCAACCGTGCTCTATTTCCTTGCGGTTGTCACGACTCCAGTCGTAGCCAATCATGATGGGCGTCCAGCCACGATTGGGTTTGCTGTCATACAAAGGACCCGCATCAAGCAGGGTCTGATCAAAGATCATGTACATCGGTGTTCTAACAGGCATGGGTGCCCATTGATCACCCATGGGGATTTTGCCGTGCTTGTGTTTGTATTTTTCATTGATGAAACGCTTGCCATCAGATCCCACAACAATCATGCCCCCTGGTGGCTCGTGCGAGAAGTGCAAAGGAATAATAGAAAACGTGGTTGGGTACTCAGGGGCCTTAAAGGCGATTGAAGGACCCGCGTAATTGTTCATGTGCCAAAGGTCAGCGCCCGCTTGCATGGCCATACGAATGCCGTCACCCTCGTTGTAGGGCGAACCTGAGGTGTAGCAAAACGGCACCCCAGGCAGATAGTTTCGAATCATGTCTTGATTGTTTTCAAAGCCGCCGCACGTCAGGATCACGGCTTTATTGGCTTTGATGCGTATCGTTTGGCCATTTTGCTGAGCCACCACGCCACCGATTGAGCCATCGGTTAGTTGAATCAACTCAGTTGCTGGAGTTTCATAGAGGATTTCGATTTTTTCTCGAGATTTAACCGACTCTTCGAGAAACGCCCACGTTTGAGAGTAGCCCAAGATATCGCCATGATGATACTTGTGAACACATTCAGCGCCAGGCAGGTCAGGGTACTCAACCCCAGCGGGTGGTGGTTGATGTTCTTGCGGATCCCCGCCAATACTGGCGAGCCACTCATTGTTTTTACAGTTCTCTTGTGCCCAGACTTCAACCATTGCCTGTGGCACTTCGAATGGCCCACACAGGGCTTTGAGATAGGTTGCCGCTGCTTGTGGATCGCTTGGATTGAGATAACCCTGTGAGGAAACTCGGGTATTGCCTCCAACGGCATGTGGGGGAGCTTTGTCTATTAAAAGAACACTCGCCCCACCATCAGCGGCCGCGATGGCTGCTGCTGATCCAGCGCCACCAAACCCGACAATCACAATATCGGCTTCTTTATGAAAATTAGTCACAGTAAATCACTCACTTAACAGGAAGGATTGGATAATCATGATTTTATCGGATTGTTAGCCTAGTGTTTGTTGTTGCTCAATGTACTCGTAATACAGCTGGGCGAGCACAATGCGCCGCCCCGTGGTGAATACGCCATGTCAATATTGAGTCAAAGAGACCAATTGATCATGCGTTTTAAAAATGCGGTGGGCAGCTCGTTGTTGTAGCACCAAGAAATGCCAGCTGAACCAGTCTTCTTGGGCCATATCACTCGAGAGAACCGGCTAAGCCAGGCGCTGCTGGCGTGCGTGCAATCCGGTTTCGAGGATAACGCCGATCTGGTTGGTGTTATCCATGCTTACAGGGTGGGGCACGCTCGGATAGCGGGTGCAGATATTTCGCCTGCGGTTGGGGCATCGGGCCAAGAACGCACCGAAGCGACTCAGGCAGCATTGGCTGCTTGAACGCCGTAGGAATCACCTTCCTTAAGGCAGGGGAGGATGCCAATGAGCCCTGATGTTGTCGATGGGTTGTCAGTGCAGCCTATCTCGGGCAAGTTTGTGATTGCCTATTTTTACAAAAGAGCCTAATTTATTGAGATGTCTGATACTCATCAACGACCAATTGGTCAGCGCATTGATTGGTTATTCGACTTGGCTCGTCGTCATGGCCAAGTTTTCTGTGGCCCTGAGGCCACCTTGGCTCGTGCGCGCTACTTGAGTCGACACACCACAGCCATGGTGGCGCTCAAATGCATGGATGGGCGCATTAACATTCCGGTCGCCACGCAAACCCCCACTGGGATCGTGATGCCATTTCGTAATTTGGGCGGCATCTTTGATTTGGGTTGGCCGCACTTGGGCGAAGTCTTGCAGCACCATGTCATGGGCATGATCGCGCAAGGCAGACGCGCACTGCTGCTCATCACGTACCACTACTCCAAAGGCGATCCAAAGCGTGGCTGTGCTGGATTTCATTTCAACAAGCAGGCAGCACTTGACCACACATGGCAGATTCGCGAACAAGTGACGCACATCTTTGGTCAGTCTCATGAGTCGGTTTATCCGCTGGTGTGTGGTTTTGAGACGGATGAGGATGCGATCACCTTGCATTCTCATGTGGGTGGCCCCACGCTTAACTTGGGTGACTTCGTGGGTCAGGATGAAAAGTCCATGGCGCTTAAGTTGGCAACGCTTTTGCCAGATATGCCCAGTGAAATGTGCGACGACTTGTTGCCGTTGCTGATGGGTAATTTAAGCCATATTCAACAAGTCAGGCAACAGAATGAACAACAACTCAGGCTTCTTGATATTGAGCACCGTGAGTGGATGATCTGCTTGGGTCGAGGCTTTGACTGGTTGCACACACCTAACTTGGCACTCATCATCGGGCCTTATAGCCCAAATTTGTCGCACCCTATTCAAACGGCTGCACAGATTATTGACGGCAATATGCGCGCTGGACGTATTCCCGACGATGGTTTCTTGTTGCTGGCCTCTGTGCCTTACGACCATATTGGCGTTGATCGCGCTCGGGCTGAGTTGAAGGCGCGATTCTTAGCGCAGTTTGCGGGGCAGGTGATTCAGGATCAGTTGCCTGCCTTGGCTAAAAAGATGCATGTGCGAACAGCCGTTCTTGATTGGCGCTCGAGAAAATTAGAAGCGTTGCTAGAGAACTAGCCCAAGCACAGGCCTTAAACCGCCTGAGGCGGCGCGGTTTGATCCAGGTGACGGCCAGGCCGTGCGCCAGTGCTTTTCTCGCCATCCCAGACCAACCGACCGTTGACAAATACCGCAGCGATGCCGCGAGCCGGTTGGCGAGGCGCCTCAAAGGTTGCCCGCTCGGCGATTGTGGCTGGATCAAATATGGTGATATCGGCAAAGTGTTCAAGTGCCAAGCGGCCCCTCAGCCCCAGTCCGAAACGATCGGCTGGCATTGAAGTCATGCGTTTAACGGCCTCTTCGACAGAAAACAGATGCCTCTCACGCGCGTAATGTCCCAACACTCGGGGAAACGTGCCCCAGACACGTGGGTGGGGGTGTGAGCCTTTGTGAATGCCGTCGGAACAAATGATGGTGTGCTTAAAAGACAAGATGCGTTGAACATCAGACTCGTCCATGATGAAAAAAATACCAGCAGCGGGTATCAGTCGATCAACCGCTTCGTCCAGACTCACGCCCCATTGTTTTGCGATATCGGCCAAGTCTTGACCGGCTAATTCTGGGTGCGGCACCGATTCGGACACGATGACGCGAGTGGCTTGTTTGTGACGACCCGAATTGAGCATGGTGGCGCTGGCAATCCAAGGCGTTGTGTCTAGTCCGACCGATTGTTGTTTCATCGCGGTCTCAATTAACGTCAACGTTTCGGTTGAACGACCGTGGTTCGCGAGCCCAGCGCATTTGTGATGCGACACTTGCACACCACAACGGGCCTCTCGACCCACTTGAAATGTCTCATGAAGTGCCTCGACAATCGCATCACCTTCATCGCGCATGTGAGTGGTGTAGAGCTTGCCGTGGGCACTTGCAACGGTTGCCATGGCTGTCAATTCAGCTGTTGTGGCAGCACGAGCTGGGGGGTAAAAGGCACCAGTCGACAAACCAATGCCGCCTTCAGAGAGGGCCTGATCAAGTGCCACACGCATCGCTTTGAGTTCACGGGCGTCGGCAGGGCGATTCAGGTCTTGAACCTCGTTGATTCGCAGCGTGCCATGGCCAATTAAGCATGCGCTGTTGACAGCGGGGGGATCTTTTTCTAGTGCCGCACGATAGTCTCTGTAACGCTCAAAACGGGGTAGATGTTCTTCTAAGATCAAATCCAAGGGCGCGGGTAACGCGCCTTGGTATTTGAGCGGTGCAATTGAAAACCCGCAATTGCCATTGATGACACTGGTGACGCCCTGACTGGTCATACAGGCCAAGAGTGGATCCGTTAACACAGCCTCGTCATGATGCACATGCGGGTCAATGAAACCAGGGGCCACGGCCAGTCCGGTGGCATCAAAGATGTTGCCAGCTTGCCAATCGTGCAGAGTGCCAATCGCAACAATGCGGTCATCGACCACTGCCAAATCAGCCTCAAAACTTGCCGCGCCCGTTCCATCAATCAGACGACCCCCACGAATCAGTAAGTCAGCGCGCATGTTTGTATCCGTCCTAGTCGATTAAAGCCACGGTAAAGAAAATAATTCAATCATCAAAGAAATATTTCAATCATCAAAGGATAGTCGCTTGGAGCTGTCTTAAGTGACGGGTGCTCGAGGTTTGTTTGGTCTTGTGTTTTTTGTTAGCACCTTTCAGCAACAAAACAGAGCCCAATGAACGAGCATTGCACAGGTCGCGCTTGAATACACGGGTACGAATGCGGCATTTGGTGCCCGTTGTAAGCTCAGTCGTATAAAATTTAGATGTGTCAATCAATAATTGATCGACATTTATTCTATCCATTGGTTAGATCGCAGACATTACCAATTTTTGACTCGGATAGCAGGACGCAGGCGATATGAATCGCGCCTAAAACTGGATTCCAGCCAATATGACAGCCGTTGATTACTTCTCTTTTTATTTATTTGGACTGACCTACGTCATTATCGTGATTGCCGTATTCGTCACGGTTAGCGGTCTAGACGATGTGTTCATTGATGTGGTCTATTGGTTAAGACGCGCATGGCGGGCCATAACGGTCTACCGACGACACGATCGAACAGGCTACGAGACGCTGCTGAGCGTCTCAGAAAAGCCGTTGGCTGTGATGATTCCGGCTTGGCATGAAACCGGGGTGATTGGTCAGATGGCGCAAAATGCCGCCAACACAATCGATTACGAAAACTACCACATCTTTGTGGGTACCTATCCCAACGATCCCGAAACGCAACGAGATGTGGATGAGGTTTGCGCTGTATTTCCCAACGTCCATAAAGTCGTGTGCGCCCGGCCTGGTCCAACGAGCAAAGCCGACTGCTTGAATAATGTGCTTGATGCCATCCAGCAGTTTGAAAAAAACGCCAATTTGAATTTTGCAGGTTTTATCTTGCATGACGCCGAAGACGTTATATCGCCGATGGAGTTACGGCTGTTTAATTTTTTAGTCGACAGAAAAGACTTGATTCAAGTCCCGGTGTATCCGTTTGAACGCAAATGGTATGAATTTGTTGGAATGCACTACATCGACGAGTTTATAGAATTACATGCCAAGGATGTACCAGTTAGAGAGGCTTTGGCGGGTCAAGTACCGAGCGCTGGGGTCGGTACTTGTTTCAGCCGCCGTGCGGTCGAAACCTTGTTGATTGAGGGTGATGGCATTGCCTTTGATACCCAAAGTTTGACCGAAGACTATGACATTGGGTTTCGCTTGAAGGCGAGGGGTCTTGAAGAGGTTTTTGTTCGGTTTTCTGTGCTCGATCAAGACAAGTCTCAGTGGCGCGCCAAGCGTCCATTTGGTCAAAGCTTCAAAGAATCCAATGTCATTTGCGTGCGGGAGTTTTTCCCAGACACGATTGCCGCGGCTGTGCGGCAGAAGTCTCGTTGGATTATTGGCATCGTATTTCAGGGGTATGTGACCCACCACTGGACGAAGGACTGGGTTCTTAACTACTTTTTGTGGCGTGACAGAAAAGGTGTGTTGACTAATTTCTTCAGTTTCGCGGCCAACGTGATTTTTTTGCAGGTGGTGTTGATCTGGCTCTATGAGGTCTTTTGGCCAGATGCCTATCAATTTCTATCGATTTTTGCGGAAAACGAGTTGCTGGTCTTTTTGTTGTAGTTCAACATTTTTTTGATGTTTAACCGGCTGATGCAACGGATGATATTTGTCACCAATTACTACGGTCTTTTTCAGGGACTGTTGTCGTTGCCTCGCATGATTCTGGGTAACTTTATTAACTTTATTAACTTTATGGCCAATTGGCGAGCTTTAAGGCAAGTCATTGCCTAGGGCAACCCGAGGCGGGTTGCCTGGGAAAAAACCACCCATGACTTCCCAACGCTGGGTGAGGTTTCGCGCGCCAGACGCATGATTGGTCAGATCTTAATTGAGCAGGGGGTTCTTGATGAGGCGCGCTTGTTGCAGCGATTAAGTGACAAACCGTCTGGCATGAAAATCGGGACCTGGTTGGTTCATAGCGGTACGATTAGTGCTGTGGCGTTGTCACAGGGACTCGCGGCGCAGGCCAATGTGGCGTGTCAATCCATCGCGGCTGACGATATCTCGCCCGACTTGATCGACAAGGTGCCGGCCCGAGTGGCTCTGCACTACGCCGTTTTGCCGATTGGTCTTGTGGGCAACCAATTGACAATGGCTAGCGAATCAATTTTGAGCCCGATTGTGCTGGCCGCATTGCGTCGCAAACTCGGGTTATCGGTTCAATACGTGATTGTGCCGATTGGGCAGGTCACGGTGGGTTTGCGATATTGGTATGCGCGGTTGCGCCAAGACGAGCCGCGCGAAGCATTGGCGCAGGCCATTCGCGTTGGCCGCCTGGATCCATCGCTTGAGCAAGAGGCATGGCAGCGCTACGAGTCCCACCAAGTTTTATTGGGCGAAGTGCTTCAATCTTTGGGACGGATCGACACAGCCGCGTTTTCTGCCCTTTTTTTGCAGCATGCACAGACTGAAGAGCCCTTGGGGCAGTTCTTGGTGGCGTAATCTATCCTGTCGCCGGATGTATTGGACTTGGCCATCGCGCGGCAGAAAGAAATTCAATTGTCCATGTCACAAGTCATTGACCAGTTAGGCCGAGACCGGCCATCACCCACTACGGCGGTGATGGCATGAATCCAAATCAATTAACGAGTCACGCCAGGGACGCCCGTGCGGTCAGAAAATATTTTTTTTCTGGGCTTATGCTGTTGCTGTTGCTGTTGTCTTTGCTACTTTTGGTCGCTCACGCCAAACAAGACAAGGAGCCGGCTTGGGCCGAAAACCTGACCAAAGAGCAGCGATTTTTGGTTTTCCCGCACATCGATGCTGGTTTTAGATCGCTCAAAAGTAAGGATTTTGACCGGGCCGTTCAAGAGTTCACCCGTGCCACTGCGATTGCCCCCCATCAACCTGTCTTGGTTGGCTATTTGGCGCAAGCGCTTTTGCAAGCTGATCAGCTTGACCAAGCATTCACGGTACTTGATGCGCAATTGTCAAGAACCCCTAACAACCAAGCATTGCGAGATGTTAAAAACGCTTTAACAGAACGGTTGACAATTAAAACAATGGCGCAGGCCCAATCTCTTGCGGCTGACCCTAAACAATTAAGACGTTATCTCCAAAGCCAAAAACCTATCATCTACAACGCCTTTGTAGAACGTGAATGGCTTGATTTGTTGGCGCAGGCCTCAACCCCCGACCAAGACTTCATTGCCGCCTACGCGGTTAAATTTTCTGAGAACGATGCCTTTCGTTTGACTCAAATTATCAAAATGCTGGTGCGCGAAGATGACCAGCACGATGCCGATGACTTTATCGAATCGCTTCCTGCCTCATTTCTGACGCCATTTGTTGAAGTCGACAACCTCAGTTACCAGCTGTTGGCTACGGGGTACGCTCGTGAGGCTTTGCTGCTCTTAATTAAGGCCTATCCGTATGAGTCAAATTCGCCTTCTGAGCGAACAACTTTGCTCAAACGGATGATCATTGCGCAAACCGCAGTGAAAGACAAATCCATTTTGCAGCGCTTTGTTGACGACGACGTGAAACATATCGCTACCCCAACCCAGGAGCGAGAATGGCTTACCTTGATGTCGATGGCTTTTGGTGACGAGTTAGCACCACTGGTGAACTATCGACTGAAGTTTGTTGAAAACCGAGCAGTTTACGAACAAGACATCTTAGAGGAACTGAAGCAAGATGCGCCGCTGCCAAATGTGCGTGAGTTACAAGATTTTATAGCGCGCATCGGTGTTGTCAGTCCTGCGTTCACAGAAACCCTCAGTTTTCGGTTGTTCAAAAAAGGTGCCAATGCCGAGGCTTGGTCGGTGTTGATGGCGCGTTACCCGTTTGCAACGATGGCACCTGATCAGCGTGACGTTTTACTCGAGCGACTTGCGTTGATCGCTGATCGTGATCCAACAGTGGTGACGCGACACGACCGAGGGCGATTGTCTGAACCGTTGAGCAGTCTGCGTGCGCGTTCAATCCAAGCTGGTTTGCTGGCAATGGTTGGTGAGTGTTCGGGTGTGCGGCGTGTACTCGGTGATTTTTCTGATGGCTATGGGGTATCGCAGTGGATGCTTCTTGGCGGTTGCTACCAAAAGGCTGGTCTTTCAGGGCTCGCTCAAATGGCCTATCAGCAGGCGGCTGTCGCTGCGCCTAGTGCTTTAACCGAGCGCGCCGTGGCCTTTGCTGCATTCACTGATCAGGACTTTCAGACAGCGCTCAAAGCTTGGCGCCGATCGTTTGAGTATGCCGCACCGAGTCCTTCGGATCTTGTTGCTGCGGCAACGACGGCACTGGCGGCTCAAGACTCGGAGCAGGCAAGGCTTTGGCTTGATCAGTATGAAAGTCTCAACACAAAGTCAACAGCGGACTACTGGACTTTAAGAGCGCAAGCTTGGGCGAGTGTGGATTTGAATCTCGCGTTGGTTGATATGCAGCGTGCTATTGCGCTTGATCCCACGGCTGAGCGATTGCTTGAACTCGGTCGCTGGCAGTTAACACTGGGTGACCAGACCGGTGCCTTGGCCTCCATTCAAAAAGCAGTTAAGCTCGCGCCCAAAGATGGTCTTGCTCAGTCTGAGCTGGGTTTCCTTTTTTATCAATTGGGTCAGCTTAAGCCAGCACGTGAGCACTTGAGTGAAGCCATGAAAAGCCGTCCAGGCGATCCTCAAATTATTCAGCAGCTGGCTTACATTGACCAGCAGCTCGGTGACAATACGCAGTCGATGGCCTTTATCCGTTTGGCGGTTGATCATGATTTGCGTTTTTTGCCACAAGAACAAACGCCTGAGCGGGTTGAAAGTTTGTTTGCCTTACGCCGCATGTACGAAGATCTTGATCGACGTTGGACTTTTAGTGTTGATGCGCTCTCGGGTTCGGCGCCGTCGCTCTCGGCGGGATCACCCCAGCCGGGTCTGGGTTATCGCAGTTACTCGCAAATTGAGGTGGATTACCGCTTAGGCAATCCAGCGGTTAACAACGGGAAAACACTATCGGTTTATTCGCGTGTGTTCGGTGGTAGCGGCGTTGATAACTCACCCGTGCCGGTTTACGCCCCAATGCTTGGCGTCGGCTTGCGTTGGAAACCATTAGCAGAACAGGTTCTTTACCTTTCGATTGAAAAGCAAATCCCACTTGATCATGGCACGAGTGCGCCATCCAATACGATGTTGAGAGCGAGTGCGTCACTTTTTAACGACGGTATCTATAGCGATGATTAGCATCCCCCAGGCGCTGGCTGGATATCGCAAAATCTATATTTAGATGCGGCCTATTATTTATCTGACCAAGCCTTTTCGTTCTTAGCCGACTACCGAGTTGGTTATCACCACAAAATCAAACAAGGCCAGACCATCGAGCCCTATGGGCGGGCGGTGGTGAGTAAAGTCAGCGGTATTGGTGAGGCTGACATTCGTGCTGGCATTGGTATGCGGTGGAATTTGTGGGGCTTGGAAAGTCGCTACAGCGCTTACGCCAGCCGTGGTTATTTGGATGTTGAAATCCAAGGTGTCATTCAGGCTCAAAGTTCAGACCGTGTGGTTGCTTTGTTTAGCATGGGAGTCCAATGGTGAAACGTCTCATTTCTTTACTTTGTTTGTCTATCGGCCTATGGATGGCAACCCTTGGTAGCGCCCAAGCCTTTACCGCTATCATCTACCAACCGCAAACGCAGGATAGGGAGATTGCCCCGTTGGTCTGGCAAAAGGCTTTCCGTGCTGTCAAGCAAAGCGGGGTTGATGCCTTGGTTTTTCAGTGGACCGGCTATGGCGAGGCCTTCGCGAGCCCCGATTCGCAAGCCTGGTTAAAAGCGCGAATGATGGAGGCGATTACGGCCGACCTAAAGCTCATTATTGGACTCTACGCCGATCCGGAAGTGTTTTCAGCGGTGGATGTGTCGAACGATTTGCTGGAACCCTATTTTTTGCGTCTAACCGAAAAAAACCTTGCGTTGGCAGCCTATTGGCAATCACAGATACCAGACAGTGCACGATTGGGTTGGTACCTACCGCTAGAGATTGACGATAGGCGCTGGCGGGCACAAGAGAGCCTGTCGGCTTTGGTCTCTGGGTTGCAGCGTGACGTCACGGCACTCAGGACGATGGATTCTAAGCCCGTCTATGTGAGTGCATTTTTTCGCGGTAATGCCACACCCTCAGCCTTTGGTGCGATGCTAGCTTCAGTAAAAAATGTTAGCGGGGTAGATATTTGGGTTCAAGATGGTCTTGGTAACACGGGGTTACAGCCGCGTGAGCGCGCGCTGTACTTGGCGCCTTTTGACCGTTGCGACAGCTCCCCCGTCCAGGGGGTCGTTTTTGAGATTTTTCGCCAGACTGGCACGGATCAAGCTTTTAAGGCCAAGCCACTGCCACCCGCGCGTCTTAAAAAAGCGATGAAACAGCGGGCACCTTGCGCAAGCGACAGTGTGTTTTTTTCCCTGCGCTACTTTTACCCGATTACTCAAAAGTAGATAATTTCTATTGAGAGACCCAGCGCGATGCGCACAGGTCTAAAAAATCGACTGTCCTGGCCTGCGAGAGGGCGGCATCGTCAGCACTGTATGAGGCTCGTTGATCACAATTAAACCCGTGTCCGGCGGGGTAAAAATAGTTCAGTAGGGTGGGGTGTTTGGCCAGCACGGTTTTGGCCGCCTCCGGTGTCGGGCTTTGATCTCGTTCACCCAAGTGCAACATCACGGGGCACAGTGGCTTTAAGTCCCCGTTAGAAGCAATCCCGCCGGGGTAATAAGAAACCGTTGCGCACAGCCCAGCAATTTTGGCTGAGGCCAGCCAAGCCAGTGTGCCACCCCAACAAAATCCAACCATAGAGACTTTTGCTTGCGTCAGTTTGACATCGTTAACAGTGGCTTGAAGATCGCTGAGCGCTTGCTCAAAAGGTATTTTTCCAATGATGGCAATGCCTTTTTCATCGTTGGGTTGCTCATAAGTCGCTTCGTATTTGGGTGTGACTCGATCGAACAAGGCGGGCGCTGCGGTGAGGTAACCATGCTCAGCAAAATGGTCTGCAACGCTTCGGATGTAACGATTAACGCCAAATATTTCGGGTGCAATAACCACGGCGCCTTTGATCACGCCATTCGGTTGTGCCACGTACACTTCAAACGAATGGCTATCGGCTGACTGTAGTGTCTTGAGCGTGCCCATGTCATGTGTCTCCTGTTCGGTGATTGCAAAAAATAGTATGTGGATTTGGTGGGTAGCGTTTAAATGCCAACCAAAACTTGTGCGATCCGCTCAGCTGCTCGCCCATCGCCATACGGATTGTGTGCCAGCGACATCTGTGAGTAGTGTTCAGGGCTATCAACAAGTAAGCTGACAGTGTTGAAAATTTGGTCAACGTCAGTGCCAACCAGTTTGACCGTGCCGGCTTGAACAGCCTCAGGGCGCTCGGTGGTATCGCGCATGACCAAGACCGGTTTGCCGAGACTTGGTGCTTCTTCTTGTATGCCACCGCTATCAGTCAACACCAAATAACAGTGCTTTAACAGCAGGGCAAAAGGTTCGTAGTCTAGGGGTGCGATAAGGTGAACATTGGGCAAACCAGCGAGCAGATTCATCACGGGTTGCTGTACGTTGGGGTTTAAGTGCACGGGATAGACGATATGCATTTTGGGGTATCGCATCGCCAGTGACTTTACCGCCTCGCAAATCCGGATGAAGCCATCACCGAAATTTTCTCGGCGGTGACCCGTCATCAAAAGAAAGGGGTTGTGACGCCAATCAAACGCCAGTTGCTCATCCAGTATGGGGGTATTTTGAGTGTCAGATCCGTTTCTTTCCGTTTGCTTTAAGGTCCAAAGCAAGGCGTCTATCACAGTGTTACCGGTCACCCAAATCTTAGCGGGATCAATGCCTTCAGCCAGTAAATTTGATTGGCTTTTTTCGGTTGGGGCAAAGTGCCAGCGGGCAATTTTGCTGATGACCTGACGGTTAAACTCCTCGGGGAAAGGCGCTTGCATGTCATGGGTACGCAGTCCTGCTTCGACATGGCCGACCGGGATGCCGGCGTAAAAAGCCGCCATGGCAGTGGCAAGCGCGGTACTGGTATCACCATGCACCAACACCGCCTTGGGCTGGACCGTTGCAAGAGTGTCGCGTAGCCCCAGCAAAACACGACTCGTCACATCTGCCAAGTCTTGCGAAGGTTTCATGATGTCAAGGTCGATTTGCGGATGAATATCGAATAAGGTCAACACTTGATCGAGCATCTGTCGGTGCTGCGCCGTGACACAAACAACAGTTTCAATTGAATCCACAGCTTGCAAGGCATGCACAACGGGTGCCATTTTGATGGCCTCAGGTCGTGTGCCAAAAACAACGAGAATTTTGGTGAGGGTCGTCTGTGTCATGGCTGTCCGGTCAAAGGATTGCTTGTTTTTCAGTTTGGCTGGGCTTTGTTGCGCGGTAGTAATGATCGATATTAATCATGATCTTGTGGGTTCGATTCCTGAGGTGACTGCCAATGCTGCGCCACAAAATCTGCTTGGTGTTGCTGCGTAAACCTCACAACATCCCACTCACCACAAATAAGTGACTCGTCGACCCAGCGGTAAATCCAAGCCTTTTGAGGGGCATCGTTCTCGATCAAAACCGTCACCAACTCTCTGAAGTAGGGGCTGCCCTCAAAAGCATCTAGCTTCAGCAGAGCCTCGTCAGAGACCTGAAGACACAAGACGCCATCAATCTGCGCCAATGGGTCTCTGTTGGTCAGGGCCCCTGGGTAGGTCTTATTCAGTAGTGTGTGGCGAGACCACTGTTTAAGGGTGGCCTTCTGAAATCCACATCGCTCACCAGTGACCCCTTCAAAAATATTCGCGAACATTAACGAACCATATGCAAAAACATTCGTACCAATCATGTTGATATCCTTTATGGCTTAATGGGTTCTTAGTAACCACTCTGACACAAAGTCGTTAAAAAAAACAATCCAAACGAAATTCAGAAATAGCGGCTTGTCGCGAACAAAAGTTAACTTACCCAAGGGGAAACCCCGACCAAGGTATGCCAATCTTTTCCGATACACTCAATCGTGATTAACCACTAGGCTGTTTAGCTTTCTGGTTGGTTTGGTGACAAGTACAAGCTAGTGCATTAAGCCCTAACTTTAAATCGGAGACTACAACAATGAAGAAGAGAATTAGCGTCGTTGGACTGGCCCTAGCCGGTTCGCTGCTGGCTAGTGCAGCCATTGCACAAACAAACAGTATCGGTTTGCCGCCAACGTTGGCATGGAGCGCTTATGACGTCGGCTCTGGTGGTTACAACCAATCCGTGGCCATTGGTAATGCATTTAAGCAAACCTATGGCGTGAACTTGCGTGTCTTGCCAGGCAAGAACGACGTGTCGCGGACCTTGCCACTGCGCGAGAACAAAGTTCAATTTTCTGCCAATGGTGTTGGTGGCAGCTACATGGCTCAAGAGGGTTTCTACGACTTTGGTGCTCCAACATGGGGTCCACAAGCTGTTCGTGCGCTGATGCTTAACAGTTCCGACCAAGTGCTGACCGCTGTAGCCGCAGGCGATGCCGGTATCAAGACAGTTGCTGACATGAAAGGCAAGCGAGTGGCTTGGGTGATTGGTGCGCCTTCATTGAACCAAAACATCAAGGCGATTTTGGCCTTTGCCAACTTGACCTGGAACGATGTGAAAAAAGTTGAATTTGGTGGCTTTGGTGCGGCCATGGATGGTGTAGCCAATAACCTAGCCGACGTTGCTTTCACCTCGTCGATTTCTGGAAAGGCATACGCTCTAGAAAAATCACCACGCGGCATCGTATATCCTGTCATGCCTGCTGATGACAAAGCCGGTTGGGCTCGCTTGCAAGCCATTGCACCGTTCTTCTATCCTGCCAATGGTACCGAAGGTGCTGGCATCAGCCCAGCCAAACCAGCGGTTTCAGCGGCTTATCCCTACCCCGTTTTGATGACCTACGTTAACCAAGATCCAAAATTGGTTAAAGCGGTCATTACGGCGATGGTTGACACCTTTAATATTTACAAAAGCGCTGCACCTGGCAACGCGGGCTGGGCCATGGATCGCCAAAACCTTGGGTGGGTTATTCCTTACCACGAAGGTGCGGTGGAATACTTTAAGAGTAAAGGCGTTTGGACGGCTGGTCATCAGAAAAATAACGAATTGTTGGTCAAGCGCCAGCAGATCTTGGCTGATGCTTGGAAGCAAGTCAAAAGCCGTCAGCATGCTGATGACAATGCCTTCAAGCAAGACTGGATGAAGACCCGTGCGGATGCCTTGACCAAGGCGGGTATGGATCCTGTGATGGTTAGCTGGTAATCATTGAAAAGTCGGACACAATAAAATCATGAGTCAGTCACAAGAAGCGCAGCAAGCCCCAGCAATGGCTTCAATTCCTTTGGCAGCAGAGTTGCAGGCGAGGGCTCGAACTTTGACGGGGTTTTGGAAGGCAGTGGCCATTGCATTTGGGAGCAGTGCGATTTTGCTTGCCCTGAATCAGCTGCTGAATCTGGGCTTCTTTGTGGGTGAAGTTTTACTAGACACGGCCTATCTTTACGGATTGGCTGCGTTACTCGTGGGTTTGGTGTTCCTTTTTGTACCCGCCACAAAAAGCGCCCCGCGGGACCATGTGCCATGGTACGACGCGGTTCTTTTTGTGGCGTCTGTTGGTGTTTTTTGCTATTTTGCTTTCAATTCTTTCCGCATCATTTCTGAAGCATGGGAGTTCATGTCACCGCCCACAGCGGTGGCGGTATCCATCGTCGGTTGGGTGTTGTTGCTTGAGGCCACGCGTCGTTCGGGTGGCACAGCTGTGTTTGTGGTGGTTGGCCTAGTATCGCTCTACCCAGTATATGCTGAGCTGATGCCAGGACCCGTTTCTGGACTTGGGCAAGACCTCTACACCACAATGGCTTACCACTTTACAAGCAGCGAGAGCGTCTTGGGCATACCCATGCGCGCCTTCGGTGAGTTGGTGATTGGGTTTGTGATGTTTGGCGCGGTTTTGCAGTTCACGGGCGCTTCTGAATTTTTCAATAACCTTGCGTTTGCCATGTTTGGACGCGTTCGGGGTGGTCCAGCCAAGGTCGCTATTTTTGCCAGTGGGCTAATGGGATCCGTATCCGGCAGTGTGGTCTCCAATGTGTTGACCACCGGCGTTGTCACCATACCAGCGATGAAGCGAACGGGATTTTCCGCTAAGTATGCCGCTGGTGTCGAGGCGTGCGCGTCAACGGGTGGCGTGTTGATGCCTCCCATCATGGGTGCGACAGCCTTTGTGATGGCGGCTTTTTTAGGTTTGCCGTACAGCCAAATTGCCTTGGCTGCAGCCGTGCCCTCCATCTTGTTTTACTTTGCTCTTTTTATGCAAATTGACGGTTATGCTGCTCGCCATGGTTTGAAAGGGTTACCCCAAGAAGAATTGCCCTCACTGGCTCAAACTTTCAAAGAAGGTTGGCAGTACATCATCGTTTTTGTGGTGCTGATTTATTTGCTGCTGGTGGCACAAGTCGAGTCAATGGCTCCGTTCTATGCGACTGGACTGTTGCTTGTTATCAATCAATTCAGTCCCAAGCATCGCCTCAGTCTCGAAAAGCTCGGTCGCTTGCTCACGGGTGTGACCGCCTCTTTGGCCGAATTGGCTGCGCTCCTGGCAGGCGTTGGATTGATCATTGGGGCCATGTCAGTGACCGGACTGGCCGGTACGCTGGCCAATGATTTAATTTACCTCGCGGGCAACAACGTTTATGTGTTGCTGGTCATGGGTGCGATCACCAGTTTTATTTTTGGTATGGGTATGACCATCACCGCCTGTTACATCTTTTTGGCGATTGTCTTGGCGCCACCTTTGATCCAGGCCGGGTTTGATCCACTGGCGGTTCACTTATTCATGATGTACTGGGGTATGGTGTCATTTATCACACCACCGGTTTCGCTCGCGGCGTTTGTGGCCGCTGGTGTGTCGGGGTCCAGACCGATTGATGTGGGTTTTCAGTCGATGCGATTGGGAAGCGCCATGTATTTCGTGCCATTTTTCTTTGTGCTCAATCCGGCCCTGATTTTGCGTGGTGATCCGGCTGATATTGTGATTGTTATTTTTACAGCTGTGATTGGGATTGCGTTAATTGCCTCAGCGCTTGAGGGTTATTTGGTTCGGGTTGGAACCATGCACACGGGTGTTTTGGGGTTATTGGCAAGATTGATACTGGCACTCGGTGGCTTGTCAATGGCCATTCCTGGGGGTGGTGATTTGAACCTTAGCCATCTGGAACTCAGTGCCATTGGGTTGGTGCTTGCATTTGTGGCTGTGGTGTTGGCCAAATTCTCACAAAAAATGCATTCTGAAACAGTGACTACTTAATCTAAATTAGGCAAGAGAGACATCACCCGTCTTGGTGATGTCTCTCTTGATCAGTCCAAGAACTTGGTGAAGCCTGACACCGGTTCGCGTTCGCTGATTAATGTATTTTCTATTTTGCTGTGGTTGGCGACACCTAGCGCCAAACAACAGATCACGATCTCACTGTCTGGTATGCCCGTGTGTTGACGGATGATGGGATGAAACCGGTTGAAGGCTGCTTGAGGGCAGGTATCGAGATCGCGTCCGCGAGCGGCAACCATCAGGTTTTGTAAAAAGCAACCAAAATCCAACCAAGAACCTTGGTTCATGGTGCGGTCAACCGTAAACACCATGCCCACGGGGGCGTCAAAAAACTTAAAGTTTTTGGCATGTTGGTCGCGCATGCCGTCTTTATCTGTCTTGCCAAGGCCTAGCAGTTGGTACAAGTCCAGCCCAACTTTGCGACGACGGTCAATATAAGGTGCTTCCCAAATATCGGGGTAGTACCGATATTCTTCTTTAAACTCAGTCGCCCTTTCAGTATCCAGAAAAGCTTTTACGATATCGGCCGACATGGCGTGCAGTCGCTGACCTGTCAAGACGTATGCCTTCCAGGGCTGAGTGTTTGAACCCGACGGCGCCCGTGCGGCGACAGCCAACATTTGTTCGATGTCTTCGCGCGCAACCGGTGTTGGTAAAAAAGCGCGTATGGAATGCCGAGAAGTAATTGCCTCGTCGATGATGCGTTGCTGTTCGGATTCAATCATGTTTCTGAACCTATTATTCGTTGGAAGAAGGATCCTGCGAAGATTACAATAACCAATATAACGAGTCGGCGACGTGTTGTTGACGACTCTCATTGACCCTCTTGGAAAATAGTTTTGCGTCCTTTCGCTTCTGGACTACAAGGTAACGCTCGCGATTACCGGATCGCCATTCAGGTGTTGCACGGCCGCGAACCGCAAGTGTCGCTGGCTCAGTGGTTGGTTGATTTAGACCCCAATTGCTACGAGACGGTTGTTGTGATTGCACCGGTTGGTGGCTTGCCAGAAATGTGGCCCGAACCATTGCGAGTGATCCACACAACAAGCGACGAACTGGCGAGTTCGGATGCCTGTTTGTGTTGCGCCATGAGCAATGAGGTCAGTGACGCGTTAAGACAATTGTTTTTTGCTGTTTTGCGCAAGCAGCAATCCGCTGTTGGCTTGATCGTGCTTGCAACAGCCGCAATCAGCACTGAGCCTTTGGCTTTGGCACTGAAGCACGCACCGTTCTTGGGTCAGCGATACCGCCTCGCAGTGGAAGACCCGGTATAAGTGTTTTCCCTAGCGCCTGTTGTGAAGCTGTTTGCCGTTGGCTCACGCTTGTTATACACTGAGACATCAAGAGGCCAAGCTCGACCGCGCCACTTGACAAGGATAGACAAGCTAGCCCGTAAAACCGTCAACGAAGTGTGATTTAACGGTGTTGCTCCCAAAAGCGTTCTATGAAAACTTTCACCCCTCGGGTGATCTTCGCTGAACCCTTTAAAAGAATTCACGTTTAAAGCGATCGTCAAAGGTGAGCGTTAGCGCTCGGTCTAATGGTATTCGGCTCATTTGGTTTTTGTCAGTGCATCGATGGATTCGATAAAAAAATGATAAAAAAAAGGGCCAACCGTTAAGTTGACCCTTCGAATATCTGGTTGCGGGGGCAGGATTTGAACCTACGACCTTCGGGTTATGAGCCCGACGAGCTGCCAGACTGCTCCACCCCGCGTCTGATGTTGAGAGTATAGCAGTTTGTGAGAAAGCGTTCAAATCGTAAGGCTGAGTCCTTGTTTATTCGTTTGTTTGGGTTGCGGTATCTGGAGGATCATGGAAGATCATCAAGCAGTCAATGTGCTGGAGGCGGCGTTATTATGTGCGGACACACCCATGACGGTTGCTGCATTGCAAAAAGTTTACGAGCCAGAAGAAGTCACTGCTGTCCAAATTGAGCTTTGGTTGAATCAATTGCGGTTGAATTGGCAGGATCGTGGCCTTGAATTGGCTCACATTTCGACGGGTTGGCGATTCCAGAGCAAAGCAAATATGCAGCGCTTTCTTGAAAAGCTTAATCCAGAACGTACGCCAAAGTATTCTCGTGCGGTTTTAGAGACTTTGGCCATCATCGCTTGGAAGCAGCCCGTGACTAGGGCCGACATTGAGGCTATAAGAGGCGTGACGGTCTCTTCGCAAATTGTCAAAACGTTGGAAGAAAGAGGATGGGTTGAAACCTTAGGCCATCGTGATGCGCCCGGTCGTCCAGCATTGCTTGGCACGACTAAGCAGTTTTTGGATGATCTGGGCTTGCGAGCGTTAGATGAGTTGCCCCCGCTTCAGCCGCTGTCACCAGAGGCCCCCGATCTTGGCGCTTTGGTCGATGCAAATATCGTCGTCACCCATCATGCAGCAACTAATTTATTGCTGGTTGATAGCGAAACAGAGCCTGCACACGCATTGGCTATTGGTTCCGATCAATCAGTGCCCATTGAGGATGCGCCAGCCCTCCCGGAAATTTTAGAAATAGCGAGTGCGAATCCCGCGCTTTCAACACAGCATAATCAGTCGGTGGATACCAACCCATCTATAAGTCTATCCATCGATATATCGGAGCAAAAGTGACGAACGAGCAGCCAGAAATTCCCGCGGTGTCAGAGCCAGTGGCGACAGATGTCAAAAAAGAAACAGTCAAGAAACCTCGCGCCAAAAGGGTAACGGCCAAGGTCACTGCCAAAGCCGAAAGTGCAACCGATGCTGGTATCGCAACTGAAGCCGTGACTACCACTGAAACTCAAACCTTACTCGAAGCCGTGGCTGCAACAGAAACACAAACCGAACCCAAACCCAAACCGCGGTCGCGAAATTTACGAACCCCATTTCGCCGTCGTCGTAACGACACAGCCAGTGAGCAAGTTGATGCGTCAACCAACGTCGGTTCAACGGGTGATGAGCAATGGGTATCAGATCAAACCGGATCAATCGATCTTGACACCAAAGATCAAACGGCCGTCGCACAGCTCGATATGACATATGAGGACGAGCCACCAGCGCTTGATTTTCTGGGTAAGGCGCCCAAAACGTCACAGCGTTTGGGTAAGTATCTTCAAAGCGATGTACTGATGCCCAAGCTGCACAAAGTTCTCGCAGAGGCCGGTGTTGGGTCACGGCGCGAAATGGAAGAGTTAATTATCGCGGGCCGTGTGTCTGTGAATGGTGAACCGGCTCATATTGGCCAGCGTGTGGGCAGTGCTGACGTTGTGCGTGTCAACGGCAAGCCGGTTAGTAGGATCATTGGTCGCAAACCGCCCCGGGTCATTCTTTATCACAAGCCAGCGGGTGAAATTGTCAGCCACGACGACCCAGGTGGCCGTGCCACAGTATTTGCACGGTTGCCTCGGTTAAAAATTGGCAAGTGGTTATCGGTTGGTCGCTTGGATCTAAATACCGAGGGATTGTTAATTTTTACAACGTCTGGTGACTTGTCTAACCGGCTGTTGCATCCTCGGTATGGCAATGAACGCGAATATGCGGTCCGTGTTTTGGGGGAAATGACTGAAGAAATTAGCAAAGCACTGACAACGGGTGTCGAGCTAGAAGACGGCCCAGCTCAGTTCGGCAGTGTCGAGTTTTTGGGTGGGGAAGGTAGCAACCGCTGGTACCGCGTGACCTTGCAAGAGGGGCGCAATCGCGAGGTTCGACGCATGTTCGAATTGGTCGGTTTAAAGGTCAGCCGATTAATACGGACCCGGTTTGGCGAGGTTGTGTTGTCGAGCAACTTGCGCCGTGGTCGCTGGGAAGAGTTAAGTGGCGATTTGGTCAGCGCCTTGATGGTTCAGGTTGGCCTTCTGAAGGATGAAGACGAAACAGCCAAGCCTGGTGCCAGAGGTCGTTCGGCACGTCAGCCAACCAGCCATGACAGTGCGATGCCACCAGGGTACCGGCCCGTGGCTGGAGCGGGCCAGGGGCCGGGTCGTGGCCCAGGGCGAGGGTTTGGTCAAGGCCAAGGCCAGGGCCAGGGGCAGGGACAGGGACAGGGACAGGCTAACGCCGATCGGCGGGGTCAGTCGCCGCGTGGTGGGCGAGGAAAGCCGGCTGTTCGTAGTGGCAGGCCTGGGGCTATTCCTGATCCATTGGCGACGTCAGTCGCTGCCGTCTCAGGCAGTGTTCCAGGTGGGCGGGGCCAACGTTCGGCAGATCCAGCCAACCGGCCTAAGCGTCCCTCGACCAGGGGTGGGGCAGGGGTTGTACAGGCGTCTGGGCGTCCTGGGTCAGGGCGCAGTGCTGGCGGGCCCAAAGGCGTGGGCGCAGCGCCAGCTGCGGCTACAAAGAGTCATTCAACACAAAAGCCTCGTCGTTCGGGGGGTGCGAGCCAACCGGGTGAAACTCGGCGCGGTGATGATTGGCAGCCCAGTGGGGCTGCTGCACATGAATCGCGGCTAGGCTTTGTGAAATCCAATCGACGTTAAGCCACGCTCCAGGATACAAGGATGGATTTACAATCGTAAAGCGTGTTAAAGTATCGGGCTTGAATGCTGGTCGCAATAAGTGTCGCTCTATTTAATTGAGTGCCATCATATTGGGCCAGTCGCCGAATACGAGTGGGCTGTTCATCAGCCCTTTTTTTTTGAAGGTATGAAAGACTTAGTCGACATTACACGCCAGGCATTGGCCGGCATGGGGCTTGAATTGGTGACCGTTGATCGTGCACCAATGGGACTGTTGCGCATAACAATTGATTGTGACAGCGGTGTCAACATTGAGCACTGCGAAAGTGTTTCTAAGCAGCTTTCACGGGTTTACGAGGTCGAGGGTATTGATTATCGTCGGCTTGAAGTCGGATCTCCGGGCGTTGATCGACCGTTGCGTACCGAGCGGGATTTTCAGCGGTTTTTGGGCGAACGCATAGAGTTGAAGTTGCGCGAAGCTGTTGACGACCAAAAAGTTTTCAAAGGGGTTCTCCATATTGCTGCCGCACACCAAGAACCAGGTGGCGCGGTTCTATTCGATTTGGAGTATCAAGTGAAAAAAGGTGATGTTCGTCGGGTCACATTCTCTGTATCGGATGTTGATCGGGCGAAACTGGATCCGCTACTAGATTTCAAGGGTAGGAAGCGATGAGTCGCGAAATTTTATTACTGGTTGATGCTCTGGCACGCGAAAAAAACGTGGGCCGTGAAGTTGTCTTTGAAGCGCTGGAAGGGGCATTGGCTTCGGCCATGAAAAAGCGATTCGAAGAAGACGCAGACATTCGCGTGAGTGTGGATCGAATGTCGGGCGAACATGAGGGATTCAGGCGTTGGCTCGTTGTGCCTGACGAGGCTGGCTTGCAAGAGCCCGACCGTGAGGAAATGCTTTCCGACGCGCTAGATGCCTTCCCTGATATTCAGGATGGCGAGTATATCGAAGAGCATTTAGAGCCTGTCGAATTTGGTCGAATCGGCGCACAAGCTGCCAAACAGGCTATCTTGCAACGCATCCGTGATGCCGAGCGAGAGCAGGTGTTAAGTGACTTCCTTGAACGTGGTGAGACAATCATCTCCGGCACTATCAAGCGGATGGACAAGGGTGATGTCATTATCGAGACTGGCAAAGTTGAAGCTCGCCTGCCGCGAAGTGAAATGATTCCAAAAGAAAACCTTCGTATTGGTGATCGCATCCGCTCTTGGGTGCTGCGTATTGATCGTGCCGCACGTGGTCAACAAGTGATCCTGTCGCGTACGTCGCCAGAGTTCATTAAAGAATTGTTTGAAAACGAGGTCCCTGAGATCGAGCAAGGCCTTTTAGAGATCAAAGGCGCTGCTCGTGATCCTGGCGTACGCGCCAAAATTGCCGTTGTCGCTTATGACTCGCGCATCGATCCAATCGGCACATGCGTGGGCATGCGCGGCTCCCGTGTAACAGCGGTTCGCAATGAGCTAGGCGGCGAGCAGGTCGATATCGTGCTTTGGTCAGAAGACCCCGCGCAGTTTGTCATCGGTGCCCTTGCGCCTGCGAACATCGAGTCCATTGTTGTGGACGAAGATCGTCACGCCATGGATGTTGTGGTTGACGAAGAGAATTTGCCCAAAGCCATCGGTTCTCGCGGTCAAAACGTGCGCTTGGCGTCTGACTTAACGGGATGGCAAATCAACATCATGACGCCTGAAGAAAGCCAGAATCGCCAAGATTTAGAAAGAACAGCACTACGTCTGACATTCGTCAACAAGCTAGACGTGGACGAGGAAGTGGCAGACATTTTGATTGACGAAGGGTTTACCGGTCTTGAGGAAATTGCTTACGTGCCTATCGCCGAGCTTCAAGAAATTGAGGCCTTCGACGAAGACACGATCAACGAACTTAGAAATCGCGCACGCAATGCCTTGTTAACCGAGGCTATTGTTCAAGAGGAGCGCGTTGAGTCTGCTCAAGATCTTTTGCATATCGAGGGGATTTCCCCGGAATTAGTGGCTGCGCTCAGTGAGCACGGCATCAACACACAAGATGACCTGGCTGATCTGGCCACCGATGAACTGGCCGAGATGGCTGGTATCGATGCAGAGAAGGCAGCGGCGTTCATCATGGCAGCCAGAGCCCGCTGGTTCGAAGATGAGCAATAAAAGAAAAAAGCAGCAACTTGGGTTATCCCATGTCTAGTTGATAAGGGAACCCGCTGCTAAGGTAAGAGAGAGTCTAATGTCGAGTAATACCGTCGCCCAGTTTGCCAGCGAACTGAAAATGCCAGCCGAAGTGCTGCTAGAGCAGTTACGTGCAGCGGGTGTGACTATCAACACTGCAGCCGATGAGCTGTCTGAAGTTGATAAGTCAAAACTATTAGAGTCCTTAAGGCGGTCTCATGGGGCCACAGAAGGTAAAAAAATCACGCTGACACGTCGTCAAACATCGGAAATCAGGCAAGCCGATGGTGCAGGCCGTTCACGGACGATCCAAGTCGAAGTCAGAAAGAAACGTGTGTTTGTGAAGCGCGATTTGGCATCTGAGACAGCAGGGGTTGTTGTTGATCCATCGACTGCCTCTGATTCAGTTGATGCCTCGCATCAAACGCTTATCCCGGAGACAGCTGCAAACCAAGCGTCTGCGCCCGTGTCACAAACCCCCGATACACCGGAACAGGCGACACAGACTTCGTCTGATACTCACGCTGCGGCGCCAGTCACCGAAGCCATTGACCCACTCAAAGCCCCAGAACCTTCTGCCCAAGCTGACGTTAATCCTGAAAAGCCCTCACAACAAGAGAGCTCGGCAGCGCCAGTTGATGAATCGGCTAGCGAAAAGCCGCATGATGAAACGCCATCAGTGCCGACGGTTACCGGCGAGCAGCCAGCGCCTGAGGCACCTATCGCTGCACCAGTGGACGCCGAGTCAGTGCCTGAGGCCGTTAAGTCGGTACCGGGTGGGCGCAAAGTCGCTCGACAAAAAGCCGTGATGCCAGCGCCTGCCGTACCTGGGCGTGAAGCGGCTCGCGAGCGTGCTGAGCAAGAAGCAGCCGCACTCAGGAGCATGCTGAGTCGGCCAAAGAAAGTTTTGCATGCAGAACCAGAATCTGATCCGGCTGCCTTAAAAGGCACCTTGCACAAGCCAGCAGCCGGTAAGTTAGCTGACAAGAAGGCACCTGAAGGCGGCAAGAAAACCATCAAAGCAGGTGAAGTATCGTCGACTTGGTCTGATGATGCTGCGCGTAAAAAGCCAGCAAGTAAGACAACAGCACCAGCCTCTCGTGACGGCTGGCGAGCAGGGAAAAGTAGCCGTGGGTCGGGACGTCGTGGACGTGGTCAAAACGCTGCGCCGCAACAAGAGGCAGCACCGGTCGAATTCGTGGCACGCGAAGTACACGTGCCCGAGACAATTACAGTCGCCGACCTAGCGCACAAAATGTCTATCAAAGCGGCAGAAGTGATCAAACACCTGATGAAGCTTGGTCAAATGGTCACGATTAACCAGGTGTTGGACCAAGAGACGGCCATGATTATGGTTGAAGAACTTGGCCACACTGCCGTTGCTGCAAAATTAGACGATCCTGAGGCCTTCCTCGAGCAAGCGCCAGTTGCTGAAGTCGAAAGCAAGCCGCGAGCACCTGTGGTGACTGTCATGGGACACGTTGACCATGGCAAGACATCATTACTTGATCACATCCGTCGCACAAAAGTAGCGTCAGGTGAGGCGGGTGGTATCACGCAACATATCGGCGCTTATCACGTCACAACTGAGCGTGGCATGGTGACTTTCCTGGATACGCCAGGTCATGCGGCTTTCACGGCGATGCGTGCACGTGGTGCCAAAGCGACCGACATCGTGATTTTGGTGGTGGCAGCCGACGATGGTGTGATGCCGCAGACCAAAGAAGCGATTCACCATGCCCGTGCGGCTGGTGTGCCTTTGGTTGTTGCTATCAACAAGATTGATAAGCCTGACGCCAACGCTGACCGAGTCAAGCAAGAGTTGGTCGTCGAGCAGGTTGTTCCTGAAGATTACGGTGGGGATGTTCCGTTTGTTGCCGTTTCGGCAAAGACAGGTCAGGGCATTGATGAGTTGCTCGAGAATGTCTTGTTGCAAGCTGAAATCCTAGAGCTGAAAGCGCCGGTTGAGTCTTCTGCCAAAGGCATCGTTATTGAAGCGCGGTTGGATAAAGGTCGAGGCCCGGTGGCAACGGTCCTGGTTCAGTCGGGCACGCTTAACCGCGGCGATGTGGTGCTAGCTGGCGCTAGTTACGGCCGAGTTCGTGCCATGCTTGACGAAAACGGTAAATCTATTCAGTCCGCAGGCCCTTCTATCCCTGTCGAAATTCAAGGTTTGACAGAAGTGCCAGCGGCCGGTGATGAGCTGATGGTGTTGGTTGATGAGCGCAAGGCTCGGGAAATTGCATTGTTTAGGCAAGGTAAGTTCCGCGATGTTAAGTTGGCCAGACAACAAGCCGCTAAGTTGGAGTCGATGTTTGAACCAACGGCTGAGGGTTTGCAAACGCTGGCATTGATTGTGAAAACCGATGTTCAGGGTTCACAAGAAGCTTTGGTTAACGCGCTGGTCAAGCTCTCAACGCCCGAGATTAAGGTTCAAGTGGTGCATGCTGCCGTGGGTGGAATATCCGAGAGCGACGTGAACTTAGCCATTGCAGCAGGCGCGGTCATTATTGGCTTTAACGTGCGATCAGAGTCGAGTGCTAAGAAGTTAGCAGAATCCAATGGCGTTGACGTTCGTTACTACAACATCATTTATGATGCGGTCGACGAAGTCAAAGCAGCCATGTCAGGGATGTTGACGCCTGAGAAGCGCGAAGAAGTGATCGGTATGGTTGAAGTCCGTGAGGTTTATACCATCTCCAAGATCGGTACAGTGGCTGGTTGTATGGTGACGGATGGCTTCGTGAAGAAAGACTCACAAGTCCGGTTGCTCAGAGACAATGTGGTCCAGTGGACCGGATGGTTAGATTCTCTGCGTCGATTCAAAGACGATGTCAAAGAAGTGAAGTCTGGTTTCGACTGCGGTTTTACTTTGAAAGGCAACAACGACCTCAAGGTGGGCGATCAGCTTGAGATATTTGAAATTCGCGAAGTTGCTCGGTCACTCTAGGAATAGCCTGAATGTCACGCCATAAGCAAAAAGTGGCCGGTGGTCGTAACATTCGGCTGGCTGATCAGATACAAAAAGACCTCGCGGTCTTGATTCAAAAAGAAATTGATCCCTCGCGTGTCGGATTAATCACACTCTCTGGTGTTGAGTTGTCGACCGATTATGCGCATGCCAAGATCTTTTTTACGGTTTTGGCCGGTGAGCCGGATGTTGCTGAAAGCCTGTTGAATGAAAAAGCGGGTTGGTTGCATTCTCAACTGTTTAAATTGTTTCACATACACACGGTTCCCATGTTGCGCTTTTTTCATGATCCTCAGCTCGAACGAGGTATCGCCATGTCTCAGTTGATTGACCAAGCCGTTGCCTCAGATGTGGCACATGTTGGTTCCGATGCTGACCGCGACGGTAATCCTTAAAGGTTGTTGCTGTTTGAGTCAGATAAAGAGTTTTAGATGAGAAAGCGTCGCGGGCAGGTGATTGACGGCTGGCTTTTGCTTGATAAGCCTGTTGATTTATCAAGCAATCATGCGTTACAACGAGCCAAAAGGCTTATGGATGCGCAAAAAGCGGGTCACACCGGCACGCTTGATCCTTTTGCGACGGGACTATTGATTTGTTGCTTTGGGCGAGCAACAAAGATTGCTGGTCACCTTTTAGAGGCCGACAAAACATACACGGCAACGTTGCTGTTTGGCGTCGAAACGGATTCTGGTGATTTGACTGGGGAGGTAGTGTCTCAGGCTGACGCGTCATTTGAGGGCGTGAGTCAAGAGGCGCTTGAGGCGGTGTTACCCAACTTCAGGGGTGTCATTTCGCAAGTGCCGCCAATGACCTCAGCGCTCAAGCACAAAGGCCGTCCACTCTATGCGTATGCTCGTGAAGGAATAACGATAGATCGACCGCCTAGAGAAGTCACGATTCACGAATTGGACGTGTTGTCCTGTGAGGGTCGAACAGCGTCGGTTAAGGTTAGTTGTAGCAAGGGCACTTATGTTCGTACTTTGGCGCAGGACATTGGACGCGCGCTGGGTGTGGGTGCCCATTTGGTGGCGCTTCGCCGCGATAGTGTTGGCACCTTCGATATCAAAGATGCCTTTACGCTTGAACAGATCGCCGAGTTGGCATCGCCATTAACGGCCGTGAGGTCGCTGAGCGAGTTGCCAGCGGATCTGTCTCAAATATTTATCAAAGGGTCGGCTATTGAGCCGTCTCAGCTGTAGTTAATTAAAGAGGAAATATTCATGTCACGCGCCCTGCGCAATGTTGCCATTATCGCTCACGTTGACCACGGAAAAACAACGCTGGTTGATCAGCTATTGCGCCAGTCCGGCACGTTCCGTGACAACCAGCAATTGAGCGAAAGAGTCATGGACTCTAACGACCTCGAACGAGAGAGAGGGATTACGATTCTCGCCAAAAACTGTTCGGTGCAATACGAAGGTACCCACATCAATATCGTCGACACGCCAGGCCATGCCGATTTTGGTGGTGAGGTTGAGCGTGTGCTTTCGATGGTTGACGGGGTTTTGTTGCTCGTTGATGCCGTGGAAGGCCCCATGCCTCAAACACGTTTTGTGACGCGTAAAGCTTTGGCTTTGGGTCTAAAGCCTATCGTTGTCGTCAACAAAATCGACCGTCCAGGTGCCCGTCCTGATTATGTCGTCAATGCCACTTTTGATTTGTTCGATAAGCTAGGCGCCACAGAAGAGCAGTTGGACTTCCCCGTGATCTACGCCTCAGGGCTAGATGGCTATTCCGGTCTAGATCCTTCGGTGCGCGATGGTGACATGCGTACGTTGTTCGAAGCGATTTTGAATCAAGTGCCGCAGCGCGAAGACAACCCTGATGAGCCTTTGCAGTTCCAGATCATTTCACTGGATTACAGCAGCTATGTCGGCAAAATCGGTGTTGGCCGTATTAACCGTGGTCGCGTTCGCGCTGGCATGGAGGTGGCTTTCCAGTTCGGTCCTGACTCCCCCGTCGCCAAGGGCCGCATTAACCAAGTCTCCAAATTCCAAGGTCTGGAACGTGTCATTGTTGAAGATGCGCAAGCCGGCGACATCGTGTTGATTAACGGTATTGAGGATATTGGTATTGGTTGTACATTGATGGATCCAGGTCATCTTGATCCGCTGCCCATGTTGCGAATTGACGAGCCTACACTCACCATGAACTTCATGGTGAACACCTCGCCTTTGGCGGGTCGTGAGGGCAAGTATGTGACGAGTCGTCAAATCAGAGATCGTCTAGACCGTGAACTCAAGGCCAACGTTGCTTTGCGGGTTCGCGAAACGGACGATGACACTGTGTTTGAAGTGGCCGGTCGCGGCGAATTACACCTGACGATTTTGCTTGAGAACATGCGACGCGAGGGTTTTGAGCTTGCCGTTTCAAGACCCCGTGTGGTTTACAAAGAAATCGATGGTCAGAAGTGTGAGCCATATGAATTACTGACTTGCGACGTTGAAGATCCTCACCAAGGTGGCGTGATGGAAGAGCTAGGCCGTCGTAAGGGCGACCTGCAAGACATGCAAGCTGACGGGCGTGGCCGAACACGACTCGAGTATCGCATTCCAGCGCGCGGGCTGATTGGGTTTCAAGGTGAATTTTTGACCATGACTCGTGGCACTGGATTGATGAGTCACATTTTTGATAGCTATGGCCCTATACGGGAAGGTTCAATCGGTGAGCGCCGTAACGGTGTCTTAATCAGCCAAGACAACGGCGATGCCGTGGCCTATGCGCTTTGGAAATTGCAAGAACGCGGTCGCATGTTTGTGGGTCCAGGCGAGCCTTTGTATGAAGGGATGGTGATTGGCATTCACTCGCGAGATAATGATTTGGTGGTTAACCCCATCCGCGAGAAGAAGCTAACCAATGTGCGTTCATCGGGTAAAGACGAACACATTGATTTGGTCACGCCTATCAAGATGACACTTGAGTACGCGGTTGAGTTCATTGACGAAGATGAATTGGTTGAAGTGACGCCGCAATCGATACGGTTGCGAAAGCGCTATTTGCAAGAGCATGAGCGTCGACGCATGTCGCGCGAGTAAGCCGTTTAATCAGTCGCATTGCCATTTCCGGCTGCATCAAGCGTGATGCAACCGGCCTGTAAAGGCCTAGCGAAGTCTGCTAGGCCTTTTCTATTGCGCCTTAGATGCCACCCAAACAAACATACTTCATTTCTAGAAAGTCATCCATCCCGTAGACCGAACCTTCGCGGCCTAGGCCTGATTGCTTCATGCCACCAAAAGGTCCTACCTCGCTTGAAATGATGCCGGCGTTAACCCCAATAATGCCGTATTCCAATGCTTCAGCTGTCCGGAAAATCCGTCCGATATCACGGCTATAAAAATAAGCCGCCAGGCCAAACTCGGTGTTGTTGGCTTGTGCGATGACTTGTGCGTCATCTTCAAACTTAACGATTGGGGCAAGTGGTCCAAAGGTTTCTTCGCGCATGCAAAGCATGTCGCTCGACACATTGGTCATCACGGTTGGTTCAAAGAAGCGCCCACCACGTGCGTGGGCTTTGCCCCCGGTCAAAACCTTTGCCCCTTTGGCGATTGCATCGTCAATGTGTTCTTGAACCTTTTTGACGGCGGCCTCATCAATCAGCGGACCTGTGGTGATGCCGTCTTCAAAGCCATCGCCCACTTTGAGCCGATCATTAACGGCTTGCGTCAATTTCTGTGCAAATTTGTCATAGATTTTTGCATGTGCGTAGAAACGGTTGGTGCACACGCAGGTCTGCCCAGCATTGCGGTACTTCGATGCCATGGCACCTTCAATCGCGGCATCAATGTCTGCGTCATCAAAAACAATGAATGGTGCATTGCCGCCAAGTTCGAGCGAGAGCTTTTTAATGGTGGGCGCGCTTTGTTGCATGAGGATGCGCCCGACTTGGGTTGAGCCAGTAAAGGTCAGTTTACGCACGATCGGGCTTTCGCAAAGAACTTTACCAACCGCAATGGACTGCTCGCTATCGGCAGTAATGATGTTGATAACGCCGGCAGGGATACCCGCGCGTTGCGCCAGTTCAGCCAACGCCAGGGCTGATAGTGGTGTTTGCTCAGCAGGCTTTAAAACGACGGTGCAACCCGCTGCGAGCGCGGGTGCAATCTTACGTGTGATCATGGCAATCGGAAAATTCCACGGCGTGATGGCGGCACACACGCCGATCGGCTCACGAAGCACCAAGATCCGAGTGTTGGGCATGGGCGCATCGATTGTGTCGCCCATGATGCGTTTGCTTTGTTCTGCAAACCATTCAACAAACGAAGCGCCGTAGGCGACTTCGCCGCGCGCTTCAGCCAATGGTTTGCCTTGCTCGATCGTCATGATTCGAGCCAAATCTTCAGTATTGGCAATAATCAGATCGAACCATTTGCGCAAAATGCCAGCCCGAGCCTTGGCCGTTAACGCACGCCATGCGGGCCATGCCGCATTGGCCGCATCAATGGCTCGCGCGGCAGCAGCTGGCCCGTTGTTGGCCACATGCGCAATGGTTTGCCCATCAGCAGGGTTGTCGACGGGAAAATAGCTGCCATCATCGGCATCAACCCACTTGCCTTGTATGTAAGACTGATGATGTAAGAGCGTTGGGTCATCGAGCTTGATAGGGAAAACGGCTTTATCCATTTGGGTTCCTTTGACTGACGTGTTTAATGGTTTGTCTGGTTTTGAATTTTTCTTGTGATTCGCAAGGGCTTTCAGCGCTAATTGGCATTGACTTTAAGTCTAACGCGGCAAGGTACTCGGCCTTAATGACTCACTCAAATGCGTGTATTTGTAAGCCAAGACCTGATCGACGACGCGAGCGGGATCGTCTTCAATGATGAACAAATCCATGTGTGATGGTGTGATCATGCCAAGTTTGAGAACTTCTGCGTTCAGCCAGTCAATCAGCCCTGACCAGAACGCACGACCGACCAAAATCACAGGGCCTGCGGGAATTTTACCGGTTTGAATCAGCGTCAAGGCTTCAAACAACTCATCTAACGTACCAAACCCGCCGGGCAGCGCAATGTAGGCCATGCTGTGCATAAAAAAAGTGGCTTTTCGTGAGTAGAAGTACTCAAACTGCAGGCCTATCGTCTGGTATGGATTGTCTCTCTGTTCGGCTGGCAGCTTTATGTTTAAACCAATGCTCGTGCCGCCCGACTCGAAGGCGCCCCTATTAGCAGCGCCCATGATGCTAGGGCCACCGCCTGCGATGACGGCCAGTCCAGCCTTCGCGAGGCGTGCACCAATTTCGCGGCTGAGTGTGCAATAAGGTGAGTCGGCAGGCAGCCGTGCACTACCAAAAACACTGACAGCGGGGCCAACATGGGCTAATGTTTCAGCCGCAAGCACCATCTCTGACATAATTTGGGGTGTCTGCTCAATAGCAGTTGAAGACTTTAGGTTCTGACTCATGAAAAAAACCTTATTACTGGTTGATGGCTCAAGTTATCTATATCGTGCCTATCATGCCATGCCTGACTTAAGAAATGCGCAGGGCGAACCCACGGGTGCCATTTACGGTGTCATCAACATGATGCGCAAAATAATGCTGGATTTCCATCCTGATTATGCTGTCTGCATTTTTGACGTAAAAGGCAAAACCTTCCGGGAAGACGTGTACCCCGACTATAAAGCCAATCGCGCTGCGATGCCTGAGGATTTGGCAGCCCAAATTGAGCCGATCAATCAGGCTGTCGCCGCTTTGGGTTGGTCGGTGATTGGTGTCACCGGCGTAGAAGCCGATGATGTGATTGGCACCTTATCGGTTTTGGCGGAAGCAAACGGGCTTGAAACCATTATATCGACCGGTGACAAAGATTTGGCGCAGTTGGTGACGTCGAATTGCTTGTTGGTCAACACGATGAACGGTGAAAAACTTGATCCGCAGGGCGTCAAAAATAAATTTGGGGTGCCACCGGAACGCATCGTTGACTACTTGATGTTGGTGGGTGACACCGTGGACAACGTCCCTGGCGTGAGTAAGGTGGGCCCAAAAACCGCGGTTAAATGGCTAGAGACCTACGATAGTGTTGAAAACCTGTTAGTGCACGTGGATGAAATCAAAGGTGCCGTGGGTGCGAATCTCAAAGAGGCCATGGGACAGTTCGAGTTAACGCGACATTTGCTAACCGTTAAATTGGATTGTGAGTTACCGCTTGAGGCTCGCGAACTCGAGCATTTTGTGCCCAAAGCGGTTGATGTCGATAAATTGACGCAGCTCTACGAGCGCTATGGTTTTAGAACTTGGTTGCGCGAATTAAGCGGTGATGCGCAGCGGATACCCAAGGGGGATGCCAGGGTCAATAGAGGCATGGATACGCCAGCGGCGATGCCAGGCGAAGTCGTGCCGATACTGGCTGCCCCAGTGGCGCACTTGGCATACGAGACGGTGCTCACACCAGCGCAAGCGCAAACGTGGCTCGATCGCGTGATTCAGGCCGATCTTGTGGCTTTGGACACTGAAACCACATCGCTTGATGGCATGCAGGCTCGGCTCGTGGGGTTTTCACTTAGCGTGGCCCCTGGTCAAGCTTGCTACATTCCCTTGGCCCACCGCGGTACTGAAGCTGTGGCACAACTGAACAAAGCAGAGATTCTTGCCTTGTTTGCGCCATGGCTAGAGTCGAGCAAGCCCACCAAGATACTGCACCATGCGAAGTACGATGCCCATGTTTTTGCCAATGAGGGCCTGCAGTTGGCAGGGATCGCCCATGACACCATGTTGCAAGCCTATGTGCTCGAATCGCACCGCAGCGTGGCCTTGGCTGAACTCTCACACCGTTGGCTCGGTCAGCGGGGCGTGTCCTATGATCAACTGTGTGGCAAAGGTGCTCACCAAATCGGGTTCGATGAGGTGGCTGTTGAGAAGGCGAGTCATTATGCTTGCGAAGATGCCGATTTCACGGTGCGCCTTCATCATGTGCTTTACCCACAGGTGCAGGCTGATGAGGCCTTGCAGCGTATTTACGAGCTAGAGCTTAAGGTCAGTGAAGTGCTGTTTGTGATCGAGCGTGAGGGGGTTCGAATTGATCCACAGGAGCTACAATCCCAGAGCCACGAAATCGGGGCAAAACTCTTGGAAATTGAAAAGCGTGCCTACGAAATGGCAGGGCAACCGTTCAATTTGAACTCGCCCAAACAGCTTGGTGAAATTCTTTTTAATCAGATGCAACTACCGGTGGTGCGTAAAACGGCCAGCGGTGCCCCATCGACCGATGAAGAGGTCTTAAGTAAGCTGGCTCAGGATTACCCGTTACCCAAGGTATTGCTTCAGTACCGCGGACTCGCAAAACTAAAATCGACTTACACCGACAAGCTACCCAAAATGATTAACCCGACAACGGGCCGGGTGCATACGCATTACGCCCAAGCGGCTGTCATTACCGGGCGATTGTCTTCATCGGAGCCGAATTTACAGAACATTCCCATTCGAACTGAAGAAGGTCGGCGCGTCAGAAAAGCGTTCATTGCTCGACAGTTGGGTGGTCAGATTGTGTCTGCCGATTACTCGCAAATTGAGTTGCGTGTTATGGCACATGTGTCAGCCGATGACGGTTTGCTCAAAGCTTTTGCACAAGGCGAGGATATTCATAAAGCCACCGCCGCTGAGGTGTTTGGGGTGAGAGTGGATGAAGTCAACGCAGAACAGCGCCGTATGGCCAAAACAATCAATTTTGGTTTGATATATGGTATGGGTGCTCACGGACTGGCAGGCAACTTGGGCATCACCCGTGAGGCGGCGCAATCCTACATTGACCGCTATTTTGCGCGATACCCAGGTGTTGCTCAGTACATGGCGACCACCAAGGCGTTGGCGCATGAGCAGGGGTTTGTGCAAACGGTTTTTGGTCGGCGACTTTGGCTAACCGACATCAATGCGGCTGGTGCCCGCCGAGCGGGCGCTGAACGGGCTGCGATTAATGCCCCGATGCAGGGCACGGCGGCTGACCTGATTAAGATGGCCATGGTGGCTACGCAGCGTTGGGTAGAAACCGAAAAACTCCAAAGTCGTTTGATCATGCAGGTACACGATGAATTGGTTCTCGATGTGGTGAGTGATGAACTCGCGCTTGTTTGCGACAATTTACCAAGGCTGATGTGTCAGGTGGCTGAACTGAAGGTGCCTTTGCTTGCTGAAGTCGGTCAGGGCGTCAACTGGGAGCAAGCGCACTGAAGGCGCGTTGTCATAGAAAACTTTAAGGAGTGAGAGATGACTGAAAACAAGAACGTTCCCATCAAAACGCCAGTCAATGGGCTCAAGGCGGGAATGACACAAGTGCCGGTGCACACCGAAAGCATGCCGGCCTACTATGCGATGCCAGAGCAACCCGGTCGTTTGCCGGTGGTTTTGGTGATTCAGGAGATATTTGGGGTTCATGAGCATATTCAAGACATTTGTCGCCGTTTTGCACATGAGGGATTTTTGGCCGTCGCACCGGAATTGTATTTTCGGCAAGGTGATCCAGCCGCTTTGAGTGAAGTCAGCGAGATCGTCTCGCAAATTGTGAGCCAAGTGCCTGATGAGCAAGTGCTTCAAGACTTGGATGCTTGCTTGGTTTGGGCTGGACTGCATGGCGGGAATTTGGCGCAAGTCTGCGTGACCGGGTTTTGCTGGGGCGGAAGACTGACCTGGCGTTATGCCGAACATCAGCCCATGGTGAACGCGGCAGTGGCTTGGTATGGACGCCTGACAAAGGGTCATGGCCCAATCCATACTCGCCACCCGATTGACGTGCCGTCGACGCTACAGGCACCTGTATTGGGCCTCTATGGTGAACAGGACGCTGGCATTCCTTTGGCTGATGTGAGGGCCATGCAAAAAGCGCTTGCCTTAGGCAACGAGTATGCCCAGCGCAGTACGGTCAGAATCTATGAGGGTGCTGACCATGGTTTTTTTGCCGATTACCGACCCATGTATCAGCCAAAAGCAGCTCGGGATGCTTGGGCAAGATGCTTGGCTTGGATGCGCTCTAACTTGAGGCCAGGCTGATACTGAAAAAGTCGCCACCGGCGACTTTTTCAGTTACATCGATTGCAAAGCAGCGATTCTTTGCTCAATGGGTGGGTGGGTTGCAAAAAGTGCACCAATCCCCTTGCCACCGCTGATGCCTGATGCCTCGAAGCTGCGCGGCAACTCACCAGGCGTCAAGTTACCCAGACGAGCCAAAGCCCTAATCATTGGTTCACGGGCTTGCATCAGCTTTGCCGATCCAGCGTCTGCTCTGAACTCACGCTGTCGCGAAAACCAAGCCACGATGATGCTGGCGAGAATGCCGAAAATGATTTCGGAAATAATCACCGCCGCAAAATAGCCAATGCCCAGGCCGCGGTCATTCTTTAGGATCACGCGGTCCACAAAGTAGCCAACGATGCGAGCGAAGAACACCACAAATGTGTTCAGGACACCTTGGATGAGGGTCAAAGTTACCATGTCGCCATTGGCGATATGAGCCACTTCGTGGCCCAACACGGCGGTGACTTCTTCCTCTGTCATGCTTTCAAGTAGCCCCGTTGAAACAGCCACTAGCGCATTGTTTTTAAAAGCGCCGGTCGCAAATGCGTTCGGAGGGCCTTCATAGATCGCCACTTCAGGACGGCCAATTTCAGCGCGGTCAGCAAATTGATGCACGGTCTGCACCAACCAAGCCTCACGAGCGTTAGCAGGTGCCTCTGGGTTAATGACGCGGGCCTTGGTCGTGAACTTGGCAACCCATTTGCTAATAAGCAACGACAGGAAAGCACCACCGAAGCCGATAATGGCCGAAAACACCAGCAACGTTTGTATGTCTAAGCCCTGAGGCGTTAAAAATTGGTTAGCACCTGTGATGTTTAAGATCACCCCTAGAACAATCAAAATGGCCAAGTTAGTGGCCAGAAAAAGCATGGTTCTCTTCATGGTGTTGTCTGTTTCGCTTTGAAGTGATTTTTAAAATTACGGTCAAATATTAGACGAGAAAAAGGCCATCAGGTTCAATTATTTGAACCTGATTTTGGTGGTTTTTTTACTTTGTTCTAACACCAACACAGTCACTTCAACCCGTTAAAGATCGTCGCGTAGCTTGTTCAGGGTTTTGATTGGTTGATCAGGCCTTGATACCACTCATGGAAATGTTGCATTCCGTTTTCCATGGGTGACTGGTAGGGGCCCACTTCGATGTCACCGCGCTCGTAAAGTGCTTTGCGGCCCGCATCCATACGCTCAGCGATTTCATCATCTTCAAGCGCTGTTTCCATGTAGGCGGCTTGTTGTGCTTGCACAAACTCACGCTCAAAGGACGCAATTTCCTCTGGGTAATAAAACTCAACAACATTAACCGTTTCTTGTGGTGAGATAGGGTGAAGCGTAGAGAGAACAAGAACGTGAGGGTAAAGCTCAATCATGTGGGTCGGATAGTAAGTGACCCAAATGGCACCGAAATCGGGTGCTTGACCTTGGCGAAAGGACATTAGCTTGTCATGCCACACGCGGTAGGCATCAGTGCCCGGTTGAGACAAGGCCTTGTGAACGCCCACACGTTGAACGCTGTGAAATGGCGCAAAATTCCACTCAAGGTCATCGCAGGTCACAAATTGGCCCAAACCAGGATGGAATGGTTCGACGTGGTAATCCTCTAAATAGACTTCGATGAAGGTTTTCCAGTTGTAGTGGCAGGGGTGCACTTCCACGTGATCGAGTACGTAGTCTGAAAAATCAAACTCTGGACGTTTGAAAAGGTTACCAAGGTCACGCAAAGGGTCGCGAGGCCCTTCGAACAACAATCCGTTGCAGCGTTGCAACGGATAGCGTTGCAAATTCATGCATGGTTTTTCAGGGAAGTGCGGAGCGCCGAGCAACTCACCTTGGTCGGTATAAGTCCAGCGGTGCAGGGGACAGACAATGTTGCCACCTGTCGCATGAAGGTTTCCCGTCAGGTTGCCCGAACCACTGACGTTGCCTGTCTCGCCGCCCAACATGATCGATTGACGGTGCCGGCAGACATTAGACAACAGCTCCACGCCGTTATTGCCATTAACCAACACACGGCCGTTTCCCTCTTGGGGCAGGGTACGCCAATCTCCGCTGTTGGGAACGCCCTTTTCGTGACCCACATACTGACAAGCTTGCCCAAAGACGAGCTTCTTCTCTAGAGAAAGTATTTGTGGATCGAAATACTGTTTGGGTGAAAGTTGCGTAAAAGCGGGTGATACGTGCGCTGTCTGACCCCTGTCGGCCATGATTCCCTCCGCGGAGATAAAAAAAGCCAGCTAGGTAAACCATCTGGCGCGAAGAAAAATCGGAGCTTCCGATCATCTTTGTTCATTGTACCGCAACCAATCGGCAAGCCGGTTCTCACCTCAAGTCTTTCTATTACAATGGTTCGATTGGCTGTTAACAAACAATTTATGGAGCTTTAGTTGGTGGCAAGCAAAAAAAAGTCGGATTTAGAACCGGATGACCTGCCGCAGGACTTTGAAGCAGCCATGGCGCAGCTCGAAGAAATTGTGGCGCAAATGGAACGAGGAGACATGTCTCTTGAGGCATCTTTAGTGGCCTACCAACGCGGTGTGGCACTGACCCGCATCTGCCAAGATCGTTTGGTGCGGGCAGAACAAAAAGTTAAGGTGCTGTCAGACGAGTTGCTAAAGCCCTTTGAACTCGGCGGTGACTATGATGATGGTGCCGCATCGTCATGAAGGGATCAGAGCGCCATCTGATTTTTGAGCGTTGGCTGAGTGACCAGGCGAGCCGTGTCGACAGCAAACTATCGTACCTATTGCCAACCGTTGAAGACGAGCCGGGCCGTCTTCACGAGGCTATGCGCTGGGCGTCGCTCGGCGGTGGCAAGCGGGTTAGGGCTTGCCTTTTATTTGCTTCAGCCAGGGCTTGCCACCCCGCCCCTGATGTGGTTTTGGATCGCGCTTTGGATCTGGCGGCTTCAGCGGTTGAGCTTATTCACGCCTACTCATTGATTCATGATGACTTGCCATGCATGGACGACGATGACATGCGGCGCGGTCGAGCCGCAACCCACATTCAATTTGGCGAAGCGATGGCTCTGTTGGCTGGTGATGCCATGCAACCCCTGGCTTTTGAATGGATTTCGGAGATGCCGATTGCGCCTGCTTTGACGGTTCAGGCGACCCAACTACTGGCCCGTGCCATTGGCAGCAAAGGCATGGCTGGCGGGCAGGCCATTGACTTGTTGAGCACCGGTGTTCGGCTCAACGAAAAAGATCTTGCGGCGATGCACGGCAAAAAAACAGGGGCTTTACTGGGGGCCAGTGTTCAGTTGGGAGCCATTGTTGCTGGTGCAGACTCTACACACCGCGAGGCGCTTAGGCGGTATGCTGATGCGCTTGGTTTGGCATTTCAGGTGGTGGACGATTTACTCGATGCGACAGCATCGACTGAAAAGCTGGGTAAAACAGCAGGCAAGGATCGAGAGCAGTCCAAAGCGACCTACGTTACCTTGTTAGGGCTGGAAAAGGCGCAAACCTTGGCGTTAGAACTAGAAGATGTGGCTCGCGAGGCGGTTAAGTCGTTTGGCGACAGCGGTCGCCACTTGGCAGATCTGGCAAGTTATGTGGTGCAAAGAGAGCACTGAGGAATAGATAAGAATGTCTTACGGTCTTTTAGAGCAGATAAATGCACCCTCTGATTTGCGGTCAATGGATCGGTCCAAATTAGGGCAAGTCGCCAAAGAGTTGCGCGCATTCATCTTGAATACCGTCTCTCAAACGGGCGGCCATTTGTCGTCAAACTTAGGCACGGTTGAGCTGACAGTGGCGCTGCATCATATTTTTGATACGCCTCATGACCGAATTGTGTGGGACGTGGGTCATCAGTCCTATCCCCACAAAATTTTAACGGGCCGTCGCGATCAGATGGGTTCATTGCGACAAGCCGGTGGCTTGTCTGGGTTCCCAAAACGCAGTGAGTCTGAGTATGACGCGTTTGGTACTGCGCACTCATCGACTTCGATTTCGGCGGCGTTGGGCATGGCAGTGGCATCACGCAATGCTGGTGTGGCGCGCCAGCACATCGCCGTTATTGGTGACGGGGCCATGTCAGCGGGCATGGTTTTTGAAGCCATGAACAATGCGGGTGTGACCGCCGGCATCAATCTACTGGTCATATTGAACGACAACGACATGTCGATCTCCCCGCCCGTGGGTGCTATGAATCACTACTTGGCTCGCCTGTTGTCGGGCCAGTTTTACGCGGCAGCCAAAAATGTTGGGCGTTCCGTTTTGCAGCATGTGCCGCCGGTGCTTGAGTTCGCGCGGCGGTTTGAAGAGCACGCCAAGGGCATGATCATGCCGGCAACGCTTTTTGAGGAGTTTGGGTTCAATTACGTCGGACCGATCGACGGCCATGATCTTGACGCCTTAGTGCCGACCCTTCAAAACTTGCAGCAACTCGGTGGATTACAGTTTTTACATGTGGTCACGAAAAAAGGGCAGGGCTATAAGCTTGCTGAGGTCGACCCCATCCTCTATCACGGTCCCGGTAAGTTTGATCCTGCAGTGGGGATCCAGAAAAAAGTGGATGCCGTTGCCAAGCCTACTTTTACACAAGTCTTTAGTGATTGGCTCTGCGCCATGGGTGAGCATGACTCTCGATTGGTCGCCATCACGCCAGCCATGCGCGAAGGCAGCGGTTTGGTGGCTTTCGAGAAAAAATTCCCCACCCGCTACTTTGATGTCGGTATCGCTGAGCAGCACGCGGTGACTTTTGCCGCTGGACTAGCTTGTGAAGGTGAAAAGCCTGTTGTTGCGATTTATTCGACGTTTTTGCAGCGTGGTTACGATCAGCTGATTCACGACGTTGCCCTGCAAAATTTAGACGTGACGTTTGCGCTAGATCGAGCGGGCTTGGTCGGTGCCGATGGTGCCACACACGCAGGCAACTACGACACTGCTTTTCTTCGCTGCGTGCCCAACATGGTCATTGCAACGCCTTCAGATGAAAACGAGGCGCGACTGTTGCTCACGACCTGCTTCCAGTACCCAGGCCCTGCGGCCGTTCGGTATCCCCGGGGAAGTGGTAAGGGCCAAGCGGTGAGCGAGACGCTTTCTGGGGTTGACATCGGGCGTGGGGTTGTGAGGCGCGAAGGCAAAAAATTGGCTATTTTGGCTTTCGGTACCTTATTGGCGGCTGCTGAGTCTCTGGCAGAACGTCTTGATTTGACGTTGGTTGACATGCGTTTTGTCAAACCCATAGACCATGCGTTAATCAAAATGCTGGCACAGTCGCACCAAGGCTTCGTGACAATTGAGGAGTCGAGCATCATGGGAGGTGCCGGCAGCGCAGTCTGTGAAGCGCTTAACGAGGCGGGGCTGACATTGCCGGTCCTACAGTTGGGTCTGCCTGATGTGTTTATCGATCATGGCGACCAAGCGGGCTTGCTGGCGGGTGTCGGTCTTGATGAAAAGGGTATTGAGCAAAGTATTCGGGCCCGTTTTAAAGATCTATCCTAGTGTTTGAGTCAACACTCCAAGAAGACTGGTTGCAATAAACCGGCCAACGTGCCAAAATCTGTGGCTATCCTGCTTCAGGACAACCCTGCTCGACGACTTTTTCCCCGAACATTGGGGTTCAGCGCGGGCTAAGTTTGTCGATTGTTGACAAACAACCATAGGAGTATTACCAGATGCGCCATTACGAAGTGGTGTTCATTGTGCACCCTGATCAAAGTGAGCAGGTTCCAGCAATGACAGAACGCTACCAAGCGCTCATTACCGGCAATGGTGGCGTGATCCACCGTGTTGAAGACTGGGGCCGTCGCCAATTGGCTTATCCCATTCAAAAACTTGTCAAAGCTCACTACGTCTGCATGAATGTCGAATGTGACAACACAAGCCTTGCCGAACTCGAGCACTCATTCCGTTACAACGATGCTGTGTTGCGTCACCTTGTGGTCAAAACCGCTGTTGTTCCCACAGGTCCTTCGATCATGATGAAGTCTGTTGAGCGCGACGAAGCCCGCAAGGTTGCGACTGAAATGACTGAAACGGCTGAAGTCCCAACGCCAGATCATCATAGCAACGCTGAGTAAAAAAGGTTGATCGGATTTGAACAAGTCGGTTCTATCTGGGAAAGTGATTAATTCAGCGCCTCTTCGTTACACACCAGCGGGTGTGCCCGTCGTAGGGTTTGATCTTGATCATGAATCTGAAGTGATGGAATCAAATGTCAGCCGGTTATTGAAATTCGAGATGGCGGTTGTGTTGATGGGCGATCTGGCTTTAATGAACAAGAATTTAAAACTTGGTCAAGCCATTGAAGTGGAGGGGTTTATTGCGCCAGCGCGTCAAAACTCACCACGACTGAGATTGCATGCGCAGCACTTACGCCTCATCTAAAACAACGTTCTTAAAAGGTATTCGACATGGCATTCGCAGGTCGTAAAGAGAAAAAGAAATTCACGCAACAGAATCCATTGTTCAAGCGTCGCAAGTTTTGCCGTTTCTCGGCATCTGGCGTGCAAGAAATTGATTACAAGGACTTGGACACATTGCGCGACTTTATTCAAGAGAATGGCAAAATCATTCCAGCACGTCTTACGGGCACAAAGGCGCGTTATCAGCGCCAGCTTGACTCAGCAATTAAGCGTGCACGCTTTTTGGCTTTGTTGCCCTTCACCGATAACCACAGCTAATCCAGGGGCACATTATGCAAATTATTCTTCTTGAAAAAGTTGTCAATGTGGGCGACCTCGGTGAAGTCGTTCGTGTCAAAGACGGTTTTGCCAGAAACTTCCTGATTCCTCAGAAAAAAGCACGTCGAGCCACTGAAAAAGCCCTTAAAGAGTTCGAAGAGCGTCGCGCTGAACTTGAGCGTTTGCAAGCTGAAAAGCTGTCCCAGGCACAAGTTGTCGGAGAAAAGCTTAACAACTACGTCTTGGTGATCTCACAAAAGGCCGGTGTTGACGGACGATTGTTTGGTTCAGTGACCAATATGGACATTGCGACGGCTCTGACAGAAAAAGGTTTTGAAGGCGTTAACAAATCTCAGATCCGTATGATTGAAGGCGCCATCAAAGTCATCGGTGAGCATAACTTGCAAGTGTCTTTGCATCCTGATGTACTTTGTGACATTACCGTTCAAGTTGAGGGTGCCCTTAGCTAAGAGATCTCAGTCGGTTTGTAGAATGGCACGGTTTACCGTGCCATTTTTTTTCATGAAGCCCATGACCTTGCTTTTTTGATCCGGTATGATTTGACGATGAACCAACCGCCAGAAACAGACCTGCAGTACCTGCGGGTCCCGCCTCATTCAGTCGAAGCTGAGCAGTCAGTGCTCGGCGGTTTGTTGCTCGATAACGCCACCTTTGAGAAAGTCTCTGACCTACTGGCAGAGGATGACTTCTATCGTCATGACCACCGGATCATTTGGCATCACATCACGCGATTGATCAATCTGTCTCGCCCAGCCGATGTGATTACCATTAACGAGTCGCTGACAAGCGTGGGAAAGTCCGAAGAGGCCGGTGGCGTGCCCTACTTGAACGCACTGGCCCACAACACGCCGTCGGCGGCAAATATTCGACGCTATGCTGAAATTGTCCGCGAACGGTCGATGCTGCGTAAGCTTGTGGCCGTTGCTGACGATATCGCTGCCACTGCTTTTAATCCCCAAGGCAAAGAGGCTAGGCAGTTACTCGATGAAGCCGAGTCAAGGGTATTTAAGATTGCCCAAGAAGGTGCTCGTACCAGCCAGGGTTTTCAAGAAATCCAACCATTATTGTCACAAGTCGTCGAACGAATTGACGAACTTTATCACCGTGAAGGCGACACAGACGTCACTGGTATACCCACAGGGTTTGTGGATTTAGACCGAATGACGTCTGGCCTGCATCCCGGTGACCTTGCGATTGTGGCAGGACGCCCTTCGATGGGTAAAACGGCTTTTTCCATGAACATTGCCGAACATGTCGCGATCGAGCAAGGCCTACCCGTGGCTGTGTTCTCCATGGAAATGGGGGCTGTTCAGCTTGCCATGCGCATGTTGGGCTCAGTTGGCATGCTCGACCAGCACCGCATGCGTACCGGTAAGCTGCGAGCCGAAGACTGGCCACGCGTGACGCACGCAGTGCAACGCATGCAGGACGCGCAGATCTACATCGATGAGACGCCCGGGCTCACGGCCGTAGACCTAAGAGCCCGTGCCAGACGCCTGGCTCGGCAGTGCGGCAAACTGGGTCTAATCGTCATTGACTACATACAGTTAATGTCCTCGAGTGGTCGTGGCGAAAATCGTGCCACTGAGATCTCGGACATCAGTCGGTCGTTAAAGTCACTGGCCAAAGAGCTTGAGTGCCCTGTGGTTGCTTTGTCTCAATTGAACCGCTCACTCGAACAGCGACCAAACAAGAGACCGATCATGAGTGACTTGCGTGAGTCGGGTGCCATTGAGCAGGATGCTGACCTGATTTTGTTTATTTATCGCGATGAAGTCTATAACCCCGACTCGCCAGATAAGGGAACCGCCGAAATCATCATTGCCAAGCAGCGTAATGGTCCCATTGGAACCACACGGCTTACTTTCCAAGGCGAAAGCACGAGATTCTTGAACTTTACCGGCGGCACGGGTTACTGAGCGGTTTGTGCCGATAGCTGGCAAGCAATAGCAATGGCTCGACTTAATGAGTCAGGTGATGCAATGCCACGATCAGCGATATCAAACGCTGTGCCGTGATCAACACTGGTCCGAACAAATGGCAGACCCACGGTAACGTTGACACCTTCATCGATACCCAAGTACTTCACTGGAATAAGACCTTGGTCGTGGTATTGCGCCACGACAATGTCGAATTCGCCATTTCTTGCTCTCGCAAAGATGGTGTCTCCAGGCCACGGTCCTGACGCATCAATGCCCCTTCGCTGTGCGGCTTCAATCGCGGGGGCAATCACACGGATTTCCTCATCACCGAACTGGCCGTTTTCGCCGGCATGCGGATTTAGTCCCGCCACGGCAATACGAGGCTTGCTGATGCCGAGTTGCTGGCATGCGCGGTGAGCCAGGTCAATGGCTTGTGTTTCTAGTTCGGCAGTAATAAGCGCAGGCACTTTGGCCAGTGGCTCATGGATCGTGACCAACAGCACGCGCATAGCATCATTTGCCAACATCATGGCGACGGGGATGTCACCACAGCGATGCGCCAGTATTTCGGTATGGCCAGCAAAGGCGACCCCAGCCAAGTGGATGGCCTGCTTATTCAAGGGCGCGGTAACAATGGCGCGCAGTTTTCCTGTCAAAGCATCGTCAATAGCGCGCTGCAGGGATTGATAGGCAGCCATGCCCGCTATGGCACTGACCTTGCCAAGCGCGAGCGTTGTTGGCACTGCCTTGCAAGCCTCAATGACAGGCACAAAACCTGGCCCGATGGGTAGGGTGGCGCTTGGGTCGACGGTTCTGACGACCTTTACTTTTAGCTTAAATTGCATGGCGATTCGCTCAAGCCAAGCGGCATCGCCATACACCACAGCATGGGGTGCCAGTCCTGCTTGAAAGCATTTCAAGATAATCTCAGGTCCGATGCCCGCTGGATCACCCATCGTTAGACCCAGCGGTGGTCGTGTCATTACAGAACGTCCCCGGCGTAATCCGCCAAGCGAGAACGCTCGCCCCGCTGCAAAGTGATGTGCCCAGAGTGAGGCCAGCCTTTGAATCGATCGACAACAAAGGTGAGTCCCGAGCTGCCTTCGGTTAAGTAAGGCGTGTCGATTTGAGCAATATTGCCCAAACAAACCACTTTTGTGCCGGGACCCGCTCGGGTGATGAGCGTTTTCATTTGCTTGGGTGTTAGGTTTTGCGCCTCATCAATGATGAGATATTTGTTTAAAAACGTTCTGCCGCGCATGAAGTTCAGCGACTTCACCTTGATCTTGGAACGAATCAAATCCATGGTTGCGGCTCGGCCCCAGTCATTGCCGCCAGTGCCTGAATCCGCATCGCTCATGTTCAAGACATCGAGGTTGTCTTCCAAGGCGCCCATCCACGGCAACATCTTTTCTTCTTCAGTACCTGGTAGAAAGCCGATATCTTCGCCAACGGAAACGGTTACTCGCGTCATGATTATTTCGGTATAGCGTTTTGTTTCAAGGACTTGCGTTAATCCTGCAGCAAGCGTGAGTAAAGTTTTACCTGTGCCTGCTTGACCCAAAAGCGAGACAAAGTCGCAATCGGGATCCATCAACAGGTTCAGTGCAAAGTTCTGTTCACGGTTCCTAGCCTTCACACCCCAAACGTTGTTTTTTGCGTGTGTGTAATCCCTGAGTGTCGCCAAGACAGCCGTTTTACCACTAACTTCTCGGACTTGCGCATATAAAGGTAGGGCACCTTCAAAGTAGACGAACTGGTTGATCATGAACTGGTGACAAAGCGGGCCATGAATGCGGTAGAAGGTGATGCCACCTTGTTGCCAAGACTCGACGTCCTTGCCGTGGCGCTGCCAAAAGTCCTCAGGCAGCGACATGATGCCGGTGTAAAGAAGATCAGAGTCCTCTAAAACATGGTCATTGAAATAGTCTTCTGCGGGTAAGCCCAATGCACGGGCCTTGAGTCGCATATTGATGTCTTTGGATACGAGCACCACTTCTCTGGCATCGTGACGTTCGTGCAGGGCTTTAACCACCCCCAGAATCTGGTTATCAGCTTTGCCCACGGGTAACTCAAGTGGCAACTCGCTTGAGAGGGTCGTGGTCTGAAAAAAAAGCTTACCGCTGGCGTCCTTGTTGCCCAATTTACTGAGAACCACGCCTGTCTCTATGACGGCTGAGTTTTCGACCAAAGCGTCAAGAGAACGGCTCACCTGACGCGCATTACGGGCCACTTCTGACATTCCTTTTTTGTGATGGTCTAGCTCTTCAAGCGTCATCATCGGTAAAAAGACGTCATGCTCTTCAAAACGGAACGGGCTCGAGGGGTCATGTAACAGCACATTGGTGTCGAGAACAAAGATTTTCGTCTTGGTATTGCCTGCTCGGCGGTTAGTGGCACCAGTGCGCTCAGCGTGTTGATTGGCGGCTTTCTTTTTGGTGGACTTTGGTGCTGGGTCCTTGACCCGTGCAGCTGGCATGCGGGCCACTGGAGCTGCCTTAGACGGCGTGCCAGGCACGGTGCCAAAGGGAAGGGCTGCTGTGGTGGGTGCCGACGTTTCGGGTTTTAAGCCGGGTAGAGCGGGTTGTAAGGTTTTTGGTGCTGCGTTGACGACAGGCTTTGCAGGCTCAATGCTATCAAGGTCTAGGACAGTGGCAAGTCGTGAGGGCAGCTTGGGTAACGGCATAAGGGCACATCTCCAGGTTGTTTAAGTCAAACAGCACATTAAAAAAATGACCTGCATATCGCCATGACTTTTCGCTGATCAATCGCTGAAAAGTCGTTCAACGCTCGTCCATCAAAGGGCTTGCGCTGCTGTTAGCACCTCTTGCACGTGTCCAGGCACTTTAACGCCGCGCCAAGCACGTACGACATGGCCGTTGCCGTCAATCAGGAAGGTGCTGCGTTCAATACCCATCACTTTCCGACCGTACATGTTTTTTTCTTTAATAACGCCAAAAGATTCGCACAAAGTCGACTCAGTATCAGCGATCAACGGAAAGTTAACCCCCAGTTTTTTACTGAAGCTGTCGTGAGACTTCAGGCTGTCGCGAGAAACCCCGACGACATAGCAACCGGCTTGGCGGAATAATTCGTGGCTATCTCGAAAGCCCTCGGTTTCAGTGGTGCAGCCTGGGGTGTTGTCTTTCGGGTAGAAAAAAACAACCAATTTGTGGCCTTTGGTGTCACTTAGTTTGATTAAACCAGCCGTGCTAATCGCTTCAAACGCAGGGGCTTGGTCGCCGGTGCTTAGGATGGCCATGCTAATTACTCTCCGTCAGTAAGGCAACAATCACTTGACGGCCTTCAGCCATCAGGATGTTGTAAGTTCGGGCGGCGGCTTGTGTTGACATGCATTCAACACCAATGCCTGCACGCAATAAGGGGCGTAAGATTTCGTGACTCAACAAAACCTGCTTGTTGCCCGTGCCGACTAGCAATACTTCGGGTCTATTGGGATCAAGCGGCTGACTGTCTTCAGTGGCATCCAGAAACGCCATTGGATCTTGTTGTTGCGGTGAAATTGCGCAAGCCTGCAGCAGCAAGTTGGTCGAAATATCAGCGGGTGCGTTGGCGGGCCAAACACGAACCTCACCGGTGGGACCGAAGGCGATTGCCGATTCAAAGCGTGCCTCGTTGATATCAATAAAACCAGGTCCGTAGGCGGTGACGGTGTTCAGACTCGGGTTTCTGTCGGAATGCAACTTCAAGCTAAGCTCCTACAATTTATTCTGATAATACATGACCTAAAAGTACGCTTTGCGCCTGCCCATCATCGGTTGTGGTGTTAGGGTCACACAAAACCGGTTCAGTGTTTAGATTTGCTCATTCGAAAGCGATGCGCTAGATTAGAGGGTTTTCCCAGTTACCATTTGTAAACGACCGATGCACGCCATGCAAAGGCATGAATTCGGGCGTTTCACACTGCGCGCTCTTGTGAAATTACGCGACCTCGCAAAGGCAAAGCAAGTATTCCTTAATTGATGCCTTTTCCCGGTTTTTCGTCAGGACAGACATGAAGACTTTTACTCGTATAGACAGACTTCCACCTTACGTTTTTAACATCACCAGCGAGTTAAAAATGGCTGCCCGTCGCCGGGGCGAGGACATTATTGACATGTCTATGGGTAATCCCGACGGTGCAACGCCCGAACCGATTGTTGACAAGCTCATCGAGTCAGCCAGTAGGCCTACCAATCACGGCTACTCGGTGTCCAAGGGAATACCACGTTTGCGTAAGGCGATCACCGATTGGTACGAGCGGCGTTACGCGGTTTCGTTTGATCCTGATTCCGAGGCGATTGTGACAATCGGCTCAAAAGAAGGCCTGGCTCACCTGATGCTAGCCACTTTGGACGCCGGTGATACCGTGTTGGTGCCCAACCCGAGCTATCCCATTCATATTTACGGCGCCGTGATTGCTGGGGCCAATATTCGTTCTGTTCGCATGACACCTGGCATTGATTTTCTCGAAGAGCTTGAGCGAGCTGTCAGTGAGTCGATTCCCAAGCCCAAAATGATGGTGTTGGGGTTTCCCAGTAACCCGACGGCGCAGTGTGTGGATTTGGCTTTCTTTGAGCGCGTCATCGCGTTGGCCAAGCAGCACGACATTTTAGTGGTGCACGATTTGGCTTATGCTGATATTTGTTTTGATGGGTACCAAGCACCATCCATCATGCAAGTGCCGGGCGCTCGCGATGTGGCCGTTGAATTTTTTACCATGAGCAAGAGCTACAACATGGCGGGATGGCGCATTGGCTTCATGGTGGGCAACAAAGACCTGGTTAATGCTTTGGCTCGCATCAAAAGCTATCACGACTACGGTACGTTTACGCCGCTGCAGGTCGCAGCCATTGCTGCGCTTGAAGGCCCACAAGATAGCGTCAAAGAAATTGTGGCGAAATATCAGCGTCGACGCGATGTGCTGGCCAAAGGGCTGCAAGAAGCCGGTTGGAATGTTGAAGTGCCCAAAGCATCGATGTACATCTGGGCGCACATACCACCGGCTTATCGCGCCATGGGCTCTCTTGAGTTTTCAAAGCACGTGTTGGCGTCAGCTAAGGTGGCGGTCTCACCAGGCATTGGATTTGGTGATCAGGGCGACGAATACGTTCGGTTTGCCTTAATCGAAAATGAGCAGCGCACCCGCCAAGCGGTTCGTGGGATAAAAGAAATGTTTAGGAAGGACGGATTGCTCTAATGAAGTCGATGAAAGTGGGTTTGTTGGGTTTGGGTGTGGTCGGTGGTGGCACGTGGAACGTGTTACGTCGCAATGCGCAAGAAATTGCCCGTCGTGCAGGACGTCAAATTGAAGTGGTCAGTGTTGCTGTGCGCGATGTGGCCAAGGCACGGCCGCGAATCGGCGAAGACGTTTTTATCACTGACGATCCCTACGAATTGGTCAACGACCCAAACATCGATATCGTGGTTGAGCTGATCGGTGGTACCACGACAGCCAAGGCATTGGTCATGAGTGCCATTGAAAACGGCAAGCATGTGGTGACCGCAAACAAAGCGTTGTTGGCCACGCATGGCACTGAAATCTTTGAAGCCGCGTCCGCCAAGGGTGTGATGGTGGCGTTTGAAGGCGCTGTCGCTGGTGGTATTCCAATTATCAAGGCGATACGCGAAGGCTTAACGGCCAACCGCATTGAGTGGGTTGCTGGCATCATCAATGGCACCACCAATTACATCCTGACTGAAATGCGCAGCCGCGGATTGTCTTTTGAACAAGCACTGTCCCAGGCGCAACAGCTCGGCTATGCCGAGGCTGACCCAACGGCTGATGTGCAAGGCATTGATGCGGCCCAAAAGCTGACACTACTGGCCTCAATGGCTTTTGGGATACCGGTGCAATTGTCTCGGGCCTACGTTGAGGGCATCACTGAGGTAAGCGCTGTTGACATCGCACAGGCAGAGCAGTTGGGCTATCGCATTAAGTTGCTGGGTATCACGCGCCGGCGGGCCGAAGGCATCGAATTGCGTGTGCACCCGACGTTAGTGCCAGCGAGTTCAATGCTGGCAAATGTCGAAGACGCCATGAATGCTGTTTTGGTGAGCGGCGACGCAGTCGGTCAGACGCTTTATTACGGAAAGGGGGCTGGCGAAGAGCCAACAGCCTCTGCGGTGGTGGCTGATTTGGTTGATGTGACCCGGCTGCACACGGCTGATCCGGGTCACCGTGTGCCGCACTTGGCGTTTCAGCCTGAGTCGATGGCTGATATCCCCGTTTTGCCGATTGACGACATACGTTGCGCTTATTACTTGAGGTTGTCCGTTAACGATCAACCGGGTGTATTGGCTGAGATTGCGAAAGAGCTCTCAAATGCTGGCATCTCCATTGGTTCGATGGTGCAACAACCGCCTGATCAAGGCGAGGCGACTTTGACCTTTTTGACTCACCAAGCGCTTGAGAAAAATATCAACCAAGCCATGCTTGTCATCGAAGCGCTGCCCTTTATGCGCTCTAAAATTACCCGTCTGCGAGTGGAAGAGTTCTGATGCTTTACGTTTCAACCCGGGGCGGTATGCCTGCCCAACCATTTTGTGATGTCTTGTTAGAGGGGCTGGCGCCCGATGGCGGGTTGGCTGTGCCAGAGGCGCTGCCTGCCATCTCGGCCAGCCAATTGGAAGCGTGGCGCACGCTTAGCTACCCAGAACTCGCCGCTGCCGTGCTCGGTTACTTTGCGACCGATATCGCGCCCGATCTCTTGGCGCAGATGACGGCACAAGCCTACACCCCAGAAAAGTTCAGCAGTGCCGATATTGTTGCCGTTCGACCGTTGGGCGAGGGCATGAGTCTGTTGTCAGTTTCTGAAGGCCCAACGTTAGCCTTCAAAGACATGGCCATGCAATTTCTTGGTCAAGTGTTTGCGCACGTTTTGCAGCAACGCGGTCTGACCTTAAACATTCTGGGTGCGACTTCGGGTGACACGGGCTCAGCGGCCGAGTACGCCATGAAAGGCAAAGCAGCGGTGTCGGTTTTTATGTTGTCACCGCTCGGGCGTATGAGTGAGTTTCAGCGTGCGCAGATGTATTCATTGCAAGACCCCAACATCCACAATATCGCTGTGCGTGGGGTATTTGACGAGGCCCAAGACATCGTCAAGGCTTTGGCAGGCGACCTGCCTTTTAAAGAAAAGTACCGGCTCGGTGCGGTCAACTCCATCAATTGGGCGCGGATTGCCTCTCAAGTGGTGTATTACTTTTGGGGTTGGTTACGCGCGACAACCGGGCCTGGTCAAGAGGTGTCTTTCGCCGTGCCCTCGGGTAATTTTGGCAACATCCTGTCGGGTCATATGGCACGGCGCATGGGTCTGCCGATTCGTCGTTTGGTGCTCGCGACCAATGAGAATAATGTCTTGGAGGAGTTTTTCCGCACGGGCATCTATCGCCCTCGCAAGCCAGCTCAAACGCACGAGACATCAAGTCCTTCAATGGACATTTCACGCGCCTCGAATTTTGAACGGTTCGTGTTTGATTTGCATGAGGGCGATAGCGCACAGGTTGCCAAACTTTGGAAAGCCTTGGGCTCCGAAGGCTACTTTGATTTGTCCAGCCGCCTGCCTGAGTTTGAGTCCAAGTATGGCTTTGTGGCTGGCGTTAGCAATCACAACAATCGACTCGCTACCATTCGTCGTGTGTTTGACGAAACGGGAAATTTGATTGATCCGCATACCGCCGATGGTGTCAAAGTGGCTGGGTCGTTTGTCGAGCCTGGCATACCGATGTTGGTGCTTGAAACCGCATTGCCAGCCAAGTTTTCTGAAACCATTGAGCAAGCGCTTGGCCGACCCGTGCCCATGCCTTACGGCCTAGAGGATCTGCTCGAAAGGCCACAAAAATTCACCACTTTGCCGTGTGACGTGGCGAGTGTGCGCGATTACATTATTGAGCATGCCGCTGTGGCTTAATTCGAAGGACTGATAACCATGACAGCATTTACATTAACCAACTTTGTCGTGATCGGTGTGGGTGCTGCCCTTGGCGCTTGGTCGCGTTGGGGTCTCGGTATGTGGCTTAACGCCGGCCCAGATCGATTTCCAGTGGGCACGTTCGTGGCCAATCTTGGCGGCTCATACCTCATTGGTTTGGCTGTCGCATGGACTTTGCTGAACCCAGACTGGTCGACACCGCTTCGGTTAATGTTAGTGACTGGTTTGTTGGGAGCCCTGACAACGTTTTCGACATTTTCAGCCGAGACGGTGATATTTTTTCATGAGGGTCGATTGGGTCTTGGTTTGATTTACGCTGGCTCAAGCCTCGTTGGCTGCTTACTCATGACGGCCTTGGGGTGGTGGACACTGACGAGTCTTCGGGCTTAGTGGCTTGTTGCACGCCGTTGTTCAATCAAACAATTTGTCGCCGTGATACCGCTGCGCACAGCGCCCTCGATGACACTCGGGTAACCGGTGTCGGTCCAATCACCAGCCAATACAATGCCCTGCCAAGGTGAGGCGTTGCGTGGCCGTGCTTGGTGGGGTAGAGCAGCAAAGGTGGCCCTTTTTTCATGAAAGCTACGACTGGCTGCAATGCCTTGCGGCACGTATTTGCCAAGTTCACGAGTCAGCTGAGACAGCAATGATTGCGCCAACTCTTGTTGTGACATGGCAAGTAGAGCTTGGGAGTCACTGATCACAAAAGCCAAGCGGCCGTTCACAGTGGCTGATAAGGGCTGACAGCGATTGCGATCGAATACCCATTGACCGGGGGCTGTGCTAGCGTTTGGTCCGCGATCATGACGCATCATCAAGAGGGCTTCTCCGAGCGCAAAAGGCTCGTCTAGCGCCATGTAACAGGTGGTAATTGGGCGATACTCAAACCCACCCAAGACATCAAACAAGTGTTGATTTAATCGCTGGCTCGACGGGTCGAACAGTCGCGTAACACCGTGGGCGGGAATGGCCAGCACACAACCATCAAAAACCTGACCGTCGACGCGAACGCCTTTGTCCAGCGGCGTGACTTCTCGAACAGTATGTCCAAATTTCGTCGAGACCTTTTGGCAGACATGTTCAGGCCAAAGGCCTGTTAAATCCAGTGCTGGCACAAGCAGATCGGTTGCGCTATCGTCTGGGCTTAACAAGGCATCAAAGATGATGCGCTGAAATAACCAAGCGCTGGCTTGGTCGATGTCAGTGTTAAGTGTGGCGAGACAAAGCGGTTCCCAAAGGTACGCAACGAGGCGCTCGGATTGGTGATGCTTCTGTAACCATTGCGTAACCGTTTGTTCTTCACCATCCACACCGTTGACAGACTTTAAGCGGCGCAGCAGCTGTGTCGCTAGCCACTTGTCCTTTAGTGTGAGGCCTTTCGCGAGCCACAGCGTCAGGGCTTGTTTGAGCCACACTGGACTAGTGACTGGGGCACTCATTCGGAACTGCCCGTCACTTGAGCACAAACGCAAGGGCAGGCGTGTAAAGGCTTGATCCCATACAGACTGAGGAACATCGCGCGCCATGAGCCTGAGTGTCTCTTGATAGGCACCAAGTAACAAGTGTTGGCCATTGTCGATCATGCCAAGTGCGGGATCTAGCACTTGCCGCGCTCGCCCACCTGGCGTGTGCGATGACTCATAAAGCGTGACTCGAAAACCTCGGTTCGATAACTCGCTGGCAGCGGCCAAGCCGGCCCAACCGGCGCCAATCACTGCGACCTGGGGTTCAAACGCCTCAGTAATCGGATTCAAAGCGTTTCAACTGACTTAAGACAGGTTTTGCCCCACCAACCCAATTTCGCCATGCCAACCAAAGTTTACGTACTGGGGTCAGGCTAATGCGTTGATCCAAAACTTGCCACTGCTCGGCTTCAATTTCATCAAGCAGCGTGGCATAAATGGCGGCCATCATTAGACCAGGCCGTTGGCTGCGGCGATCTATATCCGGCAGATGATCAGCCGCTTGGCGGTAAAGTGCGCGCGCCCGTTGTGCTTGAAATGCCATCAGCTGGGCAAATTCGGGTGTGTATGTTCCAGACAAAATATCTGCGGCTTTCACGTTGAATTTTTGCAGGTCGCTAACAGGTAGGTAGATGCGACCGCGGCGCGCATCCTCACCAACATCGCGAATAATGTTAGTCATCTGGAACGCTAGGCCAAGCTTGGTGGCGTATGTCATGGTGTTTGGATCTTGGTAGCCAAAGATACCCGCCGATAGCTCACCGACCACGCCAGCCGCATGCCAGCAATACTTTTCTAGGCCGTGCCAGTCTAGGTAGCGGGTCTGATCCAAGTCCATTTCCATGCCATCGATGACAGCGTGAAGACGCGTGGCCTCAATTTTGCAGTCGGACAGGCAAGGCAAAAGGGCTTTGGTCACAGGGTGAGTGGGTGTGCCAGCAAAAAGCTGTTTGACCTCGTGATGCCACCAAGCCAGTTTGGTTCGTGCGATAGAAACATCTGCGAAGTCATCGACGATGTCGTCGACTTCGCGACAGAAAGCATACATGGCTGTGATGGCCCGACGCCGAGGTGGTGGTAAAAATAAAAAAGCATAGTAGAAACTTGAGCCGCTACGGGCGGCTTTGTCTTGGCAGTATTGATCAGGTGTCATAGTCTAAATTGATCGCCAAATGAGTCGGGCCCAGTCTGCTTTGTTCAGTGTGGGACGATGGCGGAAAACGTCAAAATTGACCACCTCGATTTTTTCAAGGATGCGCAGCCCACCCTGAATAATAAGCCTCATTTCCCAGGCGGCGCGACCACTGAGCCGGCGACCAAGGGGTGCTCCCTCTTGCATCAGGTCTCGGCAGATCTGAATCTGACCTTGCATGAGGGATTGCCAAGCATTATCGCAACGCTGTTGGGCGAAGTGAGCCAGCGTGACACCACTGGCCTCAATGGATTGCTTGGGTAAATAAATTCTCTCTTTATCAAAGTCAATGGCAATGTCTTGTAAGAAATTAATCCTTTGTAAAGCGGTGCAAATCGCATCAGACTGGCCATGACTAATCGCGTCATTTTTTTGAAACAGAATCAGCATTAAGCGGCCCACTGGAGTTGCTGACCTTTTGCAGTAGTCATTGAGGCTTTGTTCTGTTTGATAGCGCTTGACAGTGATGTCTTGTTCGAAAGCTGACAACAGATCTAAAAAAGGGGTGAGTGGCAAGTTGTGCTTGAGGATCGTGGCAGCGAGCGGCACAAAAATTGGGTCAAGATTACTATCGCCGATACTTTTGAGGCGTGGGTTTTCACCGATGGTATGCAGGGCCTGCCGGTATTGGCTTAATGCCTTCAGGCGCTCACTGGCTGGCGCATTGCCTTCGTCTGCTATGTCATCAGCCGAGCGTGCAAAACGGTATAGGTTGACCACGCTGGTGCGAATCGATGCTGGTAAAAGAACCGAGGCAACAGGGAAGTTTTCGTAGTGGTTGACAGCCATGCGTTTGGATCGTTTTAAACAAGATTTGAAATGTCATTGTAATGAGGGCTGGCATGGAATCCTCCTAAGCTTTTTAGCGGTGCAAGGATTAGGGTTGCGTTAGACTCTGATTTACTTATTTACGCTTATCTTTTTGTATCACCGCTGACATGCCTCGTCCCATTTTCGCCTCAATCAATTGTGTTGCCTTGTCTGAAAACCTTGCGTCAGTTAAGCAAACCTTGTCTCGGGCGCAACCTGAAGGTCAATCACCCCCTAAAACCTGGGCCGTGGTCAAAGCCGATGCTTACGGTCATACCATCGAGGCCGCTGTTCACGGATTTGCCGCCGCTGATGGTCTGGCGCTACTGGACTTTGAAGAGGCCACGCGAGCGCGTCAGTTGGGCTGGGTCAAGCCGATCTTGATGCTGGAAGGGGCTTTCGACCACAGTGACATCCCAGTGGCCCAGGCTTTGGGACTGACCCTCGTGGTTCATGAGGCGAGTCAACTGGCCCTGCTGACCGCAGGCCCATTGGCTGAACCCTTAAACGTTTACCTCAAAATGAACACCGGCATGCATCGCTTGGGATTTGAGCCTAGCGAATATCGTCACGCGTTTGATTCTTTGCAAGACTTGGCGCGAGTCGGAACAGTTCGCGATATCACCCACATGACGCATTTTTCTTGCGCTGAGCGTGCCGACGGGATAGAGGCGCCAATGGCTCAGTTCTTGCGTGTGGTGGCGGGTCTGCCAGGCGATTGGTGCGTGAGCAACTCAGCGGCAACCTTGGCGCACAGCACAGCAATTGCTTTGCGTTGGGCGCCAACAGGCGCAATAGTCTGGACTCGACCAGGCATTTGTCTTTATGGTGGATCACCACTGGTTGAGCAAAGCGCCGCTGATTTGGGGTTACACAATGCCATGACGCTTCGCTCAGAACTGATCAGTATTCGGCAGGTTCGCGCGGGCGATGGCGTGGGTTATGGCCATACTTTTGTGGCACCCAAGGACATGCGAATTGGGGTGGTTGCCTGCGGTTATGCCGATGGTTATCCGCGTCATGCCCCAACGGGCACCCCAATTGGCTTAGACGGTAAGCGTGCCGCACTTGTGGGCCGCGTCTCGATGGACATGATCACGGTGGACTTGAGCAATCACCCGCAGGCTCAGGTCGGTGACGTGGTGGTATTGTGGGGTGATGGTGGCCCTACGGCTGATGACGTGGCTCAATGTGCGAGCACCATCAGCTACGAATTGTTAACGGCTGTCACGGCGAGGGTTCCTCGACGCTTAATTTATTCTCGGTAATTTATGTCCAAAATCAAAACCCGCTATGTGTGTTTGTCTTGTGGCACTGTGAGTCCTAAGTGGCTCGGGCAATGTTCAGGCTGCCAAGCCTGGAACACGCTAGAAGAAACCCGTGACACGCCTGTCGAAGCATCACCGAGTCGTTTTACGCCCTTAGCCGGTAGCGCTGAAATCCAACGATTGTCTGACGTTCAAGCCCAAGAGATGCCGCGATTGCCCACAGGTTTGGCAGAGTTTGATCGTGTTCTTGGTGGCGGCTTGGTGGCTGGTGCTGTGGTCTTGATCGGTGGCGATCCGGGTATTGGAAAGTCAACATTATTGCTCCAAGCATTGGCGCACATGTCGCAAAGTGCTCGGGTTTTGTACGTGACCGGTGAAGAGTCTGCGCAGCAGGTGGCTTTAAGGGCTAAGCGCCTCGAACTCAGCGGCAGCGATGTGGATTTGTTGCCTGAAATACGGGTTGAGGTCATCGAATCACACTTGACCAGTCGCGCACCTGCCGTTGCAGTAATCGATTCGATCCAAACCATTTATTCAAGTGCTTTGTCTTCAGCACCGGGTTCGGTGTCTCAAGTGCGTGAATGCGCGGCCCAACTGACCCGTTTGGCCAAGCAAACGGGTATACCGATGGTTCTGATTGGGCATGTCACCAAAGATGGCGCTTTGGCTGGCCCGAGGGTTTTAGAGCACATGGTGGACACGGTGCTGTACTTTGAAGGCGATACGCACTCCTCATTTCGTTTGGTCCGTGCGATTAAAAACCGTTTTGGAGCGGTAAATGAGCTTGGTGTTTTTGCCATGACCGATCGGGGGTTAAAGGGTGTGGCGAACCCTTCGGCATTATTCTTGTCACAACATCAGCAACAAGTCGCTGGTTCTTGCGTGATGGCAACGCAAGAGGGCTCCAGACCCTTATTGGTTGAGGTACAGGCGTTGGTTGATGCCGCACATGTTCCTAACCCTCGTCGATTGGCCTTGGGTTTAGAGGGTCACCGTTTGGCCATGTTGCTAGCGGTCTTACATCGTCATGCTGGTGTGAGTACCTCAGACCAAGACGTGTTTGTGAATGCGGTTGGGGGCGTTCGTATTGGTGAGCCAGCGGCTGATTTGCCGATTTTATTGGCAATTCTGTCTTCCTTACGCGATCGACCACTGCCTGTTGGATTAGTGGCCTTCGGTGAAGTGGGCCTAGCCGGTGAGGTCAGACCGGCGCCACGTGGTCAAGAGCGGTTGAAAGAGGCGGCTAAGCTGGGGTTTTCGATGGCAATCATTCCGGCGGCTAATGCGCCAAAACATGCCATCGAAGGCTTAAAGGTTGTGCCCATACACCGATTGCAAGATGCGATCGACGCCATAAGAGCTGTTTAAAAAGGATCAGTGATGCCTTCAGGGGTACTTGGATTTGCGATAAAACAAACTTGGCGCGATTTGCGCGCAGGCGATCTAAGGCTTCTGGTGCTGGCTGTTGTCGTGGCTGTGGCGGCCATCAGTAGTGTTGGCTTTTTGTCGGATCGAGTGTCAAGGGCGCTTGAACGCGACGCTTCTCGAATGTTGGGTGCGGACTTGGTGGTTGAGACACCGGGCAGTTCCCCACAGGTCTGGCTCGACAAAGCAAAGCAGGGTGGTTTACAGGCCGTGCGGACTTGGCGTTTCCCCTCAATGGTGGGTAACAGCGAAGTCGGCCTTCAATTGGCGGCCATCAAAGCGGTTGAGGATGGCTATCCGCTTCGCGGTGAGATGCGCACAGCAGCGGATGTGCTTTCGCCTGATGAACCCATCAAAGCATCGCCCTTGGTTGGTTCGGCCTGGGTTGACCCCCAACTCCTGGCGCTCACAGGATTAGCCGTTGGCGACAATTTGCAAGTCGGTAACGTCAATCTGACCATCAGTCGGGTCATTACCTACGAACCGGATCGTGGCATGCAGTTTGTGAACGTTGCTCCCCGCGTGATGATTCGTGCCGAGGACCTTGAGTCATCGGGTCTTTTGGGGCCAGGCAGCCGAGTGACTCACGCCCTTTTGGTGGCTGGTGACGAATCAGCTGCTGCGGGTTACAGAAAGTGGCTTGAGCCGCAATTGAATCAAGCGCAACGGATTTTGTCAGTGTCTGAGGGGCGGCCGGAAATTATGCGCACACTCGATCGGGCCAATGAGTTCTTAACGCTAGTGGTGATGATTGCGGTCTTGATTGCTGCTGTGGCAATTGCGCTTGGCGCTCGCCGGTTTAGCCAGCGCCAGCAGCAAGGTATCGCCGTGATGCGATGTTTTGGGGCGACGCAAGGCACCATCACCAAGCTTTTGAGTGTGGAGTTCCTTTTGGTGGCCTTAATCGGCTCATTTATTGGCTTGCTGCTCGGTTGGGCTGCGCAGCTCGGTTTGGTCAGCGTGATGCAAGGCTTGATTGCTGATGAATTGCCAGGCGTGGGCTGGCAGCCTGCTGCCCAAGGGCTTTATGCTGGTTTTTGGTTGCTATTGGCCTTTGCATTACCACCAGTGCAGTCACTGCGCCGCATATCAGCGGCACAGATTTTGCGGCAAGAAGTACCGGCGTTCCCTTTACACAGCGTTGCGGGTTATTTGGTCGCCTTTTTGGGGTTTGCGATTCTCATGTGGTGGATCGCAGGTAATCCCAAATACGGTTTTGGCTTGGCAGCAGGCTTTGTGTTGGCTGCCATTATCTTCGGGATTTTGGCGCTGCTGGTCTTGAAGTTGGTCGATGTGATTCGCCATCGCCTGACGCATCGACCGGCCTGGCGCTTTGCGCTGGCGGGGCTTGTTCGGCGCAAGTCCTCGTCGATCGCCCAAATCAGTGCCTTGGCAGTGGGCATGATGGCGATTTTGTTGTTGACCATTGTGCGTACCGATCTTTTGGATGGCTGGCAGCAAACGTTGCCACCAGATGCACCCAATCGGTTTTTAATTAACATTCAACCCGACCAAGTTGATCCTGTTAGACAAGCGTTGCTGGCCGCTGATCTGGGCGAGCTGAGTTTTTATCCCATGATTCGTGGCCGAGTGGTGGCGCTTAACGAAAAGCCTGTCTCAGTAGACGACTTTGAATCACCAAGGGCCCAGCGCTTGTTGCAAAGAGACTTCAATCTCTCGTATGCCCCAACCCTTGAGGGCAATGGTGAGGTGGTCGCTGGTCGTGCGATTGATTCAGAGGCGCTCGAAGTTTCCATGGAGACTGATGTGGCCCGTCTTTTGGGCTTATCGATTGGCGATCAAATTACCTTTGAAGTGGCTGGTGAGCCCGTGGCTGTCACTGTCACGAGCCTTCGTAAAGTTGACTGGGATAGTATGCGGCCCAACTTTTTTGCCCTGCTAAGTCCCAAAGCACTTGTCGATGAGCCGCAAACCTTCATCACGTCGCTCTACGTGCCTGCTGAAAAATCCGCTGTGACCCAAACGCTCATCAAACAATTTCCGAACCTTACGGTCTTTGATGTGGGTGCGATGATTGCGCAACTGCAATCGGTTCTCGATCGGGTGTCGGTGGCGATCCAGGCGCTGTTTGGCTTTGCCATCTTGGCGGGCGTCGTGGTGCTTGCGGCCGCGCTGAGCGCTAGCCGAGACGAGCGGGTTAGGGAGTCGGCTCTACTCAGGGCGCTTGGTGCTACCAACCAACAACTGAGCCGAGCGCAACGCATTGAGTTGTTGATGATTGGCGCCTTGGCAGGTTTGATGGCAGCGGCTGGCGCCACCTTGGCGGCTTGGGCGCTTTCAGTCTGGGTGTTTGAGTTTGCCATGCAATGGTCGCTGACCCCGTGGATACTTGGGTTGGCGGTTTGTATGCCGGGTGCTTGGCTGGCCGGTTCGGTCGTACTGCGCGGCGTGCTGCGAACGCCACCCTTGCTCATATTGAGAAACGAATGAAGTCGGTTCAAAAACGGGCCAAAACCGCCCAATCGTGCGAGATTTAACTGAATTTTGGGTGTTGTGTTGCGCGTGTGCTCGCATCACCCGAAAAAGGCTTTAGAATTCGACATATTCCCGTTTTGTGATGCATGAAGCGGGTTTTTTTATGGTGTTCGCCATTGGTTTTGTGGCACTAAGTGCCGGTAGCTCCGTGGTGATCGTCGAATGAATTAGCGGAGGCTCACATGCGTACAGGATTGGTTGCGTTAATGCTGTTCAGTGGTTTCGGTTCTATTGCGCCGGCAATGGCGCAAGACAAACCAACGTTGAATGTCTACAACTGGGCTGAGTACGTAGCGCCCGACACCATTCCAGGGTTTGAGCGCCAGACGGGTATCAAGGTGCAGTACGACACCTACGACAGCAACGACATCCTTCAAGCAAAGCTATTGACGGGCAAGTCTGGCTACGACATCGTGGTGCCAACGACCAATTATGCTGCTCGGCAAATTCAAGCGGGTCTTTTTCAAAAGCTTGATAAGTCGTTGATACCGAATTGGAAGAATCTTGACCCTCAAATCATGGCGGTGCTCGAGCCCATCGATCCTGGTAACCAGTATCTGGTTCCTTGGGGCTATGGTACCAATGCGCTCGGTCTCAATGCCACCAAGGCGCAAGAGATTCTTGGGGCGGGCACCAAATTAAACGATTGGTCGATCTTGTTTGACCCTGCCAAAGTCGAAAAATTTGCCAGTTGTGGCATTTCGATTCTTGACGAAGCCGCACAGGTTTTCCCTGCTGCTTTGCACTATCTGGGAAAGAACCCCAACAGCAGCAATCCAGACGATTACCGAGAGGCGTTGACGCTCTTGAAACAGATACGTCCTTTTGTGCGTCAATTCAGTTCTTCTGGCTACATTGACGAGTTGGCTTCAGGCGACCTCTGTTTGGTCTATGGTTATTCGGGTGATGTTCTGATTGCCGCTGACCGAGCCAAGCAAGCGAATCGTCCGTACACCATTGGTTTTTTCTTGCCTGATGACGGTGCGCCGGCATGGTTTGACACCATGGCTGTGCCAGCTGATGCGCCTTCACCAAAAGCGGCGTTTGAATTTATTAATTACATGTCTGAGCCACAAGTCTCAGCTGACGTAACCAACAACATGTTCTACCCTAACGCCAACAAAGCGGCTCGGTCTTTGGTTGTGGCTGAAGTTGCCAATAACCCAGCCATTTATCCACCGCCTGAGGTAGCCAGCAAATTGTTTGTTATTCAAACGCAGCCCTTGAATATTCTGCGGCTTCAAACTCGGCTGTGGGCTGAGCTAAAGTCGGGTCGTTAATTCACCATGGGCCAGGCAACAGGTCATCTGATTGGTCTTTCTGGCGATGCGCAAGCTTTCGTTCGTCTTCAAGATGTGACGAAGATCTTTGGTGAAACGGTCGCTGTTCAGTCTGTCAGTCTTGCAATACAGCGCGCAGAGATTTTTGCGTTGCTCGGCAGCTCAGGTTGCGGCAAGTCAACGCTGCTTCGGATGCTTGCGGGATTTGAGCCTGTGAGTTCAGGTCAGATCTTTTTAGACGGCGAAGACATCACCGACTTGGCACCTTATGCCCGTCCCGTGAATATGATGTTTCAGTCTTATGCTTTGTTCCCGCACATGAGTGTTCAGGCCAACGTGGCCTTTGGTCTGAAACAAGAAAAAGTGCCAAGCGCTGAAATCCACGAGCGGGTGTATGAGGCCCTTGAACTGGTTCAGATGTCACCTTTCGCCAAGCGACGACCGCATCAACTGTCGGGTGGACAACAGCAACGTGTGGCCTTGGCGCGCAGCCTGGTTAAGCGTCCAAAGCTGCTGTTGCTTGATGAGCCGATGTCGGCGTTGGATAAACAGATTCGACATGCGACACAAATCGAATTGGTTCGCCTAATCGAGCAACTCGGCGTGACATGCTTCATGGTGACGCATGATCAAGAGGAGGCCATGACAATGGCCAACCGTGTGGCTGTCATGACCGAAGGGCAAATTCGCCAGACCGGCACACCCCAAGAGGTTTATGCCTATCCCAATTCTCGGTTTGTGGCCGGATTCATCGGATCGACTAACTTGTTTGAAGGGATCATCAGCGTTGATCAACCCGGTCACATCATGATCGAATCTGAGGATTTACCACGGGCTTTCTACGTTGACCATGGTGTCAGTGAGCCGCTGGGCATGGCGGTGTCGATTTCGTTAAGACCTGAGCAAATTCGTGTGACTCGTGTTGCCCCCACACAAGAGCACAACTGGGCACATGGCATGGTTAGCCATCTTGCTTGGATGGGGAGTTATGCGCTCTACCAGATCCGCTTGGATTCAGGCAAAGTCATTGAAGCCAGTGTTCCCAGCCAGGTGCTGGCAACCAGCGAGCCACCAGGTATCGATGATGAGGTGTATGTCAGCTGGGGTCATGACAGCGTGACGGTATTGTCATCATGATGGCAGGCCTTTGGCGGGCTAGGTGGTCGGCGATTGCCTCAATCGCACCGCCCTATGTCTGGTTGGTGCTCTTTCTGTTGTTGCCGTTTTTCTTGGTACTGAAGATCAGTTTGGCTGATTTGAAGTTTGGCATCCCCCCTTACACCTCCCTGGTGAGCTTCAAAGATGAAGTCCTTGATCTGACGATTCATTTGCGGGGATACATTCTTTTGTTTTCTGATTCGCTGTACATCGATACGTATCTCAATTCGTTGAAAATTGCCGCGATCACTACCCTCTGTTGCGCTGTCATTGGTTACCCCATGGCGTATTACATTGTGCGATCCCGACCATCGGTTAGACACCTACTCTTGTTGGCTGTGATCTTGCCGTTTTGGACGTCGCTGTTGCTTCGCGTCTATGCGTGGGTTGGCATCTTGCGCAACGACGGTGTGCTCAACAATATGTTGATGTACATCGGCGTAATCAGTGCCCCGCTTGAAATTTATCGAACAGACATCGCGGTCTATATTGGTCTGGTATACGCCTATTTGCCTTTTTTTATTTTGCCCTTGTATGCCAACTTGGTGAAAATGGATCTGCGATTGCTAGATGCTGCCTATGATTTGGGTGCCAAGCCGTGGCGGGCGTTTTTGGCGATTACATTGCCACTGTCGATGCCTGGTGTGGTCGCGGGATCCCTGTTGGTTTTTATTCCGGCGGTGGGTGAGTATGTGATTCCAGAAATGTTGGGTGGGGCCAATACCCTGATGATGGGGCGCGTGATGTGGAATGAGTTTTTCACCAATGCTGACTGGCCCATGGCCTCAGCGGTCACGGTGGTGATGGTTCTGTTATTGCTGGTGCCATTGATTGTTTTTCAGCTGAATCAGCAGCAACGCTTCGAGCGAGAGGCTTACCGCTGATGGCAAAGGCATCAATGTCAACCACGCATCAGCCTAGCGCCCTCGGACGCTGGTTGGCGTTGGGGCTTGGGTTCGCTTTTCTGTATTTGCCGATTTTGACGCTGATTGTTTTTTCATTCAATGACTCAGCCATGATGACCTCTTGGGCTGGTTTCTCTTTTCGCTGGTATGAGGCGCTAATCAACGACCAAGCCCTTTTGCGTGCCGCAGGACTGTCTTTTAAAGTGGCGCTGATGACGGCTACTGCTGCAGCTGCCTTGGGTACATGGGCAGGATACATATTGGCGCGCAAAGGTCGATTCAAAGGTTTTGCGTTATATGTGGGTTTGGTCAGCGCGCCGTTGGTTATTCCTGAAGTGGTGTTGGGCCTTTCGCTTTTGCTGTTGTTCGTTGAGATGGATGCTTTGTTTGGTTGGCCTGGAGAGCGGGGTTTGTTCACCATTTGGGTTGGGCACACCACTCTCTGTATGGCATTTGTGGCAGTCATTGTTCAGTCAAGAGTGCGTGACCTAGACCGCTCTCTGGAAGAGGCCGCCCTTGATCTGGGGGCATCGCCGCTGAAGGTTTTTTTTGTGATCACCTTGCCTTTGATCATGCCTGCGGTGGTTTCAGGCTGGCTGCTGGCTTTCACACTGTCATTAGACGATGTGGTGATTGCGTCGTTTTTATCGGGTCCGGGTGCGACCTTGCTCTCACCAGAGATCTTCTCGCGCGTTAGACTCGGTGTAAAGCCTGAGGTCAATGCACTGGCAACGGTGTTCGTGCTTGGTGTGGCTTTGTTTGTTTTGATTGTCAATGCACTACAACGCAGGCAGGAGGCTAACTGATGATTCACTTATATGGCCAAGCGAAATGCAGTACTTGCCAAAAGGCATTGGTGTGGTTATCTGATCAGGGTGTGGCTTGCCAACTGATCGACTATCGAGAAAACCCTTTGGATCCCAAAGCCCTGTGTGAGTTTTCTTTGGCGCTTGGCGGTTGGGAGAAGTTGGTCAATCGGGCGTCGATGACTTGGCGTCAATTGACTGACGTTCAACGACAAGCCGCAAGTGATGAGCAGTGGCTGGCGTTGATTAAACAATTCCCGACGCTGGTGCGTCGCCCGCTGACTGTCTTGGCTGATGGCACGGTCATCAATGGGTTTTCTGAAAAGAAGTTCAAGCAGTATCAGGATCGAATGTGAAGGATTTGCTTGCTATGCAGTGGCTGCCGTTGGCGATTGCTGCCACGACATTGTTCTTGGTTGTTCTTGCGTTGGGCTATCTGTTGGCCCTTTGGCGGGTGCGGCCCACGGGCTATTCGCAGCAGATGCAGCAGTTATTGGCGGGCCAAGAACGATTAGAAAACCAATGGCGCACGGAACTCGCCGACGGTCAGCGGCTTTTGAGGGCTGAAATGGCGCAGTCTCATCGGGCTTTGCGAATGGAGTTGGGCAACGCAGACGAGCAGTTTCGTTCGATGGTGTCACGAGATGCCGCCAGTGGGCGGCAGGAAGCCGCTGAAGCGTTGGAGCGATTCGGGCAAGGGTTCGCGCAGCGGCTAAAGGACATGTTTTTCAGTAATGAACAACGCATGGTTGACTTAAGGGGCATGGTTGAGCAGCGGTTGATACAAATGCAGACTGACAATGCCAGCAAGCTCGAGCAAATGCGGCAAACTGTTGATGAAAAGCTTCACGCAACGCTCGAGCAACGCTTGGGCGAATCCTTTAAGTTGGTTTCCGATCGCTTGGAAGCGGTGCACAAAGGATTGGGCGAAATGCACACGTTGGCTGCTGGTGTGGGTGATCTCAAGCGGGTCTTAACCAACGTGAAGTCTCGGGGCACTTGGGGCGAGGTGCAGTTGGCTCGTTTGATCGAAGACACCATGACAGCAGACCAGTACGGCTGTAACGTCAAGCCCGTACCGGGAAGTGATGCTGTTGTTGAATTTGCAATACGCCTGCCCGGTCAAAAAAACAATGAGGAGCCTGTTTGGCTGCCCATTGATGCCAAGTTTCCTAAAGAAGAATACGAGCGGTTGCACGATGCGCAGGACATTGCTGATGTCGAGGCGGTGCGCCAAGCTTCTGCCGCGTTAGGCCGAGCCATTGAGGTGCAGGCTAAGTTAATCACGGCGAAGTACATTTCGCCGCCACACACAACTGACTTTGCCATCATGTTCTTGCCCAGTGAAGGTTTGTATGCCGAAGTCCTGCGCTTGCCTGGGGTGCTCGACAGATTACATGACCTGCGAGTCAATGTGGCGGGTCCTGCAAACTTGGCTGCGATGCTCAATAGCCTTCAAATGGGGTTTCGCACGCTGGCCATTGAGCAACGATCTTCTGAGGTTTGGCAGGTGCTGCGTAGCGTCAAGACTGAGTTTGGTAAGTTTGGCCAGTCATTGGCAGACGTTAAGCGCTCGCTTGAGTCTGCGACCAATAAAATAGGCAAAACCGAAACGCGAACGCGTGTCATGCTGCGTAGCTTAAGCGCGGTTGAGTCACTACCCGCTGGCAATGATGCAGAGGATGCGCAGAACCTGCTCTCTGAAAGCACTCGACCCTTAATTGATGAAGAGGATGAAAAAGCGTGACAACGGATCCACAAGCATTAAAGCAAGCAGTGGCTCAAGCCGCGGTTGATTACATCGAGCCATGGCTCACCCCAGAGGCGGTGATTGGCGTGGGAACGGGTTCTACAGCTGATTTATTCATAGACGCTTTGTGCTTAAATCGCGGTTCGTTTCGCGCGGCCGTTGCCAGTTCTGAACGAACAGCGGATCGCTTGCGCCGAGGTGGTGTGACGGTGTTAACCCTCAATGACGTGCCGTCGATGCCTGTCTATGTTGATGGTGCTGACGAAATTAACCCAGCACTGGAAATGATTAAGGGTGGCGGTGGGGCCTTGACCCGTGAAAAGATTGTCGCCTCAGTGGCTGAGCGTTTTCTGTGTATTGTTGACGCTTCTAAGCAGGTCGAGTGGTTGGGTCGGTTTCCTCTGCCCATTGAGGTTTTACCGATGGCTGTTGCAAGCGTCATGCGACGAGCACTCTCGCTCGGTGGTCAACCGGTCGTAAGGGTCGGGTTTGTAACTGATAATGGCAATCCGATTGTTGACGTGGCAGGACTTAAGATAACTAACGCCGCTGAGCTTGAGGCTGAGCTCAATAACCTACCCGGTGTCGTCACGAACGGTATTTTTGCGCTTCGCCGGGCTGATGTGGCACTGGTGGCTGGCCCGCGAGGGGTTGAGACCCTACTGTCACATTGATTCATAAAATTGTCATACTTTGCTCTTACACTGGAACTATTCTTACAGATAGACCAAAAATCGTTGGTTTGTCTCCTAAATTTAAGGCTATAGGCGCTGAAATGACCGAACACACTTTCCGCAAGTTTGACGTCGAGATGGATGAGATCTGCAGTGAGCTGCTTCGAATGGGCGGTTGCGTCGAGAGCATGATCAATGACGCGATCCAAGCGGTGGTCACGGGTGATGCCAATCTGATTGATCGCGTTAAAGAGAACGAAAAAGAGGTCAATAGGATCGAAGTGGCTGTTGATGAGCGAATTGCGACGATAATCGCGCTTCGTCAACCTGCCGGTATTGATTTGAGGACCCTAATGGCCGTTGCAAAAATGTTAACGGACATGGAACGTTCTGGCGACGAAGCAGAGAAAATTGCTTCGATGGCCCGCCGTCTGCATGATGATACGAAGAAATTCGTGCCAGAGATTGAGCTTCAGCACATGAGTAAAGCCGTGGCTCAAATGTTGCATGAGGTGATGGATGCCTTTGCCAGAAAAGACTCGGTTGCCGCTGCTGCTGTGGTGCGAAGCGACAAACAAGTCGACAAAGAATGGAAGTCAACGATGCGCAGTCTGATTTCTTACATGATCGAAGATCCCCGAACCATTTCAGGGGGTATTGATTTGCTGTTTGTTGCCCGCTCGCTCGAGCGCATCGGTGATCACTCTAAAAACATGGCCGAGCGCGTAATTTTTATGGTTCACGGTGCCGACGTGAGACATAAAGGCGTCAAAGCAGCTGAGCGAGTGGTTCGGGAAGGTGCTCAGTCAGAAGGTGGCACGTAACCTTGCGCTTCGACATCGATATCTTCGAACAAGAATTTTTCCATCTGCTCGCGCAAGTACTTGCGTGCACGAACGTCTGCTAAGTTCAGGCGATTTTCGTTAACAAGACGCGTTTGTACGTCCATCCATTGCTGCCAACCTTCTTTTGAAATGGTCTGCCAAATCTTGGTGCCGACTTCGCCAGGGTACGGTGGGTAGTCCAGTCCTTCTGCTTCTTTTTTTATTTTGGTGCATTGGATCATTCGAGTCATGTCAGCCCTTTAATTATCAAGAATTTGCTTATAGTAATTCGGGTACTTGGGTCCATTGGGTGATTCACACAGCTTTTATACGTGCATTCGGTTTCTCACGGTCTTGCCTGGCAATCGGGCCAGAATTATTCAGCACCCAAGGGTACCCGCAGTTCAGAAGGGTTCGGATGCCTTGAAATATCGAATGGTGTTGACTGGTCATCCCCCATTCTAAACGGCCACCTCAGTATGGGTTATTTAGCCTTACTTCCTCTGATACGGTGCATGGTGTGCCTTAATCATTAATCACCGAAATCGGTAGTGGTGCTGCCGATTCAAATACTCACGAAATTTCACCTTAGACGGTCGATGTCATTGGTTATCAACCATACCCTCGTTTATCTAAGTTAGCTAATGGTTGCTGCAGCAAAAAAGGTAGCTCTAAAGAAGACATTTAGATCTGTTTGCCGCTAATATGACTTGTCACACAAAAATAATTACTTGTCATAAAACAAAATAATTCTAGCAAGGAGACTCTAAATGCAAACGAAATCTTGGCTTGCCGCATCGATTTTGGTTCTTGGTACCGGAATGCTGGCGCAAGCATCCGCTGTTGCTAATGAATGCCCCAGCCGTGGAGATCTAGACACGCTGTATTGCGACGCAAACGGCGATATGGTCGCTGACACGCCTCAAGACCCGTCTAAACTGAAAGATCCTTCAACAATTGTCTTCACGTATACGCCTGTCGAAGACCCAGCCGTATACGAGGACTTGTTTAATCCGTTTACCGAATATTTGGCTACCTGCACTAACAAGCGTGTAATGTTTTACCAAGTACAGAGCAACGCTGCGGAAATTGAAGCAATGCGATCGGGTCGCCTACATGTTGGGGGCTTCTCTACTGGCCCGACAGCTTTCGCCGTTAATATAGCTGGCGCTGTGCCATTTGCCGTTAAAGGCTATGAAGACGGTTTTCAGGGATACAACCTGATTATGATTGCTAAAAAGGACAAGCCATACAGCAGTTTGAAGGATCTCAAAGGACAAAAGGTAGCCCACACTTCGCCCTCGTCTAATTCTGGTCATATGGCGCCGATGGCCCTGTTCCCTAAAGAAGGCTTGGTTCCAGATCAAGACTACAAGATCCTTTTTTCAGGTAAGCACGACCAATCGGTCATGGGTGTGAATTCCGGCGACTATGACGCCGCTGCGGTGGCCTCGGACGTTTTTGAACGGATGGCTGCCCGTGGTCAGATCAAAAAGGATGATTTCAAAATCATCTACACCAGCCCAAAGTTTCCCACTTCATCTTTTGCGTATGCCCACGATTTGGAGCCCAAATTACGGGACAAAATGTTGACGTGTTTCTTTGAGTATCGATTTCCAGAACCAATGAAGAAGGCGTTCAATGGTGCAGATCGTTTCTACCCAATTACGTTTATCAAAGATTGGAGTGTCGTACGTGACGTTGCTGAGGCTGGTGGTAAGAAATTTGACCGTTCTGCCTATGACACTGAAGCGGCAAAAGCCAAGAAAAAGAATTAACTTAAGAGGACGAAAATGCCAGCGCAACTAAGTATTCAGGATCTCACTAAATCCTACCGTGCTGGTATACCTGTCTTGAAAGGCATAAATCTTGAAATTGCCGGTGAAGGCGTGACGGCCATTATTGGTCCGTCTGGTACCGGCAAAAGTACCCTACTTCGCTGCATCAACCGACTGGTGGAGCCCACGTCGGGGCGTGTCATGCTGATTAACGGAGAGACGTCGCTGGATCTTGCCAAGCTTAAAGGTCGTGCCTTACGTCGAGCTAGACGGCAAGTGGGGATGGTGTTCCAAGAGTACAACCTCGTGGAGCGCTTAACCGTCATGGAAAACTTGCTGACGGGCCGTTTAGGCTACACCCCAGCCTGGAAAGCTTGGTTGCGGTGGTTTGAAGTATCAGATATTGACCGGGCTTATGAGTTAATTGCTAAAGTCGGTCTTAGCGAGTTGGTCAATCAGCGTGCTGATGCGCTGTCTGGTGGTCAGCGCCAACGCGTCGGAATAGCCCGTGCGTTGATGCAGAAACCGGAATTACTGCTTGCCGATGAGCCGACATCTTCGCTAGATCCGAAGACATCTGTGGAGATTATGGAACTCTTGACAGAACTCGCGCAAGCTGAGCGCATTCCGGTAGTGATTAATATGCATGATGTCGAACTCGCCAAGCGTTTCGCATTGCGAATTATCGGCATGTCTGGCGGTGACATCGTTTTTGATGGTACGGGGGATCAACTGACACCAGATCACCTGAAGTCAATTTACGGCGGTGAGTCGTGGTTAACCTGAGTCAATCGCTCATCGCCAAGCGGTGCAAGCCATTTTCGCTGTCGCGAAAAGCTAAATTTGGCTTCTGGCTATTGTTAGCTTATGTCGTTTATGCTGGCGCCCAACTTGACTTCAGTTATGCCCGTTTTATTAGTGGTTTAGATAATGCGTCAGCGTTCTTTGACAGAATGTTTCCACCCAATTTTGAACGATCACGCATTCTAATTAAGGGTATGGTTGAAAGTTTACAAATTGCAGTGCTGGCATCACTGCTTGGCATTTCGCTATCCTTACCGATCGGGTTGCTGGGGGCACGCAATTTGATGCCAGGCTGGGCCACATGGCCGGCCCGCTCCTTGATTGCGCTTTGTCGCGCATTACATCCTGTTATTGTCGCGATTCTGTTTGTAAAGGCAGTTGGTTTCGGTGCGTTGGCTGGCATTCTGGCACTGACTGTTGCTTCAATTGGCTTTATTGGCAAGCTGTTTACTGAGGCCATTGAAGAAATTTCTATCAAACAAGTTGAGGCTGTGCGATCTACTGGTGCTTCATTCGCTAATGTGATTCTCTTTTCAGTCCTGCCGCAAGTCTTTGCCCGGTTTGTGGGATTTTCTACCTACCAATTTGACTCGAACCTACGTAACTCAACCATGGTTGGTATTGTGGGTGCAGGCGGGATCGGTGGAACGTTATTTTCCGCTTTCCAGCGATTTGACTATGACTTTGTTGCAGCTATATTGCTTACCATCATTGCCGTCATTATGCTCGGTGAGCTATTTGCGGGTTTTATTCGATCAGTGTTCCTCGATAACATTGGTCTCTCTGACCTATTGCGCAAGCGAAACAAGCCAACATCGCTTTCCGAGGGGAAGGATATTGCTTGATGCCGAAGTAAAGCAGCCTAAACGTTGGCGGCGTTACACGATTGACCAACGTCTAATGCGATTTGCGATTTATCTATTTTTGGTTGCGGCCATCGTTCAGTCGCTACGCAATATCAACATCATCCCAGAGTTTCTCATCGATGCGCCAGAGCAAATGTTGGATCTGTTCAACAGGATGTGGCCGGTAGACTGGGCTTACTATCCTCAGAGTGTTAACAGCGCACTCGTTGAGACGATCCATATAGCCACGCTGGGCACTATTATCGCGGTATTGCTTGCCGTACCTATTGGACTAATGGCGGCTAGCAATTTCACGCCAAATCGTGGGCTGAATTTCGTCGCGAGGCTTATATTGGTCTCCAGTCGGTCCGTTAACTCGCTGGTTTGGGCTTTACTTTTCATTGCCATTTTTGGACCAGGCGCACTGGCTGGCACACTTGCCATTGCGTTCCGCTCTATTGGGTTTATTGGAAAATTGACCGGTGAAGCAATTGAAGAAGCTAATCTGGGTTCTATCGAGGCACTTAAAGCAACGGGTGCTTCTAGAGGTGCGCTCTTAAATTATGGCTACTGGCCGCAAATTAAACCGGCATTTTGGTCGCTAGTTCTGCTGCGTTGGGATATTAATATTCGTGAGTCAGCGGTCTTGGGTCTGGTTGGCGCTGGTGGCATTGGTATGACTCTGGATACGGCAATGAATTTGTTCCAGTGGGATCGAGTCGCTGTCATTTTGATTGCTATTTTTGCTATCGTGATAGTCACAGAAATTATAATTACGCAGGTACGTAAACGACTGCTTTAATCAATGCGAAATCTGATAAAAGCCCTAGCCAGCCGCGATAATTCAAACATGATTCTTACGTGTTTTTTATCCGCTCCAACAGGATTTTAATAACTTGCTGCCACTAGAACTACTTTCGCCGGCTATCGCAAAACAGATTCAATTTGTGTTGTGTGATATTGATGACACTATCACAACTGATGGTCGTTTAACGGCTGAAGCCTTTGGTGCGGTTGAGATGTTGAGCGATGCCGGTCTGAAAGTTATCCCCATCACCGGTCGACCAGCCGGCTAGTGTGATCATATTGCTAGATTTTGGCCAGTTGATGCAGTAGTAGGGGAGAATGGGGCGTTCTACATGCGCTACGACGTCAATAGACGCAAGATGCAGCAGCGATTTTGGGCAGAAGAGCCATCGCGGATCATTAATAGAAAAAAACTTGATGCGCTCGCAGTAGACATCCAAAGGGCCGTGCCCAGGTCTGCACCCGCCAGCGATCAGCCCTACCGGGTCGCGGATTTGGCAATCGATTTTTGTGAAGATGTTGACCGACTCACGGACACTGAGATTGAGCAAATTGTCACCATGTTTAGAGCAGCGGGGGCTACAACAAAAGTCAGCTCAATTCACGTGAATGGCTGGTTTGGTCAATACGACAAGTTAACCATGACTCGTTGTCTATTCGCTGATGTTTATCGTCAACCTACTGAGCAACTGCAAGCACAGATTCTCTTTATCGGTGATTCTCCAAATGACGAATCCATGTTTGATTATTTCGATTTGTCGGTCGGAGTTGCAAATGTTGAAGCAAATCTACACAATCTTGTCGCAAAGCCTAAATATATCTGTCAGGCAAAGGGTGGCGCCGGGTTTATGGAGATGGCGCAGGCATTGGTTAAGCCACGCACACGGGCTCTATGTTTACCTAGTCCTCGTTGAGAAGGATAGTCGCGACTGACGGTTGGTTGGATCTGGGCCAATGCCGACAATGACGATGTCACAGATTTGTAGAAAAATTACAGCCGCTTGATGAACACTTGGCTGTTTCGTGAGCGGTTGTAGGCAGCTTGGCGCTCTTTGGGCAGGTCGGTGACACCGCCTTTGCCAAACCCACGTTTCATGAACCAGTGGGCAGTTCGAGTGGTGAGAACAAACAGACGCTTCACGCCCAACGCTTTGGCCCGAGATTCCATGTGGCGAAGTAATAACTCACCTTCACCAGTGCCTTGCCACTCACTGTGAACGATCAAACAACCCATCTCAGCCATTTTGTCGTCTGGATAGTAGTGCAGGGTGGCACAACCGAAAATCACACCGTCGTGCTCGAGCACAGAAAAGTTTTCGACATCGCGCTCGATGGCTGCTCGACCTCGGGTGACCAATGTGCCATCACTTTCTAGCGGTTCTATCAGTCGGAGAATAGCGCCCACGTCATCGATCGTGGCCGACCGTAAGTCGTCAAGCGTGTCTTCAACAACCATCGTGCCGACACCGTCGTGGGTAAATATCTCCAGGAGAACCACGCCGTCTAAGGAAAAAGGAATCATGTGGGCACGGGCCACGCCTCGTTTGACTGCTTTGGAGGCGTAATGCAAATAAAACGCCGTGTTCTCATCCAGCGCATTCGTGGCGAGCAGGGCATCGGCGTCTAATCGAGCCAGTTCGGTGTCAACATTGCCGTCTGGGCCGATAACACCATAGGTCTCAGTCAGAAAAATCAGCTTTTCAGCTCTCAGGGCAACAGCAACGCTAGTGGCCAAGTCTTCCATGGCAAGGTTAAACGCCTCACCAGTCGGTGAAAAGCCGAGCGGTGACAGCACAATGATGGAGCCGTGTTCGATCGCCACTTTCATGGCATCAGTGTCTATTTTGCGTACTTGACCGGTGTGGCGGTAGTCAACACCGTCGATCACGCCCGTTGGGCGGGCGGTGACAAAGTTGCCTGAGATCACTCGAATTTGAGCGTGTGACATCGGTGTGTTGGGAAGCCCCTGGCTGAATGCGGCTTCGATGTCTAGGCGTATTTCGCCAGCAGCCTCTTTGGCGCACTCGAGCGCTGCGTCATCAGTGGGCTGCATGCCGCGTCCAAACTGCTGTTTAAACCCTTTCAGGCTCAGCTGCTCGTTGACTTGTGGGCGTGACCCGTGGACCAGAACAAGCCTAATACCCAGCGCACTGAGCAAAGACAGGTCTTGAACCAAAGCGTTTAATGCGTTGGCTTGTACCAATTCGCCACCAAACGCCACCACGAACGTCTTACCCCTGAAAGCGTGAACGTAGGGCGCAACCTCGCGAAACCAACGCACAAATTGAGGCGCAGCCGATTCGGCTGCTTCAAGTGCTGAGACGGTGTCTTCGTTAGAAGTAGCAGAAAATTCCGAGTCAGTCATAATGGAGGATAATTCGACCTCTGTGTTCATGTCGCTCACTGATGCGTCGGGTCAACATTTAACCCATTGTTTGCAATATGCCAATCATGGTTCATTTTATAATGCATGCGCACACCATGCGTTAGATTGAGGTTGTCGACTTGGTTTCAGACACGCAGACGGCCCAAACCGTTGCCATTTCCCCACGACCGTTGCTCGAAATCGCTTTTCCGGATGATTTGCCAGTCAGCGCGAGGCGAGATGACATCGTGTTTGCGATCGCCAAGCATCAGGTTGTTATCTTAAGCGGTGAGACGGGTTCTGGTAAAACCACCCAACTGCCAAAGATTTGTTTGGCCATGGGAAGAGGGCGTGAGGCGATGATTGCCCACACTCAGCCACGCCGTTTGGCGGCGACATCGGTTGCCCGTCGCATTGCTCAAGAGCTCCAAACCCCGTTGGGTCAGTGGGTTGGTTATCAGATCCGCTTTCAGCAGCGCACCGATGCCACCACCGCCATCAAATTGATGACGGATGGTATCTTGCTGGCTCAAACGCAGCGGGACCGACTTCTCAAAGCGTATGACACCATCATCATTGATGAGGCGCATGAGCGCAGCCTAAATATTGATTTTCTTTTGGGCTACTTGAGAGAAATTCTGCCGCAGCGACCCGATCTCAAAGTCATCATCACTTCTGCCACCATTGATGCGGATCGCTTCGCTCAGCACTTTGCTGCGTCGGATGGTCAAGCGGCACCGATCATTGAGGTGTCGGGACGTCTTTACCCCGTTGAGATGCGTTATCGCCCAGTTAAGTTGCCTGCCGAACAGGCCGCTGAAATCGAAGGCCAGCTTGAAGAGGGCGTTCAAGAGCGGGATCTGTGTGACGCGGTGACTGACGCGGTTGACGAGTGTGCTCGTCATGGGCCAGGGGACATTCTTGTTTTTTTGCCTGGCGAGCGCGAAATTCGGGAAACCAGCGAAGCGCTGCGAAAGCATCACCCGCAAAGCACACAGATCTTGCCATTGTTTTCTCGGCTTTCACAAAACGAACAGGAAGAAATCTTTCGTCCCAGCACCCGTGCTCGCCGAGTGGTGCTTGCGACCAACGTCGCTGAGACATCGCTAACAGTGCCTGGTATTCGATATGTGATTGATGCCGGCTTGGCGCGGGTCAAGCGTTATTCTTGGCGACAAAAGGTTGAGCAGCTACAAATCGAGCCGATCAGTCAGGCTTCAGCCAATCAAAGGGCAGGGCGCTGTGGGCGCTTGGGCCCAGGCGTTTGTATCCGACTCTATGACGAAGAGGATTTTAAGCGTCGCCGGCGCTTCAGTGAGCCTGAGGTCTTGCGTTCGTCACTGGCTGGTGTCATTTTGCGGATGAAGTCTCTCGGGCTGCCAGAGATCGAGCGATTCCCGTTTGTTGATCCACCCACGGGTCGAGCGATTGCAGATGGGTATCAAACGTTGCAAGAACTCGGCGCATTAAATATCAACGCTGCGGGTGATGACTCGCTGGCTCATGGTTCGGCCCATTCCTTAACGAGCATTGGAAGGTTATTGGCACGATTGCCATTGGATCCGAGGGTTGGGCGCATGTTGCTAGCCGCTCGCGATCAGCAGTGTTTGAGAGAAATGTTGATCATTGCCTCTGCCATGGCTGTCCAGGATCCACGCGAACGGCCCGTGATTGCGCGTGAGGCAGCCGAACAAGCGCACGCTAAGTTTGCTGACAAACAGTCGGAGTTTTTGGCATGGTTAAAACTATGGGATTGGTACCACGAGCAAGTGGCCCATAAAGGCTCACAGCGCAAACTTGTCGGTGTTTTGCGGCAAAACTATTTGTCAGCCGCGCGCTTAAGAGAATGGCATGATATTCACGGGCAGCTTGCCGCCATGGTGGGTGAACAGCGCTGGCGTGTTAACCAAACAGAGGCCACGTATGAACAGGTTCATTCGGCGCTGTTAACCGGGTTGATTGGCCAGGTGGGTTTAAAGTCAGAAGAGGCCAGCCATTACCAAGGGGTGCGTGATCTGCGTTTCTGGATACACCCAGGATCCAAGCTCGTGCGAAAAGCGGGTAAGTGGGTGTTGGCCGGCGAGTTGGTTGAAACGAGTCGGTTATACGCCCGTTGTATCGCAAAAATTGAACCTGTCTGGATTGAGCGCGTGGGCTCTCACCTACTGACCAAGAGCTGGGGTGATCCGCGCTGGGATAATCGTCGTGGACAAGTGGTTGCTCAAGAAAAGGCATCCCTCTATGGCCTACCGATATACAGCGGCCGACAGGTGCATTTTGGTCCGGTTGACTTGGCGCGTGCCCGCGAGACTTTTATTCGCGAGGCACTGGTGCCCGGTGAGGTTGACTTGCCGTTTGAGTTTGTAACTCACAATAAAAAGCTAATCCAGAGCATTGAGCGACTTGAGCATCGCAGCCGACGACCAGACATCCTAGTGGATGAAACCTTGATTGCTGGGTTCTACGATCGATTATTGCCCCAAGAGATATGCCAAACAGTGGCATTTAAGCAGTGGTTTAAGCAACTCGACGACAGAGAAGTGCAGCGCTGGAATCTTTCTAGAGATGACTTGATGCGTCATGAGGCGGCAGGTATCACAACCGATGTGTTTCCAAAGACGGTCAGCTGGCAAGGTAATGCCCTTAAATTGGATTATCACTTTGAACCAGGGTCACCTAAGGATGGCGTCACGGTGTCGGTGCCCCTTGTGTTGCTGAATCAATTGACGGCCACGCGCTGGGAGTGGTTGGTGCCTGGCATGGTGAAAGAAAAAGTGCAATGGTTAATAAAGTCTTTGCCACAGAAGCTGCGCAAACACTGCGTGCCCGTGCCTGATTATGCCCAGGCCTTTCACTCGCGTTGGTTTGACCGAATGTCCTTGCCTGTGGTGAGTTTGACAGCGGCAGTTATCGCCGATATCGATCAGCAGTTTCATGTCAAAGTCCAGGAGTCTGATTTCCGCATCGATTCATTGCCTGCGCACTTGTTTATGAATTTTCGAATTATCGATCAGCACGGTCGGATGTTGCGAGCAGGCCGTAATTTGTCGCAACTTAAAGCGCAGTTCAGAGATCAAGCGCATGCCACTTTCCAAGAAATGGCAGCGCAAGGTGAGCCGGTAATTGCTGATCAGGCACTAGAGCAAATCACCCAATGGTCGTTTGAGTCGCTTCCTGAGGTCATGGAGATACGACGTGCTGGCAAAAGTATCTTGGGCTATCCCGCGCTCGTCGATGACGGTACTCACTGTCGTATTGATGTTTTTGATGATGCGCAGACCGCGCAACGCTGTCACCGTCTTGGGCTCTTGCGCTTACTACGGATCGGCTTGAAAGAGCAAATCAAGTTTTTAGAAAAGAACTTGCCAGACGCTCTGCGACTGGGTGTTTTGTACATGCCCCTAGGCACGTGGGAGTCTCTACGTGGCCAAATTATTGATGCTGCTTTGTCACGTGCGGCCCTCGAGCAGCAACCCTGGCCTATCGACGCGGAAAGCTTTGCGCACACGCGTGAGTTGGCCAAGGAAAGGGTGGGGCTGTTGGCGCAAGAGTTGTCTCGACTCGTTTTGTCTATTCTTGAACAAGCAGAGGTCGCCAGAAAGCGTTTGGTACAGTTTAAAGCGCACGAAAGTGCCTGCAAAGACATGGTTATTCAACTCAGTGAGTTGTTGCCACCCGACTTTGTGATGCGTACGCCCTACGAGCAACTCAAGCATTTGCCACGTTATTTAGAAGCCATTGCCGTCCGGTTTGACGGCCTTCGGGCCGATGCTGATCGAGATCAGTCGCGAATGAGTGAAATGGTGCCGCTTGTGGCGCATTACCGGCGCGCCCGGCAGGCGTTGGCAGGTGCGCCGGAACCCGGACTAGATCAGTTCTTTTGGATGTTACAAGAATTGCGAGTTGCACTTTTCGCGCAACGCTTGCGTACGCCTTACCCTGTTTCTGCCAAGCGTCTTTACAAGGCGTGGGAGGCACTGCAGCGGTAGTCGTGACTAAGCGGCTAAGAAAAGCAATATGGCAAGCACAATCAGTCCCACCTTGGTTGCTTCGTAAAGGCTGCGGTTGGCGGTTTTGAAAGCACTGCGTTTCTGATCAATGATCCAATGCCAATGCGTGAGTTTATTGATAAAACCAGTCTGATCAGTTTCAGCGTTTGGTGAGCTTGCCGCTGACATCAACACGCGGCCAAACCAGCGGTTAAAACGCTCAGCCCAGCGCCATTGCAATGGACGCTCGACATCACAAAACAGAATAATTCGGTTGATGTCTGATTTGTTGTGTGCCTCGTGCACGTAGGTTTCGTCAAAAATAACGCCTTCACCATCATGCCAAACGTGACGAATGCCGTCGACATCGATGTAGCAAGATGGGTCGTTAGGCGTGGAAAGCCCTAAGTGGTATCGCAAAGACCCCGCAAACGGGTCGCGGTGTGGGTTCAAACGACCACCGGGTGGCAATTCGGCAAACATGGCCGCCTTTACGCTGGGGATCTGCTTTAGCATCGCGGTGGTTTTTGGGCAGAGCGATTCGGCTGAGGGGTGTTTGGCGTCATACCACTTGAGGTAAAAACGCTTCCAGCCGTATTTGAAAAACGAATTGAATCCGATGTCGTTATGGGCATCAGGTGCTTTTATTTCACGTAAATGGGCCAAGTGCAGGGCTTCGTCGCGAATGATTTCCCAATTGTCTTGAAGCAGACTCAATTCTGGCAGGCGTGAAAGCGGCACATAGGGGGTGGTAGGTACTTTTGAGTTCAGTACCATGAGGGCATTGACGGGGGCCAACAGTATGGAATGGTCGAGTAATTGCCGATTAAGCGGCAAACGAACATGCCCCCGAAAATGCGAGAAGACGATAGCACCCAACCAAGTGAATAGAATCAGCCATTTCATGATGTGTATTGACAGTCCTTGAGTACAATCTTAAGTATGCAAGGCAATCAGCCCCCCATCCCCTTCGTTCATTTACGTGTCCATTCTGAGTTTTCGGTGGTTGACGGTATGGTTCGCATCAATGATTTGGTGTCTCAAACAAAAGCACTTGAACAACCAGCAGTGGCGTTGACAGACTTGGTGAACGTATTTGGTCTCATTAAGTTTTACAACGCTGCCCGTTCTAAAGGTGTCAAACCGATCGCTGGTTGTGACGTTTGGCTCACCAACGAGTCCGAATTGCACAAACCATACCGTATTTTACTGCTTGTGGCTAACGAACAGGGTTACCGTTCGTTGTGTGAACTGATCACGCGGGCTTGGCTTGAAAATACGCAACATGGCAAGGCCGCTGTAAAGCGCGAATGGGTTATGCAGGCACCTGGGTTGATTGTGCTTTCCGGAGGCCGTCATGGCGACGTGGGCCAGGCGCTGTTGTCAGGGCAATCGGACTTGGCTGTTAAATTGGCTCAGCAGTGGATGCAAGTGCTGCCTGGGCGCTACTATTTGGAGCTGCAGCGAACGGGAAATCAAGCGGATTGGTCCTACACGGATAGTGCTTTGGCATTGGCGCAGCAGTTGTCTGTGCCGGTGGTGGCCACGCATCCCGTTCAGTTTGTTCGCGCCGAGGAATATCGGGCTCACGAAGCTCGGGTCTGTATCTCGGATGGTGAAATTTTGACCAACCCAAAGCGTGAGCGGCGATTTACTGAAGATCAGTACCTGAAGTCGACCGCCGAAATGACGGCATTGTTTAGTGATGTGCCCTCTGCGCTTCAAAACACGGTCGCGATTGCCCAGCGTTGTAATTTGACACTTGCTTTGGGTCAACCAAGACTACCGGATTTCCCGACTCCTGTTGGTCTTGGTATCGATGACTACCTTGTGCAGTTATCCCACGAGGGCTTAGAGGTTAGGTTAAAACAGCTTTTCCTTGATGAGAGCCTACGCAACGATAACCGTTCAAAGTATCAGTCGCGATTAGATTGGGAGTGTCAAACCATTATTCAGATGGGTTTTGCTGGATACTTTTTGATCGTTCAAGACTTTATCAATTGGGGTAAGAAAAACGGTGTGCCTGTGGGTCCTGGCCGTGGCTCAGGGGCGGGCTCATTGGTAGCCTACTCGCTTGGTATTACCGATTTAGACCCTATTCGATACGACTTGCTGTTTGAGCGATTCTTAAATCCTGAGCGGGTGTCGATGCCCGACTTTGATATCGATTTTTGTCAAGACAATCGCGAACGCGTGATTGAATATGTTAAAGACAAGTACGGTCGCCAAGCCGTCAGTCAGATCGCGACCTTTGGTACTTTGGGTGCCAAAGCGGTGATACGAGACGCCGGTCGTGTTTTAGACATGCCTTACATGCTCTGTGATGGTTTGTCTAAGTTGATTCCATTTAATCCAGCAGACCCTTGGACGCTTGACCGGGCCCTGACAGATGAGCCTGCCTTTAAAGCCCGTTATGAAAAAGAAGACGAAGTCCGCGCTTTGATTGACCTGGCGCGGCCTCTCGAAGGGCTAACCCGAAATGTTGGTATGCATGCCGGTGGCGTTCTGATTGCCCCAGGCAAGCTGACAGATTTCTGTCCGCTTTATTGTCAACCTGGGCAAGAGAGTAGCGCCGTGTCGCAGTTTGACAAGGATGATGTCGAAGCCGCTGGTTTGGTGAAGTTTGACTTTCTGGGATTGCGAAACCTGACGATCTTGGATTGGGCCGTGCGTTACGTGCGACAGTTCAACGCCGAGCTCTCCGGGTTTGACATCATGGCTTTGCCGCTTGATGACCCCAAGGTCTATCAATTGCTTTGCGATGCGAACACAACGGCTGTGTTTCAGCTTGAATCGCGGGGCATGAAAGAGCTTTTAAAGAAGCTTCGGCCAAGTAACTTTGAGGATGTGATTGCTGTCTTGGCGCTTTATCGACCCGGGCCGCTTGAGTCGGGCATGGTTGATGATTTCGTCAATCGCAAGCACGGTCGCGCCTCTGTTGATTATTTTCATCCTGATCTAGAGCACACGCTAAGCAGCACGTACGGTGTGATTGTGTATCAAGAGCAGGTGATGCTGATTTCGCAGATCATTGGCGGTTACTCTTTAGGCAGTGCCGATCTTTTGCGTCGCGCCATGGGTAAAAAGAAAGCTGAAGAAATGGCTCAGCAGCGCGACTTGTTTCAGCAAGGTGCGGCTCAAAAGGGCCATGACCCTGTTTTGGCGGTGAAGTTGTTCGACTTGATGGAGAAGTTTGCAGGTTACGGCTTCAACAAGTCACATTCGGCTGCCTATGCCTTGATTGCCTATCACACGGCTTGGCTTAAGGCGCATCACCCTGCTGAGTTCTTGGCGGCCACGCTGTCGTCTGATATGGACGACACCGATAAGGTGCAAACCTTTTGGCGTGATTGCCACGCCAATGGGGTCAAAGTTTTGCCGCCTGATGTCAATGCTTCTGGCTATCGGTTTGAACCTGTGCGAGAGGACAACCAACCGCAGGATAAGCCACCCCGTACCATCCGCTATGGGTTGGGTGCAATCAAAGGGGCAGGGCAGGCCGCAATTGAGGAAATTGTGCGAGCGCGCCAATCTGGCGGAGCATTCACCTCTCTGTTTGAGTTTTGTCAGCGTATTAACCGGCAGCTCTTGAACCGGCGTTGCCTAGAGTCTTTGATCAGGGCAGGGGCTTTTGACGCCATTGAGCCCAATAGGGCGGCCTTGCTGGTGTCATTGCCAACGGCGGTGGAAGCGGCTGAACAGGCGGCGCGTAGTGCCTCTCAGGTGTCGCTCTTTGGTGATGATGGTAGCGACGTGGTGGCCGGTGTCCTTGAAAAGGCTGAGCCATGGGATTTGCGTCGTTTGCTGGTTGAGGAGAAAGTCGCACTGGGCTACTTTTTTAGTGGCCATATGTTTGATGCCTGGCGCGATGAGGTTCGGCGCTTGGTGCCTCGCTCGCTGAGTCAGGTGATGCCATCGCGTGATGTTCAGTGGCTCGCCGGTACGATTGCGGCGCTGCGCCCGCAAATGACACGTCGCGGCAAAATGTTGATTGCGACCATTGATGATGGCACCGCGCAACTCGATGTGATGATTTTTAATGAAATGTACGAGGCCAATCGTGCTCGGTTTAAAGAGGATGCGTTGCTTGTCCTTTGTGGCAAAGTCGCCGTTGATGAATACTCGGGTGGTTTCCGGGTGACAGTTGATGACGTTTTCGATTTGCAGGCCATGCGCGAAGTGCGCGCACGCGCTTTGTCCATTCGACTGAATGGCAACGCTGATGCTGATCGGCTTGAGGCTGTCTTGGCGCCTTTTAGGGCCGTCGAACAAGGGGCTGGGATGCCGGTGGAAATCATCTATCAGACCGCGGGTGCTGCGTGTCGGATACGTCTCGGGGAGCAGTGGTGCGTATACGTGCCAGATGATCTTCTAATGGTGCTGAACGATTGGGTTGATGCCGATGGTTTTGAAATCGTTTACTAATCACGTCAGGGCCTGGCGCGATAGTATTCGTCGAGCAATAGCGGTTATGTTGCTAGACCGAGCGCCAGACGCTTTAGGCGAGTTTGAAGACGCTATTCTTTTTGTTCGTTGGGATGCCAAACTTGGCGATACTGTTGTGTTGTCTTGGGTCTGGCGTGAGCTTAAAAAGCATCGGCCTGATTTGAAGCTTTGGGTCACGACTGGGGCTGATTTTTTTCAGCTTTTTGAGCATACCTTTGAGTTCGATAAGGTGGTGTTATCGCCTAAGCGACCAGGCGTTTGGTCTGTTTTTAAAATCGCCAAGAAGCTCAAGAAACCTCGCTACGTTGTGCACCTATCGCAGACCTTAAAAGCGCGAGATCTGCTCTTGCTGTATTTGATCCGGCCAGAGCACGTCGCAGGGCTAGACGATTGCCTCAAATGCGTCGACATCAAGCTAGGGGCAGTCACTAAAGATAGGCACTTTTCTGAAAAGCCAGTACCGCTGCTGGAAAATTTATCTGTGCCAGTCGACAACCGACGGTATTGGCTGCCGGAAAACAAGGTCGCTCGAAGGCATGTCATGTCTTATTGGCCTGAGATTATTGTCATCGGGTTTTGCCCCTTTGGTGCGAGCCGACACCGAAGTTTTAGCGATTTAAAAATCGTGAGCGCAATCACTAGAATATTGGCAATCGCTGCTAAGCAAGGCCTAACTGTTTCTGTTTTTATGATAGCAACACCGGACAAAAAAAACAGCCTAATCGATTTGTTGAAGGTCAATGACTTGAGTTCAAAAGTCTTTCTGCAACCCACTTTGGATCTCAACGGGTTTTTTGAACAAGTCCGGGCTTGTCAGGGTGTCGTTTCGGTCGATACCAGCGTTGTACATGTCGCCGCGGGTTTTGACAAACCGCTATTGGCAATCTACAACCCTCCCGATTTGTCGCCATTGATTACGTCGAACAACTACGACAGTTGGCATCCCAACTCTGATCAAGCCATCACTTTTCTGGCAGACTCGGTTGCTGGGACGCGCATTGATGCTTTTGATGATGCTCGTTTTGATGCTGCTCTTGAAAAGCTCATATCAAAGATACGTGTTCTTTAGTCGTTGATCCAACCTTTGATGGTTGCATTTTGGATCAGCGTGAGTGCATCGCCAGTTGTTTGATCAATGGGAGTTCAGGCGAAAAAAAATGTTTTTTTTAGGCTCCACTTCAGGCACATAAAAGCAAATCCAGAAAAATAGACTACTGCCATGTCAACCACTTGCTTTACCTTGCCATTTAAGTAGGCATGACGTGTAAATGACGGAAAGCATGTTTCTGTGGCTTTTTTGATAATATACGACGGATCCGTAATTTTTGAGTCTTATATATGCCACAAGCATCAGTCATTCTTGCTTTTTACAATGATGTTGAGCTGTTGCAGATTGTGTTGAATGCACTGAGCTCTCAATTCACAGGGCAGTTTGAAGTCTTAGTTGCAGATGATGGGTCTAAGCCCGATGCGGTTGTTCAAGTCAAAAAAATGCTTGCTGATTGTCCTTTCCCATCGCAACATTTTTGGCATGAAGATGATGGCTTTAGAAAAACAATCATCATGAACTACGCGGTGCAGAACGCGATGGGCGAAACGCTAATCTTTGTTGATGGTGATTGCATCCCTCAAGCCCATTTTGTTGACGATCATTTGCGATTGGCCGAAAGTGGTTGCTGTGGCGTCGGACGTCGGGTTGATTGCTATCGAGAAGCCATCGAACGACTTGACTGCACCAAACCTGAAGCTATCGTCTTTAGAAATGTGTTTCGTCTACTTTTCTGGTCATTAACCAACAAAGCTCGAAACATTGAAAAGGGAATGCGGTTGCCCGGGGTAATGGCAAAAAAACTTTCAAGTCATCGGTGGGGCATTGTTGGTTGCAACTTCTCAATTCAGAAGGCAGGCCTATTATCAATCAACGGATTTGATGAACGACATTCAGCGCAATGGGGTGCAGAGGATTCAGATATTGAGAGACGGCTTGTGAAAGCTGGGATTAAATTCAAGGATTTACGGTACCAATCGACGATGATTCATTTTGATGCAGCCTATTTTAAGCGTCAGTTGTTAACAAAAAATAGTGAAAAAAACCAGTCGTTCTTTTACGATTTTGTTGCCATCGAAAATCGAGCTTGGACGCCATTTGGTATCCAGAAAGAGGATCGACCTGATCCCATTTTCAAAATTGACCTGCCTTAAGTAGATGATTGCAGACGGTTATTAAGGTTGTTAAAAAAGGTTTTGAATAACCTTCGAGTGGAATAAAGCCTTACTTATTCGAGCGAAAGGCGAGTGCTGAAAAAAATATTAAAAATGTTGCTGCAAAATGGGGCAGTAACGCGTAAAAACCCCCTGTTATAAGAAAGCAACACACCAGTGCGGGTGCCGCTAATGCTGATGTGTGGGGTTTAGGCACTTGACGCAAGATCGTCGCTGCGATTGCGAGAAACAAAAAAATGTTAGCCAAAGTCCACACTAATCCGTGCTTGGCAATAGCATCCAAATACATATTGTGTATGTCATTTGATGGGTAGCCCACGTCGGGGCCGGATAGTCGGTCTTTTTCTTCTTGCGTAAGGGCATTGGTCCGTTCAAAAAAATCATAAAATTTGGCAAAATGACTGTTGCTTCCTGACCCTAACAACAACTCGCTTGGACGGCTTTCGAATTTTTCGACGTCATGTGCGAAAGACAGTTTCCACAACATCAGTCGAATCCAGTTCGATATGTTTTTTTCCGTGCCTACGATGGAAACGACCCGTTGTTCGATTTGAGCAATTGGCGCTGGGGCAAAGTGTTTGATCGGTAAATAAGCAACGATTGCTATGATCAAAAAAATTCCGAGTGCGCGTCGCTGGTAAAAAAGCAAGTAGAGACCGACCGCAACACAGGCACCGAGCCAAGGACCGCGCGCACCGCTTAAGACAAGCAAGATGAAAGTGGTCAGGGCTGTTACTGCAAACAAGACGCGCAATAGTATTGATTGTTGCTGATCAAAAATTCTGGGTGTTAAAAATACGAAAAATAGGGCGCAAAGAACACCCCAGACATCAACCATCCAAGTCGCGCCTCGAAAACGCCCCGCTTCTAATTGCTCGCTCTGAAAAAAGGTCAGTATGGCGGCTATCCAAAAGCCAATGATTAGCCCAGTCAGCGCGAATTTTCTGTTTGATGGTTGGCGAAAGGCCAGTAGTAAAGGTGCAAAAATGACCAAGTAAAGACTTTTTCGGGTGATAAAGCCAAGGTCCTCTAATGTTGTCGGCATCAAAATGCAGGCGACAAGCCCAAAAACATAGATAACAAGTGCCGCCACGATTAATTTTTCAGAGAAAGCGGCGCGTCGATAGTTCGAATCTTTAAAGCAGCGAAGCAAAAAATAGAGTGTTAGAAACCCAGTGGCGGCGTAAATGACTGGTTTTGATAAAAAGAGTCCAGCACCTAAGACGAAGACCATCCCGTTTTCGATACGTAATGCGGTAATTTTTGTGTCCATCTGGATCAGCTGAAACTTAAAATTGGATTGTGATGTTAACAGTCGATGCTTGGCCGCCTAGGACGCATCACGGGACTGAGTGGTATTGAAAGTGGTTTCACCCCAATAAACCAACAGGCCAGCGTACTCCTTGATAATGCTACGGCTCGCCAGCAAAGTGTGTAAATCGGGTAACCATATGCGCCGATCTTCTGCCGCAGGCCATCTTATTTGTGGTGGTAACGGGGCAGGCCATGCTTTGATGGCTGTGCTTTCAAAGGCCAGCATGGCACGGGGCATGTGTAGGGCTGAGGTCACGAGAAAGATGCTTTTCTTTTGCAGCGAGCGCAATGTTTGATCTGTTAGTTCTGCATTTTCTAGTGTGTTTTTGCTTTGGGTTTCTTGGATGATGACGTCATTAGGAATTCCCAGTTTTTGCAGTGAGCGTGCCATGGCCGCGGTATCACTGATATCGCCCTCTAGCGCGCCGCCGGACAAAACAATGAGTGGTGCGCGCCCAGCGAAATACAACGACGCAGCGCGTGATTCACGATTAACAACTGACTGACGGTCATAGGGCTCAAACCAGTTAGACCGGTTGCCCTGAACGTGGCCGCCTAGGACAACAATGGCATCTGCCGTCTGCATTTCAACGTTTGGGTGCTGCGTGTATCGCTTCTCGAGCCAGCCACCAGCGTAAAGCGTCGTGATGGGCAAAGACCATGTCAAAACCCAAAGTAGCCCAAAAGCCAGGCTCAGGATGCCCATGATCGATTGTTTGAACAGCAAAAGTACCAAAGCAATGACGGCTGCCGCAACCAACACATTGGGTGCAAAAAGTAAGCTATTGGCGATCTGGTTCAGCATGCTAGGCCGACTCAATCGCATTTGGATCTGGATTTGCCGCAATCTCTGCTGTTACGGCGTCAACGACGGCTGTCAGTGATGGCCACTGCCCCATCTGACCCATGACGATCGCTTTGTCAGAGACAGGACCTGAAAGGCTGGGTTCGGTCACGCCTATCAGCGTGATTTGTTTGGCACCCGCGACAGCTGCCAAATGAGATATGCCTGAGTCATTGCAAATGACCAATACCGATCGCTGGGCGAGAGCGGCAAACCCGGCGAGGTTTAGCGGGGGAATCAACACGGCACCTGGCGCCAGTGCTTGCGCTTGTGCTGTCTCGTTGGGTGGTGGACAAATGACCAGTTGGTGGCCTTGGTCTATCAGCGCTTTGCTTAGGCTGGCGAAATGAGGCCAAACTTTCACCTGACCTTTGTGTAAACCCGTCGCTGTTGGTGCCAACAAAACAAATGGTTTGCCTGTTAGATTAGCTGCTTTAAGCGACTGAATGGCGGTTTGAGCGTCAATGGCCGATATCGCTAGCGTGACGCTTGGGGGTTCAGCAGCAGGGGCTGGCAGTGCCCAACGCAACGCCGACGCTTGGAGAAGATGCCACCATTTTTGTGAGGCATGCAAGCCAGCATTTGGTTTTGGTACAGACCATCTTAACAACAAGGATCGGCCGTCATGGCGGTGCCCTGCGCTGGGTATGCCCGCTAACCGGAATAGCGCGGCGCTTGAAAGAGAGTCTGGCAGTATCAAACCGTGGGTTATGGGCCGCTGTGGTGAGCGAAATTGTCTGATGGCTTTCAAGTCGGCTTTAAACTTGCCGCTCAGATCCACAAAGGCGGATGGATTGAATTGCTGCACCAGAGGTTTGGCCCATGGTCGACTAAAAATCACCAATTCGTGACCTTGGTCGACGAGCCACTGCAAGCAGGGCAGGCTCATGCACACATCACCAACCCAGTTAGGCAGGCGCACAGCGATGACAAAAGACGGGTCGTTAACAGACATGGCGCGCAGAATAAACCAGTTTGGAGCCTTAGCAAAGTCCCTCACAAGGAGGGCAGAACGATCTTTGAGATTGAATCGGTACAATTTATGCTAACTAGAGGTTAGCATCACGACCGCACGGACAGTTTTTTGTCGTGTGCTCGTGGGTTAGTCCGCTTATTTGTGAAAGGATCTCATTGAAGCCGTCTTCAACATCGTCTCACGCTGATCACCCCTTAAAAAATAAAGTTTGGGGCCGGATTTACACCAGGGTCGGTAAGTACTGGAAAGCACTGTTAATAGCGGTGTCTTTCATGGCGTTAGCTGCCGCCACTCAGCCGACCCTAGCCATTGCCATGAAGCCGCTGCTTGATGAGGGGCTCACTGGCGCCAAACCCGATTACGTTTGGCAGGTCCCATTGGCGATTATTTTGCTGGTTCTCTTGCGTGGGATTTGCTCTTTTATCAGCGATTATCTTTTGGCGTGGGTTGCCAACAACATGCTGCTTGGTTTGCGAACAGACATGTTTGATCGTCTGCTATCGATGCCGGATAGTGAATTCAAGCGTGGCGACAGCGGTCGGCTGATGAACCGATTCACTGTCGACGTCGGCAACATCACAACGACAGCGACATCGGTGGTGACTGTTTTGGTTAGGGAGTCACTGGTGGTGTTGTCGCTGTTGGGTGTTTTGTTTTACATGTCCTGGCAGTTGGCTCTCATTATTGTGGTGATTTTGCCAAGCTCAGCCTACATCACGCGCTTGTTCATGAAGCGGTTAAGGCGGATTAATCGCGAGACGATCAGCACGAATGCAAAGCTCGCCGAAGTGGTTTCTGAAGGGATACAAGGGCAGCGCGTGATCAAGATGTTCGATGGCTATGACGTCGAAAATAGCCGATTTGGTGAAGTGAATGCCAACCTGCGTCGTCATCAAATGCGCACAGCGATCGCTGACTCCGCCTTACGGCCTATCGCGCAGGTGATTATTGCGATCGCTGTGGCAATTGCCATTGGCGTGGCTTTGCATGAGGCGAACTCAGGCATTCTGACAGTTGGCAGCTTTGCAGCTTTTATGGCGGCTTTGGCTCAGATTTTTGATCCCGTGAAACGATTAACCAATGTGCTCACGAGTATGCAGCGAATGCTGGCTTCAGCCGAGAGTGTTTTTGATTTGGTTGACCAAAAAGGTGAAGACAAGGAAACAGGTTTCGATTTCCCACGGCCGGTGATGGGTCGAATCGAGTTTTCACACGTGGTTCATCGCTTCCACGATGCAGAGCGAGACACGCTTCGAGACGTGAGCCTCGATATTAAGCCGGGTCAGATTGTTGCCATGGTGGGGCGATCGGGAAGCGGTAAGACAACCATGGCGAATATGTTGGCGCGATTTGTCGATCCCACGGCGGGAACAATCCGGATCGACGGGGTGGATATTCAAACGTTGGCACTCAAGCAGTTGCGCGCCCGGTTGTCTTTGGTGAGTCAAGATGTGGTTTTGTTTGACGCCACGATTGCGGCCAACGTCGGCTACGGTAGCCTACAAACGGCTTCAGAGCGCCAGATCCGTGATGCGCTGGCGGCTGCCAACTTATTGGAGTTTGTGGACAGTTTGCCCAATGGCATTCACACTCAAGTTGGAGAGAATGCCACCCGCCTGTCCGGTGGGCAGCGCCAACGACTGGCGATTGCTCGAGCCCTAATTAAGGATGCGCCGATCTTAATTCTTGATGAGGCGACGTCAGCGCTGGATAACGAGTCTGAACGCCAGGTGCAGGCCTCACTTGAGACGCTGATGAAAGGGCGTACAACATTGGTTATTGCCCATCGACTGTCCACCGTTCAGAATGCAGACCGAATCGTGGTGTTAGACAACGGTCGGATTATTGAGAGCGGTTCACATGAGGCGCTTGTGGCCGAAGATGGTGCCTATGCTGCGCTTTATAAAATGCAATTCAAGGTCGATTGAAGAGATCACAACAAGACGATGTCGTATTGTTCCTGGTGACAATCGGTTGATGCTGTCAACGAAATTGGTTTGCCGATCAAGTCGCCTAGCATGGCCAAATGCTGGCTTTCGTCCTCTAGAAATAAGTCAATCACGCACTGACTGGCCAAAACCCGGAACTCTCTGGGGTTGAATTGTTTTGCTTCGCGCAAGATTTCGCGCAGAATTTCGTAGCAAACACTTCTGGCTGTGAGAATCCGGCCACGGCTATCGCATGTGGGGCAGGGCTCGCAAAGGTGGTTACTCAGCGCGTCTCGCGTGCGTTTGCGTGTCATTTCGATCAACCCCAATTGGCTGAACTCGCTCACCGTGGTTCGAGTACGATCATCGGTAAGTGCACGCTTTAACGCCTCTAGAACGGCTTGTTGGTGTTCAAAGTCGCTCATGTCAATGAAGTCAATGACGATGATGCCGCCTAGGTTGCGCAAGCGCAATTGGCGGGCAATGGCCTGAGCGGCCTCAAGGTTGTTTCTGAAGACGGTGTCATCAAAGTTCCGGCCCCCAACGAACCCGCCTGTATTGACGTCGATGCTAGTGAGGGCTTCAGTTTGGTCAAAGATCAGATAGCCACCAGACTTAAGATCTACCCGTCGTGAAAGTGCTCGTTTGAGTTCTTCTTCAACGTTGGCTAAGTCAAATAGTGACCTTTCACCGCTGTAATGCGTAATTTTGTCGACGGTCGTTGGTGTGTAGATGCTTGCCCAATCCCGCATTTTTTGGCAAGCCAAACGGGAGTCGACCAATATTTTCTGCGTTTTGGGCGTGGCAATGTCTCGCAATACCCGTTCTGGTAGTGAAAGATCCTGGTAAAGCAAGCTCGGTGCTTTGGCGGTTTTGGTACTCGATTGTATGTTTCCCCAAAGTTGGATGAGGTAGTTGATATCAGCCTGCAAGGCATCGTTATCGGCGTCTTCAGCTTGCGTTCGAACGATAAATCCACCCTTATGGCCAACAGGCACGATTGCTTGAATGCGATCACGAAGTGCTTGTCGGTCTGATTCAAGCGTAATTTTTTGTGAGACGCCGATATGAGGATCGTGGGGTAGGTAGACTAACAATCGCCCAGCCAAGCTTATTTGTGTCGATAGGCGGGCACCTTTGGTACCGAGCGAGTCTTTAATGACTTGCACCATGAGGGGTTGCCCCTCAAAGAAGATTTTTTCTATCGGTGTTGTTGAAGTCGCGCCAGCACTCCGCTCTAGGCGGTTCTCGCGAACATCTGCAATGTGTATGAAGGCGGCGCGTTCAAGCCCAATATCAACAAAGGCACTTTGCATGCCGGGCAAAACCCGAACCACACGGCCTAGCCTAATGCTACCAACCTTTCCACTTTGGGCAGCGCGTTCCATGTGTAGCTCTTGAACAGCGCCTTGATAGATAAGTGCAACTCGCGTTTCAAAGGGCGTAACGTTGATATAGATTTCTTCGTTCAAGGGATCCATGGGGTTAGCCAGAAAGAGAGATATTGTGAGGTTGTAACCGATGCCGATTGGCATGAGTGCGAAACCCGATGCAAAGGTAAATTGAGATTAACCCATGGCTTCAGATAGTCATTTGACAAGCTTAAAAAACAAGTTCATAATCTCGTTCTTCGCTGCTCAAACACAAGTTTTCAGCGAATTGCTCTTTAACAACGAAACAACCGATAAGTGTGGGCATTTAATTATTGAATGCGAAGCGAATCGACAGCAGGTGGGGTTGCCGCAAGGTAGCTGATCTTGATG
>Ga0105050_10000116_pt1 | contig 101325 bp, 105 predicted proteins | sample FRY01_FD_78088 | JGI IMG/M metagenome (GOLD analysis project Ga0105050, IMG submission 78088) | Freshwater microbial communities from Lake Fryxell liftoff mats and glacier meltwater in Antarctica - FRY-01 | ecosystem: Environmental > Aquatic > Freshwater > Ice > Glacier meltwater ... | reverse complement strand
CGGAAGAGTAGTTTTCGTGGCTGGTGAAAATGCTTGCGCGAAGCTGGTTATTCGTTTTTCCAATACAATCCGTATTGTCTACCAACAGATTGCCAAAAACGCGATTGTCGTTGGCTCGAAGCGCAGTGCCGATCGCCCCACTGACTGCCTGACATCGGTTGGCTACAAACCGGTTGCCGTAAACACGATTGCCGTAGTTGTAAAGCGCTTCCTGCTCGTAGATCGCAAAGTGGATTGCGCCACCTTGATTGTCCCTGAACAGATTGTTGCGCACGATACCCAGTTGCTGGCTGTACTGGATTCCGTTGTACTGGTCCGGGCTGCTTGAGCCAGTTACGTGGGCAAAATTGTTGCCCTCGAACAGATTGCGCTTGGTTGCGTCGAATCGCATCGGCGCATCGCTGGTTCCCTCGCAGTCATAGATTTCCGATGCTTTTTGCCTTTCATTGTGAAGGTAGTTGCCGCGTATGACGTTGAAGTTGCTGCAGCGGACACTGATCAGGCTATGGCGGGCAAACTCAAGATGATTGAAGGCAATGAGATTGTGATCGGACTCCTGCAGGACAATGCTGTCGTTACCTCGAAAAAAGCTGTTCCGTTCGACTTGATTGAAATGGCTGCGGACGAGTTTCAATCCCCCAGTGGTGCCACGTGCCATCGCCTCGATGAACTTGTTGCCTGAGATGACATTGTAGTGAGCATCCTCAAAACGTCCCCAGCCGAGAGAATCGCGGAGCACCAGACCGGATACGAGGATGTGTTGTACACCCGTGAGCTGGATTGCGGGTTCGTCCGTAACGGTTATGACAGCAACTTCACCCGTCTGGTTACGGTAAATGATTGGAGATGCAGATGTGCCTGAAGCAGCTGGTTTGATCGGGGTAGCATAGAGCCCCTCTCGGAGCACGATGATATCTCCAGCCTGTGCCATCCCGTTTGGCGCATCGAGCTCATTGAAAGCAAGCTCTCTGCCGGTGTTGCAGGTTCGGAAAGAGGGATTGTACGTCGTGCAGGGGCTCTGCTGGACCAGACCATCAACGTAGTACAATCGTGCCTGTATTGCGGGGCCAGCAAACGGCGCGGTAGAGGGGGCTGAGGGAACCCGATAGCTGCTCATGGTTGTACAGGCAGTCAGAAAACTGGCTACGACGAGACAAAAGGCACTCGTTTTCACACCGCAGCTGCCGATCGGGTTACTCGATTTTCGGTGCGAAGTGCTCTGCAACGTCGGTTCCCTCGTTGTTGAAGAAACGCTCCATTTGCTCGTTCAGGTATCGTCTTGCCTCCGGTTCGATAAGCCGCAGGTGCTTCTCGTTGATGAGGGTGGTCTGCAACGCCTGCCACTCCGTCCATGCCTGTTTTGAAATTGTGGCAAAGATGGTTTCGCCCCGTTTGCCCGGTAGTGGCGGCACATCCAACCCCTCCAGGGAAGTACCATATTTTCGGCACGTTATCATTCTTGTCACGGTTGACGTTTTTCCTTGAGTTCGCGTAACAACCGGCTTGCTACGGCCGACAATCCGATGGGTTGATTGTCTCCTGGCGAGTACCAGAGTCGGTCTGTATGTTCAGCGACATGATGGGCGGTATTGTCGGTCACCTCAAGAACCCGTGGTCGCACTTGCATCCTGAAATGGGTAAAGGTGTGTACAAACGGCTGAATTTCGATTGAACCATGTTCGATCATTTCCATCCCGAATTCAGCCTCAATCTCGTGATGCAGAACGTTGGCTGACATTTCTGGTGGTGACCACAAACCGCCCCAGATGCCGGAGGGCGGTCGTCGTTCGAGCAAACACGCACCGTCTCTTCTGACCAGAAGCACAAAACTGCGCTCCTGCTCAGGCAACGATCGTTTCGGTTTCGGTTCGGGAAATCGATCTACCACTTCCTGTATGCGTGCCTCGCATCGTTCGAACAGGGGACATCGCGGGCATGCCGGGCGGCGCCGTGTACACACTGTGGCGCCCAGATCCATGATGGCTTGGGTATAGTCGGCTACCCGTTCGTTTGGTGTGTGTTCCTCGGCAATTGCCCACAGGCGCCTGGACACGGTACCGTCGCCCGGGTATCCCGCAACGGTGCGAAATCGGCAGAGCACGCGCTTCACATTGCCGTCGAGTATCGCCGCCCGCTCTCCGAAAGCCATTGCCGCGATTGCGCCCGCCGTGGAGCGACCAATACCGGGCAATAATTCGAGCGCCGCAGCATCGCTGGGAAATTGTCCATGGTGATCCCTCATGAGGATCTGCGCGGTCTTGTGCAAATTCCGTGCGCGGCTGTAGTAGCCGAGGCCTGACCACTCATGGAGCACTTCGTCGATTGGCGCTTTGGCCAGGCAGGGCAAATCAGGGAACCGACTCAGGAACCGCTCGAAATAGGGGAGCACCGTCTGTACCTGGGTCTGCTGCAGCATGATTTCTGACAACCAGACGCGATACGCGGAGCGTGGGTGCTGCCAGGGCAGATGTTTGCGACCATGTGCGGCGAACCAGTTCAGCAACTGGTCCGCAAACCAGTTACTCACGGCAGGCCTCGATCGGAATAAACCGTTTGGTCAGTTCAACCGAAGCGCTAACGCTGAGGGGTTGATGCTCCACGCCACAGCCGGCCAGGCAGCATGATACGCGGCCAGCGAAAGCGGCTGGACGTTCTGGTCCTGCAGACGGACACGTGTTTGAGCAGCCCGGCTTCAGCCTGCTCGAAAGAAGCGAACGGACCGACAATCTGATTGCCTCGTACATGGAAGTACCATCGATGGTCGCCGTCCTGATAGATCCTGTCGTTCATGAAATACCTGTGAACTTCGTCATGCCACGTAAGGAACATGTCCATTCCAGCACAAATTCTGGGCGAGGCTGTGTGAAGGTTGTAAGCGAGCCCGGGGCGCAGTCGGGCGAAGGCTAGGAGTCTGCGCGGCAGAAGATCAGCAGACTGCGGCGGTGTGCAACGATGGCCCGCTTTTCCGTTCGTTTTCGTTACGTACCGCTTAACTCAAGTGCCTCAAACGAACGAAAAATCGGCCTCGAATTGACACTCGCTTCGCACCGCCGCTTTCTGCCGCGCAGACTCCCAGCCCGGTCTATTCATGAATCTTCTGCTGCGGCTACCGATATACGTGAAAACACAGCGTGTGCTCCTTCCAGGTGCTCGCCGTACTGGTAAGTACGACTGCGCGCCTTTCAGTGCGCGCCACACCCTCTTTTCGCACATCTCGTCACCCTCGCGACGAACCTTCATGAATAGTCCGGGCTAGTATAGTCTGTGCCAACACCCCGACAGCAGGACCGCAGCGGAAATGGCCGTTGACAGCTTTGATCCCGCCAGCATGCGGACCCATATTATTACACCTGAACTCCTTGCGGAACTCGTCGCCTTGGCCGATCGACTTGCTGAGCCCCACCTTGGGCTCGATATCAGCGCAGCCAGGCGCACTGCCGTCGTGGCTCGCCAGGGAAGTGTCGATTGGGCTGCGGCGGCATCGAGGTTGGTTGAAGATGATCTGCAGGCGCTGATAAGGGTTTTTACGAAAGGTGAGAAAGAGATTCCCGGTTGGGAAGCCGGCGCCAAATCACCGGTTATTCCGCTCGTTCGGGAACTCAAGAAGCGGGGAGCCTTTACGGCTGAGCTTTCGAGCTGGATTAAGGCAAATTCGGATAACCGGTTCCTTCCGCATGGCAGCCTCATGGATCGTCTCAACCAGACAAACCCCTGATCCGTAAACATGATCGGTTAACGCGGATGCCACATTTGCGAACGGTTATACTGCCGCGCCTTCTTTTTCAGTACTCCTCCAATGGCCAATCGAACGGCGGCGGTCACCCGTAACACGCAGGAAACCCGGATCTCTCTCCGACTGGACCTGGACGGTGCAGGCGTGCACCAACTTGCGACCGGTCTACCCTTTTTTGATCACATGCTGGCGCAGGTTGCCCGCCATGGATCACTCGACCTGGATGTGAAAGCAGAAGGTGATCTTGAGGTCGATGCACACCACACGGTGGAAGATGTCGGCATTGTCCTGGGCCAGGCTTTTGCCCAGGCGGCCGGCAACAAGGCCGGTCTGTTTCGGTACGGGCACGCGTATGTACCATTGGATGAAGCGCTGTCCAGGGCGGTGATCGACCTGTCCGGGCGCCCAGGGCTCTTTTATCACGTGACTTACACCAGAGCGCGTGTTGGTGACTTTGATGTCGATCTCCTGCGTGAATTTTTCCAGGGTTTTGTCAATCACGCGCAGGCGACTGTGCACCTGGATAATCTGCGTGGGGACAACGCGCATCATCAGGCGGAAACCCTGTTCAAGGCGTTTGGCCGAGCCCTGCGCATGGCCGTAACACCGGACCCGAGGATGGGCGGGGTCATCCCGTCCACCAAAGGGTCGTTGTAGACGCAAGCATGGAGTTGATTCCAGCCATCGATCTCAAAGAAGGTCAGTGTGTTCGCCTGCGTCAGGGGCGGATGGACGATGCAACCATCTTCTCCGACGATCCAGTCGCCACCGCCCGAACCTGGGCAGCACAGGGTGCGCGGAAGTTGCATATTGTCGATCTCGATGGCGCCTTTGCCGGCCAACCGCGCAATCGCGAACTGGTAGGTCGCATGGTTGCAGCGATTCCGGGTGTGCCTGTACAACTCGGCGGAGGAATCCGCTCACTGGAAATTGCGAGAGCCTACTTTGACGTTGGGGTTACCCGACTGATCGTTGGTACCCGGGCCATTGAAGAGCCTGCCTTTCTGGAAGCATTGGCTACGCAGTTTCCTGATCAGATTCTGCTTGGTCTGGATGCTCGTGCCGGACGACTGGCCACGGCGGGTTGGGATCGAACGACGAACGTTCAAGCGACAGATTTTGCGCGGTCCGTTGTGCATCTGCCGTTGGCCGGGATCGTCTACACCGATATCGATAGAGACGGGATGCTGCAGGGAGTGAACATCGAGGCAACCCTGACGCTGGCTCACAGTACACACATCCCGGTGATTGCCTCGGGCGGTGTCCACCAGCTGGAAGATCTGGATCGGCTGTGTCGCGCGCTGGCAGAGTCCGGCGGCATCGTTTTGGCTGGAGTGATTACTGGCCGAGCGCTCTATGCTGGGACATTGCAACTTGCTGCGGGACAGCAGTTGCTGGATAGCTGGAATACGCGAGGGAGCCCGCCGAAACGAGGGTGATGTCCACCGGCAGAGCGTAGAGCACATGCTCAAGATAGCGAATGGTCGCTTCGTGGGGATGACCGATCACAATCGCCTTGCCGTTTTTCCGCGCGGTTGTAATCGCCTCCTTGAACGCGCGGTGGATTGCGTCGAGGGATATGACGTTGTCCAGGAACACATCCCGTCGTGTCGCAGGTACCAGGTTGGCTTCGGCGACATCCAGCGCGACAGTGGCCGCTGTCGTGCGGCTGTCCAGGAAATACAGATTTCTCTTTTTGACGATGGCCATCAGACGCTGCATCGCCGCTGGCGAACTGGTCAACAGACTACCGGTGTGATTGCTCACTCCTGCGAGGTTCGGCAGGCGATCGAGTGCGGCTTCAAAGGTTCGATCGAATTCCGTGGCACTCATTGAAGTCATGAGTGTTCCAGGCTCCCGCAACGCCCAGCGAGAAGGCGTGGCTTCCATGGGCTGATGGAGGATGACCTCTTTGCCGAAGCCGGGTGCTCGTTGAGCGATTTCCACGGCGCCTGGTGTATTTGGCAAAACGGCAAGTGTCAGCGGCCCGGGCAGATGCAGAATGCGCTCGGCACGATCAGCGTGGTAGCCAAGATCGTCGATCACGATCGCTAGTTCAGCCGCAATGCCGGTAATCGAAAACAACGAAAAACAGGCGAATGAGAACATGCACCTGATGGCCAATATGAACAGGATGCTTCCCCCCGTCCTGCTGTTCCATCCGGCATCGTGGCCGGACGGTAATCTTTGTTATTTGCGAGCCAAGCGAGTGGCATGCAGGAAGGAGCATAAGTGCTGACAAGGTTGATTGCCAGCCTCTTGCCTAACCATCCGTCCTGCAATCAGAAGCGGGTTTTGGTCCTCTCCAGCGCGAAGCCATGAGCCGGATCGCGGATTTCCTGAATTTCGATGACATTGCCATCGGGATCCCGGCCGTACGTCGCACGAATGGCACCGCCCGGAAAGTTGGGAGGCGGACAGTTGAAAGTCATGCCGCCTAGAGAAAGCCGTTCGTATTCTGCATCGATGTCCTGCACGTCCAGAGCAAAGTGCGTATACCCGTGATCGTTGACCCCGTATTTGGGATTTTTTGGATCACCAGCCGGGGATACGTACTCAAAGAACTCGAGATACGCGTTTCCCAGTTTGAGCATCGCCTGCTTCGCTTCTGAATTCTTCAGGCCGACTATCCCGTCAATGACATCGGACCCGCGTTGCCAGCCGCCCTCATAGACAACTTCTGCACCAATGACATCTCGATAGAACGCAACGATCCGCTCGAGGTTCGGGGTGGAAATGGCTACGTGGTGGACGCCCCTGATCATGATTTCCTCCGACGTTGAAAAATCCGCAGGCCAGAGCCTATCAGCTGACTGCCACCTCCAGATAGCCATCGACGATCCGCACAGGGAATGTGCCGAGCGGTATGCGAGTCAGCTGCCCGAACGGTTTGCCAGTTGCCAGTTCAAACCGCATGCCATGCAGAGGGCATGAGACCATTCGATTGCGAATACGCCCGCCGTGTAGTGGTGAATCGGCATGTGTACACAGATTGCGAACGGCAAAGTACTCGCCACCGGACCTGCACAGCAGGATATTGGTACCGTTGACGTCCATGCATCGGCTACTGTTCTCGGCAAGTTCGGAGGTGGGGATGGTTCGTGTGTACTGGTCTGTCATAGGGAGCTATTCGAGTAGTTGACTACAGATAGAGCATTGCCGTGTTGGCATGATACGGCTTCCAGTTTCCGGGGGTTCCACTCAGGCGTACCAGCGCCCAGCAAGGCGGTTGGCGAGAATAATGCCTGATGACATCTTTTTTGCACGATTGTCAGGCTTCGATACAGGTGGAGCGCATCATGGAAGCGGGTTCGGCGATTTGTATTCGGGCACTCCCAGACCAACTCCAGATCCGACAGATGGTTGCGATCCTGAGCCAGAGTATGGAAAGCTGCTCTTGCAGCCAATTTGCGTGACTGCCAATTTGCCGCCAACAAATGGGTTGAGGTGCGAAGTAGTACCTCGACAGAATTGATCGGCGAATTGGCGAATGAAAATGTGACGAACGCCGGTGTGCGCCTGATTGGACAGCGTCGCAACCGAATATGGAACGGGGTAGTGATGGAAGGCGTGCCAGGTTGACTCAATGCGGAGACTACACCATTGGCCCTGTTGCCAGCAGTGGCAGAACTCAAACACAAATGGAACGGAACCGGTGGGCAGTCAATTCGAAGAAGCCGATTTGTGCAGGATGTTGGCGGCGAACGCGGGCAGCGATTCGTAGTTGCCTGCCCACTTGATATCAGGTTCGATACCTTTGCCGTCAATCATTGTGCCAGCAGGGGTAAAGTACCGTGCGGTGGTCAATTTGATGCCTTTGGTGCCTTCAATACCGAAGAGAGTCTGTACGGAACCTTTGCCGTAGGTTTTGGAGCCGATAACGATCGCACGTTTGGCGTCCTGCAATGCGCCCGTGACCACTTCCGCAGCCGATGCGGTCGCCCCATCGGTGAGAATGGCAATCGGCAGATCGTGTGCAATATCGCCAATGGTCGCCTCGTACCTGGATGTGCTTTCTGGCGCGCGCCCCTCGGTTCTTACGATCAGACCGTCAGCGAGGAACAGATCCGCGACGTCAACCGCAGAGGTCAGCAAGCCACCGGGGTTGTTCCGCAAATCCAGGATCAGAGCCCTCAGAGGTGTCTCGTCGTCCATCGTGGCGAGAATTTTGGTGACCGCGTCGGATGTATTGTCAGTAAACAAGGAGATACGAATGACACCCGTACCGGGTTCAACTTCATCGCCTTCGACCGAGATCAGGTCGATGCGTTGTCGGCGCAGTCGTACGTTACGCAGTTGTTCTCCATGTCGAATGTCAAGGACAACATCGGTTTCCGCCGCGCCTCTCAGCATCTGGATAACATCGCCGATGTGCTTACCACGTAACGACTCTCCCTGGACTGCGGTAAGCCGATCACCCGGCTTGATTCGAGCATCTTCGGCAGGCGTGCCGGGAAGAGTCCGAATCACCGTAAAGTACCCGTCTACCAGAGCAACTTCGAGCCCAATCCCGCCGTAATGACCCCGAGCCTCGGACTCGATTGCCCGCATGGCGTCCACGTCCAGATATCGAGAGTGAGCGTCAAGGCTTTCAAACATGCCAGCCAACGCGCCATCGACGAGATGCTTCACCGGCACTTCCTCCACGTAGTGGGTGGCCACGTAGTGGATCGTCCGATTCAGAAGTAGTGCTTGCTCGTTGCCGGGTACCAGTGGATATGTTTGCTGAAGCAGTACTCCCAGGAGCACACCCGTTGCCATGCACAACGTTGCGGCCAGCAGAACAGCCGCACGATGCACTACTTGCGCAACCAGGGTCGAGGGTCGATTGCAATGCCTCGGTGACGGATTTCGAAATAGACGCCGTCAAATGGTTGCCCGCCGCTTTGTCCTGCGTAGGCGATTATTTCACCACTTTCAACGACATCACCTTCACTCTTGTTGAGACCATCTACGTAGCCATACAAGGACAGGAAACCGTCGCCATGATCGACAATGGCGAGCATCCCGAATCCGCGCAACCAGTTCGCGAACACAACTGTCCCGCGGTGTACGGCGTGAACCGGTGTGTTTCTCGCGGCACGGTAGACCATACCCTCCCAACGCAATCGACCATCGGCGCGAGGTGTGCCATACCGGAACACCGGATTCCCGGAAACGGGTAGAGGCAGGCTGCCACGTCGACTGCGGAAGTCCGTGTTGGTCTGCTCCTGTGTCCGACGTGCCAGTTCTGCAAGCAGTCGCTCCAATCGCTGGCGGTCAGTGCTCAATTGCTTCTGGCGAGCACTCTTGTCTGCAACATCTTTTACGAGTTGCCGAATCAGTCCGGTGCGTTCCTGACGATGTGACTCGAGGTCGGTCTGTTTGCCAAGCAGTTCCTGACGAAGTTGTTCAAGCGCGCTCCGCTCTTCGCTTGCTCTCTGCTCGTTTCCGCTGATCGCTTGCAGCGTGGTTTGGAAGGCTCGAACAGATTCCATGCGGGCGTCACTGAAGTAACGGTGGTACCGCAGCATACGATCCATGTCGGCAGGCGCTTCATCATTGAGCATGGCCCTGACAACATCCTGACGTTGCAGGCGATATGCGGCGTTGATGTGGCGAGATATGCGACTGGCTTGCGCTTCCTTCTGTCGCTCCAGATCGGCCCGTTCGGACTGGAGGCTTGCCACTGCCTGCTCGCTGTCGCGCAGCTTCTGATCTGTCGAAGACAATGCGCGTGATACCTCGGCCACCCGCTGGTCATGACCAGCAAGCTCTTTCTGCAGGCTGGCTTGTTTCCGTTCGGCGTCATTCAACCAGCGATCGAGCTGGTTCAGTTCGTTGACTATGACTTTGAGTGCCTTGTTGGTCTGCTCCTGATCGCTAGCAGTTGCTGCCAAACCAGTTGCTGAACTCAGCGATCCCAATACCAGAAGCAGTCCGGTGAGCAGACCATGAAGCCATGTTCCGGACGGGCAGCATGACAGCATGGCGATCAGGCGCTGCGCTTGGCGCGGAACTCGACCAGCGATCGCCCGGTCATCTCCTCAGGTGCGTCGATGCCCATAAGATTGAGCAGCGTCGGTGCCACGTCCTGCAAGGAGCCACCGGCTTGCATGGACAGCGACTCCGGACCGAAGTAAATCAATGGAACCGGTTCACAGGTATGCGCGGTATGCGGTTGGCCCGTTTCGTGATCAAGCATTTGTTCGCAATTGCCGTGGTCAGCCGTTATAAGCATCTGCCCACCGACTTGCTCGGTTGCCTGCATCAGTCGTCCGAGACACTTATCCAGTGTTTCGACGGCGAGAACGGCGGCAGAGAGTATTCCAGTGTGTCCAACCATATCGCCGTTTGCATAGTTGCAGATGATGACATCGTAAACGCCATTCTTGATGGCGTTGACCAGCGTATCGGTGACGGCAGCGGCACTCATTTCGGGTTGCAGGTCGTAGGTCGCGACCTTCGGAGACGGTATCAGGATGCGGTCTTCGCCCGTGAACGGCTCTTCCCGTCCACCAGAAAAGAAGAAGGTCACGTGCGCGTATTTCTCGGTTTCCGCAACTCGCAGTTGGCGTTTGTGGAGACGAGAGAGGTACTCACCCAGCGTATTGCGGAGCACTGGTGTATCGAATGCGCAGGACGCATCGATATCGTCCGCATAGCGGGTCAACATCACGAAGTCGCAAAGGTCTACCGTACTGCGACGCTGGAAACCCCTGAATGAAGGGTCGGTCATCGCGCGTGTGAGTTGTCGGGCCCGGTCGGCACGAAAGTTCATGAACAGCACGGCATCACCGTCACAGATGCGAACAGGTAGTGATCCGGCCGCGTGAATTGCCGTTGGTTGTACAAATTCATCTGTTTCGCCGCGCGCGTATGCCTGTTCAAGTCCGGCAATTGAGCTGTCAGCATGGAACGGCGCCTCCCCACGCACCAGCAGGTTGTAGGCCCGCTCCTGTCGATCCCATCGCTGGTCGCGGTCCATTGCAAAATATCGCCCACAGATACTGGCGACGGCCCCCCCGCCTATTTGAGCAAACAGGTCCTGAGCCGCCTTCAGGGATCCCATCGCACTCTTGGGAGGTGTGTCCCTGCCGTCCAGAAACGCGTGCAGATAGACCTGATCAACACCGGCTTCCCTGGCAATTCGGACCGCAGCAAAAATCTGCTCCTCGTGGCTGTGCACACCGCCGGGTGACAACAACCCCATCACGTGCAGTGCACCATTGGTATTGCGCAACTTGCTGAACGCGTTGGTGAAGGCGCTGTTGCGAGCCAGTTCATTCTGTTCGACCGCACGATTGATCCTGGTGAAGTCCTGATAGACGAGCCGTCCTGCACCAAGGTGCATATGACCCACTTCGGAGTTACCCATCTGGCCATCTGGCAATCCCACATCCAGTCCACTGCCCGAGATCAGAGTGTGTGGGTAGTCCTCAAGGAGCCGATTCAGGTTCGGGGTATTGGCCTGACTGATTGCGTTGTCCGGCCCCGGTTGTTTATGCCCGAAACCATCGAGGATGACGAGTAGAGTGATCTTATGCATCGTTGAACCCAAGCAAGTTATGGACTGATCCGGCGTCTGCCGTGAGCTCATCGAATTCTACACCATGAGCCTGAATGTCAGCCCGACACGGGTGTCACAGCGTGCCTGAGCCGATTCAATTGCTGGCAAATATCTCGCTCAGTTGCCAGTGCCCGAGCAGAGCCTCGGCTTCCATGCGGGCGACGTCGGGGAGTTGGCACACCCGGTTCACAACCATCCGCCGTGAGGTTTCGGGATACACCCTGGTGAGGTAACTTACGGTTTCGCCGTGGATTTCCGCCTGACAAGCCTTGGCCCCAGCCGCGAGTGCAGACTTCATTGCCTGCAGGTAAGGCACGTAGGTAGAACCCATTTCTTCGAGTGTGTGCCGGGCGAAGGCAGTCAGGCTGTTGACTGGCGCAAGCACGCCGGTGCCATCCCATGTATCTGCCCGTCGCTCACACCAGTCGAGTACTGTCGGAAAACCGGCGACCACACGTTTTGGATCCGGATCCATGTTGGTATGTGCCCGCAGACCTCCCAGCACGATGCAATCGAGGGCTGTTGGCCGATTGCCCAGCAGAAAATCGGTTTCCTTCAATTGCGCCTCTGCCGCAACCAGGAGCCGCTCGTATTCGGCTTCGGCGGCGCGCTGTTGAATGAGTAAATCCGTGCCGGTGGCCCGGCAGGCGCGCGGTCCCCAATCGAGCATTCGAAGAGCTACTGACTGATCGCCGTTGGCCATTCGAGCTGCAGCAAAACGGGCGCTTTCCGGGTAGTGCCAACGGTAGTGCACCATCGTCCGGGCAATCCATTCGTCGAAATACTCTTCCAGCACATGGACCAATACACCGAGGGCTCCTGCGGGAAACAGTCGACGGGTCGGGACCCGTGCATCAAGCAGCTCGATGATCGGTGTGTTATCAGCAAGCATCCAGTTCTCTGCCGTTTGCAGGACCGGCAGCTGATGGGTTCCCGAGCGAAGTTCCAGATGTTCGCGATTGGTGTTGTTCTTGGGCACAAAATCAAATGGCAATCCGGAGAATTTCAGCGCCGCTTCCAGCTTGCGGGTAAAGAGGCTCAGCTCACCGCCAAAAAGTGTATAAGTCATCGTTGTGCAGAGCCTGCATGATTGTCATGTGGTGGACCATGAGTCTGCGCGACAACACGCGACTGCGCGAGGCGAGTGTCAATTGGAGATCGATTTTCGTTCGTTAAAGGAGCCAGGTTAAGCGCCACTTGAAAAAAACGAACAGAAAATCAGGTTCAAGTGACACCGCTGGCGTCTGTTTCGCTTCTGCCGTGCAGACTCCTGGTTAACCGGGAATCCGGTGTGGCTCAAATTCCCGGCGTGTCAGTTGCCCGCCAGTCGTTATAATCGGCGCCTTTTTCCGAATTCGGCATTCCATGGAACAGTTCTTCGTGTTTATAGGCAATCATCCCGTGCTCGCGGGCAGCTTTACGATTCTGCTGGTGTTGTTCATTCGCAACGAAATGAATCGCGGTGGAACAGGGATCAGCACGCAGAAGCTGGTAGATATGGTGAACCGCGAAGAAGCCGTGGTAGTCGATTTGCGCGACAAGAAAGAATTCGACCAGGGTCATCTGGTCGGCTCCCTGAACGTCCCCTATTCGGCTTTGGAGACGCGGGTGGACGAATTGACGCGGTACAAGGAGCGACCGCTCGTACTGATATGTCGAATGGGACAGCACGCCGGCACCGCGGGAACGATTCTTCGCAAGAAGGGTTTTGCCAATGTCAGCCGGCTGACCGGCGGTTTCGTGGAGTGGCGCAATCAGAATCTGCCGGTGGTGCGAGCATGAGTGAACAGAATTCAGATCCGGGTGCGGCGGCTGGTTCGATTACCGGCCAGATTCGCCTGGAGCGGATCTACCTCAAGGATGCTTCGTTCGAGTCGCCCGGCACTCCCGAAGTATTTGGTGAGGAATGGAAACCAGAGCTCAACGTGGATATTGCGGCGCGCACCAATAGCGGTCCCAATGGTTTGTTCGAAGTGGTCCTGAGTACGACAGTGCGGGCCAAACGGACGAATGGCAAGACGGCGTACATCGTTGAAACCCAGCAAGCCGGACTTTTTCATGTTCAGGGAATTGTCGGAGAAGTGCTTCAGAGAGCGCTGGGTACTGTTTGTCCCACCACCTTGTTTCCATACCTGCGCGAATCGGTTGATGCACTGGTGGTGCGGGGTGGCTTCCCGCCGTTGCATCTGGCTCCGGTCAACTTCGAAGCGCTGTATCGACAGGCCGTGGCCCAGCAAAAAACCCACGCTGAGGCCGGGGAGCAGACGAAGAGCGTATCTCCCGACGCAGTCAAACACTGAGTCAAGAATCAGGTGCCGGCGAAGTGATGCTGTCGCCAGGCTTCGTACACCGCTATTGCTACCGCGTTGGAGAGATTCAGGCTTCTTGAGGCAGGCTGCATCGGAATGCGCAACTGTTGTGCTGGTGGCACGATGCTCAGTACGTCGTCGGGAAGCCCGCGACTTTCAGGGCCGAACATCAACGTGTCACCAGGCAAATAGCTGATCGCGTGGTGATCGTTTTCCCCTTTTGTCGTGAGAGCAAAGACACGCTCAAGAGGTCGGCCACTCAAGTAAACCGTCAGATTGTCATGGATGCTGACTCTGGCCCACTCGTGATAGTCGAGACCGGCCCGTTTCAAACGGCGATCAGACCACTCGAAACCAAGTGGTCTGATCAGGTGAAGATGGGTGCCGGTGTTAGCACACAGGCGAATGATATTGCCCGTATTCGGAGGAATTTCAGGCTCGAACAGAACGACGTTGAACAAGGTCGCTTGCCAGTACTATTCGTGAATAATCCGGGTTAGTCGGGCATGCCAAGTTCCTGCATCTTCCGGGTCAGCGTGTTTCGTCCCCAGCCGAGCAGAATGGCTGCGTCCTTCTTGCGGCCGCCAGTTTTCGCCAGGGCAGCCAGAATGACCGTACGCTCGAATATCGGAGTGGCGATATCGAGCAATCGTGCATCCGGGGCGCTTTGCAGAGTGTTGGTGGCCCATGTTGAAAGTGCTTCGTCCCAACTGCGGTCGGTTGTGATCCGTGCATCTCGTGTTGAAGGTACCAGATCCTGCGGAAAGTCGGCGGCCTGGACCTCCTGCCCCGGCGCCATGACGGTCAGCCAGCGACACGTGTTTTCCAGCTGCCTCACGTTGCCGGGCCACGGCAGGTTCATCAGCAGCTCCTGTGCGCCAGGAGACAATCGTTTGCACTCGACGTTCAGCTCCTGTGCGGCTGTCTGCAGGAAGTGTCTGGCCAACAAGGGTATGTCAGCCCGTCGTTCGGCCAGCGTCGGCAGATGGATACGGATGACATTCAAGCGGTGAAAGAGGTCTTCGCGGAATCGGCCGTCCTTGACCAGTTCCTGAAGATTCTGGTGCGTGGCAGCGACAATTCGGACGTCGGTCCTGACCGGCGAATGACCACCGACACGAAAGAACTCACCGGCAGATAACACCCTGAGCAATCGGGTTTGCGCCGAGGCTGGCATATCGCCGATTTCATCCAGAAACAATGTGCCGCCGTGAGCTTGTTCAAACCTGCCAATGCGGCGAGCTACCGCACCGCTGAATGCACCTTTTTCGTGCCCGAACAGCTCACTTTCGATCAACTCGCTTGGAATCGCTGCCATGTTCAGAGCCACAAAGGTGGAGTGCGCTCGTGGGCTGTGTTCATGTAATGCACGGGCTACGAGTTCCTTGCCGGTGCCAGATGCGCCGTTGATCAGCACCGTGACGTTGGATGCCGCAAGCCGGCCAATCGCCCGAAACACATCCTGCATCGCCGGCGCCTGACCGATGATCTCGGTTCTGGATTCGCCTTGTCCCTCGTCCACTGTCGAGGTCTGCGCGTGGATTGCCTCCGCGTGCGCGATGGCGCGGGTCAAAACCGCGACTGCCTCGTCGACGTCGAAAGGTTTGGCCAGATATTCGAAAGCACCATGTTGATAACTCTGCACAGCGCTTTCCAGATCGGAGTGCGCGGTCATGACCACGACCGGTAATTTGGGGTCGCGTTCCTGAATGACTTTCACGAAGCTGAGGCCATCCATGCCCGGCATCCGAATATCGGTCAGAACAACCGTCGGCGACTCGGTGGCCATGGCTTCGAGGGCATCCTCCGCAGATGCGAACAAGGTGACCGGGATACCTGCCTGATCGAGCGCTTTTTCCAGCACCCAGCGAATCGACCGGTCATCGTCGACGACCCAGACTCTGCCGCTCAAGATAAGTCCACCACTGGTCGGGAGACCTGTGGTTGCGATGTTGGCAGCTGAATCGTGAACACGGTCTGGCCAGGCCTGCTTGTGCATTCGATGATTCCGCTGTGATCCGTGATGATGGTCTGGGTCAATGCAAGTCCCAGGCCAGTCCCTTCGGGTCGACCGCTGATCATGGGGAAGAATATTCGCTCGGCGAGTTCCGGATTTACACCCGGTCCGTTGTCTTCGATGTCAATCCGGATGGCACTTCGATGCCGGTACCGCCCGACGGTCACCTGGCGAGCGATTCGGGTGCGAATACTGACAGTTGGATGCGCAGTGCCGGCTAATGCCTGACAAGCATTACGCACGACATTGAGGAATGCCTGCAGCAGTTGGTCGCGATCCGCGATCAGCAGCGGCAAGCTGGGATCGTAGTCCCGGATCATCGTTGTGGTAGTGAACTCGACGCCGGCAAGTGTCAGAACGCGCTCCAGTACTTCATGGACGTTGCACTCCTGAAAGCGCGGGGTAGAGCGCAAACGCATCATTCGATCAACGAGACTCCTCAGCCGATCGACCTCGCCCAGGATGATGCCTGTGTACTCGCGTAATTGTTCGGAAGGCAGCTCCCGCTCCAGCAGTTGAGCTGCACCACGGATGCCTCCCAGTGGATTCTTGACTTCGTGTGCAAGCCCCCGGATGAGTTGCAGCGATGTTTCCTGCTGACTGGCCAGCTGGTCGTCCCGGCTGAAGCGCAGTTGTGCGTCCAGGGGCTGCAACTCCAGCAGCAACGCACTTTTTTCGGTCAACGGTGTCGCACTGACGTCCAAGATCAGGCGACTTCGATCTGCCAGCGTAATGTGCAACTTCCGCACGGTTACTGATTGAAAATCGAGGAGCGCCCGGTTGAGTGTCTGGACGAAGTTGTCGTCGGCTTGCAGCAGTTCTCCAACAGGCAGGCCAATGGTCTGTTCTCTGGAGCGTGTCAGGAGATTTTCCGCCGCCGGGTTAAGGTACGCCACGTTCAGCAGCTCATCGACGATCACGATCCCGGTCCGCTGATTGTCGACGATATTGGCGGCCGTCGTAGGCGAGGGAAACAAAGAAATAACTTCAGTCATAGGCAATATCAAGCAAGAACCGAACCAGGTGCGCTCTGCTCAGATGAGCACCAAAATAGTGCAGAAAGGTGGGAGACGCAAGCTGTCCAGATCGCACTAATTTGAGGGCGTCGGCTTCGGCCTCCGCTTCGGCGGCGGAGGAAGATGGTAGCGCTGCATATGGAATGTCGTGACAGACGATTGCTGCAGGCTTTCACCCGCAGCGTCGACGACCTCGAGGAGCAGGCTATGCGTCCCTCGATCAATATTTTCGATTGAAAAGATCGTCCCGATGTTTGACCAACAGGTTTGCCGTCCATCAGCAATCTGAGTTGATGTTCACCTGAAAGCGGTGGCAGCAGACTGACTGTAACCGTGATTTGGCCGTTGTTTGCGCGAACCGCGGCATCATTGTCAGGGTCAACGATTGTCAGGGTTGCATAGGGCACAAAGGCGACCGACGCTTCATCTCCGTTTTCCTCCACAATCCAGGGTGCCCGACCGGCTTTTTTGTCGGTACCCGGTCCCTCCCACGTATTGGTTTCCTTCAGAACAACTGGCTCGTCCACCCTGCCATCGTTGATCGGCGGCACATCCGTGAAAACGACGTTGCCGTTGGCATCCCTGCTCTTGTAGATCTTGCTTTCGCCAGTAACCGCGCCTGGCAACAGGAGAGCGATGACGAGGAGGTGGGCGGAATATTTCAAAGAAAAACACCAGTCAGACTACAGTCTGTGATAGTGGACTTTTTACAGGCAAAAAAAAGCCCCTGGTGCCGCGAGACGCCAGGGGCGCAAGTCGGTCGGATCAGACGCTGTAATACATGTCGAATTCGACCGGATGCGGTGTCATGCGCAGGCGATCAACGTCCTGACGCTTGAGAGCGATATAGGAATCGATCAGCGCGTCGGTGAACACACCGCCGGCAGTCAGGTATGCGCGATCCTTGTCCAGACTATCAAGCGCTTCATCGAGTGCACCACAGACCGTCGGCACATTCTTGAGCTCTTCTGCGGGCAGGTCGTAGAGGTCCTTGTCGAAGCTGTCGCCGGGGTGGATCTTGTTCTTGATGCCATCAATGCCAGCCATGAGCATGGATGCAAAGGCGAAATAGGGATTTGCAGTGCTATCCGGGAATCTGACTTCGATGCGATACGCACGCGGATTGCCGCCCTGGATGTAAGGTACACGAATGGATGCCGAACGGTTGCGAGCCGAGTAGGCCAGCAGCACGGGTGCTTCGTAACCCGGGACCAGTCGCTTGTACGAATTGGTGGACGGGTTGGTGAACGCGTTGAGTGACTTCGCGTGTTTGATGATTCCGCCGATGTAGAAGAGAGCAGTCTCTGACAAGCCGGCATACACGTCACCAAAAAAGACGTTGGTATTGCCCTTGGCTATCGACTGATGCACGTGCATACCGCTGCCGTTGTCACCGAATAGTGGCTTGGGCATGAAGGTTACGGTTTTCCCGTACGCGTCGGCGACGTTGTGGACGCAATACTTGTAGATCTGGGTTTCATCAGCCTTTTTCACGAGCGTGTTGAAACGCGTGCCGATTTCGTTCTGGCCGGCAGTGGCAACCTCGTGGTGATGAACTTCTACTTCGATACCCATCGATTCGAGCGCATTGCACATTGCGGAGCGAAGATCCGCGGCGGAATCCACTGGGGGAACCGGGAAGTAACCCCCTTTCACACGTGGACGGTGGCCGAGGTTACCACCTTCAAACTCCAGGCCTGAAGACCATGCTGCTTCTTCGGCGTTGATGGTAAATCCGCTCGATCCCATGCCGACATGAAACCGCACGTCGTCAAAAACGAAGAATTCAAGCTCCGGTCCAAAAAACGCCGCATCACCTATGCCCGTTGACGCGAGATAGGCCTCAGCCTTCTTACCGACCGAACGCGGATCTCGCTCATAGGGCTGCATCGTGCTGGGCTCGATGATGTCGCAACGCAATATCAGCGTTGCATCATCACGGAATGGGTCCATTACCGACGTGCTGTCATCGGGCATCAGGATCATGTCGGACTCGTTGATGGCCTTCCAGCCAGCAATCGAGGAGCCGTCAAACATGACGCCTTCATTGAAGGTCTCTTTCGTGACTTTCTTTGCTGGTACCGTGGTGTGCTGTTCCTTGCCGCGCGGGTCGGTGAAACGGAGATCTACCCATTTCACGTCGTGGTCGGAAATCATCTTCAGAGTGTTGTCTGACATTACTTGCTACCTTGTGACTTGCTGATGTGTGACCAGTTCGAACTCTGTGCTGGCCTTGTACCCCTTCACGGCCTTGCTGGCCCATTTCCTGGCTCCGAGGGCGCCTGTCGAGAACGACGCGTCGTATCGAAATGTACTCAGGGCGCCCTCAGAACATCTCCAGAATTTCAAGCAACGAACATGCCATAACCCGGAGATACCAAACCGGCGCGGTATTATCCATATTCTGATGCGATATGCGCCAATTCGGTGCGAACTGGCGATTGAGAGCGCTATTTGGGTGCGCCCGCCGTTTTCTGCACCCTGATGGTGAAGCTGCATAACCGTCCGTCGCGTGCGCTTGCGACAAGGTCGTGACCGTGAATTCGACACCACGACGGAATGTCGTACATGGTGCCTGGATCGGTGGCCAGGACGACCAGCAGATCGCCTGTTTGCAGTGCTCGTATCTGATCCTGCGTCCTGATGACTGGCAGCGGACACAGCAACCCTTTTACATCCAGCGTGTGCTCGGTTGTGTGGTCTTGCGCCGGGGTCGTTGTCATACGTGCCAGGCGGACGGAAGCTCTTCCGCAGGCAGCGGAATCGCTGTTACGACCTCGCCGGAGCCGTCCGCTAGCCTGATTTCCAGGCTCACCGATTCAGCTTCGCGTCCCTGGCTGTAACGCGCCACCAGCCGAGCGGCGAGCGCAAGGTCGACCGGAGTCGGTGTGCCGTCGATCAGGCACATTGGCCCCATATGACTGATCGGCTCAATACTGGTCATGCAGTACTGGTAACCACGCAGGTACTCGTTTTCGCCTTCCTCGCGACCAATGATCAGCTTGTAGTGAGGTGCGGGGCGCAGATGCCGTCCAACCTTGAGCAGCATGATGTCGTCGAGCTCGTAGGACCTGTCACCTCGTGCCTGCCATAGATCAACGAGCTTTTTCGAGTAGTTCTGATCCGTGAGGAAACAGCATCCCCCTGCAGGCTGAGCCCAGTCGTCGAAACCCAGCTGTCGCGCCAGTGCGATCTGTGGTTTGCGGTCGCGTCCAGAGAAGCCGAAGAGTTGCTCGCGGCGGACCCAGCCCTCCCGTTCAGGCATTGTTTCCGGCAGGTTTCTGGCACTCAACGGGCGTAACAGACGATCAGTCGCGCCAGAGTCCCGGGCGATCACAGGCATGGTCTGTTTGCGCTGGCTCATCGGTCGCTGCCCAACCACCTCGCCGGTGACTATGAAATCGAAGCCATGGTCGCTCATGAAGCTGCTCTCGATGAATAGTTCCCTGGCCTTGCGCACCATGAAAATCTTGCAGTCCAGGCAGGGATTCATGTTTGCGCCATAACCGTGCCTGGGGTTGAGCAGCACATCCTTGTACTCCTCGATCACGTCAATGATGTGCAGTTTGACGCCAAGCTGTTCCGCTACCCACAGTGCATTGTTCCGTTTTGGCCGCGTGCCCCGCGGCTCGCGGATGGCATGGGTGTGGCCTTCCACGCAAAAACCCGTAAAAAAATTCACGCCTTCAACGTGGACGCCCTGGCCCATCACCACCCGGGCGGCCAGCATCGAATCCAGACCACCGGAAATCAGCGCGACAGCGCGGCGCTGTTCGGCCATAATTGCGCTCCATTTTTTGGCAGACCCATTGGCAACCCCAATTGCGGTCTAACCGTAACCCCGCCGTTCAACAAGTTGTTTAGCGCCCGAAAGGCGCGGAAGTCTAGTGACCAATCATATCCTTCGCAATGTCGCCATCATCGCGCACGTCGATCATGGCAAGACCACTCTGGTGGATCGTCTCCTTCAACAGACCGGAACCGTTGGCAGCGGTGCTGGTGAGCGAGTGATGGACAGTAACGATCTGGAACGGGAGCGTGGCATCACGATTCTCGCGAAAAACACTGCCATCGAATACAAAGACCATATCATCAACATCGTTGATACACCCGGGCACGCCGACTTTGGCGGTGAAGTCGAGCGTGTGCTGTCGATGGTGGATTCGGTTCTGCTGCTGGTGGACGCCGTCGATGGACCCATGCCACAAACACGGTTTGTAACCCAGAAAGCCTTTGCAGCGGGGTTGAACCCAATCCTGGTCGTGAACAAGGTTGATCGTCCCGGAGCGGACCCGCATCGGGTGGTGGATCAGGTATTCGATCTTTTCGACAATCTCGGGGCAAACGACATTCAGCTTGATTTCCCGATTATCTATGCCTCGGCATTGCTCGGTGTTGCGGGCATGGATGCGGATAATCTGGCGCCTGACATGTCGCCCTTGCTCGATCTGATTCTGGCAGCGGTACCGCCTCCGGCCGGGGATTTTGATGAACCGCTGCAGTTGCAGATCTCGTCCCTCGACTACTCGAGCTATGTTGGTGTGATTGGAATCGGTCGGATCAAACGCGGCAGGGTCAAACGCAATATGCCGATCATCGCCATTGATCGACACGGCAAGCCGCGACGCGCACGCATACTGGATGTTCTTTGCAGCCGCGGTCTTGCTCGAGAACCTCGCGATGAAGCGCTGGCGGGCGATATTGTCTATGTCACCGGCGTGGATGAAATAGCGATATCGGACACACTCTGTGCGCCAGATGCACCGGAAGCGCTGCCACCACTGAGTGTGGACGAGCCCACGCTGACGATGCTGTTCTGCGTGAACACATCGCCTTTTGCCGGATTGGAGGGCAAGTTCCTCACCAGCCGACAGATTCGTGAGAGGTTGTTTCGTGAGGCTTCCTACAACGTGGCCTTGAGCGTGGTGGATACCGAGGACCCGGATCGTTTTCGTGTCTCCGGTCGAGGCGAACTGCATCTTTCAGTGCTTATCGAAACCATGCGCAGGGAAGGCTACGAATTCGCGGTATCGCGCCCCGAAGTCATCGACAAGGAGATTGATGGGGAGATCCAGGAGCCCTACGAGTTGCTGACGCTGGATGTTGAAGAAGCCCATCAAGGCAAGGTCATGGAAGCGCTGGGCGACAGACGTGGCGAACTCACTACCATGCAATCCGACAACAAAGGCCGCATGCGTCTGGTCTACCGGCTGGCAACCCGGGCGCTGATGGGCTTCCGTCCGCTATTTCTGAGCATGACCTCCGGTACGGGCGTGATGTCATTCGGCGCTGCCGGATACGGCCCGAAACTGAAATACGAGATCGGCCAGCGCAAGAACGGAGTGATGATCTCCAATGCCAATGGCAAGGCCGTTGGCTTCGCATTATTCAACCTGCAGGAGCGCGGACGACTGATGGTTGCGCCAAATGATCCGGTGTATGAAGGCATGGTCGTCGGGTTGTACAGCCGCGATACCGATCTCACCGTGAATCCGATCAAGGAAAAGAAGCTCACGAATATGCGAGCGTCTGGCAAGGATGACAACATTCTGCTGGACACACCCGTTCGTCATACGCTCGAACAGGCCCTTGAGTTCATTGATGGCGACGAACTCGTGGAGGTCACGCCGGCTGCCATTCGCATTCGGAAGGTGCATCTCACGGAGAATGATCGCAAGCGGGCGGGGACTGGCCGGATGCGATGAAGGCAGTACTGCAGCGCGTGTCGCGCGCGAGTGTTGCAGTTGATGGTGAGTGCATTGGTCGGATCGGAACGGGGCTGCTGGTGCTGCTGGGAGTTGCGGCGGGCGACACGCCTGAGCAGGCAATCTGGCTGGCCAACAAGACAGTGGATATCCGTGTCTTTGCCGACCATCACAAGCCAATGAACGCGAGCGTGCTCGATATTGGCGGTGAGATTCTCGTGGTATCCCAGTTCACGCTGTTGGCAGATACCAGCCGAGGCAATCGACCGGGATTTGGCACGGCCGCGCTGCCGGCCGAAGCCGAGCCTCTCTATGAGCGGTACATCGAAGAACTGCGCGCGCGTGGGGTCAAGCTGGAAACCGGACGCTTCGGAGCGGACATGCAGGTCGAACTGGTCAATGATGGACCGGTCACAATCCTGTTTGACCGGTAGTGTCGAACGCGGTCGTCAGCCCGCTGCGCTGCGGAACGAAATCCTGGTTCAGGTTTCCATGTCGACACCGCACGGGCAGTGGTCCGAAGCCAGTACGTGTGGCCAGATGAATGCGTCGGATATTTTCCTGTTGGCGCTCGCAGACGCCAGTACGTAGTCGATCCGCCAACCGACGTTGTCGGCGCGAGCGTTGCCAAATTGACGCCACCAGGTGTAGTGCCCGGGTTCATCAGGGTGACGCACCCGAAAGGTATCGACCCATCCTGCGTCAATCCAGCGATCCATTTCGGCGCGCTCTTGAGGCAGGAAGCCGCTGGAGTTCTTGTTGGTTTTGGGCCTGGCGAGATCAATCTCGTGATGGGCGGTGTTGTAGTCACCCATCACCAGCACAGGTCCTCGTTTGCGCAGAGTTTCAATACGGTCGAATACAGCTGCATAAAATGCGAGTTTGTACGGCACCCGAGAGTTGTCGCGCTCCTTGCCGCTACCTTTTGGAAAGTAGATTGAGGCGATGTGCAACTTGCCAAAACGGGCGAGGATAAAGCGCCCTTCGATATCGAACTCTGGAATGCCAAGTTCGGTTTCGATTTTGTCGGGCTGTTGGCGCGAGTAGATGGCCACACCGCTGTATCCAGGTCGTTGCGCAGCTTGGAACGCGGTAAACCAGCCCGCTGGCGCGCGAACGGGTTCCTCAAGCTGGTCCCGAAACGCGCGTACTTCCTGCAACCCCACGACATCGGCGCCTGAAGATTCAAGAAAGTCTGCGAAGCCCTTCTTTGCACAGGCGCGCAGTCCATTGACGTTCCAGCTTACAACTCTCATCGGCGGCCCATGGTCTTCATTCCACTGCTAATGCAAGTGTCTGAGTTATTGGCAGACTCGCCAGGTCTATTCATGAATCTTCTGCTGCGGCTGCCGATAGTCGTGAAAACACAGCGTGTGCTCCTTCCCGGTGCTCGCCGTACTGGCAAGTACGACTGCGCGCCTGCAAGGGCGCGCCACACTGTCTTTTCGCGCATCTCGTCACTGGCGACGAACCTTCATGAATAGTCCGGGCTAGAGACCGGGTGTCTGTTCGGCGGTCGGCTCGTTTGCGTGCGCCGGGATGAAGCGCGCAAAAAACACACCGACTTCGTACAACATCCACATCGGGACTGCCAGCAGGATCTGCGACAACACATCCGGCGGCGTCAGTATCATGCCGACCACAAAACACCCCACGATCACGTATGGGCGCTTGGCAGCAAGTGACTGGGCAGTGGCAAAGCCGGTCCACACCAGCAACAACGTCGCAATCGGGATCTCGAACGCAGCGCCGAATGCCAGAAACAGGGTCATGACAAAATCAAGGTACTGTCCGATATCGGTCATCATCAACACACCTTCCGGGGTGACGCTCGCCAGGAACTTGAACATCAACGGAAATACGACGAAATAGGCAAAAGACACGCCCATGTAGAACAGGGCGACACTGGAAATCAGCAACGGCGCCGCAAATCGCTTTTCATCCAGATACAGACCGGGTGCGACAAACGACCATGCCTGATGCAGAAGGAACGGCACGCTCAGGAACAGCGCCACGTAGATAGACAGCTTGAAAGGGGTCAGAAAAGGCGTAGCGACGCCCGTGGCGATCATGTTGCCTTCCGGCAAATACGTCAGCAGCGGGGCAGCGACAAACGTATAGATGTCATTGGCAAAGTAGTAAACCGGGAAGAACAGCACCACGATCACGAGCACGCTGCGCAGAATGCGGCTTCTCAACTCGATGATGTGCTCAAGAAACGGCTGCTCATTTTTGTCCACGGCCGCATCGTGAGTACTACGGGCGTCTGGCTGCTCAGCCACCTTGCGCATCCGTAGGTTTGCTGGACGGGGCGGCGACTTTTTCAGTTGTCGATGCCAGTCCGGACTCCACAGCAGAACTGGGCGGGTGAACCGTGTTGTTCACTTCTTTTTCGATCCGCTTCATCTCATCCATGATGGCTTCGTTATGGAGTTGCCGTCGAACGTCGTCCATCCCGATCTCACGCTCGATCTCGGATTTCACCGCAACAAAGGATCGACGCAGCCGCCCAAGCCAGAGCCCGACCGTGCGGAGGGTCTCCGGCAATTTTTCGGGGCCGATGACCAGCAAAGTGACAACTGCGATCAGCAGAAGTTCCGTGAAGCCGATGTCAAACATGAACGAAGATCGATCAGTCCTGTTTCGTTTTCTGGTGGGTGGTGGTTCGATCCGCCTCCCCTTCAATGACTTTGGCATCCGCCGTCAGGTTCTCCTTGTTCTCCTCATCGGTCACCGCCTTGCGAAATCCCTTGATGGCAGATCCCAGATCGGAGCCCAGCGACTTCAGGCGCTTGGGTCCGAAGACCAGAAGTACAATCGCGAGGACGACCAGCAGTTCAGTCAATCCAAAGTTTCCGAGCATAATTGGCTCCGTTGGCGTTTCAGCTATTGTAGTTCGGGGCCGGATTGGCGACTGATCTTTTCCTGATGGCCACCGATGCCAAATCGACCGGCCAGGGTTTCAACTACCTTTTCTGGCGGAATATCGAGGTGGCGCAGCATGACCATCGTATGAAACCAGAGATCAGCGACTTCATTCACCAGTGCCGCTGGGTCAGATTGGTGATCTTTGGCCGCAATGATCACTTCGGTAGCTTCTTCCCCAACTTTTTCGAGAATCTTGTTGAGCCCCTTGGAATAGAGGGACGCGACATACGATTCTGCGGGATCCGCCCCCTTACGTTCTGCCATAATCCGGCCCAATTCAGTGATCACGTCCATAGTTTCCCCGATATCGTCGACTTCACAGGCTGCGTAGCAACAAGGTAAGCCCGGTCACCGCACCCGCGAGGCCCGCAGATGTTTGCCAGAGTTGCCCTTGCAGAGCGGCAGTGATCAACGGATCCGTGAGCAGTAATGCGCCTCCGGCGAGCATGAAGACTGCAAAAATCTGGCGACGCGATTTCCATTGTCTCTCGGCCGTTCTGGTTTGATTCAGTTCCAGCAGAAGTTGGGCCTGTTCGGCCTGTCGCTGCTCCATTGCCAGTAGTCGCCCGCGAACCTGTGGCAACCAGGTTGGTAACTGCGACAAAGCACCAATCGTCTCCGGCAGACTCATCAGGGCTCGCTGCAACAACGTTGCAGGCCCATGCTGCGTCAGCAGCCATCGTTCCATGAAAGGCTTGGCGGTTTGCCACAGGTCGAGCTGTGGGTACAGCATACGCCCGAGTCCTTCGACGTAGAGCAGCGTTTTTTGCAGCAACACGAGTTGTGGCTGAATCTGCATATTGAATCGCTCGGCGGTCTTGAACAGTGCTGTGAGAAACTCGCCGAATGAAATCTCACCAAGCGGTTTTGCGAAGTGTGGTTCGCAGACTTCCTCGATGACGTTGGCGAACTCCTTCATGTCAGTACTGGCTGGAACCCAGCCCGATTCAATATGCAGTTGTGCGACACCCTCATAGTCTCGATTGAAAAACGCCACCAGATTGCGGGCGAGATATTCCTGATCGTTCGCAGTCAGCGATCCGATGATTGCGCAGTCGAGTGCAATGTAACGTGGATCTTCGGGTTTGCTGATGTCGACAAAAACATTACCAGGGTGCATGTCGGCGTGGAAAAAATTGTCAACGAAGACCTGTTGGAAGAATGTCTCGACGCCGCGGTTGGCCAACAGCGCCTTGTCGACGCCGGCTGCGTCCATCTGATCGATCGCGGAGATGGGAATGCCTGTGATGCGCTCCATGACCATGACGTGTCGGCTGCAAAGTGCATGGTGTACCCGAGGGACATACAGCAGTCTGGAATGCGCGAAATTGCTGCGCAGCGCTGCGGTATTTCTGGCCTCCTGAGCCAGATCAAGCTCTGCATTGATCGTGCGATCGTAGTCCTGCACGATCTGTCGCAGCCTGAGTCGCCGCATGTTGTTTGAACGGGCTTCGAGACGCCCGGCCACGCTGTCCAGGAAATGCAGTGTCTCTTCGATGCTGGCCAGGATATCCGGACGCACGACCTTGATCACGACGGCCTCACCAGTGACCAGTCGTGCGGCGTGCACCTGTGCAATGGAGGCCGATGCCAACGGTGTTGTTTCAATGTCGCTGAAGATGGTCTTGAGCGGCCTGCCCAGGCCTGCTTCAATAATGTGCATTGCTTTGCTGGTGGAAAAGGGCGGCACACGATCCTGCAAGCACGACAGTGCCATGGCGATTTCAGGTGGAACAATGTCCGGCCGCGTTGATACCAGCTGGCCGAGCTTGATGTAGACCGGTCCGAGTTCGATCAATGCGGCAGCCAGTCGCCCGCCCACCGTTTCGACGGAGTCCGTTCGAGAGCTTGTCAGTGTGGCCAGCATCTTCAGCCAGCCAGGCAGTGGCGCATCTTTCAGAGGTGCGTAGTTGACGAGTCCCAGCAGTCGATGACGCAGTGCCACGCGGAAAAGCCGCCATGCGTGCGCTTTCACCGTCTCTGCTCTTCATCCTTGATGCGGGAAGCGAGGCGGTCGATCCGCAGTCTCAACTCGTCCAGCGCATCCAGCAGCGCATTGGTGTCCGCTCGTGTGACAAAGCGACTGGCTGCAGTCTTTTCAAGAGCGATACCCACTCCCTCCGCAGCACTGCGAAACGCTGAAACGGCGAGTTCCGCACCGCCGAGCAGAGTCTGGGCAGCCTCGGGACCGAGCAAGCGAGTCAACGGGGCGAGCAGATCTGGCGAGAACTCGGCCAGCGCCGTGGACAACTCAAGCAGCACTGCCTCATCGCCCTCGATCCGGACACCGTCAATCCGTGTTGGCGTAGAAAGCCAGCGGGCCAGGCCCGCACCGTTGCCGGTAACGATGACATTCGGCTTTTCATCGGCGGCCGAACGACAAATTAGCCCGCCATCCTTGACCATGAAGAAAAAGGTGAGGGTTGGCAGTTCGCAAACAACTTTTACCAGCCGACCTTCGAGGGCCAGGAGCCGTACGCGCATGGTGGGATCGCTGCCAAGACTGGCGCGAGACAGGTTTGTGGCAACAACTGCAATTGTTTCCTCGATCATGCCCATGCCTTGACTCCGCGATGGATAGCCGCAACACCACCAGCCAGGGCATGGTGTTTTACATCGGTCAGCCCTGCATCTTCCATCATCAGCGCAAGCGCCGCCGGGCGTGGATGTCGTTCGATGGATTCAACCAGGTACTGATAGGATGCGGCGTCACCCACCACCCACCTGCCAAAAGCTGGCCAAAAAGCCTGATAACCTTTGTAGAGCGTGCCCAGAAGTGGGTCGGCAGGCAGCGAAAATTCAAGAACGACCAACACTCCACCCGGTCGCAGGACACGTCGGATTTCGGTCAGCGCCACTTCCTTGTTGGTGAAATTGCGGATTCCGAAGCTGATGGTCACTGCGTGGAAACTGTTCTTGGCAAAGGGTAATGCCTCAGCCCGGGATCGACAGAATTGCACACCAGCGATACCGGCGTCGTACAACCGGTTGCGACCAACGGCCATCATCTGCGGATTGAGGTCGGCAAGAATGACCTGCCCATGCTCTCCAACCACTGGTTGCAGCAATGCCGAAAGATCGCCGGTGCCACCGGCGAGATCAAGCACGCTCTGACCAGGGGCGAGCCCTGTCATGTCGACGGCCATCCGCTTGAACAATCGATGGGCACCAAACGACATGATGTCGTTCATGACGTCGTATCTGGATGAGACACGCGCAAATACGTCCTGGACTAGCCGGGTTTTTTCAGTGGCAGTCACCTGGCGGTGACCGAAGCTCACGCCATTGAGATCACTCATGTCAGCTGGTTGTGCCGTGAATAGTCAATGCCAAGTCTACGCTTTCGGTGACCACTGTCCCACGGCGATGACGGGTAGTCGTGAGGCATTGGCTTCCTTGAGCTCGGTAAGATAGTCCTGCCAGTAGCGGGCCTGGTTTTCACCGAGATCCTGCAGATAGTCCCAACCATACAAACCGGTATCGTGGCCATCGTCAAAGGTGATTCGTATGGCGTAATTGCCCACCGGTTCGATGGCGCTTATGTGCACGTACTTCTTGCCGGTTTGCAGCGTACGATCGGCGTCGCCGTGACCACGTACCTCTGCAGAGGGTGAAAAGACCCGCAACAGCTCGGCAGGCAACTCCACCTCCCGGTCTGGATAAGTCAGAACGAGAGTCCGGCTGGATTTGCGATAATTGATACGGGTTGGTGCAGACATGGCTAGAGGATGTAGCGTGAAAGATCCTGGTTGGCAGCAAGGGATGCGAGCTGACTGGTGACGTAATCTGCGTCGATCACCACTTCCTTCAGTCCATTGTCACCTGCATCGAAGGAAATATCCTCCAGCAGCTTTTCCAGGACTGTGTGCAGTCGCCGCGCGCCAATGTTCTCAGTGCTTTCATTGACTGACCAGGCAAGCTCGGCAATTTTCTCAAGGCCGTCATCGGTGAAACGAAGCGTCAGCCCTTCGGTGGCAAGCAGTGCCTGGTACTGCTCAGTCAGCGACATGTTGGGCTCGACCAGAATTCGTTTGAAGTCGGCAGGGCTCAGTGCCGCAAGCTCTACACGGATTGGCAGCCTCCCCTGCAGTTCCGGGATCAAATCCGAGGGCCGAACCAGATGAAACGCACCTGACGCGATGAACAGGATATGGTCAGTACGGATGGTCCCATACTTGGTTGTGATACTGCTGCCCTCAATAAGTGGAAGCAGATCCCGCTGCACTCCCTCCCGGGAGACATCGGCGCCAACGCCTTCCGAACGTTTTGCTACCTTGTCGATTTCATCGATGAAGACAATACCGGTTTGTTCTACCGCTGTTATGGCGCGCGTGCGGATGTCGTCCTCATTTACCATGCGCGCAGCTTCTTCATCCTTGAGTTTGCGCATTGCATCCTTGATGCGGAGCCTGGCTTTCTGGGTCCGTCCACCGGAGATGTTCGAGAACATCTGTGAAAGTTGCTGTGTCATCTCCTCCATACCGGGAGGCGCCATGATCTCTACCCCAACTTTCGGAGCTGCGATATCCAACTCGATTTCCTTGTCATCCAGTTCGCCTTCACGGAGTCGCTTGCGAAACATCTGGCGAGCTTCCGAGTCGCGTGGTTTGTCGTCCTGCACGTTGCCGAAGCCGACGCTGCGTGGGCCGGGCAGCAAGGCGTCGAGAACACGATCTTCTGCTGCATCCATAGCCAGTGCTGCAACTTTTTCCATCTCTGCTTCGCGCAACATCTTTACCGCAACATCGACCAGATCCCGGATGATGGAATCAACATCGCGACCGACGTAGCCAACCTCGGTGAATTTGGTCGCTTCCACTTTAATGAAAGGTGCAGCAGCCAGTTTTGCCAGGCGTCTGGCGATTTCCGTTTTGCCTACGCCGGTTGGCCCGATCATGAGGATGTTCTTTGGCGTCACCTCTTCTGCCATTGCCGGATCCAGATTCATGCGGCGCCATCGATTTCTCAGGGCTATGGCAACAGCACGCTTGGCATCCTGCTGTCCAATGATGTGCCGGTCGAGTTCGCTGACGATCTCGCGGGGGGTCATGCTGGAGTTCATGCAGATACTCCAAAACTCAAGGTCTCGATGGTGTGTTCCTGGTTGGTATAGATGCAGATGTCGCCGGCGATGACGAGGGCTTTGCGGACGATCTCTTCGGGCATCAGGCTCGAGTTTTCCTTGAGTGCACGCGCAGCAGCAAAAGCATAGGGACCGCCTGAACCGATGGCGAGAATACCCGCCTCCGGTTCCACGACATCGCCGGTGCCACTGATCATCAATGATGCTGTCGCATCGGCGACCAACAACATCGCTTCAAGTCTTCGCAAGGCACGATCGGATCGCCAATCTTTGGCCAGTTCAACGGCCGCCCTTGTCAGATGACCAGAGTATTTTTCCAGTGCGCCCTCGAAGCGCTCGAACAGCGTGAAAGCATCGGCAGTGCCGCCTGCAAAACCAGCGAGCACCTTGCCGTTATAAAGTCTTCGTACCTTGCGGGCGTTGCCCTTGAGAACCGTTGCGCCGAGTGTGACCTGACCATCGCTGCCCATGGCGACCGATGCGGCATCACGCACGACAACGACAGTAGTTCCGTGCAGATCTGCCATGTCGTTACTGCTGAAATAGAGTGAGTCGCGATAGTGGGGGTGCGCAGGAGCCTTTTCAATGGGAGACTTTGCAATGGTCATACAGTGATGGGGCTATGCGTGTTGGCGACTACGCCAACGGTTCCACCAGGCTCCCGTGCAGACGCCTAATCCGTTTTTTCCTGCAGGATCACATTCAGGTTTTGCTCCTGCAGCTTCGACAGCATGGCCTGCCCGTCATCACGGTTGGCGTAGGGCCCAACCACCACCCGGTACCAGGTACCGTCGGCCAGTGTTACCGGCACCATGCTGACGGGCAGATCTTGTAACAACAGCGATGCACGCACCGACTCGGCATCTGCAACACTTCTGAATGATCCCGCCTGGATGATGAATTCTTTCGTTTCAGACATCGGGTCGACGACCACCGGTGTCGTCTCGGCACCATCGACAACCACCGGCGTGGTCACCGCGCCAGGTGGTGTGTACGGGGTTGGATCGACGATGACTTCATTTTCCTTCAGCAGCTTCGGAAATTCGAAGGTCAACTTTGGTTTGCCGGGTTCAGCTGGTGTTTCTTTTGTAGTCGGGGTTTGTTCAAGCAGTTCCGGTCCGTACGCCCCGGCGAGTACACCCAGGGCACCAAGAATGATCCCGGCAACAAAGCTTGGCCCATGGAACAGAACGTTGGTTCGCTTGTCAAGCTGACGACGGGTTCTGGTGAAGTCCTTGGGCATCCGGGGATGATAGTGGCTGGGTCAGGTGCTGGCGACCGTTTTACATTCCTGGCCCGGACTATTCATGACCGTTGGTCCTGGCGGGTCACGCCCCGTCATAAGGATCGATATCAATCGACCAGCGGAGCGTTCGAGTCTGCGGGATGGCCCTGATGTTGGCGCAATTGCGTTGCAGGGCACTGCGGTGATCAGAAAGCAGCAATAGCTGGAGGCGATGTCGATTGGCAATTCTCTGAATGGGAGCGGGTACCGGGCCTGAAACGGCAACACCGTTGTCCAGCCGACGCTTCAGGTCCTCCAGAAAAGTGGCGGCCTCGGAAACTGTGGTGGCGTCGGCGCGTATAAGCGCCATCGCAGTGGCGGGAGGCAGGCCGGCACTGACACGATTCTCAAGTTCGTACCCGGCAAAGGCAGCGTATCCGTCAACAACGAGGCGTTGCAGGGATGGGTGTTCTGGCTGCAGCGTCTGAATCCAGATCTCACCGATTCGCTCAGCCCTGCCGGCTCGCCCGGCCACTTGCATGATGGTTTGGGCGGTTCTTTCCGGGGCGCGGAAATCAGCGGACAGAAACCCTGCGTCCGCGTTGATGATTGCGACCAGCGAGACATCTGGGAAGTGATGGCCTTTGGCCAGCATCTGGGTGCCCACCAGGAGCATGGGCTGGCCGGTGTGAACACGTTCCAGATGGGTTTCCAGTTGTTGCGGATTGCGCGTGGTATCGCGGTCGATTCTGAGCACAGGGAATCGAGGGAAGATGCGTTCCAGTGCTGCTTCGGTTCGCTGGGTTCCAAAGCCAATCGGAAGCAGGTTGGCGTGACCATTTTCGCACTGTGCGGGTACTGATGCTTTGAGTCCACAGTGGTGACAACGCAGGATTACCGGTTGTCGATGAAGTGTCATGCGACTGTCGCAGTGCGGACAGCCCGCGACCCATCCGCAGGAAGCACACATCAAGACAGGAGAGAAACCGCGGCGATTGACGTAAGTGAGCACTTGCCCTCCAGAGTCCAAGTGCCGCCCCATCACGCGCAACATGTTTTGGCTGAGCCCCTCGTCCAGGGGTTGGCCACGAATATCAAGTACATGAAAAGTTGCTGGAGATGACGCTCCTGGTCGCGATTTCAGTTGCAGATGCCCATAGCGCCCTTTGCGGACATTGTCGAAGCTCTCCAGCGAAGGTGTGGCGCTACCCAGCACCACCGGGATGCCCAGCGCCTGTGCACGTACTACTGCAACGTCCCGTGCCGAGTATCTCAATCCGTCCTGTTGTTTGAACGAAGAGTCGTGTTCTTCGTCAACGATGATGATTCCGAGGCTGGGGAACTGCGCAAAAATGGCGGAGCGAGTACCCACTAACACGTTGGCTGAGCCGTCCTTGCAAGCAAGATAAGCGTCCCACCGCTCCGTATCGGTCATTCCGGAATGGAAGTTGACGCTGTTCGGGAAGCGCTCCCGGACCCGGGCGATCGTCTGTGGCGTAAGCGAGATTTCCGGTACCAGAAGCAGCGCCTGGCCAGCGTGAGCAACTACACGCTCGATAAGTCTCAGATACACCTCGGTCTTGCCACTGCCGGTCACGCCCTCCAGCAACCAGGGACCAAAGGTGCCGAGGGACGAACTGATACTCTGAATGGCGCTTTGCTGTTCCAGTGTGGCCTGTAACAGATGCAGGTACTTAATTTCAGTCGCTGCTCGCGAACTTTCAGGGATCTCCTCGATAAACTGTTTATCAGCCAGAGAACGAATCTGATCCAGGCTGAAACCTGCCTCGTACAAGCTGTGTCTGGGCTGTGGGCCGATGGTTGCCAGCAGATCGTAGAGTGCAAGCTGTCGGGGAGCGCGAGCGAGCCGGGAGCGGCAGGCAATTCGTTTGTCGGTTTCCGCAAGCCGCGCGCAAAGCTGCCAGACCGTCGCGCCGCTGCGCAGCGCCGTGCGTCCGGCTCTGGCACCTGCAGGCAGACAGGCAGCAAGCACCTCACCCAGTGGATGGTGGTAATAGCTGGCCAGCCATCGTGCGATAGCGAGGACGTGCGCGCCAACCAATGGGACGTCGTCCAGCCAGTCGAGCACCGGCTTCGGATTTGCGTGTGGATTGCCAGGCGCAACTTCCGTGCAGATACCGATCAGCTGACGAGAGCCGAAGGAAACTTTGACCCTGCTGCCGGACCGGGGCTCAAAATCGGGACCGGCCAGGAGGTAGTCGAACTCATGGAAAAGTGGCACCGGGAGGGCGATACGAACAATAACGTCGCCAGAACCCGCGATCGTCTCGCCCATGGTCATTCTGCCCAGATTCATCCTTGCTCGCCGGTACGTTGCTTGACCGGGAACTTTTGGTACTATGCGCGGCCCTCAAATCGAGCCAGGAACGGCCATGAAAGCCGACATTCATCCGAACTACAAGCCAATTGCTGCCACTTGCAGCTGCGGCAATGTCATCAACACGCGCTCGACCCTGGCCAAAGACATCCAGATCGACGTTTGCTCTGCCTGCCACCCGTTTTATACCGGCAAGCAGAAGACCATCGACACCGCTGGTCGAGTCGAACGATTCAATCGCCGTTTTGGCGCGCGCGTCGCGAAAAAGTAAATCTGGCGGCGTGGACGCTCCTGTCGACCTCCATTTCTGGGATGGTCGAGCCGGATTGTTATGCTGCGGTTCATCTCATGTGGGATATTCTCAGGTCGTCTGACGGACGCGGAGACTCCCTGATGCGTTTCAACGCCCTTTTTCTGGCGATACTGCTGGTTTGCCTCACGCCCACGCTGACACAGGCCGGGCAAGGCAGTGAGCAATACAATGCCTTTCTCGAAGCAGACATGCTTTACGAAGACAAGGAGTGGCAGGAGTACGTAACCGCAGTTGGCGAGCGAGTTCTGGCCGGTTCTCCGCATCGAGATCGCGCGTATACGTTCGTCCTGCTGGATGATCCGCAGGTCAATGCCTTCACCCCTGGGGAAGGCTATATATTCCTGACCCGCGGGCTCCTCTCCTACCTGCGGTCAGAAGACGAACTTGCAGGCGTCATTGGTCATGAAATCGGCCACAACGTTGCCGCGCATATTCAGGAAGGCAAAGGCAGGGCACGAAGCGGTACGGTACTTGGCTGGATTGGGCTGATCGCGACCAGTTCGCCAGCCATGCTGGACCTGGCCAACACACTTTCGGCAACAGCCAGCGCAAGTTACGGCAGACGTGCCGAACTGGAGGCAGACCGCCTGAGCGCCGAATGGCTTATCAAGTCAGGCTATAACCCGCAGGGAATGGTCGATGGCATCCAGATACTTCGTGACAACGATTCATTTGAGACCAAGGTGATGGGCCGACAGCCGGTTTATCACGGCATCATGCGCAGCCACCCCGAGCACCAGAAGCGAATCCATGAACTGGTGCAGCTGGGCGGGCTTTATTCCCTGGATCAGCTTGAAGAGCCCGAGCGCGACTATTGGCACATGCTCAATGGTCTGGTATTTGGCGATCAGGCTGCCACTGGCGTGGCAAAAGGCAACAAGTTCTATCACGGAGCCTTGCGCGTGGTGATCGAGTTTCCCGAAGGATGGGCTACCTCGCTTGCAGGCAATGCGGTACTTGGCCAGGCTCCGCATCCAGAGACATCGACCATCACAGTACAGCGTCACCAGCCCGCAACAAGCGGACAAACACCTGAAACCTATGTGAAGGAAACGTTGAAGCGTGATGACGTCATCAACGGCGAATTGTTCAAGATTGGCGAATCCGATGCGTATGCCGGTGATATCAAGCTTGCTGATGGCAGTGCCCGGAAGCAGGAGATCGGCATCGTTTTTCGATTGGGCGAGGTATTCCTGTTCCGCGGCGAAGTCCCGGATTCCGAGGATGCAAAGGCATTTGCCGTGAAGTTCCGCGGGGCGATGGCCGGGCTTCGGGCGATGACGATTGAAGATCTGCGAGTTGCCAATTCACAGCGAATCAAGGTCATCGAAGCAAAGCCCGGTGATACGTTTGCGAAGTTGGCAAAAGGTGCAGCCATCGGGGCCAGTGGCGACGAACTCCTGCGCGTCATCAATGGGTTGTACCCTAATGGCGAGCCACGAGCCGGTGATCTCATCAAGGTTGTTCAGTAGTCCGGGTTCTCAGATTCGGATAGCAACTGAACGATCGTCATGTTCATCCAGCCGCTCCTGACAAGACCTCGAGATGTCGGGTCTCTGTGATCAGAACAGATCCACGCTCTGGACCCCGTCCTGTTGCTGTATAACGGGCGAATTGGCCTCCTGCCGTTGTGATGGCATGTGCTCCGCGAGGAAATACTCAAACTCGCTGACACCACCACCGCTGACCCGCATGTTCACGATGCCTTCTGGCTGGTCAAGAAATTTCTCCGGTCGATCGGCAAGCGCCACCTTCATGTAGTCGATCCAGATTGGCAGGGGAACAGTTGAGCCAAATTCCCGGCGTCCCAGAGGTTGTACATCCTTGAAGCCGACCCAGACGGTTGTCGCCACATCCGGTGTGTAGCCATTGAACCAGGTGTCCGCGGCTTCATCAGTCGTGCCAGTCTTGCCAGCGAGATCTGCTCGCTTGAGAGCGAGTGCGCGCCTCGCCGTACCTCGTCGAATCACGTCCTTCAGCATGTCGTGCATGATGTAAGCGATGCGGGTGTCGATTGCCGGTTCGAGACAATTGATTCCTGTTCCCTCTTCAACGGGCAACGCAGAGTCTGTGTATGGTAGCTTGTCAGAATCGGTCTTGCTGGCACCGGATTCGATGACTTCTTCGGCAATGGCAAACTGTTCGTGACAAACGCGCGGCGGCCTGGAGTTCAATAACTCCAGACCTTCGCTGTTTTTTATGCTCTCGACGCCGTAGGGAGTGATGAGGTAGCCGCCGTTGGCAAATACCGAATAGGCCCTCACCATATCGAGCGGAGTCAATGTCAGTGTCCCTCCACCGACAGCCAACTGCGTGTCACGGGGAAACCTTGAGGTGTCGAACCCGAAGTTGCGTGCGTACTCGATGGTTGGGCCAGCCTCTATGTCCAGCAAGACGCGGATGGTCACGATATTCACCGACCTGTACAGCGCCTGGCGAAGTCGAGTCGGACCATTGTATTTGTTGTCACTGTTTTTTGGTCGATACTCGCGGCTCTGGCCACGCTCACGAAACACCAGCGGAGCATCCATATAGGTAGTGGCTGTAGTTCTGCCGTGCGCCAGCGCCGCGGCATAGACAAATGGTTTGAATCCGGAGCCAGGTTGTCGGGCGGCTTGTGTCGCGTGGTTGAACTGATTCAGACCAAAGTCGTAACCACCGGTCATCGCCAGTACTTTGCCGGTGTCAGGTTCGAGCGAGACAAGTGCTCCCTGCACTGCAGGCGTTTGTGCCAGTGCCCATTGTTCGTCGTTTTTCTTCAGGCGAACGATGTCGCCCGGCCTGAGAACGTCTGACATCCGTGATGGACCAGGCCCGGTACTGTCAACGCTGAGGTAGCGTCTTGCCCATTTGGCATCGGCCAGTGAAAGGCTGGCGATTTCACCAGAGGTCAGGATCAGTTCCGCAGTGTCATCCGTGATTGCGACAGCGGCGGCCGCTTCGAGCCGGGCGTGCGCGGGCAGCGCACGTACTGCTTCGCGTGCCTGTTCGCGTCCGGCCGCTGGATCAGTGGTCAACAGGGTAATGAGTTCGACGGGAAGTCGCGCTTCAGGTCCGCGATAGCCGTGACGACGGTCATAGGCTTCCAGGCCGTCGCGCAGGGACAGGGTCGCCGCTGCCTGCAGCTTTGCATCGATTGTCGTATGTACTTCGTAACCTGCCGTGTACAGATCCGGGAAGGACTGGATAAGCTGCTGACGAATCCACTCTGCGGCATAGGGCGAAGCAACGTCGAGCTGCGGGTCGAATAGTCTGGCAGTGAGCGGTTTGGCCTTTGCGGCGGATAACTCTGCCTCGGTAATGGCTCCCTGTTCGAACATCCGGTCGAGCACGGTATCTCTGCGGAGCAGCGCCTTTTCTGGTCCGTTGATTGGATTGTTCGCTGAAGGTGCTTGCGGAATACCGGCCAGCATTGCCAGCTCAGATAACTCCAGTTCTTTAAGGGACTTGCCGTAGTAGGTTCTCGCGCCAGCTTCGGCACCGTAAGCACGTTTGCCAAATGGAACAACGTTGATGTACAGCTCGAGGATCTCTTCCTTGCTGAGCTCCTGTTCGAGCTTCAACGCGAGCAGCATCTCCTTGAACTTTCGGATGAACGTTCGTTCAAGGCCAAAAGACACATTTCTTGCTAATTGCATGGTAATTGTGCTGGCACCGGCCCCCAGGCCATCATCAAGAATGTAGTTCTTTATCAAATTCAGGCTATCGTTGGTCAAAGAAACAAAATCAATTCCGGAATGTTCGTAGAATCGTTTGTCTTCGATGCTGACAACGGCATCGAGGAAATGAGGGGGAATCTGATCGATGCCTATCGGGATTGCGCGGCGTTCACCAAACTCGGCGAGAAGCTGCCCTTCCCGGGAGAAAATGCGCAGCGGAGTTTCGAGGCGGACCTGGCGGAACGTATCGGCGCGTGGGGTCTGCGGGTCAAGATAGAGATAGGCAGCAGCAAGAGTGAGCACTACGCCACAAAAAACAATGCTGCTGACCCAGATAATTGAGCCGAGGATCGGTCGGGTTCGAAGAGTCATCGCACAGTAACTGTATCTGGTTTCTTTGGGCGGGAGGAGACGGTATCAATCATGATTAGGTGTACCAACCCTCTGGATGAATTTGCATTGAGCTCGATTGCTCTCGTACTTCGAGTGGTATTTAATGTCCTGCCGCACGAAACGGACGTAAGTGCCCGCGCCATTAAGGAATTCTAACGTGGCCTGGTTCAATAAAAAGGCGCCCACACTGCTTGGGCTCGATATAAGTTCCACTTCCGTCAAGTTATTGGAGCTTTCCAGATCCGGTGATCGGTACCGCGTCGAAGCATACGGCGTTGAGCCGCTGCCGCCGAACGCTGTGGTGGAAAAAAATATCAATGATGTCGATGGAGTCGCCGAGGCGATCAAACGGGTTATTGCCCGCTCCAAACCAGGCACCAAAAGCGTAGCCGTCGCGGTCGCGGGATCCGCCGTCATTACGAAGACCATTGAAATGGATGCGTCGCTCAATGATGAGGAAATGGAAACCCAGATTACCGTTGAGGCAGATCAGTACATACCTTATCCGCTCGATGAAGTAGCGATCGACTTCGAAGTTCAAGGATTGTCGGAACGAAATCCGGATCAGGTTGAAGTGTTGCTGGCCGCATGTCGCAAGGAAAATGTCGAGATGCGCGAAGCTGTGCTCGGGCTCGGTGGCCTGAAGGCGGCGGTTGTCGACATTGAAGCACACGCCATGAAGCGTGCTTTTGATCTGGTGAAACCGCAGTTGGGCAGCAATCCCGATGCACTAGTGGTTGCGATTATCGACATCGGTGCAACCATGACAACACTGTCAGTTCTGGCTGATGATCGAGCCATCTACACGCGCGAACAGCTCTTCGGCGGTAAACAGCTCACCGAAGAAATCCAGCGTCGATACAGTCTGTCTTATGAAGAAGCTGGCCTGGCCAAAAAACAGGGCGGCCTGCCGGACGACTACTTCGACGAAGTTCTCGAGCCGTTCAAGGAAGCGGTGCTGCAACAGGCGACACGTTCGTTGCAGTTTTTCTTTTCTTCCAGCCAGTACGATGATGTGGACTATATCGTGCTCGCCGGTGGTACTTCCTCCATCGATGGATTGGCGGAGATGATCGAGAACAAGCTGGGTACGCCGACGGTCATGGCGAACCCGTTTGTGGACATGTCACTTGCAGGTAACGTCGACGCCGAGGCGCTGGCCAACGATGCGCCGGCCATGATGATTGCCTGCGGGTTGGCCATGAGGAGTTTTACCTGATGGCAAACATCAACCTGTTGCCGTGGCGCGAATGGGAGCGGGAACGCAAGCGCAAGGAATTCCTGCTCAATCTGGGCGGTGTTGCGTTGATTGGCCTGGTGATAGTCATGACGTGGGGACAGTACCTTGACGGTTCGGTGTCGTACCAGAAATCCCGTAACGAGTTCTTTCAAGGGCGAATTGCACTGCTCGATGAGCGGATCAAGGAGATTGCCAACCTGAAGGAAGAGCGCGCTGAGCTGCTTGAACGGATGCGTGTCATCCAGGAACTGCAGGGCAACAGGCCGGTCATCGTGCACATATTTGATGAGATTGTGCAGACGTTGCCTTCGGGTGTGCACTTCTCCAGCGCCGAGATGGCAGGTAACGCGCTGTCGATCGGTGGTATGGCGGAATCCAACAACAGAATTTCGGCCCTGATGCGAAATCTGGCTGCAAGCGACTGGTTTGCGGATCCGAATCTGAAGACCATCAAGGAAGACACCACCAGTAATGTCTATGGTGAAGGCGCTTCCGTGTTCGATCTCACCTTCTCCCAGGTGAACCCGAATGCTCCCGACGAAGAAGAAGGAGCAAATCCCGCGGTACAAGCCGCCAATGAGACGGAACAGAACTGATCATGGCGTTGCAGGACTCAATCAAACAGCTGCAAAGCGTCAATCTGTCGGAGCTGGACTTCAACAATGTCGGTGCGTGGCCGACCGCTCTGAAAGCCATCGTCCTGTTGATCCTCATGGTGTTGATCGTTGGTGGCGGTTATTACTTCTATCTGTCCGAAAAGCGCGCAGAGTTGCGGATGACAGCGCAACAGGAAGTCGATCTGCGGGCAGAGTACGAAGACAAGGCTGCGCAGGCCGCCAACCTGGAAGCCTACCTGCTGCAGAAGCAGGAGATGAGCGAGACTTTTGGTGCGCTGCTCCGTCAATTACCCAGTGATACTGAAGTGCCTGGACTGGTTGAAGACATCACGCGCACAGCCATTGATTCTGAACTCAGAATCGAGAGCATCGCGCTGAAGCCAGAACAGCGTTCCGAGTTCTATGTGGAATTGCCGATCGATATCGTTGTCGAAGGTGAGTATCACAAGATCGGCGCGTTTGTCAGTGCCATCGCGAATCTCCCCCGCATCGTGACACTGCATGATTTCAAGATTGAACCGCAGGGAAGTCCGCAGCGGCTGAAAATGTCGATTCTCGCGAAGACCTATCGTTATCTGGAGGGCGCATGATGAAACCATGCCGCCCGATAGCGGTGCTGGCGCTGACATCGTTGCTTGCAGCGTGTAGCGGGGGCGACTTCGTGGACATCGAAGAGTGGATGGCGGAAGTCGACGCAAGGCCAAAAGGTACGATCGAGCCGTTGCCCCCATTCGAACAGGTTCAGCCGTTCGCTTATTCAGCAAGCGTAAAAAGGCAACCTTTTGAGCCACCGGTGCTGGTTCGTGCGGTCGAGCGCAAGGACGGCGTCAAGGTGAAGCCAAACCTGGACCGGGTCAAACAGTATCTTGAACAGTTTCCAGTAGCTGAGCTGTCGATGGTCGGCACGCTGTCACAGCAGTCGCTGTTCGGTCTCATCCGCGACCCTGATGGCGGGGTACACAAAGTACAGGTCGGTGACTACATGGGCACGGACCACGGGCGCATCACTTCCATCGATGAAGTTGAAATTCAACTGATGGAAATCGTCTCGGACGGCACCGGTGGGTGGGTCGAGCGGGCGCGTACGGTGGCCATGGGAGGAGGAGAGGAAGAAGCATGAATAATCAAAACAAGAACAAGAACAATACTATGGTCAGCGCGCAGTACCTCTATGGATTGTTCGCACTGCTCCTGATGGTTATCGGGCAAGGCGCCACAGCCGCAGCGAGACTCACCGGGATCGAATTTTCATCTTTGCCTGGTGATCGGACAGAAATTCGCATGGCCTTTGATGGCACTCCGCCAGATCCACAGGGCTATACCATTGACCAACCGGCGCGCATCGTTCTCGACATGCCGGGTGTGGTGAGTGCGCTTGCGGAGAAGCACCATGACCTTGGTTCCGGAAACGCACGCAAGGTCTCGGTGCTGTCAACAAAGGATCGCACCAGGGCGATAGTCAACCTCACCCGTCTGGTGGCATATGACACCGAAGTGAGGGGCAATACACTGTATCTGCTGGTTGGGGGTGATGGCAGTGGTGTGCCGACCCCCAGCAAGGCAACCGACGCTTCACAATACACCAGTGCGGGGCCGATCGTCGGCTCGCAGATCGAGGCGGTGGATTTCCGGCGTGGCAAGGACGGCGGTGGTCGTGTGCTGATCCAGCTGTCAAATCCCAAGGCCCCGGTAAACGTCGAGAGTGATGGTGGAAAGATCCGTGTCGAGATCCGCAATACCCAACTCCCGGCCAATCTTCGGCGTCGTCTGGATGTCACCGACTTCGCCACACCGGTGACGGTAGTTGATGCCGTGCAGCAGGGCGATCACGTCAGCATCACTGTTGCAGCTACCGGCAACTACGACTACCTGTCATATCAAGCGGACAACCAGCTGTCTGTCGAAGTGTCGCCACTGACTGAAGAAGAAGTTGCGAAGCGGGATGATGTCTTCAAATACAGTGGTGAGAAGCTGTCGCTGAATTTCCAGGACATCGAGGTTCGCTCCGTACTGCAGCTGATTGCCGATTTTACCGACCTGAATCTGGTTGCCAGCGACACGGTAGCTGGTCGCATTACCTTGCGGCTGAAGAATGTGCCCTGGGATCAGGCGCTCGAACTCATACTCAAGACCAAGGGACTGGATCAGCGCCAGGTTGGCAACGTCCTGCTGGTTGCACCTGCCGCAGAAATCGCCGCGCGTGAAAAACTCGAACTTGAAAACCGCAAGCAGATTTCGGAACTTGCGCCCCTGCGAACCGAGTTCGTGCAGGTTCGATATGCAAGTGCGACGGCACTGTTCGGGTTGTTCCAGGGTGGTGGTGAAGAGGGTGGTGCAACGAGTTCCATGCTGTCGGAGCGTGGAAGCGTGATCGTCGATGAGCGCACCAATTCGATCATCATTTCGGATACTGCGGACCGCCTCGAAAATTTCCGGCGCGTTATTTCGCAACTCGACATTCCCGTTCGGCAAGTCCTGATTGAAGCACGCATCGTGACGGCGACCGCCAATTTCTCCGAGGAACTCGGAATCAAATGGGGCGGCGGTTACATTGAAAGAAATGGTGACAATGCTCTGCGGGTAGGCGGTTCGGAAACCACACTCAGCGAGCTGCAGAACATCTTTGTCGGGGAAGACGCGGAAATCTCGTCACCGGGTGACCTGGTAGTTGATCTGGGCGTTACAACGCCAGGCGCTACCAGCTTTGCCATCGGTTATTCTGGCCTTGGCAACTACCTTATCGATCTCGAATTGTCTGCCTTTGCCAAAGATGGTCATGCCGAAGTTGTCTCTCGGCCAAAGGTCATTACGGCTGACAAGTCGACCGCGCTCATCGAGTCTGGTGTGGAAATTCCCTACCAGGAGTCAACTTCAAGTGGTGCCACCAACGTGTCCTTCAAGCAAGCAGTGCTGGCCCTCGAAGTGACTCCCCAGATTACGCCTGATGATCGGGTGATCATGAAGCTCAATGTGAAGCAGGACACTGTGGGGATCGTGTTTAACGGAGTGCCTTCCATCAACACAAACGAAGTGGAAACTGAAGTGCTGGTCGCCAATGGAGAAACTGTCGTACTCGGTGGAATATTCACGACGGACAAAAACGTTTCCACCACCAAAACCCCGTTTCTCGGCGATTTACCCTATATCGGCAGGCTCTTCCGCAACACGCTCGAACGTGACGACAAGCAGGAACTGCTGATTTTCATCACACCGCGCATCATTTCGGACTCGCTTACGGAGCAATGAACCGGGGCTGACATGTCCAAAACGGTTAAACTGGTGGTGCCTCGTGCGCCACTTTTTTTATGGACAAGCGCCCAAACATCTTTCTCGTCGGCCTGATGGCCGTGGGTAAAACAACCATCGGCCGTCTGCTGGCCAATGCACTGCACATGCACTTTTACGATAGCGATCATGAAATCGAGTTTCGTGCCGGTGCTGCGACCAGCTGGATTTTCGAGAAGGAAGGGGAGGCCGGTTTTCGCGATCGAGAGGAGCAGGTGATCAACGATCTTTCTTGCCGGCAGAACATCGTGCTGGCGACCGGTGGCGGTGCGGTTCTTCGCGTAGCCAACCGGCAGAACCTCGCGGCGAGAGGCGTAGTAATCCATCTTGACAGCCCCATCGACCGCCTGCTGGAAAGAACGAGCAAGGATCGCAAACGACCCTTGTTGCAGACTGGTGACCCCAGGCAGACGCTGACACGGTTGATGGCAGACCGCGCGCCGCTGTACGCCGAGGTACGAGACTACTGCTTCCTGACCGACCGCCAGAGCCCAAGGTCGCTGGCTCGTCATATTGAAGACACGCTGCGAGGCGATGGAGTAATCGATTGAAGACCTTGCGGGTCGAACTTGGCGAACGAAGCTATCCGATTTACATGGGCTCGGGACTGCTTGAGGACCGTGAGCTGTTACGCTCGATTATTCCCGCACGACAGGTTGCGATCATTACGAACGACGTCGTCGGGCCGCTCTATCAGGAGCGGTTGATGCATGCACTGGACCGCAAACGCATCGATGTTTTTACTCTTCCCGACGGAGAGACTAACAAAACACTGGACACATGGGTGCAGATTCACGATTTTCTGGCGACTCGTCGACACAATCGTTCGACGACGGTCGTCGCCCTCGGTGGTGGCGTGGTTGGTGATATGGCCGGTTTTGCTGCCGCGACCTGGCAGCGGGGTGTCCGGTTTGTGCAGATCCCGACAACTTTACTTGCACAGGTTGACTCCTCTGTGGGCGGTAAAACGGGAGTGAATCTGCCAGCCGGAAAAAATCTGGTAGGAGCTTTTTTTCAACCATCGGCAGTACTGGCGGATACGGATGTTCTCGTCACATTGCCAAATCGCGAATATCGGTCGGGTCTGGCTGAAGTACTCAAGTATGGTGTCATTGCAGATGCAGCACTGTTTGTTTTCCTTGAGCAGAATGTCGGCGCAATACTCGCGCGTGAAACAAGTGTACTCACCCACTGTATCGAGCGTTCATGTGCCATCAAAGCTGAGGTAGTCGCTGGCGATGAGCGAGAAGATGGCCGTCGGGCGATTCTGAATTTTGGGCACACCTTCGGTCATGCCATTGAAAATCTGGCCGGTTATGGCGAATTGCTGCATGGTGAGGCGGTTGGTCTTGGGATGGTGATGGCAGCCGATTTGTCTGCACGATTGGGCCATCTTGATCAGATCTCGGCGCTGCGAATAAAAAGACTGGTTGCAGCCTTTGGCTTGCCGGTAGCCAAGCCCTCCAGCAGCATCACTGCCGATGCCATGCGTAATGCGTTCGGCATGGACAAGAAGGTGATGGATGGTAGAGTGCGTTTTGTGCTGGCGACTTCTCTAGGTAGCGTTGAGATTCGCGACGACGTTCCCGGGCCAGCGCTCGACGCAACTCTGAACACGGACTCACTCTGCAATACTGATGGCTGACGGTGAACTCGGCTTCCTTGGCTTGACACACAATCCGTTCGTCTCGGAAAGCAGTGACTTTTTTGAAGGCGGTGATCGGAAGACACATCTTGAGCAGGTGCGTCACCTTGGCCAATGGACGCGGCATGTCATCCTGGTAACCGGCCCGCTTGGCGTCGGCAAGACAACCTTGTATCGCCAGCTCTCGATGACGCTGGAGCCGCGGGTAAAGGCCGCCAGGCTCAATGGTGTGCTTGTGAATACTGCTCGAGATGTATTGAGCTCGATTGCGCAAGGGCTCGGTGCAACGGTGAATGCTGACGCTAACGTACAGACGATTGCGCAGGCGTTGGCCACTTACATCATCAGCCAGGATCGACAAGGACGTTTCTGCCTCGTGATGGTTGATGATGCGCAGCTGCTTGACCTTCAGTCGCTGGAAGAACTACTGAAACTGACCCGGACCAGTCCGGCTTATGTCTGTCTGTTTGGCGAGCCGGGCCTGGTGAATTCTGTAGCAAAACCAGCGGCTCGTAATGAGCTGTCATGGCATGAGATTCGGCTTGCTGGCCTCGCACTGCCCGATATCGAGAAGTACCTGACCTGGAAACTGTCACTCGCTCAATATCGAGGCCGGTTGCCATTTTCTCCCACTCAGCTCAACCGCCTCGCCAAGCTGTCAGGTGGATTGCCTGCAGCGATCAATCATGTCGGAGCCGAGTTGATCGAGCGACTGGAGTCCGGCAACACGGGTACTGGCGGGGTAAAGTTTCCAGTTGCCCATGGGCTCATAGTTGTACTGCTGGTGGTTGTCGTCAGCCTGGCCTATCTGGTCTTGAACGGCTCCGAAGATGGCGCGCCGGATGGTTCCAGGGTCAGCGTCACGCGCATTGACTTACCCGGAGCCGCAAGCGCTGGAGACGCACCCGCGGATGTTTTGACCGAGGACCAACAGGCACCAGTTGAATCTGGAGAGGATCTGGAAAACGATTCGCTCGCCAGCACACGCATGCCACTGCCGCTGCCAAATCTGGGTGAAGAAACGATGCCGGACTCACCTTCTTTGCAGTCCAGCGAGCGGGTGGCTGCGGACACCAGAGTATTGCCATCGGCAACGACGCCACGCCCTGTTCTGCCAGCAACGGAAGTTTTACCAGAAGCGGTTGCGCCCCTTGAGACCGGTACAGTTGCGGGCAACGCGGCGCTGGCCAAACCGACTCTGCCGGGCACCACAATAGCTGCAGGGCAGCAACCACGTGTTCCATCTGACACACATGATGCTGCATGGCTGAATCAGCAAACTCCTTCGGCTTACACGATTCAGCTGGTCTCGTTGTCGACTGAAGAAAGGCTGGTCACGTACCTTGCTCAGCAGCGGGATCGTCAGCAGTTTGCGTGGTATCCCATTGTGCGTGGTGGCAAGCGTCTCTACGTTGTGACCTACGGTCAATTTGATTCGAAGGCTGCGGCGGATACTGCCGCAGCGTCGCTACCGAGCGAAGTTGGCAAGGTCGAGCCCTGGGTGCGGCCGCTGAAGCTGGTACAGGAAGCGATCGCTGCGGGAACCTGAACTATTGGTCAGTCACGCCGGAAGTCTGCGCGGTAGATGACCGCTGGCGGCTGCGCTGGCAAGCCAAGGGAAACCGCGCAGACTCCTGACTAAGGCAGTTGTGTATCACCCATCAGGAATCGATCGATTTCACGTGCCGCTTCCCGCCCTTCATTGATCGCTCGCACGACCAGCGACTGACCGCGACGGCAATCTCCTGCTGCAAACACGGCGGGTACGTTGGTGGCATAGGCGCCGTAGCTGGCCTTGTAGTTGGAACGTTCATCGCAGGTAATGCCAAGGGGTTCTGATGCACCGTGCTCCGGCCCGAGAAATCCCATCGCGAGTAATACAAGGTCAGCGGGCCATACCTTCTCCGAGCCAGGTATGTTCTCGAATTTGCCATTCTTCATTTCGACATTGGTAGTCTTGATCGCCTTGATGTGGCCGTTGCCGTTGTCGATGAATTCCAGCGAAGAAATGCTGTACACCCTCGGATCACTGCCGTCACGAAGTGCGGCTTCCTGATGGCCATAGTCAACCCGATAGATGCGGGGCCACGTTGGCCACGGATTATCGCCGGCGCGATCCGCTGGCGGTTTGGGAAACAGTTCAAAGTTCACCAGGCTCTTGCACCCATGGCGCAGTGACGTACCGATACAGTCTGTACCGGTATCACCGCCGCCGATCACGATGACGTCCTTGCCTTTGGCACTGATGTAGTTGCCATCCGCGAGACCACTGTCCAGAAGGCTCTTGGTGTGGGTCGTGAGAAACTGCATGGCGAAGTGAATGCCCTGTAAAGGTCGCCCGGCGATTGGCAGATCTCGTGGCGCGGTAGCGCCGGTGGCGAACAGAACCGCATCGTACTGTGCCTTTAACACTCGCACGTCTATGGATCCATCGGTGCCGTCGCCGATATTCTGGCTGGTTCGGAAGGAGATGCCTTCCTGTTCAAGCAATCGCACACGACGACCGACAACCTCTTCCTTGGCGAGTTTCATGTTCGGAATCCCGTACATGAGCAGGCCGCCAATGCGATCCGCACGTTCGTAAACTGTCACCAGATGACCGGCACGATTGAGCTGCTGAGCTGCGGCAAGGCCGGCAGGGCCAGAGCCGATCACGGCAACCTGTCGGCCGGTCCGATGTGCAGGGGTGGACGGAACCACCCAACCTTCGGCAAAGCCGCGATCGATGATCGCCATTTCGATGTTCTTTATGGTGACGGCCGGATCGGTTATGCCCAGTACACAGGCACTCTCACAAGGAGCCGGACACACACGACCGGTGAATTCGGGAAAGTTGTTGGTCTTGTGCAGGCGGTCGAGGGCGTCGCGCCACTCGCCCCGATAGACAAGATCGTTCCACTCGGGAATCAGGTTGTGAATCGGGCAACCATCGTCGGACTGACAGAACGGTACACCACAATCCATGCAGCGCGAGCCCTGGGTCCGGAGTCGGTCCTCATCGTGTCCGGTATATATTTCATTGAAATCCAGCAAACGGACGGCTGCGTCGCGGTACAGCGCTGCGCTGCGTGGAAACTCCATGAAACCTGTTGGCTTGCCCATAAGACCTGTTGTCCCTTTGCTTCATCTATCGCGCCAACCAGCGCGATTTTTGTATGTGTCGCGCCCGATGGCACGAGCCGGATCTGTCGCGTCTGGTGGTGTGTATTGACTCAACCAGCGCTTACTGCGTGTTTGCGTGCCTCGATCACCCGTTTGTAGTCCGTGGGCATTACCATGACGAACTCGCGCACCTGGTTTTTCCAGTCTGCGAGAATGGCCTCAGCAACTGTTGAGCCAGTGAACCTGAAGTGCTTTTCAATCAGTGATTTCAGTTCGTTTTCATGCGCGATTTCGGTGACCGGATCCAGTTCAACCATTTCCCGGTTGCACAGTTCGCCAAACGTCTGAGCCGGATCGAAGACCCAGGCGATACCACCGCTCATGCCGGCGGCAAAGTTGCGACCGGTCCCGCCCAGAATCACTACCCGGCCGCCTGTCATGTACTCGCAACCGTGATCGCCAACACCTTCAACCACTGTGCTGGCACCGCTGTTGCGTACACAGAAGCGTTCAGCGGCGACACCTCGCAAAAAAACCTCGCCACTGGTTGCACCATACATCACGACGTTCCCGACCAGAATATTGTCTTCGGCCTTGAAGCGACTCTGCTTCGGCGGATAGATGATCACTCGCCCGCCGGACAAACCCTTGCCGACGTAGTCGTTGGCATCGCCTTCAACTTCAATCGTCACACCTTTGGCCAACCACGCGCCAAGACTCTGGCCGGCGCTGCCGGTAAAGCGGAAGTGAATGGTGTCATCAGGCAGCATCTGAGGCCCGACTTCGCGGATGATCCGGTTCGACAGCATTCCACCGACCACTCGATTGGTGTTGACGATCACCAGTTCGTGATAGACCTTTTCGCCACGTTTGAGTGCCGGCTCAGCCAGGGTGATGAGATGGTTGTCGAGTGCACGATCCAGTTCGTGATCCTGCTGATGAATGCCATACGCACCGAGAAAGTGCTCAGGTTCAGGAGCCGGAGCAAGCATGCGAGAGAGGTCCAGCCCCTTGGCCTTCCAGTGTGCAACCGCTTTCCCTACGACAAGCGCATCCACACGACCCACCATTTCATTCATGGTGCGGAAGCCGAGTTCCGCCATGATCATTCGCAGCTCCTTGGCCACCATGAAAAAATAGTTGATCACGTGCTCGGGCGCACCCGTGAATTTCTTGCGCAGTTCCGGGTCCTGGGTTGCCACACCAACCGGACACGTATTGAGGTGACACTTGCGCATCATGATGCAGCCCAGTGCGATCAGTGGCGCTGTGGCAAAACCGAACTCCTCGGCACCCAGCAGCGCCGCGATGGCAACGTCACGACCGGTCTTGATCTGACCGTCCGTTTGCAGTACGACGCGTGAACGCAGGTTATTCATGACCAGCGTCTGGTGGGTTTCGGCGATGCCCAGCTCCCAGGGCACGCCTGCATGTTTGATGGAAGTCAATGGTGAGGCGCCGGTGCCACCGGTATCGCCAGCAATCACCAGGTGATCGGCTCGTGCCTTGACCACGCCTGCAGCTACCGTTCCAACCCCGATCTCGGCACCCAGTTTCACACTGATGCGCGCTTCCGGGTTTGCGTTCTTGAGGTCATGAATCAACTGCGCGATGTCTTCGATGGAGTAGATATCGTGATGCGGTGGTGGACTGATGAGGCCGACCCCAGGAGTTGAGTGCCGCAGACTGGCGATGTAGTCATCGACCTTGTTGCCGGGCAGTTCTCCACCTTCGCCAGGCTTGGCACCCTGTACGATCTTGATCTGCAGTTCGTCAGCATTCGAAAGGTAGTTGATCGTTACACCGAATCGACCGCTGGCAACCTGCTTTATCGCTGAGCGTCGCGAATCACCGTTTGGCTGCCTGGTGAAACGTGCAGCATCTTCACCACCTTCACCGGTGTTCGATTTGCCGCCGATGCGGTTCATGGCTATCGCCAGGGTTTCATGAGCTTCTGCACTGATGCTGCCAAAACTCATCGCGCCGGTGGCGAATCGCTTGACGATTGCAATTGCAGGCTCGACGTCCTCGATAGGGATCGGACCACCATTGACCCCCGGGTTGAAGTCCAAAAGCCCGCGCAAAGTAGCCTGGCGATGGTTGGTTTCGTTGATCTGTCTGGCAAACCGCCAATAGGCATCTTCGCTATTGTTGCGCACCGCGACCTGCAGACTGGCGATGGCTTCAGGATCCCACATGTGCACGTCACCGTGCTTGCGCCAGTGAAAGTCGCCCGGATTCGGGAGTACGGAGATGTTTTCGCCGTCACGAACCGGATAACCAAGTCGGTGGCGACGCTCCATCTCTTCTGCCAATACGGCGAAGTCCGAACCTTGTACCCGGCTCGCGGTACCCCGGAATGCAGTTGTTATGACTTCCTGGGCCAGACCGACAGCTTCGAAGATCTGTGCGCCCTTATAGGACTGCAGCGTCGAGATCCCCATTTTTGCCATCACTTTCAGGATACCTTTGGCGACAGCCTTGCGGTATGCATACACCACGTCCTCGTCATTCTGGATGTATCTGGAGGTACTCAGTTGACCATTGCGACGGGCTTCCCAGAGCGCTTCGAATGCCAGGTAGGGGTTGATGGCGTCAGCACCGTATCCCACCAGCAGGCAATGGTGGTGCACCTCTCGTGCTTCTCCGGTTTCGATCACCAGCCCTATTTTTGTACGCGCATGATGAGCGATCAGATGCTGATGCACAGCGCCCGATGCCAGCAGCGCACTGATAGGCAATCGATCGGCGCTGACTGCACGATCGGAGAGGATCAGCAGGCTGAACCCTTCGTCGATTGCACTCAGTGCAGCTTCACGGATACGCGTGAGCGCCTGTTGCAGTCCATCCCGACCTGAGCCCACGGGATAAGTGATATCAACCATCTTCGTGCGCCAACCACGATGATCCATGTGTTTGAGCGTTGCGAGTTCGGCGTTGGAGAGAATCGGGTGCGGAATACGCAGCCGACGTGCATGCGGCTCCGTAGCCTGAATCAGGCTGTGCTCCGGGCCGATATAACACTCAAGCGCCATGATGACTTCTTCGCGAATCGAATCGATCGGCGGATTGGTCACCTGCGCAAAACGCTGCTTGAAATAGTCGTACAGCATGCGGTGTCTGGAAGACATGACTGCAAGTGCTGCATCGTTGCCCATCGAGCCCAGAGGATCACGTAACTCCTGGACCATCGGAATCAACATGAATTGCATCGTTTCGGAGGTGAAGCCAAACGCCTGCATCCGTTGGAGAAGGGTCTTCTTGTCGAGACCTTCGCCGACCACGATGGGTATCTCGGAGAGATCCAGTCGCTGGTTCGCCAGCCACTCGGCATATGGACGGCGACGTGAATACTGGGCCTTGATCTCTTCATCCGGGATCATTCGTCCTTCCGCAAAGTCGATCAGGAACATGCGGCCCGGGCGCAGTCGACCCTTGGCGACGATGGACTCCGGTGCTATCGGGAGCACCCCAACTTCGGACGCCATGATGCATCGATCATCATCGGTGATGTAGTAACGGCTTGGTCGCAGACCATTTCGGTCAAGGACCGCGCCTATATACTGGCCATCCGCAAAGACGATGGACGCAGGGCCGTCCCAAGGCTCCATCAGACACGAGTGAAACTCATAAAAAGCCTTTTTGTCGTCTGACATGTGGGCGTGCTGCTGCCAGGCTTCCGGAATCATCATCATTATGGAAGCGGGCAGGCTGCGGCCGTTGAGCAGCAGGAATTCGAGTACGTTGTCGAAGGCCATGGAGTCGGAGCCATCGGGCTCGACCACAGGAAACAGCTTCTTGAGATCAGGTCCGAACGGACTTTCTTCGATACTCCCTTCCCGTGAGTTCATCGCGTTAACGTTGCCGAGCAGCGTATTGATCTCGCCGTTGTGGCTCATGAAGCGGTTGGGTTGGGCACGGTCCCAGGAAGGGAAGGTGTTGGTGCTGAAACGGGAGTGCACCATCGCCACGTGTGTTTCGTAGTCTTCTGATTGCAGATCGGGATAAAACAGGAATACTTGGTGTGGCGTCAGCATGCCTTTGTAGACGATCACTTTCATCGACAGTGTGCACACGAAAAACAGCAGGCGCTCGGTCAGGTCCGTGTTGCCCCGCAGTTGATGGGTTGCATGCTTGCGAATGAGATAGAGCTGGCGTTCGAGCGCCTCGCCGGCCATGCCGTTGCCGGCGATAAAGATCTGTTTGATCGTGGGCATGGCGGCACCCGCAGCGATGCCGATATCCGCGCCAACGGGATCAATTGGCATATCCCGCCAGCCCAGCAGCTTCTGGCCGGCGCCCTCGATGGCCTGCTCGACAATACGCATGGCATGCGCCTGCTCGGCGGGATTGTTGGGCAGGAATACGTTGCCCACGCCATACGCACCCTCTGCGGGCAGATCGATACCCAGATCAGCCTTGGCGACACGACGCAGCAGTTTGTGAGGCAGTGCAGTGAGCACCCCCGCACCGTCACCGGAGTTCTTCTCGTAACCAACCCCACCACGATGTTCCATGCAGCGGTTCATGTGCTCTGCGTCGAGCAGGATCTGATGACTGGCCTTGCCCTTGATGTTGCAGACGAATCCTACGCCGCAGCCATCTTTCTCATAGGCTGGATCGTACAGCCCCTGAGCGTGCGGGAAGCCAAATGGTCTGCGCTGTGTCATATCACTGCTCGTTCGATCGACCTGTACCACGGCAAAACTGCTTCGCCGCATGTGTTTCGGGGCACAGTTGACCGGTGTATCACCAAATCACACAGGCCCCACCTATAGCTGTTACGGATGCGAGAACACCGACCAGCTCACTTGGCTGGCGGTGTTCATTGCTCGCGGATTTTCGCAATCAGGCATTTTTTGGTGCAGGTGATTGCGCTGAATTCTTCGGCGCTCGGGTTAACTTGCTGATTTCTTGTTGTTTTGTTGCAAGTCAAGCCGCATAAGCGCGGAGGCGAAACATGGCAGAAATGAAGGGTAGAATCAAGTCAGTTGGCAGCATCCACGCAGGATCGTTGCGCGCGAGAAACAAGGTGGCTGAATTTGCAGGGGACTTGGTCGCCCGCATGCCACAGAATTGTGTATCCAGCCCGGAGTTATCATCATGGAGCGCGCGCGGTTCCCTGTTGTTGTGCATGTCCTCTTCGTGAGGCATGCAGACCATGGCCGTGAACTCTGCCTGTTGCGACGGGCCAATACCGGATTCATGGATGGATGGTTCACCTTGCCCGGCGGGCACCAGGAACACGGGGAATCACTGGTTCAAGCGGCAATCAGGGAGTGCATCGAGGAAGTCGGCGTGGCTCCTGACCAACTGGAGCCGCTGGCTGTGCTCGCCTATCGCAGCGCCGCCCATCAGGGCCTCAATTTTGTCTTTCGATGTGAACGATGGCAGGGCGAGATCTGCCTGGCCGAACCCGTTTTCGACCAGATGCTCTGGGTTCAGGCCCAAGCGCTGCCACTGCCCCATGCACCATGGATTGGCGACGCTCTTGCGCTCGAGCAGTCCGGTGGCTGGCTGAAGGAGCTGCGCTACGGCTGATATCGATAATCAGTCCTGTACTGGCCACTACCTGCGCGGTCGCGGTAGCTGCACCGCGTGAAACGCGCTAGCAGCCAGTTGCAGTTCGCGCTGATAGAATCCTCAGCTTCTTTCCAAATGGGTCGAGTGAGGGAACCATGAAAAACCCGGTGAGGGTAACCGTTACCGGCGCTGCCGGTCAGATTGGCTATGCATTGCTGTTCCGGATTGCGTCCGGGGACATGCTGGGCAAAGACCAACCGATCATCCTGCAACTGCTGGAAATCACTCCGGCGCTGGGCGCGCTGAAAGGCGTCTGCATGGAGCTGGATGACTGTGCATTCCCGCTCCTCAAAAGCATCGTGCAGACGGACGATCCGAACGTGGCGTTCAAGGACACCGATTACGCCATGCTGGTAGGCTCGCGCCCACGCACCAAAGGCATGGAGCGCAAGGATCTGCTCGAAGCCAATGCAGCCATCTTCTCCGTACAAGGCAAGGCGCTCAACGCCAGTGCGTCGCGCAAAGTCAAGGTGCTCGTAGTGGGCAACCCCGCCAACACCAATTGCCTGATCGCGCAGCGGAATGCCCCGGATCTGGACCCACGCAGTTTCACGGCGATGACACGCCTGGATCACAATCGGGCGCTGGCACAACTGGCTCAGAAGACTGGCAAACATACGACGGACGTGGCTGGCGCCTGCATCTGGGGTAACCACTCAGCGACCCAGTTTCCCGATCTGCATCACGCGACGGTAGCCGGCAAGACAGCATTGTCACTGGTAGATCAGGACTGGTATGCCGGTACGTTTATTCCGACCGTTCAGCAGCGTGGTGCAGCGATCATCGAAGCTCGTGGTGCATCGAGCGCGGCATCGGCAGCCAACGCGGCAATCGATCACATGCATGACTGGGCGCTGGGCAGCAATGGTGTGGTCAGCATGGGCGTCTACTCGGATGGCAGCTATGGCATCCAGAAAGGACTGATCTATTCGTTCCCGGTGAAATGTGCCGGTGGCGACTGGAAGATCGAACAGGGCCTTGCGATCAATGATTTCAGTCGCGGCAAGATGACTGCGACAGAAACCGAACTGGCCGAAGAGCGCGATGCGGTAGCCCATCTGCTGCCTTAGTCTCGCTGTAGCCCATGAGTGCAGGACGCAGAACCGACCTGCACTTCCTTCCAGAGGCCAGACTACTTTTTTTGGCGACGGGTTCACCGCCCAATCAAGCAGGCTGACAGAAGATTCATGAATAGTCGGGGCTCGCGTTGCAGCCCAATCGGTGCCTGACTACTCGCCTCTGAAAGCGGGCGTTCTCTTTTCCCTGAAGGCCCGTCTGCCTTCTGTCCCATCTTCACTGTCGCGAATTCGCAATAAAGCATCCCGGCTGATGGCTCCGGCTTCGGCGGGGCTCCTGCCAAGGGTTGCCAACGAAAACTGCTTGAGTGTGCTTGTCACGAGCGGTGCCGACTTCGCGAGTATCGCTGCCATTTTCATGGCTTCGCTCAACTCCTGACCTTTTGGAACGACACGATTCACCATACCGACTTCATAAGCTCTGGCCGCCGACAGGTCTTCGCCGAGCAGCATGAATTCCATGGCAATCTTGTGGGGAATTCGCGCCACTGCGCTGGCGATCAGGCCACCCGTGAAACCGAGCTGTGCTTCCGGATACTTGAAGACGGTTGTTTCGGAAGCCACCACAAGATCGCACATCTGCACAATGACGTACGCGCCACCAATACACCAGCCATGCAGGGCTGCAATAACAGGTTTGCCGACGGTAGCGCCGATGCTTGGCACCCCTTGCCACATCTCGCGAGGCGGCTCCTTGATGTCGGCGCCTACCGAAAATGCACGGTCACCAGCAGCGTGCAAAACAGCTACACGATCGTCACCAGCCTCAAACCGGCGCCAGGCCGCCTGCAAGCCAACAATGACGCCCTCGTTCAAGGCGTTCATCTGGACTGGGCGATTGATGGTGATAACGGCGATGTGGCCCTGGCTGGAATAGGTAACGACGTCGCTCACGCCTTGTTGTCCAGATCGAGCCAGGCATTGAACTTCGGCGTCCGCTTTTCGTGAAATGCACCGACACCTTCTTTTACATCGGGATGATGGTCCGAGATCGCGGTCTTGGCGGCGATGTCGTCGAGCGCGTGCGCCCATGACTGCTCAGCGGCGTTATACAGAGACCGCTTGACCAGACGCATCGCGACCTGCGGACCGTTGGCAAATTCGCTCGCCCAGGCCATAGCGGTTGTGGTCAGCTGGTCAGCCGGGACTACCTCATTGACCAGGCCCAGCGCCTTCGCCTCGGCGGCATCGACGATCTTTTTTCGCAGCACGAAGTCGAGCGCACGCGAGAGCCCGAGCTGCTGGACCAGAAGATACTGGCCACCTTCGTCCGGCAGAAGTCCAAAACGAAGTGTGGCACTGCCCATGCGTGCCGATTCTGTGGCAATCCGGAAATCGCAGGAAAGCGCCAGTGACAGACCAGTCTGGATGGCGATGCCGTTGATGGCCGCGATGGTGATCTTGTCGAGGTTGCGAATGGCGGTGTTCAACGCCTGGGAGATCGTGCGCAGACCGTTGTAAGTACCTAGAGCGTTATCGTGTCCTGCCGGGATGCTGGCCATCAGCGGATTGCCAACCAGATCAGCGTTCCGGTACGCCTTCAGATCGTCACCGGCGCAGAAGGCGCGCCCCTGGCCGGTGAACACCAGAACACGAATGTGATTGTCCATCTGGACCTGGGTGATTACCTCGATGAGGTCACGCTTGATGGCCGTGCTCATGCCATTGAGGCGCTCGGGGGTATTGAATTCAATCCAGGCAATACCCGGATCGCGAATGGACAGCTCAAAGCCTGAGAAAGTGCCTGTTTTCATCTCAATCTCCCATGAACATGCGCCAGGTTTCGATGTCCTTCACGCGCAGGTAGGTGTTGATCCGTTTGGTCTCAGCCATGGTCGCGTTGGGTATGTGTGCGTAGTTGTGCCCTGGCAGCAGAAGGGTATCGTCAGGCAGCCCGGAGAGTTTGTGCAGGCTCTGGAACATCTGTTCGGAATTGGAGCCTGGCAGATCGACTCTGCCACATCCGTTGATGAACAGCGTATCGCCGGAGACGAGCGTGCGTTTGATGCGAAAGCACTGTGAACCCGGTGTATGTCCTGGAGTGTGCAGGAACTCGACTTCCACATCCCCAACCGCCAGCTTGTCGCCACTGCTGACTCTGACGATGTCGCTGTCGGACAACCCGGTGACTTTTTTCAGACCAGCGCACTCGTCGCAGTGCGCGTAGACCTTGACCCCTTTTTTGGCGATCAGCTCTGCAACACCTTCGATGTTGTTGCCACGAAATGACCCGCCGCAGTGATCGGGATGGTAATGCGTAATCAGTGCTGCAGTGAGTTTGTAACCTTTTTCGTCGATGTGATTGACCAGGGAGTCGATGTCCCAGGCGGGGTCAATGACGGCTACTTCGCGTGTCTCCCGGGAACCGACGATGTAGGCAAAGTTCTGCATTGGGCCGATCTCGATCTGTTCGATGATCAGTTCCTTTTCGTAGTCCTCCCAGCTCATGACAGGCCTCTGTGTTTGGTTGCAAACCGCACCCTATCACAGAGCTTTCCCCGCTCAGAGTCCCGGCGCGGCCAGGAAGGCCTGTGCACCTTCGGCCACTTGCAGGCGCGTGTTGACCACCGCCGCGCACGGAATGAGACACGCCCCTTCAGCGTCCAGGACCAGCCCCGCTGCCCGTACCTGGCCACCGACCGCCATCACGATCGCGTACGGGAGGCTGGGAGGCAATGCGAACTCGCCGGCACTGCCACCGGCTCGCCACACATTGAAGTGATCGAACCTGGCGATGCGTTCGATGCCACGCGTTATGACTTCAGTGGGCTGTTCGATGCCGGAATCGAGGGACATGCCAGCCACTGCGGCTGCGGTGTTCCAGTGGTCCTGGGTCAGAACTTTCTGTGCAAACGAGACGATCAGGCGTTCGTAGGTCGCGGTCTGAAACTCGACGACACGTACCCCGTGCTGCAGCGCGTGCGGGAACCAGGTTGGCACCTGCACCACATCGCCGATACGCAGCTCGCGCTGGTGGGTGAATGACTCCATGCGATTGCGCAGCGCCATTTCCTGCATCACGATAAACGGTGACTCGGTCCCCGAATCGATTGCGCGCCTGACCTTTTCGTAAGACTGGACGGCCTGCAGATAACCACTGCGAAAGGACTGATCATCTGCAAACTCGCGACGACGCTGCTGGTTCATGCCGAACCGGATCTGGCCGATACCATCTGGCCAGGCCGCCGGATCGACGTGCGTGACGACGTAAACTTCCCGCTTCTCCGAATGGACTTCGAAATAGAGATCACCGGTTACCGGCTTCGGCGCCGGATCGAGGATCTTGAGCAGGAGGACATCTTCGCCGCGTGAAGTCGCATTGGCATCGGCGTTGAGCCATACGGATAGCGGCACGGATTCATCGGCGCCTAGGCGCACCCGACTTTCACCTCGGGCTTCCATACCGGTGTACCAGATCTCCTGACCCCAGGGCTTGGGGATGCAGACAGACTCGAGACGTACTGGTTGGGTGAAATCAAACGACATCGGCGCATTTTCCGGGAAATGTCTGAATTCGGCCAGTAAGAGATGGACGCTCGCGTTAGTCTTTGCGCAGAACTGAAATCGCTGACACCAATTCATGACCCTGCTGCCACCTGACATTTGCGAACGTGCTCGACAGTCGCGGGATCCCCGTTTCGACGGACGGTTTTATGTCGGAGTGCTGACGACAGGCATCTATTGCCGTCCGGTCTGCCCGGCAAAAACACCAAAACCGGAAAATGTTCGCTTTTTTGCCAGTGGTGCGGCTGCCCAGACCGCCGGCTTTCGGCCCTGTTTGCGTTGCAAACCGGATCTGTACGCACCAGCGCCGAGTGGACACCAGGTCAGTACACCCTTGCTGCGAGCGCTTCGACACATCGAAGCCGGTTATCTCACCACCAGTACCACGACCGCGCTTGCGACAGAGCTCGGAATTGGCACCCGTCAGCTGAATCGTCTTTTTGCTGACGAACTGGGTACCACACCCCTTGCCGTCGGTCGTGCATTACGATTGCAGCTGGCGCGCAGGCTGATGGCCAATCCTGCGTTGCGGCTGACCGAGGTGGCCATGCACGCCGGGTTTGGCAGCATTCGTCGGTTCAACGCGGAATTTCAGGCGGTTTATCGGCTGCCGCCAGGCGTCGTGCGGCAACAGCTCCCCGCCGCGGCTGATGAGGGCATCCACTTTTCAGTGCCAATCCGCGAACCCTACCATCGCCAGTGGATGATGGACTTTCTGGCAGCTCGGACACTCGAAGGCATGGAGTCGGTCACTAACGGTGTCTATCGCCGACGGGTTGCACTGACCGGGGGCGGGAGCGGACAAGTTGTTGCCGAACTCGATGCGGGCAGTCTGCATGTTACGATTCCGGCGCAGAGTGAATTGCCCGTGCATGCGATCCTGCGGCGGTTGCGCCGTGTCTTTGACCTGGATGCGGATGGGGTCGCCATCGATGAGCAACTCCGACGTGATCCCTGGCTTGCTCCCTGGCTTGCGGCAGCACCTGGCCTGCGTGTGCCGGGAGCCTGGGATGGTTACGAAACGGCTGTTCGAGCCGTACTGGGCCAGCAGGTGAGCGTCCTTCGCGCCCGCACCATTGCGCAATTGTTCATCGACCGGATCGGCGGTGGCTCGTTCCCCTCACCAGAAGTGTTGGCGAAAGCAGATATCGCCAGCCTTGGTGCAATGCCGGGAGCCAGATGTGAAGCAGTGAGGCGGCTGGCGGCTGTGGTTGCAGCCGGTGACCTTCAACTTGATGAATGTCAGGACGCAGCGATGCTGCAGACTTCGCTGACAGCGATCAAGGGCATTGGCGAGTGGACTGCGAGTTATATCGCGATGCGGATTGCTCGCGACCCGGATACCTTTCTGGCGACGGACTGGGTGGTTCGCAAGGCGCTCGTTGATGCGCCTCTGGGGCCGAAGCAGCAACCTGCCTTGTGGCAACCCTGGCGCGCTTATGCAGTGATGGCCCTATGGTACAAGGCGGAGACGCAGCGTCAGCGGAAGAAGGTCCAGCAGACCAAACCTGTGGGGAAACATGATGAAGTACACGTGGTTGCACAGTCCGATCGGTGATCTGCTGCTGGCAGGTGAGGAAAAGCTGTCATTGGTGAGCTTTCCGCAGGGCAACCTGAAGCAGGATCCAAAGGAGGGCTGGGTTCACGACGACAGTATTTTCCCGGCAGCGCGCCAGCAACTGGAAGAGTACTTTGCGGGGCAGCGTACGGTTTTTGAGCTCGATCTCGAAGTACGCGGAACGACGTTTCAGAAAAGTGTACTGCAGGCGCTGCAGACCATCCCGTTCGGGCAGACGCGCTCATACAAGGAGATTGCAGAACAGGTTGGGTCACCCAGGGCGGTACGCGCTGTAGGCGCTGCCAATGGCAGCAATCCGATCCCGATCATCATTCCCTGTCACCGTGTGATCGGCAGCAACGGCAAGCTCACCGGTTTTGGCGGTGGCCTGCCAACCAAACAGTATCTGCTCGACCTTGAACAGGGCAGGAATCCGCTCTTTGCTGCAGTGACCAACGGGTGAGCTCCGTGGCGGAACCAGTGTGGTGCAGGTTCAGGTCATGGAGAGGTCTCTGAAAACCTGGAAGTAGTCAGGGAAGGTTTTTGCAACACACCCCGGATCGAGAATCGTCACTGGTACTCCCCCCAGCGCAAGCAACGAAAAACACATGGCGATCCGGTGATCGCCGTAGGTCTCGATGGTCGCCGACACAAGTCTTGCCGGTGGATCGATGGCGATGTAGTCACTGCCCTCGTCAACCCGGGCACCACACTTGCGCAGTTCGGCAGCCATGGCGGTGAGTCGATCGGTTTCCTTCACACGCCAGTTGGCGATATTGCGGATCACCGTCCGGCCCTTGGCGAACAGGGCCAGCATCGCGGCAGTCATCGCCGCATCGGGAATGTGATTGAGATCCATGTCCTGGCCGGTCAGCGGTCCTGGCCTGACGGTGATGCTGTCCTGCCCGATGCTCACCTGAGCGCCCATGCGGACAAGCACTTCAGTAAAGGCGACATCGCCCTGAATGCTGCGAGCGCCGATGCCCTGCACAGTAACCCCGGCGCCGGAGACCGCACCTGCGGCCATGAAATACGAAGCTGATGACGCGTCACCTTCGACCAGAAAGGTCCCGGGCGAGTGCAGGGATTGTGGCCGGACCTGGAACACCTGGTAATCCTCATGTGCAACCTGCACGCCAAACCGGTCGAGCAGTTCGAGCGTGATGTCGATGTAGGGCTTTGAGACCAGTGGTGTGGTGAGTTCAACGCGGGTGCTCTCAAGAGCGCCTGGCAGCGCCATGAGCAATGCCGTCAGGAACTGGCTGGAGACATGTCCGGCGATGTGCGTGGTGCCGCCCCTGAGGCCAGTGCCCACTATTGCCAATGGCGGGTAACCTTCTTCGCCCAGGTATTGAATGTTCGCACCCAGCTCACGCAGTGCATCGACCAGATGGCCAACGGGCCGTTCGCGCATCCGGGCAACGCCGTCCAGTACAAAGTGCCCTGTGCCCAGGGTCAGCGCAGCAGCCAGTGGTCGGTAGGCCGTTCCGGCAAGACCGAGGTCAAGTGTCAGCGTGTCACCCTGGCGGTGGAACGGCCCGCCAAGTCCATGCACGAGTGTGTCGTCGCCATCGTCTTCGATGCGGACCCCGAGCGCCGTCAGTGCATGATGCATCGCGCGGGTGTCATCACTGTCGAGCAGATTTTTCAGCCGCGTGGTGCCGAAGGCGAGTGCGGCCAGCAGAAATGCGCGATTGGAGATGCTCTTTGAGCCGGGCAGTGACATGGTGCCCTGCAGCGCGACCACGGGATCAAGGACAAGTGCGTTCATGCCGGCACTTTACCATCAGGAAACCGGTGGTCGAGGCGTGAGTTCGTCGAGGAAGGTGGCGAGGTTGGGTGCCACCACACGCAGCGGTTTGCGGGCTGGCGATTCCAGCAGTATTGCACCGGTGGAATTCTCGACGGTCAGCATGTAGTCGGAGCCATCTTCCGTACAGGCAAAAAAGAGGGAGAGGGGCGCCCTCGCGCGACGCTGGGTCACCACATGCCCGACCTGGTTTTCGATGAGCCGGTCGAGATCTGCACCGTTCCACAACTGCAGCAGCGAAAGTGGTCCCTGCGGCGCCTGCGCTGGGAGGTTGGCGGCAAAGTAGCGGCCCCAGTAAACCTTCAGGTCAGGATGGATGACCACTTCGAGCGCAGCTTCCAGAGGCGCAAGCACCGCAGGGTCATCCCTTCGCTGCGGTCGCCAGCTGATCTGAGGTTCGGCTCCGGGAGACACCATGGTGGCGCCGAATTCGCACGGTGATCGCCAGTCCTCCTGCCAGGACGTGAGGAGTGGCGACAGGGATTTGACGTAGTGGTCGACAAAATCATCCATCGCCTGACCAACCGTTCGGCTCACCGTGGTGGCCTCCCCGCCGCCGACTCTGGAGATGGCGGCTTGCCAGAACCACGCGGGTGATGACGGGTTCTGGGCTGCATCTGTTCGTCGAGAGCGACCCTTTCAGCCGGAGTGAGTGACTGCATGAGCTGCACAAACGCATCATGACTGGTCGATTGATGTGCCTGCATTCGCGTTTGCAATGCCGTGAGCGCAGCTTTGAGGGCAACGGGATCGAGCGGCTCGCGACGAATTTCTGCGCGCACGTTGGCCTGCAATTCCCGCATCATGCGGAACTCGGTACGCCCCTTCGGGTGAAATCCGCGCATTTCCTTGAGCAGTTCCTCACGTCGCTGCGTGGGCAGACCTTCAGCGTAACGCATCAAACCGAACATCGGATTCATCATCATCCCGGATGGCGGGCTGCGAAACTTTGTCCCGATGACAAAACCTGCGAGCAGCAGGTTGATGCCAAGCGAGATGACCAGAGCGATTGTCAGCCACTTGCCTTTAGTCATAGCTGGTGTAGACCTCATCGAGTAGAACCGAGCTCAGATCCAGAGCGGGAGAGGGCTCATCCTCCGGCAGAGGTATGGCTGACCCCAGCCAGGTACCGAGCAGCAGCGGCGCCAGGGAGAGAACCGCGGGTCGCCAGAAGCCAGCCATCAACCAGTCCACCCACTGATCGACGAAGCTGACGGTGTCAGCCGGCAAACCAGCGAGGATGCGTGCCTGCAGCCCCGGCGGTGCCCGGTGTTCAGAAACAGAGTCGATTACCTGATTGAGGACCTGATCCAGGGTTTGGGCCGCCTGGAGTTCAGCCCTTGCGTCCGCGGAATGCGCCAGCAGTCGTTCCACCTCATCGCGCACTTCCGCAGGCCAGGTTGCCTGGTGGGAACCGGCCGTGTCCAGCAGAGCGTTGAATGCCTGCGGGTCCATATTCCCAAGCTCCGGGTTTATTGGCATGGCCTGTTCTCGCTGTCTTGTTCACGGTAAGTCTGTCGGAGGCCCCGTCTGGCGCGCGCGATCAGGGATTCAACCGCGTGCGGGCTGACGCCCATGATGTGTCCGGTTTCGTCGGTAGAAAAGCCGGACAACAGGCAGAGGCCCAGGGCAGTACGTTGATTGAGTGGCAGGCGACCGATGTTCGTCTGCAACACCTGTTTCGCATCACCATCCTGCGGCTCCGGACTCAGCGCGGTTTCAACGGTCTCATCGTCGAGCGGCTGTGTTGGCTCGCGCCGCCGCCAGCTGTCGACAAACACGTTGTGCGCAATTCGATGCATCCAGGTGGTGACCCGGACATTTTCGAACCGAAAGGTCGACGCCTTCTGCCAGATCCGCATGAACGTTTCCTGGGTGAGATCGTCTGCGTCCGTTGGTGATCGCGAGAGTCGAGATGTGTACGCATGGATGATATTCAGGTGGCGTTTGACCAGTTGGTCAAACGCCCCGCGGTTTCCCGCTTGAATCTGTGCCATCAATGCCTCATCCGACTCTGGTTGATCACTCAAGTGCGATCGCTCAGGCGGCGGGGGCGTCGCCTGGCGCCGTGTTGCCCGCCGGCGCACTGCCCACTTTTGGCGATGCTGCGCGTGCAGCCCGACGTTCTTCCGGAGTCACTTTGCCATCCCCGTTTGCATCCATCTTGCGCAGGTGTTCGACAGGATTGGGCATTTCGTCCGTGGTCAGGGCGCCATCGCCATTGGCATCGAGATGCTTGAAGAGGTGGGTTCGAAAGACCATTCGATGCGCCGTCTCAAAGTTTTCCCGACTGAACTCCTGGCGCGACAACGATGCGTTATCGTCCGTGTCGAGTTGACTGAAGAGGTCGTCTTCCAACGCTTCGAAGTCGAATTCCGGACCACCGGCAGGACCTCCCATGTGCCGTCCCATACCTCCGGGCGGCGGACCGTCGTGGCCGCGAAAACCGCCACGGTGATGTCCCGGACGACCCATCGGCCCACCTTTGGCGGCCAAAAACTCGGCCTCGCTGACAAGGCCATCGCCGTTGGCATCGGCCTTGGCCTGTCGTTTGGCAACCTTCTGTTCAACACTTGCGATGTCGATGGTTCTGTCACCACCAAAATGTGGACGTGCAAAAGCCGCAACACTGGCCAGCAGGCCTGCGGCGCTGGCGGTGACTATCAAGAGTTTCGGAATCATCTGGGATCTCCTGTGATTTGTTCCCGTTGGTTTGTACGCAGGATCAATCAGATTCCGTCGCGGTGTAGCTGATTGCCGCTATCCAGTACAGATGATCGCCTGCCGGGGTTTGCAGGCTGATTTCGGCATCCATCGTTTTGCCCAGTACCGCGCGTGCCAGTGGTGAGTCGATGCTGACCCAGGATTGAGCGGTGTCGATTTCATCGGCGCCTACCAGTCGTACCCGGAGGGTCTTGCCCGCTTCGTCCTCCAGGCTCACCCAGGCGCCAAAGTAGATCCTGGACAGATCTCGTGGCATGCGGTCGACCACTTCCACTTCGTCCAGTCGCTTCGAAAGATAGCGGATACGTGCGTCCATCTCTCGTTGTGCCTTGCGGCCATAGATGTAATCGCCGTTTTCGGAGCGGTCACCATTCGCGGCGGCAGCCTGAATGCGGGCGGTCAAGGCCGGTCGCTGGATCTTCCAGAGATCCTTCAATTCCGCGGTCAGCCGGAAATGGCCTTCAGCCGTGATGTACGGCGATGATCGGGCACCAGGAGGGCGATAACGTGACATGCCTTAGCTTCACCGGCGTCGCCGGAGAAGGCAATCATCGAGGTTGACGAAGTTGAGGCGCAGATGTTGTTTTCGAGTGAAAAGAACATCCCGGAAGTGTTACCAGGCGCAGGCGCTGCGATCGAGTTCGACGAGCAACTCTTCGCCATACGCCGAAGTGGTGCGCTCGAAGCAGTCACCATTCCGATCCCTGAACAAGCGTCGGCCTTCGGTCTGCCGGATCACCTGGGTAGATCGCACGATGGGCGACGACTCGTAAACCACTTCGCGATATACGGGCTGCCGGAAGGTGCGCGGCGCGTAACTCGTGTGATATGCATGGGTTAACGCCGAGCCGACGACCAGGCCACCGGCCAGATAGAGAGCCTCCCGGCCGTGGCCTCGACCATGCGAGCGATAGTGATGACCGCCACGGTAGTCGTTGTAGCCGTGGTTTCTGTAGCCACCATGTTGTCTGTAGCCGCCACGGTCGAAATGTGAATAATCGTGGTGGCGATTCCAGTCCCTATGACCGCGATCACGATTGCCTGCGTATGCAGGCAGGGCGATGACACTGCCTGCCACCAGCAGCACGGCGAGTACGTAGCGAACAGCGATTCTCATCACGATGAACTCCTGCTACCCAATCTACAGGTTACATTATTCGTTCAGGTCTGAACGCGGCGTGAATGCACCGTCAGCAGCCGATCCATCTGGATCTGCGGGGTGAACCACGTCGCTCTTTCGCATCGGCCAATGCTGCTCAATCCCGAAACGCTGCCATCAGTGCGTTCTCGTCCGGAGCTGTTATGAGCCCTCGATCGGTAATGAAGCCGCTGATGAGATCAACAGGTGTGACATCAAACGCAGGATTCCATACCCGCACGCTGGCTGCGTGACTGCCCAGTACTTCTTCCGCGTGGCGCGCTTCGATGGGGATCGCGGCTCCGTTTGGCGTGGACGGATCAAAGGTGGTTGAAGGACAGGCTACGTAAAACGGGATTCCGAAGTGTCTGGCGAGCACGGCAAGCCCCAGGGTGCCAATCTTGTTGGCGGTGTCGCCATTGCGGGCAACTCGATCAGTGCCGACGACCACCAGATCTATCCTGCCAGCCGCCATGAGCGAGGCGGGTACATGGTCACAGATCAACGTGCAGTCGATGCCTGCAGTGGAAAGCTCCCAGGCAGTGAGACGTGCCCCTTGCCAGAGCGGCCTGGTTTCATCGACCCAGACATGGAATCGTCGACCCGCCTGATGTGCGAGGTACAAAGGTGCGGTCGCGGTGCCAAGCGCGGAGACCGCCAGGGCGCCGGCATTGCAGTGGGTGAGGACGTTGGTTCCCTCGGTGATCAAGAGCAGGCCGGCTTCGCCGATTCGCTGGCAAATCAGTCGATCCTCGGCGTGCATGGCTTCGGCTTCGAGAATGAGTCGGTCCGGATTGGTGGTACCCAGCGCAACAAGGCGGTCCACCGCTGCGGCCAGATTGACAGCGGTAGGCCGAGCGGCTTTCAACAGGTGAGCGTTCCGGGCGAGCATCGCAGCACGGTCGACGAGATCGATCCCGCGCATGGACTGAGCCAGCGCGTAGCCCGCGGCGATACCGATGGCCGGTGCGCCGCGCACGGTCAGTGTTCGAACGGCTTCGGCTGCGTCTTCGATGGTGACGATTGGCTGATAGATTTCGCGGCCCGGCAAGGCGCGCTGGTCAAGCAGTTCAAGCACACCGTCCCGGTAGCGGATCGCCTCTGGAACCGTCTTCATGGTGTGAGTGCCCGTGCGGCTGCGAGCAGGTTGATCAAAGCACTGGCAGTCGGCGCAAGATCGGTACCGCACGCAAACACTCCGTCTTCATGACCCGGGGTGGTGAAAACAAGTGGTCGCAGGGGGTTCCGGATCAGCAGCCGGGCGACCTCTTCCGCGAGTGCTGGCGAGCCATAACGAGTGGCCGGGCGGGTCGAGGGCAGGTTCAGAGCGGCCGCGTGTCTCCAGATGTCGTGATTGTGGACATGCAGCACACAGGCAATGTCCGGATCAGCGGCATACACCATGGCGTGGGTAACCGATTCGGATGATGGTGGCTTCAGGCCGACCGCCACCACCTGGAAAGTCGCGAGATCATATTGGTTGATGAACACCCAGTCGCACGGCGCGTTATGCTCGAGGCCACCCGTCTGGGTCGCACTGATGAGGAAGGTTGAACGCTTGGACGGGCGGCGCAAGGACAGATTGCCCCAGGCGAATCCCTCGTACATATCGGCTGACTGGCCGAGCAGCGAGAGGCGATGCAGAATGCCGCGCCAGCTCTGCAGCGCGGCAAAGTCCGCGTCCGTAGTGAATGGCGGGGTGCTTTCGGTCAAGGTATAGCCGAACTGGATGACACCTTCGTGGACTGGCATGGGCGGGTCCGGGCAAGAGCGCAACAACGAATTTACACAGCATGCAGGCAGACCCAATGGAGATCAAGAAAGCGGCAGGTGCGCCCGGGATCGAGGTGACTGGTCTGGATCTTGGGCGGATGGCACAAGATCCAGACATCGTTCTCCAGGTCCGGGCACTCGTTACCGAGCATGGGGTGGCGTTTTTTCGTGGTCAGCTGATGGATGTCGAGACGTATGCGGCCAGCGCTCGACAGTTGGGAGACATCCTCGGTCACGAGGCATATGCGACGATCGACCACGGTGCAGCGGTCCAGATCCTAGAGAGTACTGCGGAAAAACCCAGCAGGATCGAGGTCTGGCACTCGGACATGACCTTCAGCGCAACACCACCGCACTTCACGATGCTGTATGCCAACGTGTTGCCGGCGTTTGGTGGCGATACACTCTGGGCGAGCAGCAGTGCGGCGTTTGAGGCCTTGTCAAAACCGCTCCGCGAATTCCTGCTGCCATTGCGTGCGACACATGACTTCCGCCACGGCTTCAGGGAGAGTCTCGCCGAACCCGGTGGCTCCACGCGGTTGGCGCCTGCCATCGCCGCCAACCCGCCCGTGAGTCATCCTGTCATTCGCACCCATCCGGAGACCGGGGCCAGAGCGATTTTTGTCAATCCACTGTTTACCACGTCCATCGAAGGCCTGACCCGTGAAGAAAGCGCGGCGCTGCTGGCCATGTTGTATGCCCACGTGGTGACACCCGAGTTCACGGTTCGCCTGCAATGGAACCCTGGAACGGTCGCGATCTGGGATAACCGAATTACCCAGCACAAGCCGGTCAACGACTATTTTCCACAACATCGACGATTGTGGCGGGTCACCATTCGGGGCGACGTGCCGATATGAGCGGTCAGGCCCACAGCGGACAATTCCGGTTACTTCGCGAGCGACGATTTGCGCCGCTGTTTTATACCCAGTTTTTCGGTGCGTTCAATGACAACCTGTTCAAGGCCGCCATCACCCTGATTTTTGTCTTTGGCGGTCTGGTCAGCGCAGCCGCCAGCAATCTGTACGTCAACGTCGCAGCCGGACTATTCATTCTGCCGTTTTTTCTCTTCTCGGCGTTGGCCGGTCAACTGGCCGACAAGTACGACAAGGCACGTCTGATCCGGTACTGCAAAACGGCGGAGGTGGTGATTGCCATGTTTGCCTGTGTGTCAGTCATCAGCGAGTCTGTGGCGGGCATGTTGACAGTCCTGTTTCTGCTGGGACTGCAGAGCACTTTTTTCGGTCCGCTCAAATACGCGATCCTGCCCCAGCATCTGCATGAGACAGAACTGGTAGGCGGCAACGCACAGATCGAGATGGGCACGTTTGTCGCGATCCTGCTCGGTACCATCGCCGGTGGCATGGTTGCTGCCATGAACAATGTCGGGATCATCCTTTCGGTACTGGTGGTGCTGGTTTCGATTGCCGGACTGATCTGTGCGATGTTTGTGCCACCCGCTCCGTCGGCCGGAAGTTCGGTGCTTGTGAGCTGGAACCTCTGGCAGGAGACAATGTCGATCCTGCGCATCGCGCGGCTCAGACACGCGGTGTACCTCTCGATCCTGGGAATATCCTGGTTCTGGCTGCTTGGGTCCGCCATCACGGCACAGATTCCGAACCTGGTGCGCTTGCACCTGCACGGTGATTCGACAGTGGTGACCCTGGTGCTGGCGGTGTTCACGCTGTCCATTGCCTTGGGTTCGCTGGCCTGCGAGCGATTGTCCGGCCGTCGAATCGAGATGGGTATCGTTCCAATCGGCGCCTTTGGCCTGTCGTTGGCGGGCATCGATCTCTATTTTGCCATCGGGTCCGTACAGGTGGTCGAAGCGGCATCCTGGCAGGCGTTTACGTCTGTCCAGGGCTCGTGGCGCGTGCTGATCGATATCTTTTTTGTCGGGTTCTCGGGCGGGCTCTTCATTGTTCCACTCTATGCACTGGTACAGATCCGTACCCCGGAAGACCGACGCGCGCGGATCATCGCTGCCAACAATGTGCTCAATGCCGTCTTCATGGTGGTGTCGGCGCTGCTGGCCATCGTGCTGCTCGACCATGCCGGCCTTTCCATCCCGGAACTGTTTTTGACCCTGTTTGTGATGAACGTGGTGGTGTCGCTGTTTGTCTTCCAGCAGGTGCCGGAATTTGCCATGCGTTTTCTGGTGTGGCTGCTCAGCCACACGATGTATCGGGTTACTCACGAAAACCTTGAGCGCATACCCGATACCGGCGGTTTGGTGCTGGTCTGCAATCATGTGACATTTGTGGACGCCCTGTTGCTGGCAGGGGCGATCAGGCGGCCGATCCGGTTTGTCATGTTCAAACCCATCTTTGAGGTGCCGGTATTGAATTTTGTTTTCCGTACCGGTCGTGCCATCCCGATAGATTCGAAGGCGGCCGATCCTGCCGCTTATGAGGCTGCGTTTGCCACCATACACAACGGACTTCGGGCAGGGGATCTCCTCTGCATCTTCCCGGAAGGTGCGCTGACCCGTGATGGCGAAGTTACCGAATTCAAACGGGGGATCGAGCGTATCATCTCGGAGACACCAGTGCGCGTGTTACCGATGGCACTGCGAGGTCTGTGGGGTAGCTTTTTCAGTCATCGCGACGGCGTGTTCCGTCCCAAAGGACGATTCTGGAGTCGGGTGCACATCATCGCGGGGCAACCCGTCCCGGCGGCAGAAGTGACCGCTGCCAGACTGGAAACACTCGTCAAGTCGTTGCGTGGTCCCCATCCGTGAGCGGCGTCGAATGGCAGATCCTGGCGGGTTACAGGGTTTACAGGGTTTGAAGAAAGGCGATGAGTTCCTGCCGTTCGGTTTCCGACAATTCGAATCGAGCCAGTCGCTCCGCATTCCTGCCACCACCGCGCAGATAGAACTCGATGACAGCGTCGAGGGTTGGCAGGCTTCCGTCGTGCATGTAAGGCGCTGTCAGGCTGACAAACCGCAGGCTGGGTGCCCGAACGGAAAAGTTCACATCGCTGACCGCCGTTCGATGAAATACCGGTGCCACGACCTGGTCCGGCGCGTAGGTTGGCCCGGACAGATGGGCGCCTGCATGACAATTGCCACAACCCAGACGCGCAGAAAAGAACAGCGCCAGGCCGCGTTTTGCATCACCGGTCATCCCTGCGGAGTTGTTGTCGAGAAAGTAACGATCAAACGGCCGGTCCATGCGGACGAGCGTGCGAACGTAGGAGGCGATCGCCTTGATGATGGTGTCAGCCGACATCGGCTCACTGCCAAAAGCCAGTCGATGTTGGGCATTCACGATCACATCCGCCTTGAGTTCCGTGAGCAGCGCCGGCGTAAACCCCATTTCGATTGGCGTAGTGCCGGTCAGAGGGATTTGCATCTGTGCCTCGAGAGTGGTCAGTCCTGCATCGAGCCACGTAAAGGAAACGTTGTAGGCGCTGTTCCACAACGTCGGAGTATTGCGCGGGTGCTGATCGCCCAGCGCCCCGATCGCCGTTGGCCGCCCATCCGTGAAAGTTCGGCGTTGATCATGGCAGGTGGCACAACTCGTCGAGCCGTTGACGGACAGGCGCGGGTCGTTGAACAGGATTTCCCCAAGGCGAACCTTGGGCTCGGTCATCGGGTTGTCGGCGGGAACCGGTGGAGGTGGCAAACCTTCAGGCAGTTGCCAGTGGTATTCGCTGCTGGTTTGTCCTTGCGAAGAAGCCAGCAGCAGGCAAATGCCGAGGAACCGCAGGAGGCCTACCAACCGCGGGTATTGTTGGAAGACAGATCGCGGCCAATGACTGCGAGTTGTTTGCGCTCGGCGAGCCAGTCGGCAAAGACCTTTTTTGCGTCTCCATCCGGTTGTTCGGCATGCCACTTTTCCATGATTGCCATCAGCTGATCCGCCAGTTCACGGTTGGCACGGAACAGTGTCATGTAGGCGTCCTGGGATTCCTTGACAAACCCCATCATCAACAACGCTTCGCCGCGATATTCGATTGCCGGATAAAAATTCGGCCGTAGTTGCAGTGCGTAGTTGTAGGCACCGATCGCCTTGCGATAGTCACCGGTTTTACGCAGGGCATAACCGAGTTCGTTGGCGGCCTCATGGTGCTGTTCGTTGACCTTGATGGCGGTTGCCTGTGAGGCAATCGCCTTTTCGTAGAATTTCCGGGCGTCCGCAAGCAGCTTCTCGCGTTTGGTTTCCCTGGTCGCCTTGGCGGCTTTTTCTTCAGCTTTCCAGGCTTTGGCCTTGAAACGCAGCCCCGCCTTGTAGTGGCCGTTGGCGATGTCCTCCGGTGACTTTGCACTGCGCTCCGGCATGGACGTGCTGCCGCTGAATCCACCGCCACCGCTGCTGCCTGCAGCCAGCGCCGTTTCGTAAACTGTCGTGCCCGCCAGCAGGCAGAACAGACAGCCAGCAAAAACCAGATTCTGAGCTTTCGACATGATGTTTTCTCCTCGCCGGGGGCCAGGTTCTCTCTGCGGACGGTCCGGACCCGGACAGTGTAATTCAAAGACTTGCCGCGCAGGCGAGCCATGGCTAACGTGCCGGCATGAAAAATCACAACGACATTGGACAACTGGGCTTCGAGACCCGGGCGATACATGCCGGCCAGTCACCTGACCCGGTGACCGGCGCCGTGGTGACACCGATGTATCTGACCTCGACGTTTGCACAGTCGTCGCCAGGTGTGCATCAGGGTTATGAATACAGCCGCTCGCACAATCCCACCCGTGCGGCGTACGAACAGTGTGTGGCAAATCTCGAAGGTGGGCGGCATGGTTTTGCCTTCGCGTCAGGATGTGTGGGGGCCACAACCGTCATGCACCTGCTGTCGCAGGGTGACCATGTGGTGTGCTGCGATGACATGTACGGTGGCACATTACGATTGTTCGAGAAGGTTTTCCGCAAGCAAGGGATAGAATTCGACTATCTGGACCTGTCTGATCCGGAAGCGTTGCGTGGGGCGCTGCGCCCCAGCACCAGGATGTTGTGGCTGGAGAGCCCGACCAACCCCCTCATGAAGCTGGTAGACATCCAGGCGCTGGCCGCCATTGCGCATCGCCAGGATGTACTGGTCATGGTCGACAATACCTTCATGAGCCCGTATTTCCAGCGGCCGCTGGAACTGGGCGCCGATCTGGTGTTGCACTCGACCACCAAGTACATCAATGGCCACAGTGATCTCATTGGTGGTGTGGTGATCACGGACGACGACAAACTCGGCAACGAACTCAAGTTCATGGCCAACGCAGTGGGTGGTGTGCAGGCGACCTTCGATTCGTGGTTGTGCCTGCGCAGTCTCAAGACCCTGGCCGTGCGCATGCAGGCGCATGCAAACAATGCCATGGCCACGGCACGGTTTCTCGAAGCACATCCGCGTGTGAAGCAGGTGATGTATCCGGGCTTGCCGAGTCATCCGCAGCATGCACTTGCGTGCCGTCAGATGTCCGGTTTTGGTGGCATGCTGGCGATGGAGCTGGACACGAATCTGGCTGGCGCTCGTCGTTTTCTCGAAGCGGTGCGCATCTTCACGCTCGCAGAAAGTCTTGGCGGTGTGGAGTCCCTGATTGAACATCCAGCGATCATGACGCATGCGAGCGTGCCTGCGGCAGTCCGCGAGAAACTGGGTATTGGCGACGGGCTGATTCGTGTCAGTGTCGGGATTGAAACCGGCGCCGATCTGCTCGCCGATCTCGAACAGGCGCTGGCGGTCATCTGACATTGGCCACCGATTTTCTGTTTCTCACGCGGGAAATCCGTATCTACTTTCCCTATCCACAGGACTTTCCCCAACAGTTGCTGACTCAATCCGGCCTTGCGGATGGACTCATCGAAGCGGCCAGAGCTGAACCGTTGCTGCGGATTGCCAAACACAGGGACATTGCCATCGGCGTGTACCTGCTGGTCAGGGAAAGCGCCTGGCAATTTCGAATCACCGCACTCGCGGTCCAACCGGAATTTCGCGGACAAGGGCTGGCGAGCTGGCTCGTTGGGCATGCGCTGGGTGTTGCTGAAAGCAAAGGCGCACGAGAAGTTGTCTGTACCAGTCATACCTCGGTAAAAGGTCTGTTGCAGCGATTGGGATTTGTTGCCCAGGCAGACGAGTGGCGCCTTGAATTGCTGCCGGAGTAGACCAGCGCTGTATGCAGCGCTGCCAATTCCGTTTCAACTGGAGGGAAGGTTGTCCGTTCGTGCAGCCCGGCCAAGATAGCCACCGTGGTGGCGCAGCCCATAGTCATGGCGAGTGACCCCTTTTGCTTCCATCAGTGCCAGTGCCACCGCGTCGCTCACTGCCAGCATCACCGCCATGGATGCCGATGGCGTGAGCCCGAGTGGGCAGGGTTCCTCGATGATGCCCATGTCCAGGACAACGTCCGCGTAACGACGCAGTTCCGAGTCGGGATGCGAGGTCACGGCAATCACATGGGCTACCCCCATGTGTTTCGCCAGTTCGCAGACCTCCAGCACTTCGCGGCTTTTCCCGCTGGTGGAAAAAGCGATCATCACATCGTCCGCCGAAAGCAGTCCGAGATCACCGTGTGCAGCTTCCGCAGGATGCAGGAAAACGGCAGGTGTAGCGGTCGAACACAAGGTCGCCGCAAACTTGTGTGCGATATGGCCGGCTTTACCGATTCCCGTGGTCACGATCTTGCCTTTGCAGCCTTGCATGAACTCAACCGCCAGCAGGTACTGATCGTCGATATTGACTGCCGAGATGGCAGCCGCTTCAGCATCGAGCACGGCGCGCATGCGGTCCTGAATGTTCATGAAAGGGGCATCCTGCAGTGGGGTTGGTGAGCAGGCGCGATGGTGTCATCGACCTCCATGACTCACAAGTCTTGTGCCAAACTACGCGCATCACCCATCTGCAGGAAACATCGCATGGCACTGTCGCTCTACGACATCTCTGTCGCGCCGTTCACCCAGACCCTGAACGCGGTCGCCGGCTTTCTGAAGAAAGGCGCTGACCACTGCCAGGCGAATGGCATCAGCCTCGATGAGGTTGTCGAAAGCCGCCTCTATCCCGACATGTTTCCGTTTCGGTTCCAGTTGGTATCGGTGGCGCACCACACCAAAGGCGCGATCCTCGGCGTGCAGGCAGGCGAATTTGCGCCGCCCGCGGGTGGCGCTGATCTGAACTACACAGATCTGCAGGCATTGGTGGACGATGCGAAGTCGTTCATGGCCGGACTGTCTCGAGAGACCATCAACGCCATGCAAGGCAAGGATGTGTCCTTCAAGCTTGGTGCCAACTCGATGCCGTTCACTGCAGAAGGGTTTCTGATGTCGTTCTCGATGCCGAACCTGCATTTTCATGCGACCACGGCATACGACTTGCTGCGCATGCAAGGTGTTCCATTGGGCAAGCGGGACTACGTGGGCAGGCCGCAGCTGAAAGGTTGATGCCACGCTGACCACGCCGATGCTGCCAACACCGACCCGAATGCAACCGCAGACCGGGCACGTACTGCTGCCTCGTGTAGTCCGATGTGAGGGTCCCGATGCGGCGAGAGTTGAACGAGCGGCGCAGCGACTGCTGGCGGCTTCGTCCGGAACCGCAGACAGGACAATTGTGGTGCGCTGGGCGCATGCCTCGGCGACGCCGCAAAAAGATGAGGATGAACGCTACACCCTGGCAGCAGGGGCATCCGGCGTAGTCATTGAAGCGCAAACGATCTGGGGCGCCTTGCATGGCCTCACGACACTTGCGCAACTCGCAGCACCGGCGGGCCTCTGCGGTTGCGACATCGAAGATGGTCCCCGGTTTCCCTGGCGTGGCCTCATGCTCGATCCGGCCCGGCGTTTCCTGCCGATCCCGCTCCTTGAACGGGTCATCACCGGGATGTCGCACCTCAAACTGAACGTGCTGCACCTGCATCTTTCCGACGATCAGGGTTTTCGGTTCCAGTCGCATCGCTTTCCGAAGCTCGCGAGTCCCGAGCATTACACGCAGGCAGAGCTTGTCGCCCTGGTCGGGTACGCAGCCGATCATGGTGTGCGGGTGGTTCCCGAGCTCGACATGCCGGGGCATGTCACCAGCTGGCTGACGGCCTACCCGGAATGGGGAGCGGGCGAAACCAAAGCCAGCCGGCACTTCGGCGTCCATCCCGCGTGCCTGAATCCCGCTGATGAAGCGGTCTATGCGGCGATAGACGGATTGCTGGCCGAAGTCACCGAGGTCTTCCCCGACGAATACGTGCACATCGGCGGTGATGAAGTGCACTCCTCATGGTGGCGGGAGCACGCGGGCCTGCAGGCATTTATGGCAGAGCAGCGTTTGGCGGACTCTGCCGCGCTGCAGGCGTACTTCAACCGGCGGGTGGCAGTGAGTCTGGCGAACCGTCATCGCAAGGCCATCGGCTGGGATGAAGTGCTCCACCCCGACATGCCGTCCGATCTGCTGGTGCAGAGCTGGCGAGGTGCAACTGCCCGTGACCGGGCGCTTGATGCCGGTCATGACTGCATCGTGTCAGAGGGTTATTACCTGGATCTGTTCTACCCCGGCGCCGTGCATGGAAGGTACGACCCCACTGCGGAGCAGTCAGTATTGCTGGCCCTCGAGGATGCCCTGCTCACCGATCCTCGCTTCGAGCATGTTGCAGCCGGGATGCGGTGGACACACGCCTGGCGGGCGTTGCCACCGATCGGTCCGGCTCCTGGAGGGAATGAGTTGAGGGAAAAGGAGTTGAGGGAAAAGGAGTTGAGGGCGACAGAACTGGGGGAAAAGGTGCTGGGGGGAAAAGAGCCGAGCAGGGGATCGACACGTGGCAAGGTGCTTGGTGGAGAAGCCTGTTTATGGGGTGAACTCGTGAACCGGGACTGTCTGTCTGGGCGGCTGTGGAGCCGGCTACCGGCGATTGCCGAACGACTGTGGTCGTTCCATCCGGAGACTGACGATCCTGTTCAGCTGCAGGCCCGGTATCCTGCCTTCATCAAGGCGGAGCTTGTCGACCAACGACGCCGCCTTGCAGCGATCATGCGCAGCGACATGGCGCTGGAAGTCATTGAACTCTGTGAACCGGTGAAGTGGTACGCACGATTGTTGGGTGAGGTCGCCCTCGATGCACGAATTCGAGGGTCTGAAATGCCGCAGGCCAGACCTTATACCACGCAGACCACCCTTGACCGCGCGATTGACTACCTGTGTCCGGAGAGTCTTCCAGCGCTGTCAATGCGGCAGATTCCGGTCGAAGAACTGGCGAGCGCTTGTCAGCGCTGGCGCGCCGTCTCAGGCAGTCATGATGCACCCGACGATGTGCTGCCGGTACTGCGCGCGATAGCTGCGGGGGCAGACCTCATGCTGGACTGTCTTGCCGGTGATCTGTCCCGGGAGGAAGGGCGACGACGGTTGTTGCAGTTGCATCGCCCGCACGGTGAATACATGCCTGCGGTGCTGCTGGTGCTGGCTGATCGATTGCAGTGAATCCCCGATCAATATTTGCGGAATTCTGGGGCCAGCCTTCGTCGATCGAAACGCTGGGCGCCGGACACATCAATCAGACCTGGCTCGTTACCGAAGCTGATGAACGTTGGGTGCTGCAACAGATCAACCGACGTGTATTTGTCGATCCACAACGGGTCATGCACAACATCCAGCGTGTTCTTGCGCATGTCGGGCCGAGCCTGGTACCGCAGCTGCGTCCTACGCGGGATCATGAGGGGTACGCGCTGTACGACGGTGAAGTGTGGCGTGTGTGGCGATTTGTAGAAGGCGGCGTAGCGAAAAAAGCGCCTGAAAATCTGCATCAGGCACGTGCCGCGGGTGCCGCTTATGGCGCTTTCCAGCACGCGCTGGTGGATCTGCCGCTCCCGCGGCTGGTGCCTTCCATCCATGGGTTCCATGAGTTCGATCATTATCTGCGTCGTTTTGATGAACTCCACGTCCAGACCGAGTGGCGCGGGCTGATCGACGCGCACCGGCCTTTGGCGGGTCTGTTGGCAAACAGGACTGGTCACGTTCATGGCGACAGCAAGTTCGAGAATCTGCTGTTTGCGCAGGGAACCGATGCCGTGCTTGCCGTTGTTGATCTGGACACGCTCATGCCAGGCCACTGGGGGCTGGACTGGGGCGACCTGGTGCGTAGTGCGTTTGTTGTTCGTGGGCTTGTCGAGGAGTCGGCTCTGGTTGCCCTGGCCGAGGGTTTTCTGCCGTATCTGAAGAGCCCGACCGTGGAAGAACTGGTGTTTGCTCCGCGTTACGTAGCCAGTACCCTGGGTGTTCGTTATCTGATTGACCATGTCGAGGGTGATGTCTGGTTCAAAGTGAGTGAACGTGGTGAAAACCTTGCGCGGGCAGCGCGTCAGTTCCGGTTCGTGCAGAACTGTATCGATCAGGAAGACAGGATGCGCCTGTGGATCGATCGAGTGCGCAACACGCTGCCAACAACTTGAGCAGCCGGCAAATGAACAACCGGGTGGTCAGTTGATCCGGTAGTCCGAGATCTGGACTTCCTGCCCGTAGTTGGCGAAGTCCCCGGCAGCCCGGCGTTCGCGAAATTCGCTCCACAGAATCGGTCGATACCTGGATTGAACGGTGGCTGATTGCAAAGGCGTGCATCGGTAATCGGCAGGCGGATTGAGGAAGTAGGCCGTTGAGTACCGCTCCTCGTGTTGATTCGCGATGACACGATGCACGGGCGCCGGGTAGTCATCGTTTGACCAGACCTGGACAACGTCACCGATATTGACGGTGAAGGTGTCGGGTTGTCGTGGTATCAGATGCCAGACACCACCATGCAACACCTGAAGTCCCGGAATATCCGCCTGGTCAAGAATCGTCAGTGCGCCTGCATCGGTGTGATGACCGATACCCAGTCGACCCCAGAGGGGAACCGCAGCACTGTCTGCGGCTGCGGGATCGGGGCAAACAGGATAGTGATTCAGTCGCAGAAAACTGGTGTGCTGCTCGAAGGTCTGGACAACAGGATCGCCGGGTGTGCCCAGGCTTTCGACAATCATCCGGAGCACGCGCAGCGCCAGCTGGTGGATCTCGGAGGTGTAATTCTCCAGCGCCCGGGGAAAATCCGGCAACCTCGATGGCCATTGCGGAATGGAAGTTCCGTAGGCTGGGCCGACGTCAAATATCTCTTTCCAGTCAGGTACGTTCTTGGTCAGTTCCCGATCAAAGTAGCCCCAGGGGTTTTCACGGGTGCGTGAGATCGTTTGTTTCTCGCCACCGGGGAGGCTGAAGAGATGCTGGCTGGCCCGTCGCAGATCGTTGATCGATGCAGCGGGAACGGAGTGTCCCGCAAGCTGGAATATTCCCCAGTGACGACAGGCGTCGATCAGCGATCGAGCATTGGGACGGCGCAGATCGAAGGTTGGAACGTTGATACTGACCATCGTCGTTCAGGACGCGTCGGGTAATACGGTTCGGACGACGGTAACCACAGCGAGAATGAAGACGATGGTGAAGCCGATTCCGAACAGGATGAAGTGCCAGGCTTTGCCTTTGGCGAAGTCGCGGTTGCGATTGGCACTCGACTGAACGCCAAACGCGGCCGCCACTGTGCTCATCAGCATCTGCCAGAAAGTCAGCGGCTTGTCCTGATCCGGATCCTGTTCGGGAGTGGTCATGGGTTTCCGTACTCGTTTTCGATACGGGTCAGCCAATAGTCTGCATCCCAGGTTTTATTGCCGGTGAGATAGCGCCAGAGTCTGATGCGATTGACAAACTCGAGTCTGCCCGTATCGGCCTCGAACCAGGGCTCAGGCGTCATGAGAACGGACTCGATCGTCTCGGTATTGCCCGGGTTGCTGTTCCAGAAGATCGGTCGCGTCTCGGAGCGGGCTTCAAGATCATGGGTATCCCACAGCAGGGTCTGCGGTGCAGTGGGACACATACGGATCTTGAACATGTAACGCAACCGGTCGGAGTCATTGCGGCCGCCACCATGCCACAGGCCATGGTGCAGGAAGAGCAGCGTACCAGCCTTGCAGACCATGTGTTGCTGACCCTTCACATTCTGATAGCGCGCAATCGCGGCTTCGCTGACCACGCGCAGATGGGTGCCAGGTACAAAGCGGGTACCCCCCATGTCACGGGTCACGTCATGCGGAAAGTACATCATCTGCATGTCGAAGGCGCGGCGCGGATCGATGGTTGAGTCCTGGTGTGTGGCCTGCGCAACGTGGGGTTGTCCCGCCGCGGCATAAAGCCGTCCGGGAAAGGTGATGTGCAGAAAATGGTGGTCGACGACGCTGTGGGTACCGACCAGACTCTCGATGGCGCCTTGCACCTGAGGCAGGCCAAGAATCTCCGCGACGGCACTGTCTGGCGGATAAGCGGTGGCCAGCGGCGTCCCTGGATCGACCAGCGGGATGGCACTGGAATGCATGATTCTGCCGTAGTGTTTCCACAGACTGTCCACCTCGGTGGCTGGCACATGACCAACATCCGCGAGAAATCGCTGGTTGATGGTGTCTGGTACCACTTCATCAAGCCGCAGGAACCCGCGGGCTGCGAAGTGGGCCATCTGCAGAGTGGATAACCGGATGCTGGATGGCATGTTCATTCCCGAATATCGCGTGCTGCTGGCAAAGACTGGTCTGTATCCACCAGTTGCTCAAAGAAAAACTCGTACTTCAGGTAGCCAACCCGGAATTCGTCGCCCGCCGTGTGTTGTTGAAGCTGAGAAGCCTGAATGAGACGCCAGCCATCACGCAGCGCGGCCAACCCGGTTTCGTAGGGCGGCGAATCTGCGTCACCCGCATCGTGGCGGGCGTTGCTGGCACCTTCGTAAATCGACCAGGCGATGGTTCGCGAATCCAGAGCTGAGGTTTCCAGGTACAGCACGAGCACGTTTTGTCGTATGTTGGGCATGGCTGCAGTTTACCATGTGGCCTGGAGCTCATGGACCCAACCACTTGATCCTGCAGATTTGAACTCCCTGAATCCATGGTCTGAATCCATGGTCTGAATCCATAGAGGAGGCCCTGACATTGCGTATGGTCGTCGGTATGTACGTATTTCTGCTTGCAGGCTGTGCCAGTGGTGATCGACCGTTGCTGCTGATTGGTGGCCAGGAAGTCATTTACCCGGCCGCGGCGCGGGAACAGCAACTCGAGGGTCAGGTGGTGGTTGGTTATGACGTGACAGAGGCAGGCCTGGTTGAAAACGCTGCGGTCATCTCTGCGCAGCCACCGCTGGTGTTTGACGCAGCAGCGATAGAGGCAGTCATGAGCTGGCGTTTTCAACCACGGCGGGAAGATGGCCGGGCAGTTCCGGCTCCGGACCGGCGCAGTACGCTGACTTTCAAGCTCGATACAAAGGACCCCTATCCGGGGTTTTGAACGTGTCAGCCAAATGAACAAGAGCAAGACGTTCATCCTGATGTCGGTGAACGCCTCACTTTCCGGCACCCTTTGGCTGGCGCCTGCACAGGTTTGGCATGCACTACATCTGGCTGATCTTCGTCGGGTTGATCTTGCCCAATCCTGGTTGAGCGGGGCAATTGGAATACCGTGGTACTGGTTGATTGTGATCGTATCGTTTGGCGGGCGTTGCTTACGGGTCCGGGCTTCGCTCAAGCGTCGTTCTGCACTTCGTCTTGTCGGAGCGTGACATGCACATCGGAGTGACCCTGCGCAATATGGGGCCGCAAAGCCAGGCCGGATTGATGCGTGAGTGTGCATGTCATGCCGAAGCGAATGGCTTCGAGTCGATCTGGATCGCTGATCACATTGCCATCCCGCCGGACGATGCAGCAGGAAGTGGTGGTCGCTACACGGATCCGCTCACGACGCTGGCCTGGCTGGGTGGTTGTACATCCAGCATCAAGCTGGGGACTGGCGCACTCATACTCCCGTATCGGCCGACGCTGCCCACGGCCAAGGCGATTGCGACGGTACACGAGCTCACTGGTTTGCGATTGCTGTTGGGTGTTGGCATCGGCTGGATGGCAGCCGAGTTCACAGCGCTGGGCATTCCCCGATCTGTGCGCGCCCGTGTTACCGATGAGCAACTGGCGTTTCTGGCGGAGTGTTTCGTCAAGCCAGTGGTCAGCCTGAACAATCAACCCTTCATCTTTGATCCGCGTCCGTCTCCGCCACCGATCTACATCGGTGGCCAACCACCACAGGCGTTCGAACGTGCTTTGCGCTTTGGCCATGGCTGGCTGCCAATGGCTCGCAGTGGGCAGGTGTTGGTCGAAGACCTGACACTTTTTGCACAAATGGCGGCTGATCGTGGTGTTCAACAGGGGCCGGTGACCGTGCTCGCTGCCTTGCCGTTGACAGACCCGGGGGCGGCGCTGGAGCAAGTCGAAGCGTACCGGGCGCTGGGTATCGAGCGACTGGTCTGTGTGATCAGATACGACGAAGCAGCCCAGTATCGGCGGCAGCTTGATGAACTCAGTGTGTTGTTAGGCAGGCTCTGATTTTGCAGTGATTTCAAGGACCGGATCAGTGGGACCCGCGCAGCAGTGCGTATTCACCTTTGAATACTGCAGCATCAAGATTCGCATCGGGAATCGTGGCGGTCAGCGGAAAACGAGCCTTGCCACTGCGGGCAAGCTTCGCAAACGCCTCGTCCTGATTGCCGAACACACAGGTTGCAATCAGGTCTTCGCGCACCGGCTTGTGATAGTCGATATGTCCGCTGGCAAGCACTATGGAACCTTCACAAGCGTGCAGACGTGTTTGCAGGTGCAGCATGCTCCAGCCGGTGAGGGCGCAAACGGTGTAGAGGCTACCGGCGAAAGCGGTACCGTGCAGGTTGATGTTCGGCCCCAGTGCGGCAGCGACCACCAGTGTGTTGCCATCAAATGACTGAACTCTGGCTTGCATGGCCCTGGTAATGGGTATCTTGTTGTACCAGGTGGTTTCGAGCTCGGAGATGAGCTCGGCAAGAGATACCTGGGTCATGACAAACTCCAGAACACATCTGGATAAAATCCGTGGCGTGCCGGTGGCATGACAGCACAGCGCAGAATGTGGAGAAGTTTGTGATCAGCGTGACGCATATTGAAGAAGACCTTTACCAGGTGACTGTTGAAGGGCAACAGTCAACAGTACACAAAGTACGCCTGACACATGCAGACTACCGATTGCTGTCGGGCCGGCGGTGCACGCACGAATGGGTGCTGATCCAGACCTTCAGGTTCCTGCTGGAGCAGGAACCCAATACCTCGATACTACCTGTCTTCGACATCATGGATGTCGAACGCCACTACCCCGAATTTCAGGAGGAATTGGCGCGACGGCTGACCGACCACTGATTACCACTTGTTCCAATGGGTGATGTTGGCGACTGGCGGTCGCCCCGCGCGTTTGAAATCCATGCCGAGCGTGTAAGCAACCGGCAGCAGGGCGACCTGCATGACGTTGTCCGGTAGACCAAGAATCTGCGCGGCTTCCCTTTCATGCATGAGATGCAAAGTGGTCAGCGCAGTACCCAGGCCACGCGATCGTGCGGCCAGTTGGAAACTCCAGACCGCTGGGAAAATCGATCCGAAGAGTCCTGCCATCATCGGGGTTGGCGTATCTGCAGGCGGACGGCCTTCGACGCAGGGGATCAGGTGCACCGGTGCCTCGTGCAGATGTTCCATCAGATAGATTGCGGATGAGAACACGCGCCTGGTCTGAGCGTTGCCGGTTGCCTCGGCTTGCTCTCCGGCGGCAGAGAGGTAACCACCAGCAGCTTTGCGGTACAGATCGGCCAGGGCTTTGCGCGTAGCCGCATCGTCGATGACCAACCAGCGCCAGGTCTGCGAGTTCGATCCGGTGGGTGCCTGTATTGCGAGCTCGAGGCATTCCTCGATCAACTTGCGTGGCACTGGACGCGTGAGATCCAGGCGCTTGCGCACCGCACGGGTCGTGGAAAGGAGTTTGTCGGTCACGGAAAGATCAAAGGTCATGCTGCCCCCCAGCTGAAAATTTAAACGGCAATTCAGAGCCTGCAGTGTACTGCACGATATTTGAATTCACTCGTATTCTCTGCCAGGTTCCTGCGAATCGTATTTTTTGCGTAGCTGGCAGGACGGTAGTCGTGTCCTGGTAACGGGCTGTTGTCCAGAACCCTTAAAGCCGGGGCAGGATCAAACCTTCGCCTTCGGTGAAAGTCGTTCGACCTGCCGTTTAACATGTCACCGAACGAGATTGTGCGTAGCTGGTGTTTCTGGAACACAATGTGCCGGAAACCTGATGGAAGGCTGTATTGGCAGAACGAATTCCGACCGCATCAACGTCGTTGCAATCCTCGCTGTTCGAGCGAGCGATACGTGAAGCCACGATTCCCGCGTGTGCTGTCCTCTGTGTCTACTACGCCTTCATGACCTGGGCCTACTGGATAAGCCTCGCTCAACCTGAGCGCACGGCACTGTGTCTGCTGACAGGCGCGACCAGTATCCTGTTCTTGGTGCAGACCATCCGTTGGCACAACAACGCCCCCGATTCTGCGATAGTGGTTACCTGGGTAGTGGTCGTTATCGCCGTGAACAACGCCGTTGCCATGGGGTTGCCTGGTCTCGAATCGGCTATCTATGGACAGGTCATCGTCCAGGCTGGACTCGGGTTTGTCGGTTTGAGATGGTCCCGGTTTCTGGCGTTGACGGGCGTAATCCTGTGTGCGTTTGTCATTGGTGCCTCGCAGCAGGGCAATGTCGAATTCTGGTACGGCAATCTGCTGACCATCAGTGCATCAACAGTGCTGTCGGTGTTGCTGCAGTGGTTGTCTTCGCGATACCGCTATCATCTGAATTCGGCGCGGCAGGAAAGTGAACGGCAGCGACAGGCAGCGGAAGAAAATCTGGCGAGTTTTCAGGTTGAAGCAAAACAACGCGAACAGTTGCAGGAGCGGCTTGCGCATGCGGAGCGTCTGGAAAGTCTGGGTCTCCTGGCCGGTGGGGTAGCTCACGACTTCAACAACCTGCTGGCGATTGTCATCGGCCGTGCCAGTCTCATGCGAGAGCTCGCTGTCCATTCGACCATGCGAGTTGAACTTGAGGCGATCATCGATGCTGGCGAACGCGCAGCATTGTTGTCGCGCGAGTTGCTTGCGTACGCGGGTCGAGGCACTACCATCGTTGCGCTGCTCGATCTCGCGGGCGAAGTCTCCGGAGTGTGCGCGCTGGCTCGAAGTTCCCTGCCACCGGGTGTCGAATTGCGGGTAGCGGAATCCGATGAGGTGATGGTGGTGCGCGCCGATCGAGGCCAGGTTCAGCAGATCGTCCTCAATCTCATCATCAATGCTGGTGACGCAACAGCCCAGCGTGGTGGCAGCATTCGGGTAACCGTTGGCCGCGAGCAGCTCGATGAGGAACGAGCGCATGCGCTTGAACCACTGATGGTTCGCCCCGCCGGGGCGTACTGCTTCCTCAGAGTGACTGATGACGGTTCCGGAATGAGTGCAGAAACACTCAAACACGTCTTTGACCCTTTTTATACGACCAAGTCCAATGGGCGGGGGCTTGGGCTGGCGGCGGCGTTGGGCATCGCCAGGGCACATGTCGGCGGTTTTCGGGTGGTGAGCCAGGAAAATTCTGGCAGTGACTTCACACTCTATCTCCCGGCGAGTGACGACGCATTGGCAGATGTCGAATCGACACCACGGGCACCCCTAACCGGTGATCGGTCGACCATACTCGTGGTTGACGATCAGGATGATGTCCGCAGGATGCTGGTAAGCATGCTGCAAAACGCCGACTATCTGACGATGGATGCCGGGGGCGGAGCGGCAGCCGTAGCGATGCTCGAGGCAGCAACCCAGGTCGTGCAGATTGCGATCGTCGACATGAGCATGCCGGAGATGGATGGCGAAGCGACTTTTCATGCACTGCGGCGCATTCGTCCGGACCTGCCGATTCTGCTGTCCAGTGGTTTTGACGCACACGAGGCAGCGGCCCGATTGGCCAAGGGCTTCAAAGTTGATTTTCTCGCCAAACCCTATCGGCTGGTGCAGCTGCTCGATAAACTGGATGAGCTCATGCAACCAGCCAAAGATGAAGTAACGCAGGTCCCACTGAGGGCCTTACCCGGGCGATCTGAACCCCCAGCACTCGCTGTCATTGGCAAAAATCAGCGATTTGGTGAAGTGCTGGAGGATGGCTTCACGACTCTGTGACTCGCGACCTCGAGTACGATTGTTGCGGTGGCCGAGAATCAGCGTATCCACATCGGCGCCAGCGGCGACCTCGGCCAGTTTTGACGGCGGCGCATAGCGGTTCAGCCATTCTCCGCGCATGCTTTCAGTGATTGCATGGGTAACCACCAGCGCGTCTGCACCTTTGGCAAAGTTCACCAGTTGGTCCTTGTCGTGGCTGAAAGCGCCGGCGAACACAATGGACACTCCACCTGCATCAACGCGCCAGGCGAGAGTCGGCAGCTCACCGTGGTCGACCGCGATGGCGGACAGACGCAGGTTGTCTGAACCAAAGCGTGCCCATCGCCTTTTGCCAGCGGTTGGCACCTCGGTAACGGTGAGCTTGTAGCCTGCCTTGGTTCGTGTGCTGAGCAGGCTCGCGTAGTCCGGATACGCACCTTCCAGGCCGATCAGGCGATCAATGAATTGTACGGTTCCCGGATGAGATGAGTTGCCGTCCGGCCCGAACACAGGCAGCAGTCGATCACGCATGGAATCGAGCGAGCCCGCAAAATAGGCGGGTAACGATGTGGTCAGGTGAGGCTCCAGACTGCTGAGCACAATGGCATCAAGATCTTCGATGCGCGCACCGGCTTTTGCGAATTGTGTTGTGCTTGAAGCGCCCGCATCGACCAGCAGTCTTGCTTTGTCGTCGATCCAGACGATGTAGGACGGCCCGGCCCAGTCCTGGTTCAGCTCACCAGCGCCAGCGCCGAGGATTTCAACCCAGACCCCCTCTGCACCGCAGTGTTTGCTCTGCTGTTCTGCCGCCATGACCAGATTGGTCAACAACAGGCATGCCATGGTGATCCACCTTGTCATCGTCTTTTTCTCCCGGTTTTGCATGGCGCCTGTGCCCAGCTCGCTCTATTCATGAATACTCCTGTCATGAATACTCCTGTCATGAATACTCCTAGAGCGAGTCGATGATCTGCAACAGGCTTTCGACACTGGCTTCGTCCGGCATACGCCAGTCACCACGTGGTGAAAGGCTTACCGTGCCAACCTTCGGTCCGGGAGGCAACGTTGTACGCTTGAATTGCTGGGTGTAGAAGCGCTGAAAGAACAGACGCAGCCATTTTTTTATGGTGTCGTGTGTGTGAATACCTGTGAAGGCAACTTCAGTCAGAGCAAGGATGCGGGCAGGACCGGCACCGCTACGCAAGTAGTGATAGAGGAAAAAATCATGGAGTTCGTACGGGCCGATGATCTCTTCCGTGCGTTGACTGATTTCGCCGTCTGTGGCGGGCAACAGCTCAGGTGAAATCGGTGTCGCAAGGATGCGGTCCAGAACTCTTGCGAGTGGTTCGTCGGCACGGTGTTTTGCATACCAGCGTACCAGATAAGTAATCATGGTCTTCGGCACACTGACGTTCACGTTGTAGTTCGCCATGTGATCGGCATTGAACGTACACCAGCCCAGGGCAAGCTCCGAAAGGTCGCCTGTACCGACGACGATGCCACCCTGCTGGTTTGCGTAGTTGAACAGGATCTGCGTTCGTTGCCGAGCCTGGATGTTTTCGAAGACCGTATCGTGCGCGACGTGATCCAGGAACTCCATATTGCGCACAACCGCATCGTGGATCTGGATTTCGCGAATCACGACACCGGTTGCCACACCCAGCTGGCTGACGCTGTTGTAGGTGTGGCGTGTCGTACCTGGTCCGGGTGAGGTGATCGCGTGCAAAGTTTTGTTATCCAGACCGAGCTTCGCCAGAGTCTGCAGACAAACCAGGAAGGCGAGGGTTGAATCGAGTCCACCGGACAAGCCGATAACCAGGGTCTTCGCGCGGCTCGCAATCATCCGGCGTGCCAGCGCCGTACTCTGAATGGCAAGGATCTCATCCGCCCGCTGTTCGAACTCATGTGGATCGTCCGGCACAAAAGGATGCGGATTCACTGATCGAAGCAGCTGATGAATGGGCTTCCCATGGCGGGCGACGCGTATCCGTGCGTAGTCGGCGGGGCGATCACTGTGCGCAAACGTGGTATTACTGCGCCGTTCATGCCGCAGGCGATGAATATCAATATCCTGCTGCAGACGGGACCCCTGCAGATTGAATCGGTCACTCTCGGTCACCAGCACTCCGTTTTCTGCCAGCAGCAGGTGGCCACCGAAGACGATGTCCTTGGTTGATTCCATGGGACCGCTGCCGGCATAAACATAGGCGCACAGCAGGCGCGCGCTGGTCATGCGGACGAGGTCTCGCCGATACATGGCCTTGCCAATCAGTTCGTTGGACGCCGAAGGATTGAAGACTATTTCCGCACCTGCAAGGCAGATAGCGGTTGAGGGCGTCTCCGGAGACCAGAGGTCCTCGCAGATTTCGATGCCGAACCGGTAGTCACTGCAGTCGAAGAGTTGACGCGGACTGATCAGGAAATGACCGAGTGCGCTATCACTCACCTGTTCTTCAACCTCGGCGCCCGAGGTGAACCATCGTAATTCGTAGAACTCGCCGAAGTTGGGATGCCGGGTTTTGGGAACCATGCCCACGACAGTTCCTGACTGGATGACCGCAGCGCAGTTGAGAACGCGTCCATCGCTCAGTTGCCACGGCAACCCGACGATTGACGTGATGTTCTGACAAGCCTGCACGACCTCAGCCAGTGCCGAGCGGGCTGCATCCAGCAAGCTGCTGCCGAGAAACAGGTCTTCGCAGGAGTAGCCGGTCAGCGCGAGCTCCGGGAACAGTACAACTTCGCACCCTGCCTCGGCCTCCTGCGTGATTGAAGCGATGATTGCTCGGGCGTTGGCGGTTGGGTCCCCGAGTACGAGCACCGGAGCGACCGCCGCTACCCGGACAAAGCCGAAGCTTCGAAAGTCTTGGTTCATGCGGTTGACAACCTCTGGTGGTGCTGATGTAGACGGCTCGGCCAGGGCGAGACTGGTACCAGGCCTTGTGCGGTGCTTCTTCCGGCAGTGTAGCGGGCTCGCCTTCCAGTCCCAAAGTGTAGAGAATCCTGAGTACCAAAAAGCTGGGGAGAATCATGAACTTCGAGTTTTCCGAGGACCAGAATCTGCTGCGCGAACAGGCGCGCAGCTTTCTGGATGGGGAGTGTCCACCGACGCTGGTGCGTGCGGTGCTGAATGGCCAGAAAACAGGCAACGGTGATCTGGCGAAAAAAATCGCGGATATGGGGTTCACGGCCACCGTCGTGCCTGAAGAACACGGCGGACTGGGATTGAGTTATTACGAACTGTGTGTGATTGCCGAAGAAATGGGGCGTTCGGTTGCTCCGACGTCGTTTTCTTCGTCGGTCTACCTTGCCACGGAGGCGCTCATGCTGGCCGGCAGCCCGGCGCAGAAAGCAGCGTGGTTGCCGAAGCTTGCCAGTGGCGAAGCAATCGGTACTTTTGCCATGGCAGAGGGCCCGGGACGGGCGACACCTGGCAATCTCAAGACATCCCTTGTTGCAGGCAAAGTCGGAGGAAAACTGACCGGGACCAAAGTGCCGGTCGCTGATGCGAGTGTTGCCAACATCGCCGTCGTGGTTGTGAAGTCTGCCAGGGGTGATGGCGCCAGCCTGGCGCTGGTTGATCTGAGCGGACCGGGTGTCAGTCAGTCACCGATCAAGATGATCGATCCAACGCGCACACATTCTTCGGTCGTGTTCAATGGCGCGGCAGCCGAATTGATGGGTGCAGACGGTCAGGGATGGGCATTGACCCAGCGTCTGCTGGATCGGGCTGCCGTGTTGTTTGCGTGGGAGCAGGTGGGTGGTGCGCAGGCAGCGCTTGAGCAGGCCAAAAACTATGCGATGGGCCGTTATGCATTCGGTCGGCCAATTGCGTCCTACCAGGCCATCAAACACAAGCTTGCGAACATGTACGTGAAAAACACGATCGCACGTTCGAACTGCTACTACGGTGCCTGGGCGCTGGCAACCAACGCAGACGACCTGCCCCTCGCGGCAGCCACGGCTCGTGTCGGTGCCATCCATGCTTATGAGTTTGCATCGCGTGAAGATATTCAGACGCATGGCGGCATGGGTTTCACCTGGGAATTTGATTGCCAGTTCCACTACCGGCGTTCGCGCCTGCTGTCCGTCAATATCGGCAGCCTCGGCCAGTGGCAAGACAAATTGATCAACGCAGCCGTTACCAGCGACGCAGCGTAAGGAGAGCAGAATGGATTTTGAAGATTCCGCGGAAGAGGCCCGTTTTCGCGCAGAAGCGAGTGCATGGCTGAAAGCCAATGTGCCGGCGAAAAAGGAGCTTGAAGGTCTCGATGAGATTGCAGCGTCCAGGCTGTGGCAGAAGCGCAAGTACGACGCCGGCTGGGCGTGCATAAGGTGGCCGCGCGAATATGGTGGCCGTGGAGGTTCTGCGATCGAGCAGGTCATCTGGAACCAGGAAGAAGCAAGATACCAGGTACCTGGTGGTGTGTTCAGCATTGGCCAGGGTATGGCCGCGCCCACGCTCATGACGTGGGGAGCCGAAGATCACAAGCTGCGCTATCTGCCGAAGCTGGCCAGCGGCGAAGAGATCTGGTGCCAGCTCTTCTCCGAGCCCGCCGGCGGCTCTGACCTTGCTGCGCTGCGAACCAAGGCCGAAAAGGTGGGTGATGAGTGGGTCATCAATGGACAGAAAATCTGGACGTCTGGTGCGCATTATTCCGACTACGCGATTCTGGTCACACGCTCTGATCCGAATGTACCGAAACATCAGGGGCTGACCTACTTCTTCCTGTCGATGAAAACCCCTGGCATCGTGGTCAAGCCGATCAAGCAGATCTCGGGAGGCGCGAACTTCAACGAAGTGTACTTCACCGATGTCCGCATTCCGGATTCGCAGCGGCTCGGTGCGGTCGGGCAGGGTTGGCAGGTGTCGCTGACGACGTTGATGAACGAGCGCGCATCGATTGGTGCCGGCGGAGGTGGTGTTGGCTTCCGTCAGGCAGTGAAACTGGCGCAAAAACTCACCATTGACGACAAACCGGCCATCGAAGATCGATCGATCCGGGCAAAACTTGCCGATTGGTTTGTACAGGAGTCCGGACTCAAGTACACGGGGTATCGATCGTTGACTGCGCTGTCGAAAGGCGCCATTCCTGGACCTGAAAATTCCATCGGCAAGCTGGTGGGGGCGCCAAAAAATCAGGAAATGGCGGCGTTCTGTATCGACCTGCTGGAAGAGCACGGTGCCATCTGGGATGAGGAGTTGTCTGAAGCCAGGGGCATCTTCCAGTTGAGTTACATGTCTTCACCCGGCCTGCGTATCGCCGGCGGTACGGACGAAATCATGGCCAACATCATTGCTGAGCGAGTGCTCGGTCTGCCGCAGGATCCGCGTGCCGACAAGGGTATTCCGTTCAACAAGGTACCCACTGGAAGCAACTAGACGGGTCGACGAGAGGCGGGTGCACACCCGCCTCTCAAATCCTCTCACTGCAAGTCTGCACCCCGATCTGGTCCGCCCGGTACTTCAACAATTGCAGACGTTGATGTTCACAGCCATTCAAGCGTATCGCCGATGTGCACGTTGCCTGGTGTGATGACACTCGCGTAGATGCCTGCATTGCCGCCATTCGTCTGGACCAGCGCCCGCATGATCTGCGGGTCCTTTGGCAAATCCGCAAAAGCGTGGGTGGTCATGACACAACGTGGACAGCCGATTTCCATGATAATCGTTGCATCGCCTAGCCGGGCCCGCCGTCCTTCCCACTGGTTTTCGGGGAAACCCGGAGCATCCACATCGAGCACAACATTCGGTCGAAAGCGGCGAACATCAAACCGGCTCTGGGGTCTCGAAGCCGCAAGCGTGGAAAGCGTTGCCGTGGTCATGATCAGCAGTGGAAAGGCGTCGAAATAGGTACCCGGTGGTGACTCGTAGTTAAAGAGTTCCTGCGGAAACCGGCTCAGGTCGGGCAACGCTTCATCGGCGTTTCGAGCAAACATTTCCCGCATCGAGGTTTCCATACTGACGCCTGGTTCAGGCGCACCCCGACGATAGTGATCGAGCCTGGTTGCATCCAGCAGCGGCCAGAGTCTTACCGGCGCGCCAACGGCTTGTGTGAGAACGTCGTGAACCTGTGCGTCGTCACTGTCGACGGTTTGACCGGACGGCGACACGATTCGCACCGGAGGAGATCGCTCCTCTGGCGTTGGTTCGCGAATGAACCGGGCCTGGCACTGCATGAGTTCCGCGAATCGCTTGGCACCACGTATACCACCTCGGGTCTGGTCCTGCACCGCCCAGGCCCGATCGCCGGGAATACCAGAAATCGCAAGCAAGGCCTGGTCGAGATCTTCACCGGCCATGCTTTTTACCGGGTATCGACAAAGTGCCGTGATTTGCATGTCAGTGCCTCGGGCCTGTCTGATAGGTAAATTCTGCGGAGAGCTCAGCTGTTTTCTCGAGAATCCGGCAGATCAGTATGTCGGCGTCCTGGGAAAAAGAGAAACCGACTGCGGGGGTCGTTGAGAGCGCCTGGATCGGAACGATGAGTTCGATGTCATCATGCGCCCGATTCAGCGAACGCCGAATGCGATTGAAGTACGCGCACTGCGTGGCACTGCCTTCGTGTTCCAGTTGATAGATCAATTGATCGAGCAATGGACCGATAGCGTTTCTCGCAACCGTAGGCCTGAGCATGCACATCCCCTGCTACTCAACGGCGGGGATTCTAGCCCGGATCATTCGGCAATTGTCGACTGCGCATCGCGATGTTCGGTAGAAACCGGATAATTTCATCGTTGCTGTCGCAGGGGACACACGGTTGGACACATGGTGAGGATTTTCGCCCGTTAGTTGTGCGTCGCCCATTTGTTGTGCATAGAGCATGGCCCCTGAAGTCATTAGACTGGTCGTCAATCTACGGGTGAGAACGACGATGCCTAACGTCACGATCTGGAATGAAGGCCTCCACGAGCAGCGCAACGAAGCCGTCCGCTCGATCTACCCGCAAGGTATTCATGGAGCGATTGCCGATCTGCTGAAAGCGGAGCCGGATTTTGTGCTGCGTACCGCAACGCTGGCCGCTCCCGAGCACGGACTTCCAGAAGGTGTACTGAACGATACGGATGTGCTGATCTGGTGGGGTCACCTCGCGCATCATCTGGTTGAAGATGCCATCGTTGCGCGGGTACAGGCGAGGGTCCTGCAGGGCATGGGTCTGATCGTGCTGCACAGTGGCCATCTTTCGAAGATCTTTCGTGCACTGATGGGCACGACCTGCAATCTGCGCTGGCGCGAGGCCGAGGATCGTGAGGTGATCTGGACTGTTGCTCCTGCGCACCCCATCGCAGTGGGTGTTCCGCAGCCGCTGGTGCTGCCGCTGCACGAAATGTATGGCGAGTACTTCGACATTCCGGCACCGGATGAACTCGTCTTCATCAGCAACTTCTCTGGCGGCGAGGTCTTCAGAAGTGGCTGCTGTTTCCAGCGTGGCAAAGGACGTGTCTTCTACTTCAGTCCGGGACACGAAACGTATCCGATCTACCACAGGGCGGATATCGGCATGGTGCTCGCCAATGCGGTGCGATGGGCGCATAGCCCTGTTATACACCCTGTTGAGACGCGCTCCAGCCCGAATTCGCCGGTGAACTGGTTTGTCACGAAGGAAAACTGAAAAGGAGATGGCAGTGAGGAATGCACAGCAGACGATCGAAAATTTCTGGCGGGTCCAGGACGGCGGTGACTACAGGCTGCTCCCTGATCTGTTCGCAGATGATGCGACCCTGGTCGATCCGTTTTTCGGTACGTTTCAAGGCATTGAAGCGATCCGGGACTTCATGGAAAAAATGGTCAGCGAAATGGGTGAGCGGAAGACACACTTCCGCGTCCTGGAAGTCGCCGGCGCAGGCGAAGTGGCATGGGCTCAGTGGATTGCTGTCACGCCGGGTGGCGAAAAAAGCGGGTGCGGTCTCTACAAGGTGCGGGACGGCAAACTGACCTATTACCGGGATTACATGAATCCCGCCTGAGAGCACCAGACCTCCGCATGCAAGGCGGTGAGCAGCGTTACGCGCGGTTGCTCCAGCCTTCAGGCTCCTGGCCCGGCCTATTCATGAGTAGGCCAGGCAAGTGCCCTGGCATCTGGCAGGATACGATGAGCGCCGGCTTTCAGCAGTTGATCGCTGGAATTGCTGCCGGTCAGTACGCCAACACAATGCAGCCCCAGCAGACGTCCCGTACGCATGTCCATGGCCCCGTCACTGACGATGCAGGTAGTGTCGGGCGGTTGGTCCAGCTGTTCGAGTGCAATCGTGAAATGACGAGGATCTGGTTTGAGATGGATCACATTGTCCCGCGCCAGTAGCAGGTCGATGTAGTCCTCGAGATCCGGAAAGGTCTCTCTGACAGCAGCTTCGCAATTGCGGGTGACAATTGCTGTGCGGACACCCTGGGATCTCACGCTCTTCAGCACATCCCGTGTCCACGGGAAGACACACGTCATCCGTGCGACGTTCATTTCGATGTTGGTAATCAGCTGGTGGCCGAGCTGTAAATAGAGATCCGCCCGCCGACCAGATGTTTTGCGCAGATGTTCATGTGCGGCATCGATGATCTCAACGATGTAGCGTCCCTGCCATACTTCATCGGGAACGGCGTACGCCCGGGTCAGTTCAACCACCTGGCGCCGCATGTCAGGAAGATCGAGGTTTGGTGCCAGCGTGCCATCGAAGTCGAACAGAATGGCGCAGGGGTCGTGAGTCAATTCGATTCCTGCCGCGTAAACCGCTTCTTGCGCCGGTAAGGAAACACATCAAGGACGTGTCCGTCGTTGATGGAATCCTGCAAGCTTTTCCAGTATTCCGGTGTGAACAGATCTCCATGCATCTGCATGAACAGTGACTTCACTCTTGGTTTGCCGAACAGGAATCTGCGGAATTCCTCTGGAAATACGTCGTTCGGAGCGGTCGAGTACCAGGCGTCCGATGACATGACGTCATCTTCATTGCGCGGCTCGGGAATTCGGCGGAAGTTCACTTCGGTGAGATAGCAGATTTCGTCATAGTCATAAAAGACCACGCGCCTGTGACGTGTCACACCGAAATTCTTGAGCAGCATGTCGCCTGGAAAAATGTTGGCTCCGGCGAGTTGTTTGATGGCATTGCCATACTCCTCCAGAGCGCCTCTCAGCTCCACTTCGTTAGCCTGCTCGACGTAGATGTTGAGTGGTGTCATCTGTCTTTCGGTGTACAGGTGCCTGATGATGACCAGCTCATCCGTGAGCACCAGCGAGTTTGCCGCGACTGCTTGCAACTCGGTGAGCAGTGCTTCTGAAAAGCGGGCTCGCGGAAACGAGATGTTCTGGAATTCCTGGGTGTCTGCCATGCGGCCGACACGATCATGGGACTTCACCATGGTGTATTTGGCCCGGACTTCAGCTGCAGTCGTGTTTTTTTGCGCGGGGAAGCGGTCTTTGATGATCTTGAAGACGGTCTGATAGGAAGGCAGCAGGAAGACGCTCATCACCATCCCCTTTATACCCGGAGCAATGACAAACTGATCGTTCGAACTTACCAGATGCTCAAGGAACCCCCGATAGAATTCGGTCTTGCCATGTTTGTAGAGGCCGATGGCCGCGTACAGTTCGGAGATTTTCTTGATTGGCAGCAATTCATGAAGAAAATTGATGAGCGCCCGTGGGCGGGGCGTCGCCACCATGAAGTATGCACGGGTGAAAGAGAACATGATCGAAAATTCGTCTTCATCGCAGATGAGCGTATCGACGTACAGTTTGCCGCTGTCGTTCAATATCGGTAACGCCACTGGCCATGATCGATCCTCATAGACCAGCTTGCCGATCAGGTACGCGCCCTTGTTACGAAAGAACACCGAAGTCAGAATCTCGACGGTCAGCGCGCGCACTGACCTGATCTCCGGCCGCTCTTCGGCAAGCGAACGAAGGATGTTGGAAACGTCCTGATCCAGATGCCGCCAGGGCAACGAAAAGTCGAAGGCGTGCAGGATGTCCTTCACCATGTCGAACACACCGTTCTCGGGAGTGAAGCTGCGCACGACTGCGTCCCGACCAACAGGGCGATCAGCAGGCAGGGCGGTAGTCACAAACATCTGCTTATCATCCACAGCCTGGTCGCTGGCCACAGCCCTATGAATGGAGTTGTAGAATGTTTCAGCAAGTTCCGCATCCCATTCATGGCGAGACAGTTCGTGATAAGCCGTTCTGACCGCTTGCCACTGTTGCCGATCAATCGTGATGTCCTTCAACTGCGCGACCACCGGCCGCAGATGCTCGCGATACAGATCGAGCCTGGTCCGATTGGCTGACAATGCCGCTTGCCAGTCTGCGGTTTCAAAGCGAGTCCTGGCGGCAGCAGTGATATCGCCGAACTCGTTTCGATAGGCTCGGAATCCGGTCAGGATCAGGCGAGCGAGGTCCTGCGGTGGTTTCTCGTTCAATCCTTCAGCTCACGACGTCTTGCTGCACGCTCGGCACGGGTGGCGATGACCCTAAGATGAAAGCGCTGCACGAGAATGATGCTGATCGTGAGGCTACCGAGCAGAGCGAGCAGTGGGTAGGCCACGGCAACGACCCAGTCGCCTGCCGAGAGGTTGGCGTGTATTGCGGTCAGCGCGGTAGTGGCAAGCGCGACCGCCAGAACATTCTGCAAGGCAAGCGTGGCGCCGATAACCATCACCAATGGCAGCCACAGACTGTGTAGTGGGGCAGCCGATGCGGTATCGAAGATCAGGCTGCTGCCGAGAATGAGAGTCAGGCCGACACCTCGCAACAGCGTGGACCGGTTTGTTTGAAGGACATCTTTCATACAATCTCCCCTGCAGGTGGTCAGGAGACGATGCTGACCGCACCACCATCGATGCGGAAATTCTGACCGTGAATGGCATTGGCCAACGGACTGGCCAGAAAGGCGACCAGATCGGCAACCTCTTCGCGCCGGACGATTCGGCCGATTGGGATGTCCGCGGCCACATGTGGCTCGATTTCAGTCCATGTGTTCCCCCATCCCTTGCGTCGACCGCGTTCGAGATGGGCGGCTTCGACCTCTGGCGTGAGGATCAGCCCGGGGGAGACCAGATTGACCCGAATGCCCGTACCAGACAGTTCCTGCGAGAGGCTGACGGTCATGGCTGCCAATGCACCCTTGGCGGCATAGTAGTGCGGCATGATCGCATTGGGTCGTGTCGAGCCGATCGTTCCCAGATTCAGGATTCTGCCCCAACTACGCGCTGTCAGCGCCGGTAGAAGGCCACGGATCAATCGCTGGGCGCTGAGGACGTTTTTTTCGTATGCATCGATCCAGGCTGAACTATCGCTTCCCAGCCAGTCACCAGCGTCGGCGGTGCCGTAGTTGTTCACCAGGATATCGACGTGATGCTCAAGGCACGAGTCGATCAGTGTCTGTGCGCCGGCATCGGTCCGGATGTCACCGGTAACGGCAATTCCGGCGCCCAGTTCGCGAACAGCGGTTTGTGCCTGAGCGTCGGTGAATCCGTGCACCAGAACGGTTGCACCCTCCCGCAGCAGGTGGCGGGCAATGATGAGACCAGTGCCCCTGTAACTACCGGTAACGATGGCCGTGTGGCCCGCCAGTTCGAGATCCATGCCGGTACTATATCACCGCACCGGATCACCGCATCAGATGCCTGCAGGTGCGCAAAGGATTTGGGTGCGGCGATTGGCACTCTTTTATACTCCGTGCGCATGGACGTACCCGCCTTGTCTTTGTTTCTTGTGTGCGCGCTTGTCGGCAGCTACGTGCAGGCCATTGCGGGGTTTGCCATGGGTCTGCTGATGATCGCCATCATGGGCGCGAGTGGTCTGATCCGAATCTCTGAAGTCACTGCATCGGTCAGCATCATTACGTTTGTCAACGTCGTTCTTTCACTGCGTGGACGCTTTGGACATCTGCATCGTGGGCTGTTCGGGTGGTTGATAGCCGGACAGGTGATCGCCATTGGCGCCGGCTTGTGGCTGCTGACCGTTCTTGATCAGAATGCCGAGCAGGTACTTGGGCTACTCCTGGGAAGTTTCATCACCGCAGGCGCGCTGGCGATGTTGCTTCGCCCAAGACAACGGCCTTCCCTCTCCAGGCCGCTGCCGACCTTTATTGCAGGTTCGCTGGGCGGGCTGTTGGCCGGGCTCTTTGCTGCAAGCGGCCCAGTGCTGGGATGGTTCGTGTATCGTCAGCCGTTACCGCTCGAAGCGGTTCGAGCCACGCTGCTTGCCTGCTTCGCGATCACGACGAGCCTGCGTACGGCTATGGTAGGGTTCAGTGGCGGCCTCACCAACGTCGTTCTGCTACAGGCGCTGATCGCCTTGCCGGTGGTATTCCAGGGCACCTGGATTGGCCGCAATCTGCCCCCGCCCTGGTCCGATGCTGCGGTGCGCAGATTCGCCTTCACGATCCTGTTAGTCACTGGCTTGTGGATTCTTGTCAACGCACGGGTCGTCTAGCCTTGGCTGCTTGTTCCCGAGTGACTCAGGTTTTATTCCCGATATGCTGATTCAGAAACTCGATGGTTGATCGATACCAGCTTTCGATGTTGGCAGCGTTTCTCGGTGAGTGACCCTCATTGGGCAGTTCGATGAGCCTGGGTGGTGTTCTACCCGCCTTGGCAAACGATTCGATAAGCTTTTTGCTGTGCTCGATCGGGACGCGCGCATCTTCTTCGCCGTGGATCAGGAGCAGTGGGGTCCTGATTCTGTCGATGCAGGTGATGGGCGACGCTGCGACCCTGTCTTCCACAGTCGGGCCGATGACCTTGTCCATGTATCTGCGACCCCAACGCGTCTGATCGGCAAAATCGGCGTTTTGGTACTGCTCTTCCTGGTCATAGACTCCAGCACCGGCGATTGCGCAACGATACAGATCAGGTTCGCGCGTGAGACTCATTCCGGCAGCATAACCAACGTAACTCCACCCGAAGATACAGATGCGGGCGGCATCGGCGACGCCCTGTTTGATGGCCCAATTCACGCCATCGGACAGGTCGTTCTGCATGTCCGTCGCCCACTTGCGAAAACCAGACTTTTCAAACGCCGAGTCATACCCATCGGAACCCCGGAAGTTGACCTGCAACATGGCGAAGCCGGAGGCTGGAATGAAGCTCTCCCAATTGAAGCCCCAGCAGTCGCGTGGACCATGTGGTCCGCCATGTGGAACGATGACCAGGGGCATGTTCCTGCCATTGCTGCCCGGCGGCAGAGAGAGATAACCGTCAAGGAGTATCCCATCGCGGGTCGTGAAGCTGATCGGTTGCGTGGTCGGCAGAGCCTTGTCGTCGATCTACGGACGGGCATCGAACATCAGTTGCAGGTGATTGGCAGCCGCGCTGTGCAGGTAGTATTCAGGTGTGCGGTTGTCATCGATGACGGCAACGATCGACGTCTCGAAATCGTGGGTTGTACTGGTCACGCCAACGTATCGATCGGGGAAAGTCGCCTGCAGCGCGGTGACCAACCGGCTGCTTGGATGCGATTCATCGACCGGGACAAATGACGGCAGCCCGGCGTCCACTCTGACTCCATAGGGTCTGCCCCGAAAATCCAGCCGTGGTGAGCTGTCAACTCGATCATGCTGATAGACCGGCGATCTTTGTTGGGTCTTCGGGTCGAGCAGATAGATGCCGCTGGCCTTCCGACCCTGCTCGGCGCCGATATAGATTCGACCGTCCGGATGTGTGGCAACCGGATTGATGCCGCTCTCTCCATAGGGTGTTCGGGAAAACTCTTGCCACCGTCCGGATTCCGGGTTGCGATAGTGAATGACGAGGTCCTGCTGGTCGCTGAGAGAAAAAGCGAAACGAACTTCTCCCCGGATATCAGTGACCCGTTCAGCATCGGGAACCGGCGCGACCTGCCGAGCAGTGATGCGACCTGTGTAGACATTCATTTTTGCGTACTCGACGACCCGTCGGTAACCGCCAGTCAGATTCCAGTTCGTGATCGCAATGAGAACGTTCTTTTTGTCATCCCGTAGTTGATCGATGATCTCGGCGGAACCGTATTCGCTGGTCTTGCGTCGAGTGAGCCCACCGATGGCGTCACGACTCGCGCGAACTCCAAAAAGATGTTCGCCTTTGGTGCCGTCGACATTCATGCCGTAGAGTTCTCCCCAACTCAGCTCTTCTTCGAAGCGATCGCGCTCGAACACCACGCTGGCGACCACACGCTCGTCGTTCACCCACCAGAACTGTTCGACTTCGTTTCGCCCCGGGAATTCCATGGCACTCATCGGTTTCATTGCGGGGAAGCTGAAAAAGACCGCAGTTCGTTTGTCATCAACTTCGCGCAGCACACCAAGGTAGGCGCCAGTTGCTGAGAGCCGGATATCAAGAATTTCGGCGTTGCGCGCAACATCCCTGAGAAGATCGGCTTGAACGATCAGAGGAGCCAGCAGTATCAGCGTCACGGCAAATCGAAACATGGGGAAGACCTTTTTTGTTGCCTGACAGAATGAAAAGGGACGTGTCCTCTTCGGGCTGTATGACATCAGCTGTGTCGGCAGACGCTCGTCCAGAAACCTGTCCGATAGAAGCGATCGAGACGTTCCACTTCATCATCGGGTTCAAGACCCTGAGCACGCCGCCAGGCAGCGTCGTAATAGGTACCTGCATAACGCTGGCCGTCGTCGCAGATCAGCGACACGATGCTGCCTTTTGCGCCAGCCTGATGCATGAAACTTGTCAGCTCAATAGCGCCAATGAGATTGGTACCCGTGGATGCACCGCAGCGACGGCCGAGTACTCTCTCCAGGAACAACATCGCGGCGATGCTCCATCGATCAGGAACCTTCAGCATCCGGTCCACGACGTCTGGCATGAAGGATCCGGGAACGGATGGGCGACCGATACCTTCGATGCGAGAGCCTTTGGCTGCTGCATCTGCCTGGCGGTGCTGGTAGAAGTCGAAGAGAGCCGAATCGTCAGGATCCACAACACACAGTCGCGCCGTATGTCGGTGGTAGTGAATGAAGCGCCCGATCGTAGCCGATGTGCCACCGGTGCCGGCGCCTACCACCACCCATGCAGGTTCTGGTTGTTCCTCCAGACGCATTTGCGTGAACAGGCTATCGGCGATGTTGTTGTTGCCTCGCCAATCCGTCGCACGCTCGGCGTAGATGAACTGATTCATGAAGTGACCAGCGCATTCGCGCGCAAGTCGCTCGCTCTCCGGGATCATCGCCCCCGCATCCACCATGTGGCATCGACCGCCGTAGAACTCGATCTGCTCGATTTTCTGCTGAGAAGTGCTTGCCGGTAAGACCGCGACAAAAGGCAGACCGAGCAAACGGGCAAAGTACGCTTCCGATACTGCCGTACTGCCAGAAGATGCTTCAACAATGGTGGTACCTTCGCGAATCCATCCATTGCAGAGCCCGTACAGAAACAGCGAGCGGGCGAGCCGATGTTTGAGGCTGCCGCTGGGATGGGTTGATTCGTCCTTGAGATAGATCGGTGTGGATGGGCTGCCAGGGATATCGACACGAATCATGTGAGTGTCGGCACTACGCTGAAAGTCAGCGTTGATGGCATTGATGGCTTTGAAAACCCAGTAGCGATGCACGATGGACGCCTCGAAGTTGGACGTTCCCAGTTTCGCATGGATTCGAAGCGATCAGCAGCAGCGGAGAGGTGTGTCGTTGTCGGCCCGTGTGTTGTGTGACTTCATCCGGGACAGAAGACTGCGCAGTGCCAGCCTGCTCCATGAGTGTGCCAGATGCGGTGCATACGCAAACTCCCGGCCCGAACTATTCATGAATAATGCAGGCTAGTATACTGCTGCATTCATGAAACGACATATTTCGCGTGATGGAGTAGACTTGTTCCAAGTTTGAAAGTTGGAGCGAACCTGTGCGAGTTGCCGCGAAAGTCGAGTTGGATGAAGGCGAACGCACGGCATTGTTGAAGCTGTCGCGCTCGAAGAAAACCAGTGTCAGGCTGGCGCAACGCGCCAGCATCGTCTTGTTGGCTGCCGAGGGTTTGCAGAATCAGGAGATCGCAGAGCGGCTCGGCATTGG
>Ga0105050_10000102_pt1 | contig 104689 bp, 82 predicted proteins | sample FRY01_FD_78088 | JGI IMG/M metagenome (GOLD analysis project Ga0105050, IMG submission 78088) | Freshwater microbial communities from Lake Fryxell liftoff mats and glacier meltwater in Antarctica - FRY-01 | ecosystem: Environmental > Aquatic > Freshwater > Ice > Glacier meltwater ... | reverse complement strand
GGACCGCCGGGACGCCCGCCTTGGGGGGATGAGCGCGCCGGACCGTCTCCCGAGCGACTCACGAGGTGGTGGGCATGCCGCCCTTTCTCACGAGTGAAAACAAATGGATATTTTCCCCGCCCCGGCCGGGATCAGAAGTCGATCTGCGGCTGCTCGCCGAGGGGGCCGTCGCTAGCGGAAGGATGTGCGATGACTTCGGACGCGCCCACTGTCACGATGACCTTAAACAGATCCGGACGGCGATCCAAGCGAGGCGTCACCGTGCCTGCGCTCTGCGCTTTCTGAAGTTCGTCTAAATCAACGTCGCAGATCAGCACGGTCTCCTCGTTGGGGTCGGCCTCGGCCGCGATGCCGTCGCGAGCAAAAGCGAAGTCCGACGGGGTCAGCACGGCGGCCTGGCCGTGCTGCACGTCCATGTTGGCCACGTCGGGCAGGTTGCCGACGTTGCCCGCGAGCGCGACGTAGACTTGATTCTCAATCGCGCGCGCCGCGGCGCAGTAGCGGACGCGCAGGTAGCTCTGCAAATTGTCCGTGCAGAACGGCACGAAAATAATCTCCGCCCCCAAATCCGCGAGATGCCGCGCCGCCTCGGGAAATTCGATATCGTAGCAGATGAGCACGCCGATGCGCGCGACCGGCGTGTCGACCGTCTGCAGGGTGGAACCGCCGGTGATGCCCCACCAATGCCGCTCGTTCGGCGTGATGTGCAGCTTCGGCTGCTGCACGCTGCGGCCGTTTGGCAGATACACCGTGCAGATGTTGTGCAGTTCGCGGCCGACCTTGGTCGGGTGGCTGCCGCCGATGATTGTGACGGCGTGTTTCATCGCGAGTTTGCGTAGCAGGGTGTTCAGCTTCCCCGTGTAGTCGGAAAGTTTGCGCATGCCATCCTGCGGCGAGAGCGTGTTGGTCGCCGAGAGCAGTTGAACGGTGAAAAGTTCCGGCAAGAGAATGAAGTCCGCTTCGTAATCCGCCGCCACTCCGACGAAATAAGTGACCTGACGGGCAAATTCGGAAAATGATTTCACCTTGCGCATCTGATACTGCACGCAGGCGATGCGCGCCTTCCGGTCGCCGGGCCCGGGCTTCAATTGATAGTCGGGATTGAGCCATTCGATGAGGCTGCTGTGGTTGTGGCTTTTCGGGTCGCGCAGGTAATTCGACATCACCCCGCGCAGATTAAAGCCCTCGCGCAGTTGAAAACTCAGCACCAGATCGCGAAACTCGCCCGCCACGACGCGCTGCGCGTATTCGTGCGCGGACATTTTGTCCGCATGCTCCGAGTAGTTCCAGAGCCGCCCGCCCGCGAGGATGCGGCGCAGATTTAGTTTTTTGCAAAGCTGCCGGCGCGCTTCGTAAAGCTTCGCGCCCACCCCGAGACCTCGCGTCTTGGGGTGCACATAGATGTCCGCCCCGTAAAGCGTATCCCCGTTCGGATCGTGGCTGGTAAAGTATCCACTGTCCGTCACGCCCGACCACGTGTGGTGGCGCAGCGGATCGGAGCCCATGTTGACGACCAAAGTAGAAATCGCGCCGACGATCTTGCCCTCAACTTCGGCCAGCAGCTGGCCTCCGGGAAAGATCTGCTGGTGGCTGAGCAGATGCGATTCGCCCCACACCACGTTCTCGTTCGCCATCACGGGATAGGCCGCGCGGTTGAGTTCGACCAATTTAGCAATGTCGCCCTTGTTAGCCCGCCTGATTTTGACGCGCACCGCCGCTTTGGATTTACTCATGCCAGCGAGATTAGGTATGGCGCCGACAAAGGTCAATCGGGGCCATTTCCCCCTTAATCCAGCCCTAGCCGGAACAGCCGATTGGTGTTCTTCCAGAGGATTTTCTCTTCGTGCTCGGGCGGCAGGCCGAGGCCGCGCACAAACTTCAGGTAGGTGCGCATCCGGCAGATCGGCCAATCGGTGCCGTAGAGGAGATAGTTGGGGTCGCCGGCGTAAAGGATCATCTCTTTGACCTGCTCCAGCATGAAGGCCTCGAAGCGCTCGGTGAAATCGCCCAGCACAAGGCCGGAGATATCCGCATGCACGTTTTTGTTTTTGTAAACCACCTCCATGCAGTCGCGAATCCACGGATTGCCCACATGACAGATGACGAGCTTCAGGTCGGGAAAATCCACCGCGACATCATCGAGGTGAATCGGATGAGCGAAGCGCACCTTCCCCTTGGGAGAATACGTGTCGCCGGTGTGCACCATCACCGGCACGTCGTATTCCAGCGCCAGATCGTAGAGAATCCGGCAGCGCGAATCATGCGGGTAAAACGGCTCGTAACCGGGATAGAGTTTCAGGCCTTTCACCAACCCGGCTTCGAGATAATCGCTCAGCTCCCGCAAGTCGCGCTCCTTGAAATTCGCAAAACTGATGCCCGCCACGACGTGCAAGTTGGCGATATCCTTGGTCAGCTCGACCACCTCGCGTGTCGAGGGACGGTGCGCATTCACCTTATAGGAAGTCAGGATCATGGCCGCATCTACGTTGCTGAACGCCATCGACTCCTGGAGTTGCGCCAACCGCTGGGCCAGCGGCACCTCAATCGTTTCCTCATAATTATTCAGGTGCGTATGAACGTCGATGATCATGCGCCGAGCCTAGCGTCGGCGCTCCGCGAGATCAACCTTCGCCAACGACTGTTTTGCTCCGCGCGGCAATCGCCGGAGGAACACCAATCCCACCAGTGCGAGGATCGGCATCACGACAAAGGCCCCGCCGTAACCTAATCCGCCGACTAGTCGACCGCCCGCCCACGCGGCCCACGCTTCGCAGCCATTGGTCGCCGCCATAAACGTGCTGAACTGCGTCGCGCCCAACCTCGGATCCGTGAGATCCATAAACAGCGCATACGAGGCCGCGGTGAACAACCCGATGGCCACGTAGACGAGAATCATCAGCGTCATCAATGCGCCGGTCGGCAGCCCCGCCCAATAGCCGAGACCGACCGACGCCACCAAGGCGCTCAGCAACGTGAGGTAACGGGCAACGGTCCGCCGACGTTCCCCGCGATCGGCCATGCGCCCGCCCAGCAAGCCGCCCACTAACATCGCGCCTACCACGGGTAGACCAAAAAACACGCCCGTCGTCTTGGTCGCCACCCCGGCGTCGACCAAAAAGGGACCGGCGAGGGCTCCGAGCGATTCAAAACCCGCTCCGGCCGTCAGCGCAAACCCGAGGCCCAGCCACGTCGTTCGCGAGCCCGCCGCCTGTCGCAACGAATGGAGAAACTGCGCGCCCGCCGCTCGCGTGTTAGCCGGAGGCGCGGCCTCGGCCACGGACTTCCACAGAAAAACAACCGACAACCAAATCGCCGCGATGAGCGCAACAATGACCATCCGCCATCCCCCGTAACTTGCCAACAGGATCGCTCCGCCGCCGAACAAACTTCGGCCCAGCAGCATGCCCGCCTGCATCGCCCCATTGAGCCAGCCGCGTTGGGCCGGGGCGGTCGTCGTCACCGCGAGCGCATCGATCGCCACATCCTGCGTGGCCGCGAAGAAGGCGTGCGCGAACAACAACGCCACCCACGCTCCCACATGTTCGTCCGGCTCCAACCAAAGCAGCGGCAACAAGCAGGCGCCCATCGCCAATTGCGCGGAAATCGCCCAGTGGCGAAATCCCCAGCGCACTGTGCGCAGCGCATCGACGAGCGGCGCCCAGAGAAATTTGCCCGTCCACGGCAGCACGAGGAGCGCCGTCAACATCGTGATGCGCTCCACCGCCACGCCCTCTGTGCGCAAGAGCGTCGGCAGTGCCCACCACAGAAATCCAATCGGTGCTCCCTCGCTGAAATACAGCAGCGCGAAAATCCACACAGGAGTTTGCCCCGGCCGAGGAGAAGGTTGCAACATCACCCGACCCTGTCACGCGGTCGACGGCTTGAAAAGCCCTGACACGGATGATTCCTTCTGCAACATCCCGCCGCCGGACTATCGCCGCGCCCTTCCCCATGCAAACCACTCCGATCAACGCGGCCGAGGCCGTGTTCGAAGCCTTCTTCGACCAAACCCTGAGCGGCCTGCCGCAATGGACGAAGCCCGAGGGCGGCGCAGACGGGCTCGTCATCGTGCAAAAGTGGGCGTGGGTGCAATATGAATGGCAACGCCCGCCCGCGGACCCCGCCACGCCTGCCCTGCTCATGAGCCGGGCCCTCGACATCAAGTGCGCCGACTACGATGCAGTGATGTTTTCCCTCGTCGCCCCGCCCGGAGCCCGAGTGGCCCTCATCGTCGCAACCGACGTCGGCGAACGCCGCATGCTCAGCACTCCCTTCGAGTCGCAGAAGCGCGAACTCCTGCTCCCGCTCGAGGGCGCCGTTCACCTCCAACGCCTCACCATCGAGATTTACGCCGATGCGGCGCAGGCCACGGGCGCGGCCTGCGGCTGGTTCAATTGGATCGGCTTGCAACACGGCCCGACCCTCGAACGCGAGCTCCGCCAATTCAAACGCTACGATGATCGCTGGGAAGACTATCTCAAACCCGAGAGCTACGAGCCTAGCTTTCAACCTACCTACGGTCTCCATCTCACCGCCGCTGAGCTCGCCGACGCGCAGGCGCAACTCGCTCAAGCGGGCGGCCCGCGCTCGTCGCCGCTCTGGGAATTCGCCGAGGACGCGCGGCAGATCGAGCCCGAGCAAGGCATGAGCGGCTACGTGAATTTCTGGAATGACACCCGCTTCAACCGCGAGCGCGACCGCGGCAAGCATTTGCTCACCCACGGGGGCAACGCTGCGCAGGCCGCCGTGCTGTTTCGCGACAAGCGGCTCGGCCGACTCGCCGCGCGCTTCGCGATGTGCCTAGCCCACACGACGCGGTGGGATCCCTCGTTCATGAGCTGGCTGACCGGCTGCAAATGGGAGCACCGCGCCTTCGTGCCTAGCCTTGTGATGTATGACTGCGCGCTGATCCTCGATCTCTGCGGCGAGTGGTTCACCGATTATGGGCGCCAGACTCTGATCCGGCGACTCGCGGAGGATGGTCAGGGCTCCAACAACTACTCGACGTGGACGTGGGAGTATATGTTTTGGTGCAATCAGGTCGCATGGTTCATGCCCGGGCGCGTTTACGCGTATCTCGTGCAGGAACGCGAGATGCCGATGCAGTGGGCGCCCCACCCCAAACCCGAACGTTCGCGGGTCACCCCTTACACGGATCTCGCGCTCGCCGATCTGCAGGACAACCTCGCCAAAATTTTGCTTCCCGACGGCGGCTACCCCGAAGGGCCGGGCTACTTCGCCTTCACGGCTCGGCAGGCGCTCATCACTTTCTACTACTACGCGCGGGCCCGGGGTCTCGATGCGCGTTCGCTCGTGCCCGCGGCGCTCTACGCGACGAAACAAATGGCCGAGACCCTCGCGAGCACGGCCGACGATTCGTCGATGATCATGATCTGCGATGCCCAATGGATCCCGCAGGAAGGCGTCGCGTTTCTCGCGTGGCTGATGCCCGATTCGCACTGGACGACGATCTTTCGCAAAACCCTTGCGCGCACCGGAGGCCAGCCCATGTCGCTGCTTGCGCAGAATCTCGCGCGCGACATCCCCGCGGAAGGTCCGGTGTTTCAGGCCCTCGTCGACATGCCCACGATCGGGCAAATGGCGTCGCACCGCCGACTCGGCTCGGCTTGGGTAAAGCTGTTCTTAATGGGCAACCAAAGCGGTGCCTCGCACACGCATGAGGACAAGGGTTCCTTCGTGCTCGAGTTTGCGGGCGATACTTTTGCGAAAGATTTCGGCATCTGCGATTACAGCAATCCGATGGCCGACATGATGAAGCATGCCCAACGCCACAACATGTTGACGCCACTCACGACCGGCGGCGCGCGATCGAAACCGCAGAATCCGATCATGGCCGACATCACTCCGCACGGGCGCGGCGACGAAAATACTTTTCACGCCAGCATGGACCTTGGGGCCGGTTGGGAAGGCTGGTTCACCCGCTGGATCCGCACGTGGGAGGCACCCTCGCCGGAAGAGCTCACCCTCACCGACGAGTGGGCAATCGAGAAAGGTGACGGCGCAGTGTTTCACTGGACCACCCCGCTGCCGATCACGCTCGAGGCCGAGAATCGCCGCGCTGTGATCGAAGGTCGCCGCGGACGCGCGACCCTTTCGTGGGACGAGGAAATCGAGGCCGTCGTCGAACAACTCCCGCTGCAAGACCCCGTGTGGATCGACGTGCTCAAGGAGCGCAAAGAAGCCTTCCTCGCAACGACCCCGATCCCCGAAACCCAACCGCGCTTGACGCTCACCCAGCGCGGTCGTTCCGGAAAACTGATCGTGCGGGTAAAACTCGAGCTGAAGTAATCAGCTGCGCTTCAGCCGCAGACTAATGATCTCGTAGGGCGTGAAAGCGAGCGTCCGTCCGCGCAAGGGTCGGCCCATCGGCTCGCCCAGCAGGTTGATCTTCTGGACGCGCCAGCCCGGTGCGAGGTTGAGACGAGCCGCGCCGCGCTGGCCGCTGACTTCGTGCAACCGCAGCACCCACTGATCGCGACCTTCCGGCTGCGCCCAGTGCGGGATCAGGGTCTCGCCGCCTTCGAGACCTTGCAACGCGCTGGCGAGCGGTTTCCCGCGATAGGGAATTGGCGCGGTGAACAGGGTTTCCGCCAGCGTCGCTGGTTGTTCTCCGCGCAGGGCCACGGCGTCGTAAAAACCCAACGCCAACTCAATGGTGTGTCGGCCGAGATCCGTGTGGATCGTTTCCCGTTTCGGCAGCCGGCTCAATTGCACCGGGTAGCATTTGGCATGTTCCTCAAAGCCCACGTGACGCGGCGTGCGCAACAACGTGACGCCGAGATTGCCATCGCGGCAACTGACCCCGTATTTCGCCTCGGTGACCACGAAGAGACCCGCGCGCTCGCCCTCGTCGCTCACCGTGGCCCAACGGCTCATCGGCCACTCCCACATGCCCTCGGCCTCGCGCGACGTGGCAAGCTGCGGTCGCAACACACTTCCAAACGGCGTGCCGCCGCGCACTTCTCGACCGCGGTGGTGGGTGGGAAAATGCAGTTTCAACAGAGCGTCTTTTTCGTGCCAGTCGAGTTCGACCGTCAGACGAAGCACGCTGGCGCCTGGCTCCAGAGCATAGCGAATAGCCGCCGTGCTCGCAGCGCCCATCCGGCGCGAGACCGTGATGCCCGTGGCATCGGCCGTCATCGTCAGCGGACCGCGCGCCGGTTGGCCCAGCGAGAGCGACGCCCGATCGATATCCCACGGCCCGAAGTTGGCCGGATATTCCGGGTAGCACACCAGTTCGCCGGCGCGCGCCGCGAGTTGCACCGGTTGCCCGTTGACGCTCAACGCCGCCAGATATCCGCGTGCATCCAGTCGGGCTTTAACGATGCCGTTGTCGAGCAGGCGTCCCTTGACGACGACGGGAGCCACCGCGGGCGCCGCGGCAGCGGCCACGCGCACCCCCGCCAACGGCGGCAGATCGAGCACGATCCCATCGACGCAAACACGACGCGCCACCGGCAAGGGGTTGAAGAGGCAACGTTCGCCTCGAGATGAATCCAACGAGCTGAGTGCCGCGACGCGCTGTTCCTCGGCGAGTTTCGCCAGCTCGGGCAATCCCTCAGCGTAAACCTCCGGGATCGAACTGCCGGGAATGTAATCGTGAAACTGCGCAAACACCATGCGCCGCCACGCATGGGCGAGACCGGCATCGGGCCGGCGGCCACTCACCACGAGGGCGGCTTCCCGCAGTTGCAAGGCGCGTTCGAGTTCGCGAAAGCGAGCCTTGACCTCGCTCTGCGTCGTGAAAGTGCCGCGATGGTATTCAAGGTAGATTTCGCCATCGAGGGCGGGCAACTTCGCCCGCTTCTCCGCCAAACGGTCGAAAAACGCCTCCGGTTGATCCCAGGCCAGCGCCGGCAATCCGCGCAACGCCGTCAGGCGGCGGGCGCGTTCGCACATCTCCTCGGTCGGACCGCCCCCGCCATCGCCCCAGCCATTCGGCATGAGCGCCTCGTCGTGGAGGTCGCCCTGTTGGTTCTGGCTGACCACCGCGCGGATCTGGTCCACCGCCACCGTGTTGTTGAACTGCACGCCTTGCGTCACATGGCTCACCACCGCGTGTCCGCCCGCGCCGCGCCAAACAAAACTAGAATGGGGGAACCGGTTGACGGTGTTCCAAGTCGTCTTGGTCGTGAAGAAATAGTCCACCCCGCTCAGTTTCATCAACTGAGGGAGACAAGCACTGAAGCCAAAGAGGTCGGGGAGCCACAGGATCCGCGACCGCCTGCCGGACAGTTGTTGAAACGCCTCCTGTCCGATCATGAAACTGCGGGCGAGGCCCTCGCCACAGGCGACGTGGGAATCGCTCTCCACATACATCCCGCCCGTCGCCTCCCATTGCCCGGACCGAAGTCTCCCCCGCACCGTCCGCATGAGTTCCGGCGAGCGTCGCGCGACCGCCTCGTAGCTGGCCGGTTGCGAGTAAGCGAAGCGAAACTCCGGATACTGCGCCATCAAGCGGTTGGCGTTGGCAAACGTGTGCACCGCCTTGCCCTCGCCGATCGCCTCGTTCCACAGCCAGACCAAATCGAGGTGCGAATGCCCGGTGAGCGCCGCGCGACTGAGCGGCCGGGGATCTCGCATCTCGGCGTAAACCGCTGCCAGCGACCGCCGCAGGGCGGGAATTCCGCTCGTGTCAAAGGCGTCCATCGCCGTGTCTAAACCACGCAGCAATCGCCGATAAAGCGGCGACACCTCCGTCAGCGGGGGTTGTTGGGACATACTGTGCAGCTCCCGCGGCACGCCCGGATGCTCCCGGGCACGGAGGTCGATCATCCAATCGTAAAGGCAGTTGAGGTCGTGGTAAGCGTGCCAGGCATCGTCGTCGCGATCTAGCATCGTGGCCTCCCGAAAGACATTGCCGGCCGCCCCCAGGCCCTTGGCGTCGGGGTGCCAGATCGCGGCCTGCACACACAGACTCTCCACCCACGCTTCGCGCAACCCTGCGGGTAGCTCGCAATACCGGTGCGCCACATCAAAACCGTAGAAGGGCAAGCCGTTGACGAACAGGGTGGCCTCGCCTTGTTCATCCCAATGCAACCAACGGCCACCGCCCGCCGGCAAGACCACCCGGCTCCAGCGCTGGTCGTAAAGTCGGCCCCAGCTTTGCCCTGCCGGCGTGCGGGCGCGCCGGGCCTTCCTGGCCACCGCCAGTGGCACATGGTCCGGCCGGGCGGCTGTTGACTCAACCGCCAAGGGTCGGGCGTCATGCCAAATGGTTTCCAGCAAACGCGTGACCCCGCGCTGGGTCCGCAAGGGCGTAAGCTGAACCAACGGGTTGATGGGCAACATTAAACCGGAAGAAATCACGATGTTTCGAGGGGAGCAATCCCATAGCTCCAACCCATGCAATGAGCCCACCAATCGCAGTCATTAACCTAAAACCAGCATTTTGAACCGCGAATTACGCGGATAAGCGCGAATAATCAAATGATGACAAATGTGATCAATCCCACATTCAGGGTAAATGAGTTTACTAACCAATCATTGGACAACGGTTTGAATCCGTGTCGTTCGCGTGTTCTGCGGAAAATTGAACTGCTGAATTTAGGATGATTGGGACCCGGATAATAGGGTGCTCCTAATAATGGACTCATACCGGGGCGCACAAGGCGCGCCCCTGCGCCTGTTTCGACTCTGCCTTTGGAACTCTGCCCAACGGTCATTGGTTTCTCTGGATAAAGGATGAATAATCTGCTTTTTTTGCAGTGATTTGTTCTCGCAAAGTGCTCCCGGGGCGGACAAAATCACCTCTGCCTGCAAGCCCAATTTTGGGAGGCCACCCCTCCCCCCCTTCTTTTGGCCATCAGTTCGTAGCGGCCAAATTAGCACAGACAAACACCAACAAAGAAACCATGAAACCAGATACAAGCTATCCAATTCACAGGGCCAAATATACCTTGGCTGCCTGTTTGGCTGCTCTGTTTGCGGTCGCAACCGTGCCCCTCCAGGCACAAGTTGTCGCCGCCGACCGGACCGCCACTAGCCCTGACACCGAAGAAGGCGTCCAGGTCCTATCCGCGTTCGAAGTCTCCGTAGACCAAGACCAAGGTTACCTCAAGACCAACGCCGCGACCGCCACCAAAATCGGGATGAGGATTCAAGACATCCCCTTGAACGTCTCGGTCATTTCACGCGAGTTCCTTGACGACACCAACGCCCAGAGCCTCACCGATCTGTTCCGTTATTCGGCCACGGCCTCGGGTGACACCCGTTTCGCCATGCGCGTGCCGGCCAACTCCGCCACCCCGCAGGGCACGTTCACGATGCGCGGTTTCGTGGTCAACACCATCATGCGCAACGGTATTTTCCGTTACGCCAACTACAGCGTGGACCAGGTGGAACGCGTTGAAGTCATCAAGGGGCCCGCCTCGGTCTTCTTCGGCCAGGGCTATCCCGGCGGCGTGATCAACTACGTCACCAAGATGCCTTCGTTCGTGCGGATCCCCACGACGATGAGTGTGCAGCAAAACTCCAACAGCGGCCAGAAGGTCATCCTTGACCACAACGCCGTGCTCTCCCAGAAAGCCGCCTTCCGTATCGTCGGCTCTTGGGAAGACACCCAGGGCGAGCGTCGCTTTGAGTTCCGCCAAGCCACGATGGTCAATCCGTCCGTGACTTTCCTGCCTCTCGACAGCAAGAAGCTGAAGATCACGTTGGAAGCCGAATACAGCAAGGAGCAGTTCAACTGGAACGACTATGACTGGATTTGGAGCGACTACGCCGGCTGGAAAGCGGCGTCGACCTCCGGCCAATATGGGGTGTCCACGGCCACGCTGAAAAACACCATCGCCGCCAATACCGGCAACGGTCTGGCCGCCAATGTGGTGCAAGACACGACCACCCCCACGCTGGCCTATGCGACCTACATCAACGCCATCCGCACGTCGACGGGCAACTGGAGCCTGCCGGCCTACACCAGCGTCATGCGCGGTGCCCGCGTTGTGGACGCTTCGGGCAATCTGACCACGGATGAGGGCTTCAACTACACCAGCCGTGGTGCCGATACCACCAACACCGTGAAGAACTTCTCAACCACCGTGGATTTGGCGCCCTTCGACTGGCTCGATATTCGCTACAACTTCCTCAAGGAAAGCACCCGTTACTACTCGGTTGGCCAGGGTGGTGGTATCAAGACGCCCTACGCGGACCTCCAGCACTGGCTGGTGCGCACGGGCAATCTCGCCGGTTACTACCGCTTTGCGAAGACCCACACGATCGACGCCGTCGCCAAGTTTGATATCCTCGGTGTGAAGACCAAGATCCTCGGCGGTTTCCAGCGCATCAATCCCTACCAACAATACATGGGTGGGCAGTCGGCCACGGACACGCAATGGGCCTTCCTGCCCGGCGCCCGCAACACCACCTCCAACCCGGATTATGCCGGCACCAATAAAAACCTCTACAACCATGGCAATGTGCCGGTTAATCAGGTGATCCTTCAGCGCGACGGCTCCATCAAGCCCGTCCGCCAGATCTATTCCAACTGGGATGCCGGATTCGAAATCGATCCTGACGTGAGCGTATATCACCAGGAAAACCGCAATGCGCTCGACGGCTACAAGAGCAAGTCCGAGGCGCAGTATCTGAACATGCAGGCTTCGTTGCTGGATGACCGGCTGAACCTCATCGGCGGTTACCGCATGGAAAAGGACTGGGAGCGCGGGCAATATCAATCCAACAACTATCCGTGGTATGTCTACTTCCCGGATATGCACAAGGACGCGGTGGCCTACCCGCAAGACGTCTGGGGTCACTCGATCTCCTACCAGCGCGGCATTCCGAACGACCGCAAGGGCAACTCCTGGATGGGCGGCGCTTCGTTCGCCCTCACCAAGGAGATCAGCATCTATGCGTCCAACTCCAAGACGTTCAAGTTCAACTCCAGCAATGTTGGTGGCTTGTTCGTCGGCGACGAGGAACTCTGGTTTGCTAGTGCCCTGGCCTACGGCCAAGGCGTCACGCCCGGGGCTTCGTTCCAATACTTGGAGCAGACCATCACCGGCCTCACGCAGTTCAAGTCCCTCCTAGCCTCCCGGGGCGTTTATGATGACATCAAGAACGAAACGGGCATGAACTGGGAAATCGGCGCGAAGATCGCCAAGCAGGACGGTTCCATCGTCGGCACGCTGTCCTTCTTCCGTGGCGTGCGTGAGAACCAGCGCCTCGATGACGGTGCCAAACAGTCCAACCTCGAGGAACCGCTGAACTACAGCACGGACCTCTTCCCAGTGGGTTCGCCCTACCGCAGCACCCGCCTCCTGCGCTGGCGCACGACCGACCTGCAAAACCAGGTCGAAGGTGCGGAAGCCGAGGTCATCTGGTCGCCGTTGCGCAACTACCAAGCCGTCATCAACGGTTCTTGGTTGTGGACCGCCAAGACGGTGTATGACAAGACCCGCGCTGCCCCCGGCTCCGCGAAATACACCGCCTCCACCCCTGCTGCCCAGGTTGCCTCGGACATCTACTACAACGCGCGCCTCGAGAACGTGCCTGAGTATCGGTTCAATATGTTCAACCGCTACACCTTCACCGATGGTCCCGTCAGCGGGCTCTCCATCGGTCTGGGTGCGCGTTACTCCTCCGAGACCGTGGTCAGCCGTTCGGTCGACTGGAACCCCCTCGCGGGTGGTTACCAGGCCGGCAACTACCTGGTGTTTGACGTGACCCTGAGCTACCCTTGGGAAATCAGCGGTTACAAGATCAATACCCGCTTGGGCGTCTACAACGCGGCCGACGAGAAATACTCCGAAGGTTCGTTTGCCATGTCCCCGGCTCGCAACTGGACGCTTACCAACACGCTCAGTTTCTGAGCCTCACAAGCATCCTGATCGCCTGAATTACAAAGGCGGCGTCCCCCGGGACGCCGCCTTTTTCGTGGTCTGAAATAATTGCCGTCCCTCGTGCTCGTAGATTGCCACGATCGAAGCCGTGCTTTCTGCTGCCTCCCCATGCAACCCACCCTTCTCGTTCTCGCCGCTGGGATGGGCTCCCGTTACGGCGGTCTGAAACAGATCGACCCGGTCGGCCCCTCCGGCGAAACCGTGCTCGATTACGCCGTCTTCGACGCCATCCGGTCCGGATTCGGTCGCGTGGTTTTCATTATCCGCCGCGATTTCGAGGAACTCTTTCGCACCCAAGTCGCTTCCAAATACGCCGGCCGCATCGCGGTGGACTACGTGTTTCAAGCCGTCGACGCTCTCCCCGACGGCTTCACCGCCCCGGCCGACCGCGAAAAGCCCTGGGGCACCGGCCATGCCGTCTGGTGCGCCCGGGAAGTGTTCACTGAACCTTTCGCGGTCATCAACGCCGATGATTTTTATGGAGCGGACTCCTTCGCCCAGCTCGGTAAATTTCTCTCCGCCCGCACCCCCTCCCCGGGCTTCGATCCCATGTCCGGGCATCCACCGCCGCGGTCGATGGTGGCCGAGTTCGCGATGGTCGGTTTTCGGCTCGCCAACACCCTGTCTGAAAACGGCGCCGTCTCCCGCGGCGTCTGCACCACCAATTCGGCCGGAAATCTGCAGTCCATCACCGAGCAAACCGGCATCCACGCCTCCGAGGTTGGAGCCGGCCTCACCTACTCGGGCGACGAGATCGTTTCGATGAATTGCTGGGGCTTTACGTCGGCACTCTTCGCCGGGCTCGATCGACAGTTCCGCGACTTCCTCGCGAACCAAGGTCGCGAGTTGAAGAGCGAGTTTTACCTGCCCGCCGCCGTGTCGACGATGATCGAGCGCCGCGAAGCGGACGTGAAATTGCTGGCCACCGACAGCTCGTGGTTCGGCGTCACCTATCGGGAGGATCAGCCGCACGTCGTCGCTGCGATTGCGGCGTTGGTCAAGGCCGGCACCTATCCCGAGAAACTGTTCTAGGATCGGTCTGCGCCGAATCGCAGGTCACCCCATGTCCGATTGGCCGATTCTCAAGAGCTACACTGGCGAATCCCTCGCGCGCATCGCCATGCCCGTCGGCGGGATCGGCACCGGCACGGTGTCGTTGTGCGGAATTGGAGCGTGGCGCCATTGGGAGGTCGCCAACCGGCCCGCCAAGGGGTTCACGCCGATCGGTCAAGGGCGCGCGGCCCCGTTCTTCGCGCTGCGTGCAGCCAAGGTTGGTGCGGCCGCCGTCACCCGCCTGCTCGAGGGGCCCCTGCCGCTCCACGAATGGGAAGGAGAGGAGGGCTCTCTCTCGCCCAACGCCGGCCTGCCGCGGTTTCGCGAATGTGCATTTCACGCCGCCTATCCCTTGGCGCGGGTTGATCTCGCTGACGCTGACGTGCCCCTGCGCGTCGCGATGGAAGTGTTTAATCCTCTGATTCCCGGCGACAGCGACCGCAGCGGTTTACCCGTCGCCATGGTTCGCCTGCGTTTGCGCAACCCCACGCGAAGCCCCGTCCGGGCCTCCGTCGCCGTCGCGTTGCCCAACTTCATCGGCAGCGACGGCTTTGCACAAAGCCTCGACGCCTTCCGCGGACGCCTCGTTCCCACAGGGACCAGTGGTGGCGTGAATTCCTTTCGCGACCAAAATCGCCTTCGGGGCGTCTTTTTGGAATCCCGAGGAGTCGCCGCCCGCCACCCCGCGCAGGGCACCCTCGCCATCGCGACCACGGCTCGACGCGGCGTCACCCATCGCACGAGTTGGGTTGGCCAAGGTTGGTCCGACGCCCTGCTCGATTTTTGGGACGACTTCTCCGACGACGGAAAACTCGAACCGCGCACCGAGGCGAGCGACACCCCCACCGCCTCGCTCGCGGTGGCCCTCAGCCTCCCTCCCGGGGAGGAGCGCGACGTCAAATTCATCCTCGCTTGGCATTTTCCTCATCGGCTGGCGTGGGGTCGTCAACGCGGCCGGAAACCAGCCATCGTGGGCAACTACTACACGGAGCAATTTCCCGATGCGTGGGCCGCCGCCGCTCACGCCGCCCGGGGTTGGGATTGCCTTGAGAGTCAAACGGTCAGCTTTGTCCGCTCGGTGGTTGCCAGCAGCCTCCCCGCGGAAGTGCGCGAAGCCGCGCTGTTCAATCTCTCGACGCTTCGCTCTCAAACTTGCTTCCGCACCCGCGACGGTCGGTTCTTCGGCTGGGAAGGTTCCTTCGACCGGCAGGGCAGCTGCCATGGCAACTGCACCCACGTGTGGAACTACGAGCACGCCACCGCCAACCTCTTTCCCGATCTCGCCCGCTCGATGCGCGAGACCGAGTTCTCCGATCATTCCATGCAAGCCGACGGGCTGATGGCCTTCCGAGTCGCCCTGCCACTCAAGGCCGGAACCAGTCAGCCCTTCGCGGCCGCCGACGGGCAAATGGGCTGCCTCGTCAAACTCCATCGCGAGTGGCGGTTGTCGGGCGACACCGCTTGGTTGCGCCGACTCTGGCCGCACGCGAAGCGGGCGCTGGCGTTTGCGTGGCTGCCCGGAAGCTGGGACGCCGACCAAGACGGCGTGATGGAGGGCTGCCAACACAACACGATGGACGTGGAGTATTTCGGTCCCAATCCGCAGATGGCCTCATGGTATCTGGGGGCATTGCGGGCCATGGAGGCTATGGCCGCAGCTCTCGGCGATCTCGATTTTGCGGCTCACTGCCGCGACCTCCACCAACGCGGCCGCACGTGGGTCGATACGAATCTTTTCAACGGCGAGTATTACGAACACCACATCAAGCCCGCCAAGTCTTGGGCTGATGTGCGACCGGGGCTCGCCGTCGGCTCCGGCGCCAAGGACCCGGCCCATCCCGAATTCCAACTCGGCGCCGGGTGCTTGATCGATCAACTCGCCGGACAGGTCAACGCGCACTTCGAACGGTTGGGCCACATCTTGAAGCCAGTCCACCAGCGGACCGCCCTCCAAGCCGTGCTCACCCACAACCGGCGCCGCCACTTCCATGGCCACTTCAACCCGATGCGAAGCTACGCGCTCGGCGACGACTCCGCCGTGTTGATGGCTTCGTATCCTCGCGGACGGCGTCCCGCGAAACCGTTTCCCTACTCCACCGAAGTCATGACTGGCTTCGAGTATTGCCTCGCGATTCATCTGCTCCAAGAAGGCCGCACGCGCGATGGGCTTCACGTCGTGCGCGACATCCGCAACCGCTACGACGGCCGGAAGCGCAACCCCTTCGATGAAGCCGAATGCGGGCATCACTACGCCCGCGCGATGGCCAGCTGGGGCCTGATCGACGCCTACACTGGCTTTCACTACTCCGCTCTCACGCGCACTCTCACTCTCTCCGCGACAACTCACGCCGTCCAATGGCCGTGGGCGGTCGGTGGCGCCAGTGGCACCATCGAGCTTCGGCCGCAGCGAAAGACTGTCCGGATCACTCTCGCGGTCACGACCGGAAAACTCCCCCTCGCCCGCCTCGCCCTCACCGGGATCGGAGAAATTTTCCTCTCGCGGACCAAAACGCTCGCCGCCGGCCGGTTGCACCGATTTGTAATTAACCTCCCCTCATGAGCCAATCTGCTGCCACGCCCGCCCTCGCCGAGATCCTCGCCCACTTCCCCATCGACGGAAAAGCGTTTACCACCGCTCCCTACGGCAATGGCCACATCAACGACACGTTCGTCGTCAACGCAGCCGAGGAGACCGGAAACACGCGTCGATACATCGCTCAGCGGATCAACCATCGAATCTTTAAAGACGTCGCGGGCCTGATGGAAAATGTGCAGCGCGTCACCGAACACCTCGGCCGCAAAGCTGGCCCGTCCTCTCGCCAACTCGCCGTCGTTCAGACCGAGTCCGGCGCATCCCACACTCGTGACGCGGACGGTGGTTGGTGGCGACTCTATGATTTTATCGAGGGCGCGCACACGGTCGATCGCGTCACCACGGAAGCCGAGGCCACCGAGGCCGCCAAGGCGTTCGGCGATTTCCAAGCTCAGCTCGCGGACCTCCCTGGCGGTCGCCTGCAGGAAACGATTCCAAATTTTCACCACACCCGCAGCCGGTTCGAAAACTTCCGCCGTGCGGTCAAGGACGACGCCGTCGGACGCGCCCAAGACGTTCAAGCCGACATCGATCTCGCCTTCGCGAGCGAGGCCGACTCCGACGTGCTGCTCGATCTCCTCGCCAAGGGGGAAGTCTCCGAACGCGTCACCCACAACGATACCAAGATCAACAACGTCATGCTCGACAACACCACGCATCGCGCGGTGGCCGTGATCGACCTCGACACCGTGATGCCCGGTCTGCCGCTCTATGATTTCGGGGAGATGGTGCGCACTTCCACCAGCACAACTTTCGAGGACGATCCCCAAGCGGACAACATGCGGTTCGAGCTTTCGTATTTCCGCGCCCTGGTTTCAGGCTATCTCTCATCCTCCGTCGGCCAGGTGCTCAACGCCACCGAGCGAGCCCACCTCGCCTTCGCCGGCAAATTGATGACCTACGAGAACGCTCTGCGCTTCCTCACCGATTACCTGCAAGGCGACACTTACTACAAGGTCGCCTATCCCACCCACAACCTCGTGCGCACGCGCACCCAGTTCGCGCTCATGCGTAGCATGGCTGCTCAAGCCGATGCGGTGAACCGCATCCTCGACGAGATCGCCCATCCGGCATGAAATTTTCCCATCCTCAGGCCGACGTTTTCACTCCTGACGGGTCCGACCCGGACGTCGCGCTCGCCCGCACCACGCACCTCTGCGTGATCGCCCATCAGGATGACATCGAGATCAACGCCTATTCCGCCGTCGCTGAGTGTTATCAACGCGACGATCGATTCTTCACCGGAGTCACCGTGACAAACGGTGCCGGTTCCGCACGCACGGGTCCCTTCGCCCACTACACCGACGAGCAGATGCAAGCGGTCCGCGCCGAGGAGCAGCGAGAAGCCGCCCGGATCGGACGCTACAATCTCCAACTCCAGCTCGGTCACCCGAGCGCCGACGTCAAGGTCCCTCAAGCCCCCGGCCCCCTCGCCGACCTCACCGCGATCTTCGCCGCTTGTCGCCCCCGTGTCGTCTATCTTCATCAACCGCTCGACAAACACGACACCCACGTCGCCGTGCTCATGCGGTGCCTCGAAGCCCTGCGCTCCCTTCCGTTGGAGCAGCGGCCGACCAAGGTTCTCGGCGTCGAAGCGTGGCGCGGTCTCGATTGGTTGCTCGACGACGAGAAGATCGCCCTCGACTGCAGCGCCTTCCCCGAGCTCGCGCTCCAGCTCATGCAGGTGTTCGCGTCCCAAATCGTCGGCGGCAAACACTACGACACCGCTGCGCTTGGTCGACGCCAAGCCAACGCCACTTTTCACACCGCGCACGCGGCCGACCAATTCACCGACGTCGCTTGGGCCGTCGATCTCACGCCGCTGGTCGCCAACGACTCATTGACTGTCGCCGAATTTGCCCAAGCCCGCATCGACCGCCTCCGAGCGGACGTCACCGCGCGCCTCGCGAAGTTCAGCTGATCGGTAGCTCGAGCCGGTCGACGATCTGCCGAGGTCCCACCGCTCACTCGCCGAACAGCCGGATAAATTTCTCCTCCGCTTCGAGCGTGCCGATCAGCACCATCCGGCAACCGGGCACCAAGGGTGACTCCGGCGGCGGATTGACCAAGCGCTGGCCGTCGACTTCGACCGCAATGACGGTGCAACCCGTCTCCGATCGAATCCCCGAATTGGCAATCGTGCGCCCGGCCAGCGACCGCGGCACCGGGACCGGAAACACGTTCACACCCTCCGCCAGCAACAGCGCGTCGCTATCGCGCAGCTCGTTGTAAATCGAGTTGGCGCCCATCGACGCGTAAGACAGCACCAAATCCGCCCCCGCGCGGTGCAAGGTGGAAACATTGAGATCGTTCGTGCAGCGACAGATAATCTGGATGTTGGGACGCAACCGGCGGTAGAGGATGCAGAGGAAAATATTCTGATCATCATCGTGTGTGGTGATGATCACGGTCGAAGAATCACGCATCCCCGAGGCCACGATGATCTCGAGCTCCGACGCATCGCCAATCACCGCGTGCGTCGGATCGCGCACTCGTTCACTGAGCTTCTCGATCATCATCCACTCGATCTTGCGCTCGTCGAGCGCGTCGGCCGTCGCCCGGCCCACCCGGCCGCTGCCCACGATCACCACGCGACTTTCCATCCGCTCGGTGCACGCCATCTCTTGGTTGTAGCGCGCGATCTGCTCCGGCGTGCCCGCCAACACGAGAATCGAATTGGATCCGATTTCGCTCTCCGGACCGGCTGGACGAAATTCGCCGTGCGACCACATCCCCACCACGCTGACGCCGATTCCTCCCCGGAGTCCCGATTCAGAAATTTTGCGACCCACCAACGGCGTGCCCCCCGCGCTCGCTTCGGCAATGTGCAGTCCATCCAGATCGCCGATCAGGTGAGCCGACGCATCTCGGTCGAGGACTCGGCGCGCAATCGCCTGTCCCATCATCAGCTCCAACCGCAGCACGCGAGTGGCGCCCGCCAGCTCCAGCGCATCGCGCGCCGACTCGCTGGTGGCCGTCGCCACGATCGGGATCTCCGGCGAAGACTCCCGTGCCGTGAACGTCACGTTGGTATTGATGACATCCGTGCGCGTCGTCACGATCATCGCTGCCTGATTCACCCGCAGCAGGCGGTAGGTCTCCGGATCGTTAAACTCGCCCAAAACCACCGGCAGGTTCTGGTCATGCAGCTCGAGCGCCTCAGCCAATGTCGGCGCGACAATGAAATACGGATGACGGTGTTTCTTGAGAATCTTGATCAGGTGTTTCGTGATCGGTCCGTATCGAGTCAGGAGCACATGGTTGCGCATGCTCGCCGGCAGTTCCCGCGGCGCGCGCCCGACGGCCTGCGCCTTCATCCACGGCGCGTAGAAGAACTCGATGAACGTAAACGGCAGCAACACCAACAGGAACACCACGCCCGTGATCAGGACGACGAGCGAAAATACCCGCCCGAGGTCGGTGTGAAACGTGATGTCGCCAAAGCCCAACGTCGACATGACCGTCAGCGTCCAATAGATCCCCGTCATCCATGAATGCGACTGCCCTTCTTGGGCCATCAGGTAGTGAAACCCGATGCTGTAAATCGTGATAAGCGCAAAGAGCACCGCGAGGAGCTTGACCAAGGCCAGCAGGTTCGTGCGGCTGGTCCGGGTCTCCAAAAATGAGGCCACCACGGCGAGAAGCGATTTCATAGGGTGAGTCACCCTAGCCTCCCGTCCCGCCCGTTCCAAGCTGAACCGACGGAAACCGCCGTCGCTAGGCTTTGCGCCCGCAGCCCGCGGCCAAATCACCCCAATTTCGATTCCGGCAATGAGAGTTGCGTCAACCCACCTGAGCCCTACCGTCTCTGGTTCCATGTTCGGCCTTCCGCTTGAACTCCCTGTGATCCTGCTGCTGGTGCTCGCCAACGGATTGCTTGCTATGGCGGAAACCGCCGTGATGTCGGCCCGCAAATCTCTGCTGGAAAAGGATGCCCATGAGGGCGGTGCCGCGGCCTCCTCCGTGCTCCTACTCGCCCAACACCCCACGCGCTTTCTCGGCTTGGTGCAATTCTGGCTCACTCTTAGCGGCACGATCGCTGGCGTCATCGGCGGCACCCGCTTCGTCGGTCCGCTCGCCGATCGCATCGCCCAAACCCCGGCACTCGAGATCTGGGCGCCCGCCATCGCTTTGCTCACCGTCACGGTCGGGCTCGCCAGCTTCATGCTCTTTTTCGGCGAGTTGATCCCGAAGCGCGTCGGGCTCGCCTACCCAGAGAAGGTCGCGAAGTTGCTCGCCGGGACCATGCACTCGCTCTCGTGGCTCGCCGCCCCGATCCTCATTCTCTTCGAATACGCCGCAGAGGGAGTCGTGCGAACCTTTCGCCTGAAACCCCGCAAGGCCAGCGACGACATCGGTGACGACGAGGTGCGCGCGCTCGTCGAGCAGGGGCTCCATGCCGGCGTGTTCAAGGCCGCCGAAATGGAAATGGTCGAGAGCGTGCTCAACCTCGACGACAGCCCCATCACCGACCTGATGACCCCGCGGCCCAAGATCGTCTTCCTCAACCTCGACGACCCCGAGGAGGCCAACTGGCGCAAGATCGTCACCAGCGGTCACTCCTATTTTCCCGTCTACCAGAGCACGCGCGACCAAGTGGTCGGCCTCGTCTCGGTCAAATCCCTCTGGGCCCACAGCGCGATCGGCCTCCCGACCTCGCTCAAGAACCTTCTCGTCTCGCCGCTGACCGTCTCCGAGAAACTCACCGCGATCCAGCTGCTCGAGAAATTCAAAAAAACCGGCAAGCACATCGCGATCGTCACCGACGAGTTTGGCGCGGTCCAAGGCCTGGTCACCTTGCTCGACGTGCTCGAGGCGATCGTCGGCGACCTGCCGGACCAAGGCTCCCAGCACGAATCGCCCACCGCCAACCAGCGCGAGGACGGATCATGGCTGATCGACGCCACCCTCTCGGTCACCGAGTTCAAGGAACTGATCGATCTCGACACCGACCTGCCCCACGAGAACGAGGCCGACTTTCAAACCCTCGGGGGCTTTGTCATGACCAGATTCGGACGCATCCCCAAGGCGGGCGATCGCTTCGATTGGACCAATCTCCGGTTCGAGGTCATGGACATGGACCGGCACCGCGTCGACAAGGTCCTCGTCACCATCCTCCCGCCCGACGATGACTCCGAGGAAGCGTCGGCCTGAATGGGGGGCTGCGCATAACTTGTCGGCAAATTCTCTTTGCCATCAGCCCCGACCGCGCTGACGTTGCGCCCATGGCGGACCCATGCAAGACCACTTCACCGGCCAACCCACCCTCCTCCACGGCCGCGAACTCCCCGGCCCGGAAGCCCGGGGCACTCTTCAGCACCATCACGAGCGACGATTGGAAGCGCTCGCTCGCCTCGGCGCGGCGGCAGCCCAATGCGGTCTCCGAACAGATTCGGACCGCGATCTCGTCCTCCTCGCCGAAGACGAAGTAAGCCTCCTCGAGGACTCCGGCACCGAGTGGGCCCACCTCGGTCGGGCCATTCGCACCTTTCGCGGGCAATTGCCCATTCTTCGACTCGAAGACTTCGGCTTCTCCTCAACCTCGGAGAATCCTCTCGAGGAGCCCAACGCCGACTTGCACCGCATCGGCGGCGGAGTCGAAGCCTGGGCGTATGCCGCGGCCGACGGTTCGGTCTACAAGTTCTACCTGCCTCGTGAGGAGAAATGCATTGGCAGTGTCTTCGAGTTCCACGCGGGTGATGAAGCCCTGCTTCTCGCCGAGGCGGGCCTGGGCAATTACCAGGCGTTGCTCGAGAAACTCCTACTCATCCACGCTCTCCATGGCGCCGCCACCGAAGTGGTCGCAATCACCCCCGAAGGGATCGTCGTGGCCAAACAAACTCTCGGCGACCCGTTGCCGCAGGGCGACGATATGTCGGGCGATCTCCCCGCTGATCTGATCGAAATTCCTTCCCGTTTTCTCCGCGCCAATCGCGACCACCCCCGCTTGTTCTTCCTTCAAGATCGACCGTGGCTCATCGCCGATCTTCACGCCCGCAATTTCGTGCGGTGTATCGACGGACAACTCCGGGTGATCGACCTCGTCGCGGCCCCTTGGCCCACCGCGTCCTCGCATCAACACGCGCTGATCGAGGACTGGCTGGTCCGCGTGAAACTCGACCCCACCGCGTCGGTTCTCGCGTCGGTCCACGACGACGAGTTGTAGGGCGGTTTCGCCCCCTCTCCACCGTCCTCGGTCAGGTTTACTCGCCGCTGACGACCTTCAATACATCTGCGGCCTGCCCCGCCGTCGACGCGCTGTAATCGGCCCAGACGATCTTGCCGCCCTTAATGAGATACGCTTGGCGCCTGGCCAACCCCACCACCGGCATCGTGGGCACACCGAAGGCTTGCACGACCACCTTGTTGTGATCGGCAATCAAGGTGAACGGCAGATGGTATTTTTCCTTAAACGCCTTCTGCGCTTCCGGCTTGTCTGTGCTCACACCGATCACCGCGACGCCCTTTTTCAAGAGGTCCTCATACGCATCGCGCAGTGAGCAGCCCTGCGCGGTGCAGCCCGGCGTGTCTGCTTTGGGATAGAAATAGACCAGCGTGTAGTCTTGTTGGGCGTAGACGTCGGCCAGATTGAGCGACGCGCCCGTTTCAGTGATACCGGTGACCACCGGAGCGGCGGCGCCCACGGCGAGGGGTTCAGCTTTGGCGAAGAGAGACATGGCGAGGGAGGTGATGAACAAAAAAACAGAGCGGAGTTTCATGAGAATACAGGGATAGCACGTGCCAGAGATTTCGCAAGAGTCCTCGCCCCCAAGTCACTCCCTTCGAAATGTCGGGGTCTCCACTCAAAGCTCAGCCACCACGGTGAAGGACTCTCCCCTCTCTCCGCGACCGTCACCCGCCCCACCCGTTCGCGCACCCGCTCGATCGAGACATTCGGCACCGCCGAACGCTGGGGGGCAGCCGCAGGTTCACTCATGGGGGGGCGCGCGTTAAGCTAGGTGCGCCTGCCCTCGCCTCAAGCCCGAACGACTCCCGCGAACCACGGTCAAGTCGCCATCACCCGCGCGGCGGCCTGCGCCTTGAGACAGAGCTCGGCCGCCTTGAACGCGTGTGCCTGGGTCATCGCCTGCTCGGTGCGGTTGAGGCAGTCGAGAATGAGTTCTCCAAAGAAACGAAAACCGACCTGCCCGGCCACACTGATGAGCTTTTCACCCTGACCGTCCACGAGGATCACATTGTCGCCGACGGGACTGTGCCCGACATCAAGATACTTGCGCAGCTCAATGTAACCCTTAGTGCCAAGAATTATCGTGCGACCGTCGCCCCACGTGCTCAAGCCATCGGGGGTAAACCAATCGATGCGGAAATAATTAGACGCACCGTTGTCCCCGACCAGCGAGGCCTCACCAAAATCCTCGAGCTCCGGCGTGTCTGGATTGGCGTAATTGCCCACGGCGGCGTTGGTCACCGTCGCATCGGTCGCGCCGCTGTAGTGCAGGAACTGCTCGCACTGGTGGCTGCCAATGTCGCACAGGATGCCGCCGTAGCGAGCCTTCTCAAAGAACCACGCAGGGCGCGACGCCTTGCTCAAGCGGTGCGGCCCGAGCCCGAGCACCTGCACCACCCGGCCAATCGCTCCTCCGTGCACCAGATCGCTCGCGTGCATCCCCGCTTCGGAGTGCAGCCGCTCGCTGTAATAGACCATGTATTTCTGCTTCGTCGTCGCGGCGACCTCCCGGGCCGTGGCGAGCTGGTCGAACGTCGTGAATGGAGTCTTGTCAGTAAAATAATCTTTCCCCGCCTGCATCACCCGACATCCGATGGCTCCGCGCTCCGACGGCACCGCCGCGGCCGCCACGAGCTTGATCTCCGGATCGGCCAACACCTCCTCGAGACTGCGGGCGACCTTCACCTGCGGGAAAGATTTTTGAAATGCCTCCACTTTCGCCCGATCAGGTTCGTAGACCCATTTCAACGTCGCGCCCGCTTCCAGCAAGCCGTTGCACATGCCCCCGATGTGACCGTGGTCGAGATGCGCCGCGGCAAAGGCAAACTCGCCGGGCTTCACCACCGATTGGGCCTTGCCCTGCGGGGCGTAGTTCATCCCATCTGATTTTTGCGCCATGCCAGCAGCAGGCACCGCGCGGCCGCCTGAGTCAATTTCCGCCGCGTTGCCCCCCTGAATAATTCACCTCGCGACGCCCGTTGACTACTGAGTCTGAACTTCGTTTTCGGGTCCTACATTTTTTTCGTGGTTACATCGCGCTCCTTCGTTTCATCATCTTCTTCCATGTCTTCTTCGACTGAGCTCGGATTCGGAATTATCGGCAGTGGGACGATCGCCCATTTTCATGCCCTCGCAATCAACGACACGACCGGGGCCCGGCTCGTGGGGGTGGCGAGCCGCAACGCGACGACAGCGCGGGCGCTCGCCGAAAAGCACGGGGCCCCTTTTCACACCACGGAGGTCGACGAGCTCGTCGCCCGGCCCGACATTCACGTGATCTGCATTGCGACTCCGAGCGGCGCCCATCTCGAACCCGCGCTCGCGGCGATTCGCGCCGGCAAGCACCTCGTCATCGAGAAACCGCTCGAGATCACCGTCGAGCGCATCGACGCCGTGCTGACCGCCGCCCAGTCCGCCGGAGTCGTGGTCGCGCCGATCTTTCAAGCGCGCTTCGGCGCCAACGTGCGCCACCTCAAGACGGCGATCGAGACGGGCCGACTCGGTCGACTCGTCCTCGCCAGCGCTTACATCAAGTGGCACCGGCCCGCCGCGTATTACCAAGGCTGGAAAGGCTCCCGCGCCCTCGACGGCGGGGGTGCCGCGATGAATCAGGGCATCCACGGCATCGACCTGTTACAGTGGCTGGCCGGCATGCCCGTCGAAGTCTTTGGCCACACCGCCCGGCGGGTGCACACCGCCATCGAAAGCGAGGACACTGCCGTTGCGACCTTGCGCTACGCCGACGGGGCCTTGGGCACCCTCGAAGCGAGCACTGCCTTGTATCCAGGCTGGTCGCGACGGATCGAAATTGGCGGCGAACACGGTTCCGTCTGCCTCGAGGACGACACCCTCACCAAGTGGGATTTTCGCGAGGCGCAACCCGGCGACGAGGCGATCCGCGACGCCGCAACCGACACCGCCCTCGGTTCCGGGGCCAGCGACCCCAAAGCGATCAGCCATCAGGGCCACCTCCGGCAAATTCAGGATCTTGTGAACCATCTACGCGACGGCACTCCCCTCGGCATCGACGGCCCGGAAGCTCGTAAAGCTGTCTCCCTCATCCGCGCCCTCTACGACTCCGCGGAGCTCGGCCGACCCGTGACCCCGGCCTGAGTGGCCGTCGAACGCTCAGCATTCTCAAGGCCGACAAGGGCCACCCGCGTCAATCGACGCGGCCGCGCGCGTCGACCGTCCAGCGGTCGACGACTTGGTCGCCTTCGACTACCGTGACGTGATCCGTCAAATTAATCACCGTGCAAACATGGGGGGGCATGATTTGTAAACGGTCACCGATCTGGAGCGAATCCACTTCCCCACCGCGCAGGTAGCCGTGCTCCTCATTCAAACGCACAACCTGAATGTCGCGACCATCGGCGGCGATGCCGTTGAGGCCGGCTTGGGATTTGTCGGAAGAGAACACTTTTGAACCCGCGTCGATGAGCGCGAGACCAGGAGCAGGTCGATCGACGACCGTGACGAGCACATGCACGGCGACGTCGCTTGCCGCCATCACTTTCGAACCCACGGCCAACGCCATGTCGCCAAACATATAGGCTCCGGGGCGCACCACTTGCACTCGGTCGGTGGCCGCCATGAGCTTCGCCGTCACGCTGCATCCCGGCCAGAGCGGAAGGGTCGGGTCGACCGCATCGCGCACCGCGATCAGGCGCTGCAACACCGCCTCAGTCTTCTCAACCTGTTCCTCGGGCGTCGCGCCGTAAAGCTGGCCTTCGTGCGTGTAAACTGCCGCGAGCTTAAGTTGCGGACACGCCGCGACGATGGCGGCCACCGCTTGGGCCGCTTCCAGATCACGCACGCCTTCGCGGTCGAGTCCGGTGTCGACGGCGAGCACGACCTTTAACTCACGGTCGGTCGCAACCGCGAGACGCGCCAACGCCTCGGACTGACCCACACTCGTGGCGGCCACATAAAGTTCGTCGAGCTGGTCGGCGAGCGCCGCGAGGCGAGGAGCCGCGCGCACGTCCACCAGCGAGTGCGCGATAAAAATTCTCCGCACCCCCGAAGGCAGCATCGCCTCGGCCTCGCCGATCTTGGCACAGGTCAACCCGCGCGCCCCGGCTGCGAGTTGCCGCCGGGCGACCTCGACCATTTTGTGCGTCTTGATATGCGGCCAGAGAGCGACGCCATGCGCGTCGCACACCGCCTGCATCGACTTGATGTTGCGGTCGAGGCGTCCGCGGTCGAGCAGCACGGCTGGCGTGGTCAGGTCGTCGAGAGTCTTAGGGGCAGTCATGAATTTTGTTTCGGCGACGAGCGCATAAGCCAGTCGGACCGAGATCCGACCCTCGCTCGGCACCCGTTTACATCCGCCCGATTTGCCCGACGGTCAATCCACCATCGACCACAATCACTTGGCCGGTGATGTAACCGGCGGCCGGCGACAGCAGGAACGCGGCCGCTCCCGCGCAGTCCTCGGAATTGCCGATGCGCCCGAGCAAAATCTTTTTCTCGTAGTGTTCGCGTTTGTCGTCCTGCGCATCGATCCACGGCGCGGTCAACGGCGTGCGGATCAAGCCCGGGGCGAGTCCATTGACGCGAATGTTGTGCACGGCGAGGGCCTGCGCGAGCGTGCGGGTCATCATCACGAGAGCACCTTTCGAGGTGTCGTAGGCCGTTGATTCCTCCTCAGCTTGAAATCCGTTGGTCGACGAGACGATCACAACCGAACCCGCGCGCTTGCGGGCGACGAGTTCGCGGGCGAAAGCCTGCACGGTGAAGTAGGCCGAGCGCACATTGAGGTTAATCGTGCGGTCCCAGCTGTCCGCTTCCATGTCGAGAAATGGCACGTCGAAGAAGCTCCCGGCATTGCAGACCAGCAGATTGAGCTCGGATTGCTGCCGAAACGCGGCGGTGACCATCTGCTTCGGCACTTCGGGGTCGAGCAGGTTGCCTTGCACGAAGCCACTGCCTTCTGGGATGTCGGCGGGCTTAGAAGTGTTGCCGTGAAAGACGACCGCCGCCCCAACATCGTGAAGACCCCGGGCGATCGCTTGCCCGATACCTTTGGAGGAGCCGGTCACCAACGCCGCGTTATTCGCGAGTGAGAATGTTTTCATCTTTAAGTTGGAGCAGAGCCAGCAGGTTGTCGTGGGTGACGGCGCGCTTGAGGTCGGCGGGCAGAGCGTGGATGCACGCAGTCTCTTCCGCATAGGTGCTCCGTAAGGAGTATTGTTGGTCGACGTAGCTTTGGAACGGCGTGTCCGATCCCCAAATCAATTTCGTCGGATAGGCCTCGCACAACGCGCGCAACACCGCCGGGGGGTCGCGATAGTCGGCCGCAAAGCGCCGCGCCGCGGGCGCGACGTTGGGCATACCCTTGATCACACTCTCGCAATGAATCCGGTGAGCCGAGCAATCGAACCACGTGTTTGGCAACTCCACCACGCGGTCGAGACACTCGCGATCAAACCGGCAGGAATGCGCCAAGCAGAAGCGAACCTTCGGAGTGGCTTCCGCGACTTTCAAGATGCTCGTTGCCTGCGACCAAGTGTCCTCGGGCGCTACACTCGAGTGGATCAAGAACGGCAGATTAAACTCCTCGGCGAACTCCAAGAAACCGCGGCCCACATGCAGCAACGCCAGCACATCCGACTTGATAACCGTCGCCTGAATCTTGAGCCCGTAGAAAGGGAACTTCTCGCGCAACTCCCGAAGCTTCTTCAGCTGCGCGACAGGTTCACGCAACGGATCCAAAATCACAAAGGGAAGCGTGTGGCGTCCCAGATCGGGGTAGAGTTGATAGACCTCCTGCAACATCCGTTCGTTCTCAAACGCATACGGCACGGTCTCGCAACCACCCGGCTGGAGCTTCGCTTGGCGCATCGCCCGCACGTCAAACGTCAGGTTGCTCACCATCGGGAAGACCACCCAGCGATCGACTCCACAGTGGCGCCCTTCCGTCACCATCGCGGGGAGATCCTGCGCGTAGGGGTGGTAGCCGTTGAGGTAGAAAAACAGATCTACCCCAAGGTGATTGTGGCAATCGATGATCATAGTGATATTTTGTTTGACGGAATAAATATTCCACATTGTGAAATTGTTTGTAAAGCACTTTCCGCCAAGTTCGGTCGCCAGGTGGTCCGTTGCTTCCGGGTAAGTCCGTCCGAGCCACTCCTTTTCTCCCCGCCCCAGAACCCGCCTCGTGTCCCGCGCCGATCATCAATCCCTCCTCCCCATAGTCGGCCGACTTCTCGCTTTCGCGGGAGTGTTGGGGGCCGCGACCACCGCCACTGCGGCGACGCCAGAGCCCGGGGATCCTTGGATCCTGGTCCAACAATATCAGTTTGCGCAGGCTGAAGCGGCCTTTGCCCACGAGAAGCAAAAACAGCTAGGCCCAGCGAGTCGCGAGCATCGGCTTGGGTCGGCGGTCGCCACCCTCAACCACCCGGCGCTCAAATCCAGCGATCGCCAGCGCGCCCTGCAGGAACTCGACGACTTGTGGAGCAGCCGGAGCCACGCGCCGGACAACCCCGGTCTTTGGGCCGGCTATCTCTTGGGCCGATGGAGTCAGACTTTCGAATCCCCGCCGGATTACGACTGCGCCTTGGAGTGGTATGAGCGCACAGCGAACGCCGGAGGCAGCGCCTATGTCGCCCAACTCGCCCGACTCAAAGCGGCGGGAATGTGGATCTATGCCCCGCTGCAAAGGCAGCCGACGCCAACTCTTCGGCTGGACCGCGCCACCGCCGGGGATGAGCACATCACCGATCATGGATTGCGCGTCAGTTATCTCCTCGTCCTCGTGGACGGGATGCTGCTGCGAAAAGCGGATCACCGCGCCGTGCTTGCCCGACTGCAGGAACTCTGGGCCCTCAATCTTTCCGAAACCAAGTCGCGGGCCAAGACCCTCTGCCAGTTGGGCACCCTCTCGGCCCTCGTGGGTGATCGCGAAAGCGCCGGGGATTACTACCGGCAGTTTCTCGAGGAGTTTCCCACCGACATCCGCACCCAGTTGGTTCGCGACCGACTCCAAGGACTCATCTCTCCAATCGACGGAGGTCAGCCATGAGCCAATTCGTCCGCACCTTTCACCGCCGCCTGCCTTGGGCCCTGCTCATGGTTATTTTCGGGATCTGCACCGTGATCGTCTTTTCGCATCGACCGCAAACCGATGAAGGCAAGATCGTCCTGCGGGTCGCTCATCTTTTCCGCGAACCCGCGGGTGAGGCTGCCATCGAGGCAATTGGCCGCGACTACAGTCGGCTCCACCCCCACGTCACGGTTAAATTTCTCAAGGTCCCCCAGAGCATCTTCCTCCAGTGGTTTCGCACCCAACTCATCTCGGACGAGCCACCCGATATTATTCAATACGAACTCTGGCATCGCGACCTCCGACAATTGGTAGCGCAGCGTTTCGAGCCCATCACCGACCTCGTCGAAAAACCCAATCCCTACAACCGCGGCACCTCGATGGAGGGCGTGCGACTCCGTGAAACCTACGTCGACGGACTCCAAGGCGATGAAGCCTACCTTCCAGAGATGGGTGCCTACTTCGGCCTGCCCTATCGCGGCGTCACCCTTCGCGTGATGTATAACCGCGACCTGATGGCGGCGATTAAGGGCGACCCCGATTGGACGCCCGCCAACTGGCGTGAGCTCATCGCCCTTTGCGAACTGACCAAAGCCTACGCCAAGGAGCACCAGCTCGAGCTCTTCCCGATCGCCGCGGACAAAATGGGGATCTACCTCATGGGCAACGAAGCTTCCATCGGCGTCTCCCAGCAATTAGCCCTCCGCACCAACTACGATTACGATTTCACGCTCGTAACGCCGAACCTCTACCCATCGTTGCGCTACCTCCGCGGCGAGTGGGATCTTCGCAGCCCAGAGATTCTCGCTGGGCTCAAGATTTACCGCGACCTCGCGAGCCATCTGCAACCCGGCTTCCTCCAATTCGACCGGAGCGACGTCAGCTTTCAATTCCTCCAAGGGCGCGCGCTCATGACGATCGCCGGTGGCCCCTCCTTCAGCGACCAAGCCTCCTTCCCGCTCGGCGCATTCCGGATCCCCGGTCTCACGCCGGACGACGCCGAATACGGCGCCAACGTGCTCGGCCCGTATTCAGAAGCCCAGCACGCCTCGACCTTCGCCTTTGGGATTCCTCGCAAAACCCATCAAAAAGAGGTCGCCCGCGATTTCCTGCAATTTCTCAGCAGTCAGCGCACCAATGAGAAATTCACTCAAGCCAGCGGCGAGGTGCCCGTGATCCGAGGCGTGCAGGCGACCCCGCTCGCCAGCAAATTTTTGCCCCAATTGGACGGCTACCTCTACGGCATTCAACCGCGAGCCCTCGGAGGCGTCTCCAGCCGCAATGTGTTCAACGGAAATCTCCACCAGCTCTTTCAGAACGAACACGGGGTCGAAGCCTTCGTCTCCGCGATGGAAGACGCTGGGATCAGAGAAATCGCGAAGCACGACACCGAAGGGTTGGCCCGGGATTATCAGCGCAACCTCCGCGAAACGGACGCCGCGATCGCGGCCCGCTACTTTCAATCTCCCGAGTCCATCGACGGCCACATCCTCCACCAGACGCTCTTCGAATTGGATTTTCTGCGCATCGTCCACTCGCTCGATCTCGCCGATCACCCCACCGCCGAGCCCGCAACTCCGTAACCCCTCGACCAACCTCCAGCCCACACTCGTCGACGGCCAGCCCGAGAGAGAGATCGCGAGGTCAGCAACCCCATCGCCTCTGCCACCCGCAATCCGACTCAATTTTTTATTTTTTTTGACGGAATTATCATTCCACATTGTGAAATAGATAGTTAACTACTTCCCATGAGCATCGCCGTTCTCGACAAAGCCTTCACGATCCTCGAGGTCCTCGCCCGCACTGGCCGGACCCTCGGTCTCGCGGAGCTGGCGGAGGAGAGTCGGTTGCCCAAGCCGACCGTCCACCGCATCCTGCGCAGTCTGCGCGACCTCGGCTACGTCAGCCCCGCCGGCCCGCGCGGTAGCTACCAACTGTCGGAGCGTCTCAGCTCCCTCCGCGAACACGGGCGCGACGCCGCCCTGCGCGCCCGTGCCCAGCCGTTGATCGCCGCACTTCACGATCGCTTCGATGAAACCGTCAATCTCGGCGTGCTTGAAGGCATCTACATCCGCTACGCCCACGTGACGGAGACCGCGCAGGCCCTGCGCTGGATCGTGAAACCCGGCGCCCGCGATCTGTTTCACACCACCGCCCTCGGCCGCGCCATCGTCGCCCATTTGCCGGAAGAGCAACAAGCTCGCCTCGTCGCCAAGGCGGTCGCCACCCTGCCCGCCCGCGGGCGCATCGCCGCCCGGCTCCGACTCGAGGGGGAACTCGCCGCCACCCGCGTTCGCGGATGCGCCCTCGAGGAAGAGGAAACCGTCGCGGGTGTCGCCTGCGTCGCGATCTCTCTCATCTCCCTCGAAGAACCCCTCGCCGGCATCAGCGTCTCGGTGCCAGTCAACCGTTTTCCCGACGACCGCCGCAACGCGCTCATCAGCGCGATGTGCCAGCTCACCGACGATGACTCGCCCCAACGCGCCCAAGCCTGAACCCGATCACCTGCCTCCGAATCTCCAACTCCGATTTTATGTCCGCCACCTTCACCCGCTCTCAAGAACTCTTCGCTCGCGCCCAAAAAAGCATCGCCGGCGGAATCAACAGTGGCATCCGCAAGCTGGAACAGCCCGTGCCCCTCTATTTTGCGAAGGGTTCAGGTCCGCGCGTCTGGGATGTCGATGGCAACGAAACCATCGACTACCAACTCGGGCAGGGCGCCCTGCTTTACGGACATGCGCCCGCCGGTCTGGCCGATGCCATCAGCGCGCAAGCCCGCCTCGGTCTGCATTGGGCCGCTCAATGCGAACTCGAGATCGACGTCGCCGAGCGTCTCCAAGCAATGATCCCGTCGGTCGACCTCGTGCGTTTCAACAACAGCGCCACCGAATCGGTCATGGCCGCCTTCCGCCTCGCCCGCGCCACGACGGGGCGCCCCTTGATCCTTCGTTTCGAAGGCCACTACCACGGTTGGGGCGACGAGGGTCTTACCGGATTTGCCAATCCGCCGAGCACCTGGGCGGACCCTGAGAATCCCGCGCAAACGCATCCGAGCAAGGGCATCATTCCCGAAGTCACCGAACAGTTTGTCGTTGCCCGATGGAACGACCCCGAGCATCTCCGTCGGCGAGTCGACGCCTACAAAGGTCAGATCGCCGCCATCATCTTCGAGCCCGCCCTCTGTAACACCTGCTGCATCGAGCCGGTCGCCGGTCTCATGGAAACCATCCGCGAACTCTGCGATCGCGACGGCATGATGATGATCGCCGACGAAACCATCACCGGCTTCCGCTTCGGAGCCGGCGGGGCCCAAGCCTACTACGGTTTCAAACCCGACCTCACCATCCTCGGCAAAGCCATCGGCGGTGGCACTCCCTTCGCCGCCCTCGCCGGGACGACCAAGGCCATGGCCAAGATCATCTCCGGCGAAGCGATCCACGCCGGCACTCTCAACGCCAATCCGCTGTGCCTCGCCGCGAGCAAATGGTGTCTCGACGAGGTGATCTCCAAGGGCGATGCCCACCCAGCCACCATCATCGCGCTCGGCCGCCGCCTGATGGCCGGGCTCTCCGATCTCGCCAAGAAGAACCTCATCCCGATGCGACCGCAGGGCCCCGGACTCGCGTTTCACACCGTGTTGCTCAAGCCCGGCGCCGCCGAAGGGCTCATCGTGGATTATCGCGACTACGTCCTGCGGCATGACGCTCCGCGCTGGGGTCACCTCCGCCGCTGTCTCCTTGAAGAAGGCGTCCGCGCCATCGAACGCGGCCTCTGGTCGATCAGCACCACGCACACGGACCAAGACATCGATGATACGCTCGCGCGCGCCGCGACCGCCTTCGCCCGCCACGCCGCCGAGTATCAGCCCGCTGCGTAACCCCTCGTGCCCGTCATCGGCTGCACAAATTCTCTCATGGCGGGAGCCGTCCTCCCGCCTTTCTCCCCATGAAGCCCCGCATTCTCTTCGCCGGTTTTTTTCACGAAACCCACACCTTCGTCGACACCCCCACCCGTTGGGCTGACTTCCAAGTCACCTGTGGCGACGCCATTCTCGCCAAACGGGGCGACGCCTCGCCGACCGACGGATTCCTCGACGCCGCGGACGCGCTCGGGCTGGACGTGATCCCGACGATCGACGCGCGCGCCCAGCCAAGCGGCATTGTCGAGGACGAGGTCTTCGACACGTTCTGGGGCCAGTTTGTTGAACGTGCTCGACCCGCGCTGGAAGACGGCGTCGACGCGATCTACCTCGTCCTCCACGGGGCGATGGTTACATCGTCGCTTACCGATCCCGAAGGCGAATTGCTCGAACGGATCCGCGCCTTACCCGGCGGGGCCACGGTGCCGATTTTCGCGGTGTTTGATCTCCACGCCAACGTGACCGCGCGGATGTGCCGTCTGGCCAACGGGCTCGTCGCCTACCGCGAAAACCCGCACAGCGATTCTCGTGCGAGCGCCGTGCGGACGACCGAGATCATGGCGCGGGCTCTGGCCGAAAAGACCATCCCCAAGATGGCTTGGTGTCGGGTGCCTCTCATGTGGGCACCTCCCGGCACCGGCACGAGCACCGACCCGATGATCACGCTCAAAAAATTCGCCGCCGATCTCGAAGCGAGCGATCCCGCCATTTGGGCGTGCAACATCGTGCCCGGTTTCGCCTTCGCCGACACGCCTGACACCGGGCTCTCACTCAGTGTGATCTACACCGGCGAGTCCGCGCACGCGAAGCGGCAGCTCGAACGCGGCGCACGCCTCGCTTGGTCGATCCGCGAGCTAGGCAACATCACCTACCCGTCAGTCGAAGACGTGCTCTTTAACTTGCCCACCGACGTCGAGGGCCCCGTCCTCCTCGTGGAGCCGGCGGACAACATCGGCGGAGGCGCCCCCGGTGACGGCACCGGAATTCTCCGCGCTTTGATCGATCACCAAGCCCCGAACGCCCTCGTCGCGATCGCCGATCCGGCCGCCGTCGCGGCCGTCGCCGAAATGGGGCCCGGCGAGGTCAAGCAGATCTCCATTGGCGGCAAGGGTTCCCACCTCGATCCGGGACCAGTCGTGATCGACGTGATCTTTGTCTCCCGTAGCGACGGACACTTTGAACTCATCGACAAGAACAGCCACCTCGCCTCGATGAGCGGCATGTATTTTGAAATGGGCCCATCGGCCGTCGTGCGCATCGGCGGCGTCACCGTCCTGCTCACCACGCGCAAAACTCCGCCCTTCGACCTCGGTCAGTATCGGAGCCAAGGTATCGAACCGAGCTCCTTCACGATCATCGGCGTCAAAGCCGCCGTCGCTCACCGCCGCGGCTACGATCCCATCACCAAGGCCTCCTACTTCGTCGATACGCCGGGGCCCTGCAGCAGCAATCTCTCGACCTTCCCTTGGAAGAAACTCGATCGACCGATTTACCCGCTCGATCCCATCACCGAACCAACCTACCTCCACGCATGAACCATCCCGCTGTCAGCTATCCTCGCGACGAATCCACGCCCGTCTCCCATCTTCCCTTCAGCCCGGCCGTGCAGGTCGGCGATCTGATCTTCGTCTCTGGGCAAGCCTCGGTCGACGCCACCGGCAAGATCATCTCGGACACCTTTGAGTCCGAGTTTCGCCGTTCGGTGGAAAACCTGCGCAAGGTGCTCGAGTCCGTCGGCAGCGATTTGGCGCACGTTGTGCAGACGCGCAACTACATCCGCGATCCCGCCAACACGCCTCGTTTCAACGAACTCTATCGCGAGTATTTCTCCGCGCCTTATCCCGCTCGCACCACGATCACCGGCTGCCTGCCAGCCGTCCTGCATTTCGAGATCGACTGCATCGCCGTGCCCAAGACGAGCTGACCGACCTTCGTTACCCCACCCCGATTCGATGAGCGCCACCACCTCTACCCCCTCCTTCCCGCGCCTCCGCGGGATCATCTGTCTGCTCTTCACGCTCAGTGCGTTCCCCCTCTCCGCCCTCGCGGCGGACGGAGCTGACGCCCCTTCGAGGGGACTTGGCGCCCTCGATTGGCTGGTTGTCATCGTCTATGCGTTGGCCCTGATCGGCATCGGCGTCTATTATTCGCGTCGGCAGACCACCACGGAGGAATATTTTGTCGGCAGTCGGAGCATCTCGCCGTTTCTCGCGGGGATTTCGCTCTACGCCACGTTGTTCAGCACGCTGAGCTACATCGGGGTGCCTGGAGAGATCATCCAAAACGGACCCGTGCTCGTTGCCATCGGCGTCGTGGCCGCGCCGCTGATTTATCTGATCGTCGGCTACTGGATCATTCCGATGATCATGAAGCTGCCGGTCACGAGCGCTTACGAGCTGCTCGAGAAGCGGCTCGGGTTTCCCGTGCGACTGCTGGGCTCGACCATCTTCGTAGCGACCCGGCTGCTGTGGATGTCCGTGATGCTCTACACCACCTCGTTTGTCCTCGTGACCGTGATGGGCTGGGATCAGGCGATGGCCACTCCCTTGGCTATCTTCGCCGGAGGACTCACGGCCATCTACACCGTCACCGGCGGTTTGCGCGCGGTCGTCGTCAGTGACGTGGTGCAGTTTTTCGTGCTGCTGGTCGGAGCGATCTTTACGCTGATCTACATCACCTATTCAATGGGCGGAGTCGGCGGTTGGTGGCCGACGGAGTGGGCCAATCATTGGCAACCGCAGCCTTTCTTTAGTCTCGATCCGGATGTCCGGGTCACCGTGGTCGGCACCTTTGTCGGCGCGATCATCTGGTGGCTCTGCACCTCCGCCTCGGATCAAATGGCCATCCAGCGCTACCTGAGCACGCGCGACGAGAAGGCCGCCCGGCGAGCCTTTCTCCACAACACGATGGGCAACATCGTCGTCACCGTGATCCTCGGACTCGTCGGCTTGGCCGTCCTCGGGTTCTACCGGAGCAACCCAGAAGCGATTCCCTCGACGCTTTCGCTCTCGGGCAAAGGCGACGTGTTCTTTCCTCATTACGTGAGCCACTTCTTGCCCGCCGGCGTTCCTGGACTCGTGTTGGCCGGCCTGCTCGCCGCGGCCATGTCGAGCCTCAGCTCGGGGATCAACTCCTCTATCACCGTTATCTCGACGGACTTCATTGATCCTTTTCGCAAAGGTCCACCGCGCTCCAACGCGAGTCAGCTGCGGACGGCGCGTTATCTCGCCGCGTTGATCAGCATCGTCGCCATCGCAGGTAGTCAAGTGGCGGGCTTGATTCCGGGCAACCTCATCGAAGTTGCCAGCAAGACAGTCAATCTCCTGATTTGTCCGCTCTTCGGACTCTTCTTCCTCGCCCTCTTCGTGAAGTCCGCCACGCCGTTCGGCGCGCTTATGGGGGCGTTCTACAGTTTCTCGGCGGCCCTCCTCATCGGGTATTGGGAACTCATTATCGGCGGCGACCTCGTCAGCTTCCAATGGATCGCGCCGATCGCTCTCGCCGTCACCATGATCACCGGACCGCTCTTCAGCCAACTGCCGACCCGAGGTAAATCGAAGTCCGTCATGGCCGTCTACTATGTGGTATCCATCGCACCGGTCATCGCCTTTGTCGTCCTCGCCCGGTAACCCCCAACGAAAAACCCCGTGAACCCCACCCGCGCCCCGGCCTTCGCCCATCGCTCCACCTCGCGCCTGCGCATCGACCCGGATTGGCCGACGCTCCCGCCGCACATCACGCTGTTTTGCGTCAGCGCCGTCGCCCTCGACTCGCGCGGCTATCTCTACGTCGCCCATCGCGGCAACAACCCGCTGCTGCGCTTCCGTCCCGACGGCTCGTTTGATCGGGAGATTGCCGCGGACCTGCAGCGAAAAACCATCGGCTACAACCTCATGGGCGACGAACCCGTGGCGATGGACCTGCGCCACTGGTTGCACGGTGTGCATGTCGATCCGTGGGATCATGTTTGGGTGACCGATGTCGGTCGCCACCTGATCTGGCGATTCGATCCTGAAGGCAACCTCGTCAAGACGCTTGGCGTTGATGGGGTTAGCGGCTGCGACGCTACTCATTTCCACCAACCCACGCATGTCTGCGTGCTGCCCTCCGGCGACTACTTTGTGTCCGACGGCTACGGGAATTCGCGCGTCGCCAAGTTTAGCGCCGATGATCGCCTAGTGAAATCGTGGGGACGGCGCGGCCCGGCGGTCGGTGAATTTCACACGCCGCACGTCTTCGCGCGCGACGAGGACAATCGGCTCTACCTCTCCGACCGCGAAAATGACCGGGTGCTCGTTTACGACGAAAACGGCGACTGCCTCGCCGAATGGCCGGGGCTGCACTCGGTCGACGGACTGCACTATGCAACCGATGGCTTCCTCTACGGCGCCGCCGGACTCGACGGCGCGGTGGTGCGATGGAACAAGCAAGGGCAACTGCTCGACGTGTGGTCGGAGCCCGGCCAGTTCGGTTATCCTCACGGCATCACCGTGGCCCCCGACGGCACGATCTACACGGCGGAAACCGACAGCGGCCGGTTGCTGCGCATGCGGATCGTCCCCTGAAGTTTGAGGCGTTCGTCGTAACGATTTCAAACCGGGCGCACGCAGGGAGAGCTCCCGCGGCCAGCGTGGTCGACCCGCGCCCGAGATCGTCGCGTTTCTGACAAAGTATCATTGAGCCTCACGCCTTCTCCCAGCGGCTCGGAGAAATCCCCCGCGCCTCACTCCGCATGTTGGCCGGTTTGTTGGGAGCATTGAAATCGAAGCCACGACGCGTATTCGGATCATCAAAGAAACGACGGATATGTGGTGGTAACGCCGCCACTTTGTCTTCCGGCCATTGATCGATTTTCGCTTCCACCGGTCCCGCCCAAGCGGGTCGATAAAGGTAAGCTAGCAAGGTGCGGGCACGATGGCCCACATTGGGCCCATTGCCGTGAAAGCAGCGATGGTTGAGAAACACCGCCGACCCCGCTTTGGCCGTCACCGCCACCTGCTCGGGATGACCCGTGTAGCGGGTGTAAGGATTGGCGTCCGCGTGGAGCGAAAGATGAGATCGCGGGACCACGGTAAAGGGCGAAACATCTGCCGTCAGATCATCGAGATAATAGAGCACCCGAATCTGCACCGGACACGATCCGGCATAACCAAAAATCTGTGATCCGTAGGGCTGTCCATCCGTATGCAGGCTAATGCCGGGATGCCCCGGCAACGACAGAGCGTAGACCGCTCCGTGGAAAATAATATCTGCCCCCATGACCTCTTCGAGAAACCGAAGGGTCGGTGGATGGGCGATCAGCTCGGCCAGATCCGGATGATCCCAATGAAGGTGGTGCCGCCCACGCTGCTTGTCGCTGTAGTCGGCCGCCTTCGTTTCCAACGGCTCCACCAGGCTCTTGTAGTGCGCAATCTCATCCGGAGTGAGCAAATCGGGCACGACGACATAGCCTTCGATTTCAAGATGTTTGATGCGTTCACCCAAAGTGAGTGCGCTCCAGTTTTGGTTGGCGATGTTTCCCAGCGGAGTGGTGGTGCTCATGGCTTTGTTTCTTCTTGTTGAGTTGAATCGGCGCGACGCCCGAAATGAGCCCCGGCCGGATTTAGATTCCCACCAAGACAGAACCCCGCGCCAATCAGCTTACACTTGTATGATGTTAAGACTGCGCGCTCCAACGATTGACTCGCTTCCCGCCCACAGCACCATCACCGCGTGAACGGCATACCGCGGCGGACAAGCTTGGTCGAGCAGACTGCCGAGATTCTACGGCAGGGTCTGGCGACCGGCCGATGGAGGGGAGAACTTCCGGGAGAACTCCACTTGAGCGAAACGCTCCAGGTCAGCCGTTCTACCCTGCGAGCCGCACTCGACATCCTGCACCGGGAGGGCGCGTTCCGAGTGACCCGGGGTCGGCGGCGGCAACTGTCGCCCTTGAACGTCCGCACGGCACTCCCGCGTTCCACCACTGTCGCCGTCGTGTCGTCGTTGCCACTCCACGAGCACTCGGCCTCCTCAATCCTGACTTTCCACGAGTTGCGCCGCCGGCTCCAAGCCGCCGGCTTCGAGCTGCAATTCCACAGCCTCCCTCAAACCATAAAGGCGGCTGATCATCGGCGCCTAGAATCGCTCGTCGAACCGGACTCCGCTGCATGTTGGGTGTTGTCCTCCTGTTCAATCGGGGTGCAGCGGTGGTTCCTGCAACGCGGATTGCCGACGTTGGTTCTGGGCTCTTGCCATCAGGGCCTTGATCTCCCGTGTTTCCAGCTGGATGCCGCTGCGGCCTGCCGTCACGCCCTCGGTGTGCTCCATCGTCATGGGCATCGGCACATCGGACTCTTATTGCCGAATTCGCCTTTCGCCGGCTCGGTGGAAATCGAAGCCAGCCTGCGCCAGACTTGTCTGGATTGGCCCGCTGCGGAGCGCATACCACCCATTGTGCGTCATCATTCGGGCGGCGCGGCCGGCGTTGAGCAAGCCACCGCCGCCTTGCTGCGACTACCCTCCCCGCCGACAGCTCTGATCGTCATGATGCCGCGCGACGCGTTGACTGTTCTTTGCCATCTCTTACTCCATCGCTGGCGCGTTCCCCACGACATCTCTCTCGTATCCTTGTTTGACGACACGTTTCTGGAAAATGCCTCGCCCGCCCTAGCGCGCTATCGCTGTGACCATTCCACTTACGCTCGGCGCCTGGCGAGGCAGGTGATCAAATTCGCCAAATCCGGCGCCACGCCCCGATCCATTTCAGTTCTCCCGGATTTCTTTCCCGGAGCGACCATCGGCCGTCCCGACGGCGCGGCCCAAGTGTCGCCACCCCATGGGAGCCCATCTGTCCGGCGGACCGTTGCGGCCGCCGCAGTGTGATCGGAATGGCCTTAGCCGCCGGCCAGTTGGGCGGGCGTGAGTTCGTTGAGCAGCGGGCGGCCCTGCGCGTAGCGCTCGAGGTTGAGGGTGAAGATATCCCAGAGCCGGCGCTTGAAACTCGGGCTGAGGCTCGATCCAGAGATATGCGGCGTGAAGATCACGTTGGGGAACTTCCACAACGGATGGTCCGGCGGCATCGGATAGTGGTAGTGTGTATCGAGCGCGGCGCCCGCGATCCATTTTCCCTCCAATGCTTGGATGAGAGCTTTCTCTTGGATGATGAGGCCGCGCGCCGGATTCAGCACGTAGGCATGGTCCGGCAGAGCCCGCAGCTCACATTCGCCAATCATCCCTTCGGTGTTTTTCGTCAACGGCAGCGCCAGGATCAGAAAATCGAGTTCGGATAAAAATGCCATCTCCTCGCCCGAACGGAATATTTTATCAGGCAGCACCCCTTCAGGATCACTCGTGCCGGGCACATGATAGACATCGCCGCGCGGCCCCACCCCATTGCGAGCAAAGACATGCACTTTCAATCCCATCGCTTGAGCCAAACGGGTGGTTTCACGGCCAATGCCACCGTAGCCCCAGATGCCCACGGTCATCCCGCGGAGCTCCCGCTGAAAGATTGCGGAGCGGTCCCACACAGCGGCTTCCTGATTGCGAATCAACTGCCGGAAATCGCGGATGAGGTTGACCATCATCGCCACGTTCCACTCAGCGATGGGCACATCGAAACAGCCGCGACCGTTGGTCGCGAGAATCCCTCGCTCATTCAGTTTGTGATCAAACAACTGGGTATAACCCGTGGATGAAATTTGCACCCATTTGACCGCTTTCATCGCTTCGAAATTCGTCGGCGGGATACTGCAAAAGAGCACTTCCGCATCCGCGATCCGCTGAGGATCGAGCGGACGGGCCTCCTCCTTCGGAGGATCGATCACGTCGACTTCAAATTTCCCGGTCGCGGTCAACGCGGCGAGCACGGCCGGCTGCACTGGCACGTCAATGAGGAGTTTGATCGGCATTAGGCGGTAAGAATTTTTCCTGGCACGCTGTTGAATTCGCCACTGCCCGGTTGGAAGGGATAGCGCGCTTTGGTTTCGTCGGTGAGCACAATACCCAGACCCGGACGATCCGGCGGCAGCACGTAACCGTCCTTCATGATCAATCCGCCGTCGATCACTTCGGAGTGAAGTCCGGCATAATCCGGGGCCATCTCCAAGATGCAGGTATTCGCCGCGGCAAACCCACAATGCACATTCTGCATCAGCGAGCCGCCCGCGCCCCAAGCGTGAGTTGCCACCTTGCGTCCGCGGTCCGCCATCATCTGGGCAACTACCATGAATTCGTGGAGCCCTCCGGTAAACGAGGCGTCGGGCTGCCCGATGTCGAAGCAATCTTGCCCGGCAAAAATTTTCCATTCGTAACTCGCCGTCAGGCACTCGCCGCCGGCAATCGGCACGTCGGTCGCCTTGCACAACGCCGCGTAACCCCACGGATCCGTGTAGTGCAATGGCTCTTCGAGGAAGAAAGGTCGATACGGCTCGATCGCATTCGCGACCGCCGTCGCGATCTCTAAATTCCAAGTCCCACCTGTGCTGTTGCCCATGTGCCCATCCATCATCAGCCACGCGTCTTCCCCGGCGTGACTGCGCATAAACGCAAATTTGTCCGCCTCGAAGTCAGCCGCCTCTTTCGGTTCCATCGGCATATACCAACCTTCGCCCGCGGTGAAGCTGCCGGCCCCGACCTTGATGCCCTTGAAGCCGAGCGAGAAATAGTGGTCGATCTTCCCCGCCAGTTTATCCTTGGGATAATTGCTGGGTCCACCGGTCGCGTAGCACGGCAGGCGGTCGAACTTCGCGCCGCCCAACAACGCGTGCACCGGCTGGCCGAGCAGCTTGCCCTTCAAATCCCACAACGCCGCCTCCACGCCGTTGAGGACGATCGCGCCCAATCCGACCCGGCACCAGAAGTTGCCGCAGTGATACATCCGGTTCCAGAGCTCCGGGATGTCGTCGACGTTTTGACCGATCAGAATCGGTTTAAAAAACTCCACGATCGACGGGACCGATTCCGGGCAGAAATAACCAGCGTAGGTCTCGCCGAGGCCCATGTGTTCGCCGTCGGTGTGGATCTCGATGAATGCGGCGCTCCGCCGCTTGCGGGCCTCGCTCAAGAAAGGGTCATTGGTGCAGGGTCCGGTCAGGAGGACCGTGCGGATGTCTGTAATCTTCATGGGTGGATTGGAATGTATCGGGAAGCGACCGTCTCAATCGACGCGCACCTTGACGACGACTTTGCGCACTGCGGTGGGTTCACCCCATTGGCAGCAAGGGATGTGTCCGTCGGCGGGAAACAGGATGGCAAATTGACCGGGGCTCATCTGAATCGGACGACCCTCCGGCGTGAGCCCGTAGAGCGCCGCATCCTTGTCGGCATCGAAGGCCATCGTCTCGTTCGTCAGCATCGGCAACGGGACCCAATAGATGATCTCCCGGCCGCGGTGGATGAACTGCACGTCGATGTATTTGCGGTGAACTTCATAAAACCGCTTGTCCGTCGGCATCGTGTCGTAGGCCTGCACTAAGGCGAAGACGTCGTCGCCGTCGATCTCGTGACGACCCACCGGCACGTCGTCCGTCATGATCCTAAGGAAGGCGAAGGCCTTGGCGAATCGGGGAGAAATCGCGGTGTAGCGATCGGCTTGGTCAAGTGTGTCGAGGATCATAGGTAGTGGGTTTTAGTTTCGAGAAAAGTGATATCGGGGTCACGGCGTCATCGGTTTCAGGCCAAACGCATACACGTGGTGGAGGTTGGGACGTTGCCGCAGCTGAGCCACACTCGCTTCGCCCACCCGAGTCCCGGTCAGATTGACCGTTTCTAGGTGCGGCAGACGGCGGAGCGCCTCGAGTCCCGGCGCGCCCACGCGCGTGTGCGAGAGGTCGAGCGAGCGCAGGTTGACCCAGGCCGTGAGCGAGCGCAGCCCGTCATCGGTGACGGCCGTGCGCGCCAGTTCGGCGTCGACGATCAGATCCGCGAGCGGCGCCAGCCGTTGCAACATCGCATCGTCACACTGCTCCGTCATTCCGGCGGTGTGCAGCACGAGCCCGTCCTCGGCGCGTTGCGACCGCGCTGCGAGTCGCCCGATCCCGAGTTGGTTGAATGCCAGAATCGCCTCGAACCGCGCATGATAATCCCCGATCCCCGCGCTCGGCTTAACCACCTCGATCGGCTTCGCGACGGCGGCCACCGACTCGTCAGGAAACTCCGTGACCGGTTTCGACGCCGACGCGCCCCCAGCAATCCACTGCTCAATCACCCTGATCTCAACCGCGCTCAATAAATTTTTCCCGTTGGCCGGCATGAAGTCGTCATGGTCCGGAGAGAGCGTGATGCGGAAATACAATTCACTCTTACTCGGATCACCGGGGACGATCACCGGGCCGTGTTTTCCCCCGGCCATCAAGGCCGGGTAGATATCCACGCGCAGCCCGTTTTTCTGCCGCTTCTCGCCATGGCAAGAAACGCAGCTCTGCTTAAAAATGGGTAACACCCGTGCGCCGTAAAACGATTCCACGCGCACCGGCACCACGGGCAATGATATGCCCAGCCAAGCCCGCACCTTAGCTGGCATGTGTTTGGTCAGATAATCGTCGCCGTGCGTGAGCGCGCCGCCGAGATGACTCGTCCAACCCATCATCGCCACGGTGACCAGCAGCGCTAAACCGTAGGCCACCCCAACTCGGCGGCGGCGCAGGCTCAGGCACAACAGTGCGGCGATCGAAAGAAACACTCCGCCTCGAAAGTGGGCGTTCACGAGGTCGCCGCTCTCGCCCCCGCCATACGCCAGCAACCAGCCGAGCAGGGTCGCGAAGAGGACGCTCACCGTGGCCAGCTCGAGGAGAAAACCCGCGGCGGCGCGCAGGTGTTTCCACCGCGAGAACCACCCAGCCACTTCCAGCAGCGGCACCACCGCGAGAAGCGCGATCGGAAAGTGGATGAACACGGGATGAAAACGCCCGAGAAACTGCACCCACGCGCCGCGCTCCACCCCGTCAGGCGGCACGACGAAGAACAAAGTCAACAATCCGGCGATCGCGGCGCCAAACACGACGATCTCCACCCGCGGGATCGGGCGGTGCTGCTTGACCGGGAGCGACTCGAGTTCGGGTTCGTCAGCGGGGTTCATTTAGGCGAGAAGACCTTGGACGACCTTGGCGGACACGACACCCGTCAATTTCTGGTCGAGACCTTGAAATTTGAAGGTCAGGCGTTCGTGGTCAACTCCGAGGAGGTGGAGAATCGTAGCGTTGAAGTCGCGCACCTGCACCGGGTCGCGCACGACGTTGTAGCTATAAGCATCCGTCTCGCCGTAGCTGATGCCGGGCTTTACCCCGCCGCCGGCCATCCAAGTCGTGAAACTGCGCGGGTGATGATCGCGTCCGAATTTCTCTTTCGTCAACAATCCCTGGCAATACGTCGTGCGCCCAAACTCGCCGCCCCACACGACCAGCGTCTCATCGAGTAAGCCCCGCCGTTTCAAGTCGGTGATCAGCGCGTAGCAGCCCCGGTCGGACGCCGCACAGATCATCGGCGTGAATTTCTCCGCGCCGCCGTGCAGATCCCAACCGCGTTGGTTGATCTGGGTGAACCGCACACCGCGCTCCGCCATGCGCCGGGAGAGCAGACAATTGTAGGCGAACGAGCCGGGGTCGCGCGCCTCGTCGCCATAAAGTTCCCACGTCGACGCAGGTTCATCGCTAAGATCTGTCAGCTCGGGCACGGCCGTCTGCATGCGAAAGGCCATCTCGTATTGGCTGATGCGGGCATTCGTTTCGGGGTCCCCGACCTCGGCGGCTGTCATCCGGTTGAGCGCGTTGACCGAGTCGACCAACTCCTTCCGCGCCTCGCGCTTCATCCCCGCCGGATCGTCGAGATAAAGCACCGGCGAACCTTCGGAGCGAAACGCCACGCCGGCATACTCGCTCGACAAAAATCCGCTGCTCCAGAGTCGCGGCGTCACCGGAAAACTCGGCACGCCTTGCACCAGTTTGGAGTTGAGCACGACAAAGGTCGGCAGGTTCCGATTTACGCTGCCCAGCCCGTAGGCGAGCCAAGAGCCGATCGCAGGCTTACCCGGGTTCATGTCGCCGGTGCACATTAACAACTCCGCTGGCTCATGGTTGATCGCATCGGTGTTCATCGAGTGAATCACCGCCATCTCATCGACCACTTTTCCGGTCCACGGCAAGAGTTCGCTGACCCAACGACCGGATCGGCCCTGTTGCGCAAATTTCCACGGCGACGGTGCAATCGGAAAACGGGTTTGCCCGGCGGTCATCCCCGTGAGCGCCTGTTCGCCGAGGACGGACGACGGGATGTCACGATCAAAGAGCGCCGCCAACCCCGGCTTGTAATCCCACATGTCCAACTGCGGTGGACCGCCCGCCATAAACAAGTAAATGCAACGTTTCGCCCGCGGCGCGAAGTGTGGCACGTGTGAGAACGCCGGAGCACTCCCGGGACGCGCCGCCGCCGCCATCACTCGGTCGCCCACCAACGACGCCAGCGCGGCACCACCGAGCACCTTGCCCGCTCGGCCGAGAAAATGCCGCCGCGTCTCTAGGCGCTGCCACTTCTCCCGCAGCGCCGCCGGGATCGGCAGGTCAGCCACGCTCGCGCGGTGGCCGCCGTGATCGGAGCAGAGGTGGGAGGGTTCAGAAGCAGACATCGGCGAATAGGATTACTTGTTTAAAGTCTCATCGAGGTTGAGCGCGGTGCTCGCTACGAGCATCCATGGGGCGAGCTCCGTCGCCGCGAGCGCGGGCGACGGCTCCGACTCGCCGTGTTCGATTAATTCGACCGCCGCGGCTTCGTCATCGGCATAGAGCGTCTGATATTTTTGCAACGACTCCGTGAACACCGCCCGCTCGCGTGCCGTCCACGGACGGCTGACGACCAGCTCGCCGAGCAGCTCGAGCCGCGCGACTGGCGAGTCGGCGTGCACCATCACGCGCTCGGCCAAACGGCGGGCCGCCTCGAGCCACTGCGGATCGTTCATCAACACGAGAGCTTGCAGGGGAGTGTTGGCCCGTGGCCGCCTCGTGCAGGATTCATCGCGGTTGGGTTGATCGAGAATCTCCATGTTAGGAATCAACGCCTGCCGCTTCGTAAACGTGTAAACACTCCGGCGATAGAGCCCGTCACCGTCGGCGCGCACATACTTATCGGGCTTAAACGCATCCGATTCAGGATAGGTCAACGCCTCCCACAAGCCGGCGGGCTGATACGGCTTCGCGCTCGGTCCGCCAATCTTGGTGACGAGCAGACCGCTCGCCGCGAGCGCCGCGTCGCGCACCATCTCAGCATCCATGCGGAAACGCGGACCGCGCGCGAGCAGGCGGTTGTCCGGGTCGCGCTCCAGAAGCTCCGGGGTGATCCGCGCGGATTGGCGGTAGGTGGCCGACATCACCAGCTGTTTGTAGAAGCGTTTCACATCCCATCCGCTCTCGCGGAAGTCCACCGCCAGCCAATCGAGTAGCGGGCGATTCGATGGGCGCGCTCCGACCAGCCCAAAATCGTTCGTCGTCTCGACCAAGCCCATGCCGAAGAGCTGCTGCCACCAGCGATTCACCGTCACCCGCGCGGTCAACGGGTTGTCGGCCCGCACCACCCACTCGGCGAGGCCGCGCCGATTGCGCGGTGCATCCGGCGACAGGGGCGGCAGGAAATGCGGCACGCTTGGGCGCACGCGCTCAATGCGTTGCGAATAGACGCCGCGGTCGAGCACCTGCGCGTAGGCGAGCCGTGGGCTCTCTTTGGACACCAACGTCACCACGCCACCCTTCGCCAACGCATCCAGTTCGACATCGAACACCGCCAAGCGATCCTTCGCGCGCAGGGTGGGTTCATCGTGTTCCGCGAAGTAGTAATCGCTGACCCACTTAAACTGATCCTCGCTCCACTCCGCTGGATCCTGCGCCAAAATTTCGCCCACCAGCTCCGCACGCGGCAGGTGCTTCGCTTCTTCCCCGGTCAACTCTCTTTGATAAAACCGGAAGTCCTGAAAGCGCGTGCTCAACAATCGATTCGTCTCACCCTCCTCGGCGCTCAGTTGCATCGGCACCGGAGTGCGAATCTCCCCGCTGAGACGATCCGCCACGATCTCCAACTCTTGCGCCACGCCATCAACGTAGAGGCGCACGCCCGCGGCGGTGCGCGAACCGTCGTAGGTGGCGACTACGTGGCTCCACCGCGGAACTTCGCGCGTGAGCACGATGTCGCGCGTCTGCACGATGATCGCCTCATCGACTGTATCGCCCACCAGGCGAAGCATCAGCTTGCCGTGGCTCGTAAGCTTTTCGACCTCGGGGGTCGGCTCGGTCGCCTCTTCCCCGTCGGGGTTGGCCACTTCATCGGACGCCTTCGGTTTGTTAACGCTGTTGTAGTAGAGACCCCAACCACGCGAGCCGTGCGTCGCGTCCACTTTCGCCACGATGGTGCCCAGTGGAGGTCTGATCTCCGCGAGCGCGTTGGCCCGCGGCTGTAGCCACGTGCTGATGCTAAACGCCTCGTCCGCGCCGACGTCACCGATCGCACCGGGAAATCTTACCCGGCTCTTTTCGCTCATGCGAAACGACGGCCACAACCACGTGTCTTCACCCCATTCCGGCGGTCCGCCGTCAACGACTATCGAGCTAATCTCCGCACCCGGCGCCGAGTTGCTCAGCACCGACCCCTTGCCCTCGTCCAACCGCAATCGCAGCTGGAGGGCTTTTGGCGAAATCGTGTGCGCTGGCGCTGGGCCCGTGCGGATCCAGTCCGCGATCAACGACTGCGCCTGCGCCCGCCGCTCCTCGAGCTGGCGTTGCACCACCGCGCGTTGCGCCAGCACGGCCTGATAGGCGTCTCGATTTTCGTCCGGTGGCACCACGATGGTCGGAGGCCAGTCCGGCCGTTGACCGGTGTGGAAGAATTCGTCGAGGTTGTTGAAGAAGGCCCCGAGCTGATAAAAATCTTTCTGGGTGGTGGGATCAAATTTGTGGTCATGGCACGCCGCGCACCCCGTGGTCATGCCGAGGAATACGCCGCTGAACGCTTTGGTGCGCTCGGTCAGGAGAATGGTGCTCTGCTCCTCCTCGATCGTGCCGCTCTCCGAATTGGCAATGCCCAGCCGCACGAAGGCGGTGGCGACGATTTGATCAACATCCTCGACCAGATACAGGTCGCCGGCGATCTGCTCGCGCACAAATTGGTCGAAGGGTTTGTTTTCGTTAAACGCCTTGATCACGTAGTCGCGAAACGGCCAGACGCTGCGAAATTTGTCGGTGTGCAACCCATGCGTGTCGGCGTAGCGCGCCGCATCGAGCCAGTATCTCGCCCGGTGCTCGCCATAGCTCGCGCGGCTCAGCAGGTCGTTAACTCGCCGTTCGTAAGCGTCGCTCAACTCATCCCGCCCAAACGCCTCCAGCTCCTCCGGGGTCGGCGGCAATCCCGTCAGATCGAGCGTCACCCGACGGAGCAGTGCACGCCGGTCCGCCGGTGGCGACGGCGAGAGACCTTCGCGCTCTAGCCGCTCCAACACGAAGCGATCGATCGGGTTTTCCGCCCAATCGTCACGCGCCACCGCCGGCAGGGGCGGACGCTCCGGCGCAATAAAGGCCCAGTGTTCTTGATACTCCGCGCCTTCCTTGATCCAGCGACGCAGGAGGGCGATCTCATCACTCGTGAGACTCTTGTGTGCCTCCAGCGGAGGCATGCGCTCGTCTTCGTCGGTCGACTCGATCCGATGAACGAGCGGGCTCCGATCCGGCTCGCCCGGTAAGATCGCCGGGCCGCTGTCCTCATGCGGCATCACGGCAAACTCTCGCCGATCTAGCCGCAGGTCCGCCTTGCGCATTCCGGGATCGGGACCGTGGCACGCGTAGCAGTTCTCCGACAGGATGGGCACGACCTCGTCGTTGAACGACAGCGTCCGATCCTCGGCGGCCAGCGAAGTCGCGCACCAGCCCAAGGCCAACACCCACGCCACCCGACCGCCCACCGTGCGCGAGCGGAGGCGAGTGAAATTCGGAGTGGTGCGGGTATTCTTCATCGGTCGGTTACTCCTTACTCCACAATTGGAGGTGACGTCCCTCCCAGTAAGAGGCGATCAGACATTCAGGCACCTCACTGCTCAGGAATTCCGTGAAGTAGTGGAGCTCCGGCGGCACTTGTTTGCCATCGGGATCAGCGATCCACAATAAGTGGCGAGGTTCTAAACGCTGAAAGGTCTCCGCCGCAAACGCCACCGCTTCACCACGACAAGGCGGACAGTGTTTCGCCACAATCATTGCCGTGGAGAGAAAACGAGCCAAGCAATCTCCGTAGATCCATGACGAGGTATAGGACAGCATCGGATGGCCTCCAAACCACTCCTCGCGAGGCATCCGCTCCGTGCGCTCACATTGACGCCAGCTTCGATCTTTAGACGAAACGATAAACCAGTATAAATAGCCCCAGCTATCACGATCAAACCCCACTGGCTGATCCGCCCACCACCGCGCCAGAACATCACTCAGATCTTCGCTGGTGAATAGGTCCGGCACACTTTCGTGAATGATCGAGGCCGAGATCGCGAGGAACTGACAGTGCTGCACTTGCTCCCAATGCGCGAATTCTCCGCCTTCGACGTTAGCTTTCGCGATCTTGTCCCACGGCTTCGCTTCATACGAACCATCACGGAACTGATCGATGATATCGTCGAGCCGACGATGGGTTCTCCACTTCGAAGACAGCATCACAAATTCATAGGCTTCCCGATACTTCACGTCTCCCGTAAGCTTATAGGCCGCCGCCACAATCGCCGCCATGATCGCGTTGTAATCCGTGGGATCGAGGCGGTTGTTCCAATCGCCACCGCTCCGATTGAAAATCGTGTAATCTACCTTAATCTGGTAGTCCGCGATCGCGACAATCATGTCGTGCACTTCGGCCTGCTCCTCGGGCGAAGCGATCGGATAAAACGACCACAGTCCCCAAAGCGTATGCAAATACTGATCGCCGGTGGTGTGCGCTGAATACTCAAAATGAAAGGGTTTACCCATGAAGCCCCGCTCACCGGCCTCCTTCCCAAATTCGAACACTGTGCGCAACGATTTGTAGGCAGCCCGCGCTCCGGCCATCGCCTCGGCTTCACCCGTGGCTTTAAACCGAATGCTTTGCGCTGCGAGGTGACTGCCCGATGCCGTGACCGAATTCTCATTGGTAAAGAAATCCGTGATCGATTTGAATTTATGTCCGAAATTGAAGGAGAATTGATCCATCCCTTCGAAGTCTTTCGTGCGCACTGGCCGTAAGCCTTCCGGGGCAATCTTGGGCATGCACACCATGATTCCGCTCGGATGCGCCCGCGCCTTCGAAGTGAGTTTTTCAATACTCCGGATTTTCTGCTCGGTCGACTGGTCGGCAAACCCCGGAAGGTGACGGGCAATCAGATCGGATGATGTTGTTGGGTGATGCATGATGCCGGGTTGGGTAAGAATTAGTTCGGGCGGGCGTCGAGTTGGTGATGGATCCAGATCGCCGCATGGTCCGCGGCTCCGGCCGGGGTCGTGTGCCCGATTGGTTCGGGCTTCACGTGCAACTCGACCTCGCCGGCGAATCCCTGCCGCAGAGCGGAGGCGGTGACCGCCCGGGCGAGCGCGATGGCGTTGTCGGTGCCCACGCGAACATCGCGATCTCCAATGATGATCCAGAGTGGTCGATTCGCGAGCTGGTCGGCGCGCCGAGCGACCGAAAGGGACTCCATCAGCGCGTTACCCTCGGCACCGTGAAATTCGCGCAGCACGATCAGATCCGTCACCGGCGCAAACGCTGCCACGCATTTCACTCGGGGCTCGGACGCCGCGAAGTGCATCGCGAGAAATCCGCCGCGGGACGTGCCGCAGACCGCGATCTTCGCCGGATCGGTGATCCCTTCCGCGATCAAATGATCTAAGACCTCACTCAATCGGCGGTTCGTCTCAGCAACGAGATCCTCACCGGCATCGATCCGTTGACGCCAACCCGCCAGACCCTCGGCCTCGCCTTCCCGGTGCTGAGTGCCGTGGCCGGGAATATCGATCGTCACGCTGAGGTAGCCCAGCTTCGCCAAGGCATTGCCCGCTTGACGAAAATAGGGATCGCCCAACGTCTGTTCGATCGAGCTAGCCAAGATCACCAACGTCGGGGACGGCTGCTTCGCCGCGGGCCCCCAAACGCCGTAGTCAACTCCGGTGGTGGTTTTCATAAGAGTGATTTCCGCGGATGATGCCATCGAGGGAAACGCTGCTGCGAGCAACAGCCAGATCAACCCGTGGCGGGATCCGAGTTTGGTCGCTCGCGCGGTCGGATGAGGGTCGATGGTCATGGTTAAAGTCGTTCTTGAGGTTCGGAGCCGATGTAGACGTGGCAGGGAATGCGCAGGGCGAACAACTCCGCCTCGCGCATGAAGATTTCAATCCGGATGGGCTTGCCCACCAGTTGGCGAAGGTCGGCGTGCTCCTTCCAAGTGGGACGCGCGAAGAGGTGGTCGCCCGAAATCGCGACCGCGTCGGCTCGGGTGTAGCCCGGCAACGGCAGCCCTGTCTCGCCATCGAGAATCTGCACTTGCACTGAAGTGTGGCCGGCCGTCTTCACGTTGAGACGCAGGTCGCCCGACTGCGGAATGATCGTCTTGGTGCGCAGCACCCCGTCCTTCGCGTGGGTTCGCATGGCGCAAAATCCGTCGAGGCGCATTTCGTAAAGCAGCGGCCGCATCACTCCGCGAGTATTCATCCCCGCCTGCTGCATGTCGGTGTAGGCGGCGTGCTCGCCGATCGACGCGCTGGTAAGAAACAGCAGCTTGTCGTCGCGCGTGCGGAGCATCTCCATCGCAAACGTCTGGCCGCCGCCCATCTCGCCCAACTCGCGGTTGGGCACCAGCGGCCTCCGCTCGCCGCGATACCAGTTGAGACCGTTGTAGCTGTAGGCCAGCTGGGTCTGGTTGCGCCCGGCCATCTTGATGCGCCGCTCTTCAAACGGATCGGTGGAAAACACGTGCAGCAAACCGATAAACATCCCTTCATACGCCTTAACGGGCATGGAGTAAAATTCGGTCCCCGGCGGATCAAAGGCATCGGGTTGCAACACGGTCCGAGCCGGGGAAAACGTCTTCAGGTCGGGGCTGGTGACGATGGCAATCCGGCGATCCACATGGGTCGGCCGCGTGTTGATCTGGAACTGACCCGTTTGCGCGTTCCAGACCCAGCCGCACCACGTGTCGGCCCGCGCCTTCTGCCAAGTCTCGGTCTGCCCAATGTCAAAAACGAGGCCTTGCTTCGACGCCCCGACGACGTTGCGGTGCACTTGGCGGTCGGGATGAAACGAGGTCATCAGGTAACCGCGATCGGCCAGCGGAGTTCCGGCCAGACTGTTGATGTAGATCGCCCAAAAGCTGGCTCCCTGTTCGTCGACGACCACGCGATCAAAGCCCTTCCACGCCGGAGTGACCGAGGGGTCGTAAACCGGATCAGGCCAGTTGTAAGGATCGTCGGATTCCAGCCGGACGACGAAGGTGCCCCGGTCTGCTTCCGGCGGATAGATCGCCGTATACATCACATAACGGCCGACGGCCTCATCCCAAAACGTGCTCGCATAGCCACCGTAGCCGAGCGCTCCGGGATGAATGTCACTAAACACCTCCTTCACAAAGCGCGGCTTGCCCCACACCCGTTCGAGACCGACCTGCGATTCGATCATCCAATTGTCGAGAAATAGAATCGTTGACTGGGGACCAGCGGACGTCGCTCCGCCCTCGTCGGCTAGCGCCGGGCAGACGGCTCCGAGCGCCAGCGTGGCGGCGAGGGCTAGTGCGAGGGGTTTCATGAGTTTGGCGGGGTAGTTCATTGGGGGGAAAGCAGAGCAAATTTTTCAGAGAAACCTCAGGGCAAAAATATCGGCATCCTTCATCACAAATCGAAGTCGGATCGGCCGCCCTTGCAGCGCGAAGAGATCGCGACCCGTCTCCCAGTCGACCAGCATTTCAACACTGTCTCCGACGAGCAAACGACCTTCGCGCAGCGTGAACCCCGGGATTGGTTCGCCCGCATCAGTCTGCACCTCGACGAGGATACTGCCTGCCGCGGAGGTCGCGGCATTCAACACCAGGTGACTGCCGCTCATCGTGAAGGGTTTCGTCGTCCACTCCCCGCCGACATAGTCCGCATGCATCGAGGCGAAGCCGTCCAACCGCAAGGTGTAGCGCGCGAGGGAGCCGGTCGGTTGCACATAGTGGTGCCCGACAAAGATCGACAATTCGGTCGGGCCGCTCGACAAGATGCCGGTGGCCGCCGCGCCACTGCGAGAAACCCAGTTGCCCCGGTCGAGCCCAGGGCGAATCCACGATTCCATGAACGTGCGATCATAACGGTCCCCGCCCCGGCTGGTCATCAGGACGGTGTCGGTCAGTTGCTCGCGAACCCCCTGCTCACCCGTGGCCGCATCGAGGTAGGCGGTCGGAACCTGTTGGGCCGCGAACTCCTCTTCGGTGAGGAAACGCCGACCGGGAACGAACCGCATCGGCGTGGCCACATACAAGTGCGGCGCGCGGAAATAGGGCTGCGTGTGATTCGTGTAGAGATGCTCCATCGGGGTCGCGCCAAAACTCATGCGCCGGGGCTCCGACCAATGCACCAAATCGGGCGAAGTCACCCGCGCGATCGTGCGATACCCGGCCGCCTTCCCTTTGCCGACGCGATCATAGTCCACAGGCGCCACGCCGCTGTAAACGAAACCATAAAGCACGTAGCACTGCTCGAGCTCGGACCAGAAGATCGAATTCTGCGCACCGAAGGCCCCGTGCTCAAAAATCGGACGCGCGCTCCCCTTGCGCCAATGCAGGCCGTCCGCCGAAACAAACAGAAACCGCCCAGCAGGCCATTGCCCGCCGAACGCCTTGAAACGTTCCGCCGTCGGCACGCCCGGGCGCGCATCGTGGAAGGGCGTGAAGTTTTCGGTGTCCGGCAAGCCCGCCGGCCCGACCGTGAACAACACATTGTTCGCGGTGCTGCCATCGATCTCGGTCAAGCCCAGCGAGGGCTTCACCCACGTTCGCCCACGATCACGGCTCTCCGCGTAGCAAACATAAGTCGCACCCACCGCCGCTTCCTTCGGACCGGTGAACGTCGGCCCTCCGCGATAATACATGCGCGCCACTTCGCCATCGGCGATCACCGTGGCGAAGCCCGAGGCTCCTCGATCCCAAGGATCATCGAAGGCCAGGGCAACCCCCGCGTAGTGCGGCGCGTGCCTCTGCAAAGAGACCCCCTCCATCCGGTCGACCAAAAAATGATCCACCAGCAACTCCCAACGGGAGCCGATCTCCACCGGTCGAGCCCAGGAGGCGACCAGAAAGATAGGGAGGAGGAAAAGTGTTTTCACGGGGTCATTTTCACCGGACCGGACGACCCCGGACTAGCGAAAGCGGAAAGAGAAAAGATCGGCGTCTTTCAGCACCACGCGCAACTGCACGGTCTGCCCCGCGAGGGACGATACATCGGTGCCGCCGGACCACGCCACGACGCGCTCGATCTGGTCGCCAATGATCTCCCGCGAATCGGCCTCGGTAAACCCTTCGATCGGTTCGCCCGCTTCGTCGAGAAGCTCCACTCGGAGGCTGCCGACCGCGGACGTCGCGTAGTTGATCTCCAATTCACGACCAGTAAAACGAAAAGGTTTGGTCACCATCTCACCCCCGGCGTAGCCCGCGTGCAGCGACGCGAAACCATCGAGGCGAAGCGAGAAGCGCGAAAGGTGATGCCCGGGTTGACCGTAGCCGCGCTGCACGAAGAATGACATCTCAGCCGGACCAGTCTGGATCACATTCAACGCCGGATAGTTGGTGCGCGAGGTCCAGTTCTCATAGCCCAGCCCCGGGCGCACATACCCATCCATAAAGGTGCGATCGTAAACCATGCCACCCCGCGATGTCATCAGGATCGCTTCTGAGATATCGTTAAAATAGCCGGGATCCACTCCCACTTCTTTGGCTTCCGCTGCGGTGAGCACCTTCCGTCCGGGCAGGAATCTCGCTGCGATCGAAACATAGATATGCGGTGCGCGGATGTAGGCACCCGTTTGATTCGTGTAGAGATGTTCGGGTTTGGCGGTCTGCCCATTGGCATCAAGAAACATCATTTCGCCGTCTTCCTGCCAATGCACAAAATCCGGGCTGCTGGCACGGGAAATCCAGCGCACGCGACCCATTCCTTCGATCTCCCTGAAGTTGCGATAATAGCAGAGGTATTTCCCTTCGGCCTCGGACCAAAACGCGAGATTCTGCGAATCGTAACGATACCCTTCATGCGGAGGAAGCATGGGCTCGTCACCCCTCAGCTTGCGCCACGCAATCCCGTCGCCGGACACGAAGCGAATCAGCCCCTCCTTATTGGTGCCACCGATTCCCTTCCAACGCTCATCATCCGGCACACCTGGTTTCGTATCGTAGAAAACGGAGAAGTTGTGCGTCACCGGAGCCGCGTGCTGCAGCACCAAATTGTTCTGCGGCTTCGTCCAATGAATCCCATCTGCCGATTCCGCGTAAGCCGTCGCTTCCTTATCCGACCCGTCCTCACCGGCCATAGGCAGAGCACGGTAGTAGGCGCGAAAACTTCCGTCCGGCAAAGTAATCACCGAAACATAACCGCAAAACGCACCTTCATGCGGCAAGTCGAAGGGGATCGCGACACCACGATCGATCGGCACTGACGGACGCAATTCAGCGCCATCCAGTTGGTCGATCAGGTAGTGATCAACCATCAGCTCGCGATGAGAGCCGATGTCCAAGGTTTGGGCCACACAGGCCAGTGCCATTAGTGGAAGTAACAGTAGGGATTTCATGGGAGATTTAGGGTAAAAAGGGTAACAGAAAGCGGATCTCAGTCTTGAAACTGGAGCGCGAAAATATCGGCATCGTTCATCACGAAGCGGATTAGGACAGCTTGTCCTGCAAGTGAGCTAAGATCGTCAGTGGTGGCCCATTCGACGGTGCGCTCAAGACTGTCGCCGACCATCAGCTTGCATTCCTTCAACGTGTATCCCGGGATCGGCTCACCATCGGCGGTCTGCAGCTCCACGTAGATGCTGCCGTTGGCGGAAGTGGAATTGTTGAGGACGAGATGCTTGCCCGTCACGAGAATCGGCTTGGTCAACATCTCGCCCACTTCGTAGGGAGCGCTCACCGAGCCGAAACCATCAAGACGCAGCGAATAGCGCGCCAAATGCGCGGTCGGTTGCACATAGTTTTGGCCGACGTAGATCGACATCTCTGCCGGTCCCGTTTGCACAAAACCCGTGGCTGGAAAGCCATTACGGGAGACCCAATTCCCTTTGTCCAATCCTGGACGCACAAACGATTCCATGAAGGTGCGATCGAAACGAGAGCCCCCGCGACTCGTCATGAAGATCGTGTCGGAGACCTCATTGGGAATGTCATGCGTCGGTCCCTTAATCGCGAGAAACCTTGTTCCGACTTTCTGTTCCGCCAACTGCTCGTCGGTGAGAAACCGGCGACCGGGCACAAATCGCACGGGTGTCGAAACGTAGATATGGGGAGCCCGGAAGTAAGGACGTGTGTGATTCGTGTAGAGATGCTCCAGAGGCGTATTGCCAAAACTCATCCGCTCTGGTTCTGACCAGTTGATCAAATCTTTCGATGTCGTTCGGCTAATGCTTCGGTAGCCGGACAGCCCAAACTCCTTCACCGAGTAATCTGTCCAACCGGTGAAGACCCGGAAATAGAGCACATAAAGTTCCTCGGTCTCAGACCAGAAACCGACATTTTGAGAATCAAATGCACCATTCTTAAAGACCGGATCGTCGCGCCACTTTTTCCAATTAATCCCATCCGGAGAGACGAGCACATAAAGTCCTTGAGGCCACTGTCCGCCAATTGCTTTGTAGCGTTCATCTGCTGGCACCCCGGGGCGCGTATCGATGAAAGGACTGAGGCTTTGCGTATACGGATCTTCGCGCGGTGCAGGAGCGAGCAGGATGTTATTTTCCTTCGAACCCTCAAATTCAACCAAGCCCAGTTTAGGCTTTACCCAAGTGATCCCATCCTTGCTCTCTGCGTAACAAAAATACGACGTCGATCCCTCGGACTTACCGGCGCTACTGTCCCGGGGGCCACCACGATAATACATGCGATAGAGACCGTCGTCATAGATCACAGTGGCATAACCGGAGGCATCGCGGTCCCACTCATCATTGAATGGAATCGCGACATTTTCACGGTGCGGACGATGCAGTTGAAGACTGGTGCCATCCATCGAATTGATCAGATAGTGGTCGACAAACATTTCACGGCGGTTGCCGAGATCGAGAGGTTTGGCCACAGCGGTCAAGGCCGCCAGTGAACAGGCCAAAAGGGATAAGGCTAATTTCATATCAAGAGTAAGGTTTAGGTTTTTATTCGAAGCGTAGGGCAAAAATGTCGGCGTCACTCATCACGAAACGGAGACGGACCGTCAGGCCTTCGAGCGCACTCAGATCACTGGTCGTGTCCCACTCGACCGTGCGTTCCAGACTGTCGCCGACCATCAGTTTGCACTCTTTCAGAGTGTATCCCGGAATCGGCTCGCCGTCGGCCGTTTGGACTTCCACGTAGATACTGCCGTTGGCCGAAGTGGAGTTGTTCAACACCAGATGCTTGCCCGTCACGAGAATGGGTTTGGTCAACATTTCACCTTCCTCGTAGGGAGCACTCAAGGAGCCGAAGCCATCAAGACGAAGGGAGTAGCGCGCCAGATGGGCGGTGGGTTGCACGTAATTCTGGCCGACATACATCGACATTTCGGCCGGACCGGTTTGCACAAAACCGGTCGCAGGCACGCCATTGCGGGACACCCAGTTACCCTTGTCCAATCCGGGACGGATAAACGATTCCATGAAGGTGCGATCATAACGTGAGCCGCCGCGGCTCGTCAGAAAAGCGGTATCGGAAACTTCGTTGGGGATATCGTGAGTGTGGCCTTTAATCGCGAGAAAGCCCGGGCCTACCTTCTGCTCCGCCAATTGCTCGTCGGTGAGAAACCGGCGACCAGGCACAAAACGCATGGGCGTCGTGATGTAGATATGCGGCGCACGAAAATAGGGACGCGTGTGATTGGTGTAGAGGTGTTCGAGCGGCGTGTTGCCAAAGCTCATCCGTTCTGGTTCCGACCAGTTGATCAGATCTTTCGAGGTCGTCCGCGAAATCGAGCGGTAACCTTCGATCGACCATTTTTGATCAGGAACCCCATATTCAGGGATGCCGGTAAATACGCGGAAATAGAGCAAGTAAAGTTGTTCGGTTTCTGACCAGAATGCGACATTCTGCGAATCGAAGGCACCATTGCTGAAGACAGGCTCGTCATGGTATTTGCGCCAATGGATACCGTCCGGCGAAACCATCACATAAATGCCCTGGGGGCTTTGCCCGCCCACCGCCTTGTAGCGTTCATCAGCGGGCACGCCTTCGCGGGTATCGAGAAAGGGACTGAAGCTCTGATTGTAAGGATCATCCTTGGGCGAAGGTAACATGATGATGTTGTTTTCCTTGGAGCCATTGAACTCCACCAAGCCGAGCTTCGGTTTCACCCAGGTGATCCCATCCTTACTTTCCGCATAGCAGACATAGGAGCTATCACCCTCACGCTGTCCGGCACGGGCAAAACCCGGACCGCCGCGATAATATATGCGATGCAAACCGCCGTCCGTGATCACGGTGGCGTAGCCCGAGGCGTCTCGATCCCAGCCGTCATTGAAGGGAATCGCCACACCTTCGCGGTGCGGACGGTGCAGCTCGAGCGTGGTGCCGTCCATTTCCTCGATCAAGTAACGATCGACGAAGAGCTCCCAGCGGTTGCCCAGATTGAGCGGCTCAGCCAGAGCCGACAGCGCGGCCAGAAGGGCGACCGGCAGCAGCGATATTTTTTTGATGGTATTCATGGGTAGTAAATTCGGGTTAACGGAAACGCAGGGCGAGGGATAGGCATCCTTCATCACAAAACGCAGCTGCACGGCCTGCCCGGCAAGTCTGTGGGGATCTGTTCGCCGTCGGAGGTTTGGACTTCGACGAGGATGCCCCCTGCCAACCGGCAAGCTGAGAGGGTGACGAGCGACTTGGTGACTTTCGTTTTCACGGCAAACTTAAGCAGCGGGGGGTTCGGCCTCGATCCGGGCCAAGAGCAGGGGAATGGAGATCGCGAACACAAAGGCGACCGGAGAGACCCACAGGCTGGTCGTCGGCGAGAAGGCGACGATGAGGCCCGCGAGACATCCCCCCGCCATGCCGCTCAACATGCCTCGGCCGGAGACGCGCACCTTCGTAATCGCCAGAATCATGCACGCTAGCATCGGACCGAGAAACACCCCCATGACGATGTGGTTGGCGTTGAGGATCGTCCCCATCCGCTCGATCAGGCCCGCCATCGCGGTAGCCAAAATTCCGATCACCAGACTCGCGCGCCGGCTCAATTGATAAGTCTCCACCGGCGTGCGCTTGCGTCCAAACCGAGCCATCCAATCGTTGGTGAACGCCCCCGCCAGTGCGTTCACGCCGCTGGTCATGCTGCTCATCGTCGCCGCGAGGATCGCCGCGATCAACAGCCCGGCCACACCCATCGGCAGCTCCTTCGCGATGAAGTAGGCAATCACCCGATCAGGCCGCACCGGCAGATCGGGATCGGGATTGTGCTGATACCACAGCCACAACAACAGCCCCACGCTCACCAGCGTGAGCACCACGAGCATGGCCCCAATGATGTTGATCAAAAACGAGCGCATCGCCTCCTTCGGGGTGTCCGATGTTAGGTAGCGTTGCAGCGCCATCTGGTCCGAGAGATAGGCCGAGACATTGCTCACGCCTCCGCCGATGAGGATCGCCCAAAACGTGAACGTCAGCGTGGGGTCGAGTGAGAAGTTAAATAACTCCAGCCGCGCCGACGCATCCAACTCCCGAACCATGGCGAGCGTGGAGATATCCAACTTCGCCCAGATGAAGATCGCGATGAACAGCATCCCTAGTGATACGATAAGGAACTGAATCGCGTCGGTGACAATCACGCCCCGGATTCCTCCGATCACTGTGTAGACGGTGGAAGACAGCCCGATCCCGAGCACGATCGGCCAGAACCACACTTGGCCGAGCCCAGCCGTTCCCATGATCACCATCGCGGGCGCATAAACCAGCACGCCCATCCAGCCGATCCGCATCAGCATGAACATCGCCGAGAGCGTGAGCCGCACTCCGTTGCCGAACCGTTGCTCGACCACATCGTAAGGATGCCGCCATTGACCAGCGAGATAGCGCGGCAAGAACCAGAATTGCAGGACTACCCATGCGGCCGGCAAAGCAACTAGGCCGATCGCGATCTGAATCCCACTGCTGTAGGCCGAGCTGATGTAGACGATCAGGCTGATACCGCTAAAGAAGGTCGCCGCAATGCTCAGCCCCACCATCACGGTGCCCAACGGACCGCTGAACAGACCGCGCGCCGTGAAATATTCGTCGGCGGATTCCTTGCGGCCCCGAAAGATGATCCCCACCGCCACGACGGCCGCAAGGTAGACAAAAACCACGAAAAGATCGATCGGGCGCATGGTAATAATTTCAGCAGCGAACGCCTCGAGATGGCTTGGTAAATCGCATGGGGTCGAGCATCAGTGTGCCTGAGAATTTGAGAGCCATCGCCTCAGGCCTGCCCCAAGACAAAAGCTGGCTCCTTTGGCCAACCCTCATTGAGGGATGGCGGCCCGGACGTGGTTCGACCGCGTTGGTCGGGATGCGAGGGGGTATCATCTTCTCTCCTAGTAGATAAAAATGTATACATGACCATACCTCTTTGCTCGGGTGTCAACCGGGAATTCGGTCCCCCGCGACCATCGCGATTTTAAAATCCTAGAAAAAACAAGTTAAAGTAGGATATTCGACTCTCCCGTTCGTCGGAATCCGAGGAATCGACCGGGCGGGCATTCCAACTCATCTCGACCCAAGCCGCGATCCACCGGCCACCCGCCTCGCTCACTCTCGCACAGGCGACGCGAGGGCCCCACCTCGCCACCCATGATCAGTTCAATGACTGTAGGCTAACTCCTCGTCGGTGAGTTCCCGCGAGATCATTCCGGTCTCGGCCCGGGCCATGCTCGAAAGGCGATGATCAATGATATCCTGAATGTGCCTCTCCATCGCCAGCTTGGCCGCCTGGGCATTGCCATTGAAAACCGCGGAGTAGATCTCGTCGTGGCTAACGATCACTTCCGGCCGGTGCGCGTCGCGCTGGGCCCGACCGTCCCCTCCCCCGACCATCCACGGCTGCGGCATGACGACTCGGTTGATCAAGTGTAAGCGTAAAATCTCCTTTTTAATGATTTCATTCTTCGCGGCCGTCATGATCGCGATGTGGAAGCGCACGTCCTCTTTCGCCAGCTCTCTGAGCAGCGCGTCTTCCTTCCCTTCCGTCAGAATCTCCGTGGTCAACCGGCGCATGGCCTCCAAAGCATACTGCATCTCCGCCAAATCCACCTCGCTGCGATTGAGCGCCGCCAGCCCGGCCGCATGACTTTCCAGAGCCAACCGTAGATCACACAAATCGCGGCACTCCTTTAAATTCATCTTCTTCACGCTCGCTCCGAGCCGAGCTTGGATACTCACCAACCCGTCATTCTCCAACTGACGCAAAGCATCACGCACGGGAGTGCGGCTCACGCCGATATCCGTCGACAACTGCTTCGTCATGAGCGAGTGCCCCGGGGGATATTCTCCGCTCAAGATATTCTTGCGGATGAAATCGTAAGCCACATCTGAATTGACATTCTTCATTTTGAAAAAAACTATTGTATACATGGTGACAAACAAGCCTAAATGTCCCTGTTGCTCACAAAAACTACCCTCCCTTGGGATCATTCCCATCGAATTCCACCACTCGTTCCTACTTTCCGCTTCTTCCCTCGCTCGATCTGCGCCGCCCCAGGTCTTTCCGGCCGATCACAAACCTCCCTCTCGTCTCCGCCCTAAGCGCGGAAGCCCTTGTTCCCACCACCTCACCCATGTCTGAATCCCCTCTTCGCATCGCCATGCTCGGCATGATCGCCGGCAACGGTCACCCCTACTCGTGGTCCGCCATCGTCAACAGCTTCGATCGGGCGGCCATGGCGCGCTGCCCTTACTCCGCGATTCTCAACTACCTCGGGCCCCTCGACGAAAAAGACGTCAACATCCCCGGGGCCCAAGTCACGCACGTGTGGACCGACAATCCCGCCGAGGCCTCCGAAGTCGCCGCCGCTTCGCTCATTCCCAACATCGTGGCCAAGCCCGAAGACGTGATCGGTGAAGTCGATGCGGTCATGATTGCGACCGACGACGGCTTCGATCACGTGCGGCGCGCCCGACCATTCATCGAGGCGGGTCTACCTGTGTTTATCGACAAGCCGCTCGCGACCAGCCTCGAGGACCTCAACACCTTCATCCAGTGGCACAAGGCTGGGGCCCGCTTCCTCTCCTCCAGCGGCATGCGCTACGCCCCCGCCCTCGATCCCTGGATCGCCGACCGGTCGCCGTTGGGCGAGATCCGCTGGATCTCCAGCACCACGGCCAAGGCATGGGAAAACTATGGCATCCACGCCCTCGAGCCCGTGTTTCGTTTGCTCGGGCCCGGCTTTGAATCAGTGCGCCTAGAATCGCAGCCCGGCCTCGAAGTCGCCCATCTGGAACACCGCAGCGGCGCGCAAGTAACCCTTCCGATTATGAAGGATGGGGTCGGTTCGTTCGGCTTGATGCAGATCTGCGGCACCGCGGGAAATACTCATTTGCATTTCGACGACACCTACACCGCATTTCGCCGCCAAATGCTCGCGTTCATTGACTTCGCCCGCACGGGCCAATCAGCATATCCCTTCACCGAGACCGTTGAGATGATGTGCATCCTGATCGCTGGCCTGCAAAGCCGCCGAGAAGACCGCCGTCGTATCTCGCTTTCAGAAATTCAAACCCAACTCATATAAATGTCATCCCTCCGCTCCAGCCGCATTCTCCGTCTTCTTAAGGAGAATAAATTCCCGCTGACGATTAAATCCAATCTGACTGATCCCCGGATCACGGAGCTCGCGGGGTTCTGCGGCTTCGACGGCATCTGGCTTTGCAACGAGCACGTCCCCACCGATTGGAAAGATCTCGAGCACGCGATCCGCGCCGCGCGACTCCATGACATGGACGCACTCGTGCGCGTGGCCAAGGGTGGCTACTCCGATTACGTGCGCCCGCTGGAAGCCGGTGCCACCGGCATCATGGTGCCTCATGTCGAAAGCGAGGAGGAAGCCCGTCAGATCATCCAATGGACCCGCTTCCATCCCATCGGCAAACGCCCACTCGACGGCGGCAACACCGACGGTCTTTACTGCGCCGTCCCGCAAGACGAATACCTCGAAAACAGCAACGCGGAGAAAATCGTCATCCTGCAGATCGAATCGCCCGAAGGTCTTGAGCAGGTTGAAAAAATCGCGACCGTGCCTGGCTTTGACGGATTTTTATTCGGTCCGGGAGATTTCAGCCACCGCCTCGGCAAGGCCGGACAACTGACCCTTCCCGAAATCACCGCCGCCCGCCAACGCGTCACCAAAGCCGCCCGGGCCAACGGCAAATTCGCGATGACCTCGGGAGTCTATCTCCCTTTCGAACAATTCGTGGCCGAAGGCGTCAACGTCTTCAACCTCGGCTCGGATGTCGGCGGCCTTCGCGAGTATTTCGACCAGAGGCTCGCCACCGTCAGAGGCAACGTCGATTCGCTCCCCGCTAATACTTCTCCCTATGTCTGATTTGTTTTCGCTCAGAAATAAAGTCGTCGTGCAGTGCGGCGGCACCGGCTGCTCGGTCGCCGTTGAATAGATTCACAACGCCATTGTCCTTGCACAACCCAAGCGGTTGGGTTTTTATCACCACCCGATGAGCACTTGGGAAAAGACCCTCGCCAAAGTGATGAGTGGCACGGCCGATGCGAATATCCGCTATGACGATCTTTCCCACCTACTTGTCCGCCTCGGCTATTCCGCCAAACAGGAAGGCAGTCACAGGACATTTCGCATGCCGGCCCGCGATCTGATTAATCTGCAACACAGCACCGGCGGGAAGGCCAAAGCCTATCAAATCCGACAAGTCCGCGAACAACTACAGAAATTCAACTCATGAAAATCGACTCAAATAAATATGAAGTGCGCATTCGGTATAGCCCGCTGCCCGGTGATGAATGCTTCATCGCCGAAGTGATCGACATGCCCGGCGTCATGGCCCATGGGGATACCCGCGAGGCGGCAGCCCGTGAAATCCAAGCCGCGCTGAAATTAGCCCTCGACACCTACAAGACATCCAAGGAGGCACCTCCACCACCCGTAAATCATGCCGCCAAGTCACTTGGAGCGCAAGGCGGGAGCACCCGCTCTCCGGCTAAAGCCCGGGCGGCCAAACTCAATGGCGTGCGCGGAGGCCGCCCGCGCAAGACTCAAGCCACCGCTTGATAAATCTCCCAGATCTCGCGCATCCTATGACCAATTCCAACACTTCTCCCTATGTCTGATTTGTTTTCGCTCAAAGACAAAGTCGTCGTGCAATGCGGCGGCACCGGCCTGCTCGGTCGTGAACTCGTCACGGCCATCGGAAAAGCCGGGGCCACCCTCGTCGTGGGCACCCGCGATCCTGCAAAATTCGCTCCCGACCTCGAACGCGCGCGCCAAGCGGGCGTGAACGTTCAAGTCGAGCCACTCATCGTCAGCTCGGAGGAATCCGTCCTCGCCTTTCGCGATGCCGTGCTCGCCGCCCATGGTCGCGTGGACGGCCTCGTTTACAACACCGTCAGCCGCCCCATGAAGGGTGAGAAACCGCACGCCGACGAATGGCGCGACTCGATGGAAACCAACGCCACGGGATATTACCTGACGTTGAACACCTTTGCCGAAGCGATGGCGAAGCAGGCCACCGGCGGCAGCATCGTCAGTATTTCCTCGATGATGGGGATGGTCGGTCCCAACCCGCACAACTACACGGGCACCGCGATGTCCGCGATGCCGGACTATTTTTTCCACAAGGCCGGTATGATCAACATGACCCGTTTCTACGCCTCTTATTTCGGTTTGAAAAAAGTGCGCTGCAATGCGGTCTCTCCCGGCGGGATTTACAATCCGGAAGCTCCCCAGGCAGACGCCTTTCTCGAACGCTATGGAAAAATGACGATGCTGGGCCGCATGGCCAATCCCGATGAGTTCAACGGCATCGTCATCTTCCTGCTTAGCGATGCCTCCACCTACGTCACCGGCACCAACATCGCCGTGGACGGCGGTTACACGGCAAAGTAAATCCAACTGATTTAAACCGGGATCACCCTTTATGAACATGCCCCCGAGTATGAAAAATAGGGTCGTGATTGTCACCGGTGGCGGGTCCGGCTTTGGCGAAGCCATGTGTCAAGAGTTCGCCCGACAGGGTTCGCGCATTGTCGTGGCGGATCTCAATCTCGAGGCGGCCGATCGGGTGGCCGCCGCCATCACCGCCGACGGCGGCCAGGCGGTTTCGTGCCGCGTCGATGTCGCCCAATCCGTCGACATGGCTCGGCTCGTCCAAACGACCCTAGACCACTTCGGTCGGATTGACGTGATGGTGAACAATGCGGGGATGAGCCACCCCAATAGTCCCATGCTGGACGTCACGGAGGAATTCTTCGACCGCCTCTATGCGGTCAATGTAAAGAGCATTTACCTCTCCGCCGTGCACTGCGTGCCCGTCTTCCGCCGCCAACAAGGTGGCTGCTTCATCAACATCGGATCAACCGCCGCCGTGCGCCCGCGCCCCGGCCTCACTTGGTATAACGGTTCCAAGGGAGCCGTCCTGCTCCTCACCAAATCAATGGCGGTGGAACTCGCCCCCGACAACATCCGCGTCAATGCCATCAATCCCGCCATTGCCGATACGCCGCTCCTCACCACTTTCATGGGCAAACCTGATACGCCCGAGAATCGCACGCCGTTTCTCAACTCCATTCCGCTCGGGCGACTTTGTCAGTCGGCGGACGTCGCAAACGCCGCAGTTTTTCTCTCCGCGCCCGCCTCAAACTTCATCACGGGAGTCTGCCTCGAAGTCGACGGCGGCCGATGCATTTGAACGCCCCCTCCCAGCCTCCCGTCGTCACCGGCCCGTGGGTCTCTGCGGATAGCGGACGCGGCGTGGTCGGTATCAACACCGGCCTGCTTTCCTCCGAGACCTCGCCCTTCGGTGGCGTCAAACAGTCCGGATTCGATCGCGAAGGCTCACTTTACGGTATCGATGAGTATCTCGCCATCGAATCACTAATGATCAGCGGACTATAATTATTGCTTACCTATGAACTCTCTCTCTCTCGCCGATAAGTTAATCTGGGTGACCGGCGGCGCCGGTTATCTCGGCTCCGCCATCACCACGGCGCTCGATGAACAAGGCGCCAAGGTGTTGTGTCTCGATCTGCCCGGCAAAGCAGAGGCGTTCGTCCGCCAGCACGACCTGCGCCACACGATCCCGATCGCGGTCGACCTGAGTGACGCCGAAGCGATCCCCGCCCTCGTCGACGGCCTCGTGGCCGAACACGGTGTGCCCGATGGAGTCGCGCATCTTGCCTACGTTTCATCCGCCGGGAAATCTCTCGAAGAACTCTCGGCCTCGGATTTCCAGCACACCTTCGTCCACTCGCTCACGCCGACGTTCGTGATGTGCCGTTCGCTCGCCGAGCACATGAAGCCGCGCGGCTCGGGGAGCATCGTCCTGTTTTCCAGCATGTATGGCATGGTGTCGCCCGATCCGCGGGTCTACCTCGCCCCGATGAAAGTCAACCCGATCGACTACGGCGCGAGCAAGTCCGCCGTGCTTCAGCTTTCCCGCTACCTCGCCGTGCACTACGGCCCTCACGGTTTGCGCTTCAACTGTCTCTCGCCTGGTCCCTTCCCGAATCCGTCCATCCAGGCTACCTATCCTGAGTTTACCGCAGTCATCGGTCGCAAGACCGCCCTCGGTCGGGTGGGCCGACACAGCGAAATCGCCGCCCCCACCCTGTTTCTCCTCTCCGACGGAGCGACCTTCGTCACGGGCCACAACCTCGTCGTCGACGGCGGTTGGACGGCGTGGTGACATCGGCTGCATTATGAGACCGATGCACACCTCTTGAGGCCCTCGCTGATCCCGCATGACATCTCTCCCAACCAGCCTTTCTTCAAGCAGCCCCTTCTCCCCACTCAACCCAACGGTTATTTCCCCATGAGCGATCTTCCCACTGTTCTTATCATCGGCTGCGGCAGCATCGGCGAACGCCACGTCCGCACGTTTCAGAAAACCGGCCGCTGCCGCGTGATCGCCTGCGACACCCGACCCGCCATCCTCGCCGACATGGCGACCAAGTATCAGGTGGAAACCTCCACCGATTGGAAGCAGGCCATGGCCCGCCCCGACTGCACCGCCGCCGTCGTGGCCACGCCCGCGCCCAGCCATGTGTCGATCGCGACCGAGGTCTTGAAAGCCGGTCGCCATTGCCTGATCGAAAAACCCCTTTCGCTTTCGCTCGACGGCATGGGCGAGTTGCAGGCCGCCCTTGCGGCCGGAGGCCGTGTCTGCCGCGTGGCCTACGTCCAACACAGCCGACCTGATGTGCGCGGCGCAAAGGCATTTTTAGACAGCGGCAAATTCGGCCCCATCCGTGCGGCCACCATCATTTCCGGTCAGAATTTTCCGACTTTTCGGCCCGCCTACCGCGAGATTTATTACAACAACCACGCGCAGGGCGGCGGCGCGATCCAGGATGCGATCACCCACATGTTCAACCTCACGGAATGGATGACTGGCCCCACGGCGTCCGTCCTTTGTGATGCCGGGCATCAAGTGCTCGACGGCGTCGAAGTCGAGGACACCGTCGCCGTCATCGCGCGGAACCAATCAGGCGCGATCATCACTTATACGCTCAACCAATTTCAGGCACCCAATGAGGCCACCCTCCAATTCAACACCGCCGACGGCAGTGTCATCGTGGAGTTTCACCGCTGCCGCTGGGGTCACTTGGCCCTCGGCGAGAAGGAGTGGACTTGGGAAGTCTTCCCTCCCCTTGATCGCGACGGTCCCTTCATTATTCAAGCCGGGGATTTTCTTGATACCTGCGAAGGCAAGATCACGCCGATGGCCACGCTCGCCGAGGGCATTCAAGCGGTCCGCTTCAACCTCGCTTGCTTCGAATCCCTCCGCACCGGCGCTCGGGTCACCCTCGCTTAATCTTCGCGACTCACGCGTCTTCTCCGCCGACGACGGCCGCCGTCTGAACTCGTCGATTCAACGGTTCAGACGTGGTCGGGTTTGTCATTGCGAGGAGCCCGCGACGCGGCAATCCATCCGCGTGCATCGCGATGACAAGTCAACTATCCCCAACGATTCAGACGTGCATGAAGAACGCGTCCTCATCGACATCTCGGAGCGGCCGAGAGAAGAGGGCTTCCTTAAAATCCCAATAGCGATCGATGTCGTTTCCATTGGGAAAGGTCATCGAGTAGAGGTCCGCTTTCTCCGCATACACCTTGATCCGGATCACCGTCTTCAGGATCTTCGAGACATCGGGCGCCTTAATCCACTCCACCTGCTTCTTGAGGTTGTCTTCCGAAATCACTCGGCAGTTTCCCCGCTCAAATCCCTCGATCACCGACCCATCCTCGTTGAGGAGTTCGACCTGAAGAGCGCCCTGACTTGAATCGCAATTCAGGAAAATCTCCGGCCGCAACACGCTGAACGTTCGCGTGAGCAACTCCCCTTGGCTTTCACAGGAAATCTTCGTGAAGCCGTCGGGTCTCAACGTCGCGTAGCCCATCGCCTGCGGCTTGGTCTTATAAGCCTCAAAATCGCCGTGATCATGCGAAATTCCCGCGTAGTAAATTCTGATCTCATCCTCGAGGCAGACCAGATCGGAGGCGGTGTAGATCATGTGACTGTCGAAATCGCCCTCCGGTCCGAGTTCGATGAAGCGCTTCTGATTGTGTGCCCACTTCCAGTTGTAGCCTCCCCGAGAAAACGCCAGCTTGATGTCCGTGATGCCAAACATCTTTCCTGTGCCCATGTCGCTCTCCACGGTATTATACATCGGGGCCAACCCGATCGCGTAATTGCCATACGGAGACATTTGAAAACTATAGATCTGCACCTGCGGTCCATCGGCCATGTCCGTGTCGAGCGTCAACACCGGCTCCGACCAATGCACAAAGTCCCTGCTCTGGGACTGAAAAACTCGGCGGTTGCCGATACTGCCACGAAAGCAGGCCTTGTAGACTTTCGTCTCACTGTCCCGGTAAAAACTCACCTGGCTGTCGTTGTCGTTGCGCAACACCGGCTCGTCTTGAACCCGCTCCCAATGGATTCCATCCCTCGAGTAAAACGCATGGATATTCGGGTCGCTCTTGGGCCGCATCAGCAATTTGTAAGGCATCGCCTTGTCCTCGACATCCTTGATCACCGAGGCACCCATCGCGCACACTTCCCGCTTCGTCACGAAGTGGGTGCCCTCAACCACATCTTGATTCGGGAAGTCCCACTTGATCCCGTCCGCCGACGTCCCGTAGACGAGATACTCTTCGTGCTCCAGCGTTTCAAAGTCATAGAACCGCGTGCAATACCAGACCTTGAAGATCCGCTCCTCCCGATCATAGATCACCGTGTGGAAGTTCAGCCCCTTGAACCGGGAATTGATGTCCCGGCTGAACAGAGGATTGTGCGCCGACTTCGTGGGGGTGTTGGTGACGTAGGAAAAGCCCTTCGCATACTCGTAAGGCCAATAGTCAAAAAACATGAACTTCAGTGCCTTCATGATGGATCGCTGCGCAAAGATTTGGGGTTGGGGTGTTGGTGGGCCCATCTGGGCCGTGAGTTCTCTCTGACACGGAGTTCATCGAAAGCTCTCTGCTCGTTGAATCCGATCGCTGATCACTCGACTGTGCGGAAACCGCATTTCCACACAAGAGTCCTTCCCGTAAAAGCCTTGGTTTTATGATCATTCGCCATCGGGGGCGTTGATTTCCCCGCCAACTGGGTTTTGCTCAGCTTCACTAGCCACTGGACCGCTCTCGTCGGCATTCCGACGAATGCCAGCCGCTCGATTTCCGCCCCCTCTTTTTCCCCTCGATGAAATACGCTGATCAGCTCACCCCCACCGATCTGGCCCTCGCCGCCTCGCTGCGCGATTTCGTGCCCGCGGAGATTTTCGACATCCATGTGCACCCCTTTCGGGCCGACCATTTCGCGTCGAATCCGTGGAAATTTCTCCCTGAGAATCAAGTGTTCGGTTGCGCCGAACACCGCTCCGCCCTCAGCCGCTACATGCCAGCCTCCACGATTCACGGACTCTACTTCGGCATGCCTCATCCCTCCGCCGACCGCCCGGCGATCAACACATGGATCGCCGACGAGGTCTCTCAACACGGCACGCCTCTCAGCCGCACTCTGATGCTAGTCTCCCCCGATGATGATCGCGAAGTCGTCGCCACCGCGCTGCGCAGCGGACGTTTCTGCGGCATCAAAGTCTACCACTGCTACTCCAGTCGGCCCGATACCATGAACGCAACCATCGAGGAGTATGCGCCGGACTGGATGTGGGAGCTCCTGCACGAGACGCAGGGCGTCCTGCTCCTGCATATCGTCCGCGATCGGGCAATGGCCGACCCTGACAATCAACGTTCACTGCGGCGCCTGTGCCGCGCCTACCCCAACGTGCGCCTGATCCTCGCGCACATCGGCCGCAGTTTCAATTACCGCCATGGGCGCGAGGGACTTCACGCCGTGGCCGACCTCGACAACGCCGTGGTCGACACCTCCGCCATCTGTGAATCCGAGGCCTTCGCTGCTGCGTTGAAAGTGCTCGGACCGCGTCGCGTGCTCTGGGGCTCCGATTTCGGCGTCAGCGAAGCGCGCGGTCGCTGCGTCTCCACCGGCGACAGCTTCTTTTGGCTCCATCCCGAGAATCTGCGCGACGACCACTCGGCCGCGACCCCAACAAGCATGACCCTCGTCGGTCTCGAGTCGCTTCTCTGCCTTCGGGAGGCCTGCGACGACGCGGGACTCGATTCAAGCGATGTGGCCGACATTTTCTGCCGCAACGCCCTCCGTTTACTCGCGCCCCATCTTCCCAGTTAAGGGACTGACGACGCCGACTGCGCCTCACCTTTCACCCTCAGACGACGCCGGACGCGAAGTTGCGCTCGCTCGCAGCAATGCGCCACCGTAAATTGTCACTCTGAGACAGGAACCTTTCCGTTCGATCTGATAGCCTGAAGCCATGCGCACCTCATCCCTTTCCGCTCCCTCCCTCGCCGGCCTTTGCACGCACGTCCAGGCCGCCGTCGCGGGTCTGTCGGTCGACACCACGGTCATGCGCCTGCGTCGCTATGTTTACCTCAAATCGCAGGCGATGCTGCTGATGGCCGAACGCTTCAACCTCACCCCCGAGTGGGAGGTCAAGGGCGCCTTCTCTCTGCACCTCTGGCAGGACGCTGAACACAGCTCGTGGTTTCGCCGACGCGTCACCGAGATGCGCACGCCGCCGCACCACCTCGACAAGACGCCCGATCCCGCACTCGAAATCTTGGTGCAAGAGTTACGCAGTGCGAACAATACCCTCGAATTCCTCACCGGCCTCTACGGAGTCCTCAAGACCAGCGTCGCGGCCGCGTTCGACGCCCATCTCGCCCAATCTAACCCGCTCACGGATCACCCCACTCGGCGCCTGCTCGTGATGGTCATCGCCGAAGAGCGTGCGCAAATCGCCTGGGGCGAACAAGCCATCGCCGCTTTGCAACGGGCCGATTCAAACCCGGGCCTCGCCGCGTCGCTCTCCGCGTGGCGCGATCACCTCAACGCCTACCTCGTGGCCGCCGGCGGCATCCACGGCGAAGACGAACGCCCCGCTGCCGAATCGTTGCCCGGGCGACGGGCGACCACGCCGCCTCAAACCATTTCCCAAAAACCCCGTCGCGACGCCCGTTTTCCCCGCGTGTGGAACTCGCGTGGCATCGTTCCCGCCGATGATCGCCCAGTGCACGAACGCATCTGGTGGATGATGAACGTGCGCCTGCAAGAGATGCACGTCTCCGAGCTCGTCGCCTCCGTGCTCGCCGAGTGGCGCGATCAACCGTGGGAGTTTTATCACGATCTCGCCCGGCACCTGTGGGACGAAACCCGCCACTGCATGCTCGGCGAGGTCGCGTTTGCCTCACAGGGTGTCGACTTCACCAAAATGCCGTCGCACACCGGCTTTGCCGCCTACCCCAACGCCGCCCTTCCGCCCGCCGACCGCTACGCCTTTCTCTGGGGCATCGAGCAAGGCCTGATGGGCAAGTCCGGCAAACAGGCCGAAGTCGCCCTCGCGACCGCGGGTCGCAACGACCTCGCCACGGCGTTTCAGGATTACGATTGGGCCGACGAGGTGTTGCACGCCCAGATCGGCCGTCGGTGGCTCGAGAAACACTACGGCACCCGCGCCGCGATGGACGAAGTCTACCAACGCGTCCGCCCCGCCTACGATCAAATGAAAGCCGACGACCTCGCCCTCCCCGGCCGCGACTGGTGGCCCACCTTCTACGAAAAACATCTCAAGGACAAAGCCCAGCATCACGGTGAGTCTCCTGTCGGCACTCCGCCTGGCACAGACAGCGGTTATTAGGTCGTTCTCGTTATCATCCTCTTTCTCGCTCTCTCGATTAAACGACCCCTTCCTTTTCCGCGGCGAGGGCGGCGAGGCTCCCTTGCTCTCTGCCTCCGCACGACCCTCTCATTGGGAACGCGTCGCCCCCGGTGCGTCAAACCCCGTAATTCGTCATGAGTAAATCTTTCATGCCCCGCCCTCACCTTGCCATCATCGGCGGCACCGTCGTCGATCTGATTTTGCCTGCGACCAAGCAGCTGCCCACGTGGCCGAACCACACCGAGTTCACCACGCGCAATCTCGTCTTCTTGGAAAACGCGCCGCTCGTCACCATCGGGGGCAACGGAGCCAACGCCGCCTTCGTCGCCGCGCGCCGCGGCGTCGACGTCACGCTCCACACCGCGATCGGACCCGATGGACTCGGCTCCCTCGCTCGCACTTGGCTCGAATCCGCCGGCGTCACCATCCAGTCGCCTCGGCAAATTTCCGCCACGGCCCTCAACGTCACCGCCGCTAACTCCCAGCATCAGCGCGCCACTTTTTATTACCCCGGCACGACTCCGGTCATTCCCCAGCAAAAGCTTTTGCGCAACCCACCGGCGGCCGTCCTCGTCTGCGGTTGGCCCCACCCCCCGCTCGCGCAAATCGCCCGCACCTTCGCTCGACTCCGCTCGTCCGGCGTCCTCACCGCCTTGGATACCGGCCCCATTCTTGAAAAGCCTTGGACGCTCGCCGCACTGCACCCTGTGCTCGCTCAGCTCACTGTGCTGTTGACCAATGAGCACGAACTGCTCGCCATCACCCGCGCCAAGAACCTCACGACCGCCCTGCAAAAACTGCGGCGCGACTTCGCGGGCGACATCATTCTGAAACGCGGAGCCGACGGCGTCTGGTGGCTCCCCCCAGAAAGCGATCAACCGACCGTCGTCGCTCCCAAAAACATCAAAGCCGTCAACACCGTCGGTGCAGGCGACACCTTCAACGGCGCCCTCCTCGCCGCGTGGCTCCGCGGACTCCCTCCCCTCGCCGCCCTCCGCGAAGCCAACTCCGTCGCCGCCCGCGTCGTCGCCTCAAAGCAAGGCGTCCTCGGCACCCCGCGCCGCCGCTGAGTATTTCAGGCCCCACCAAGCGTTGCGCTTGCGAGCCCAGCCTAGCCCGCGTCCGCTCTGGACAGGCCCTGCTCTTTTCCAAATCTCCGGCGGAAATCGCCGCCGACATCGGCCTGCTTCCGGAACTCATGCCGGGGCTGCATCGCGACAGCTGGTTGACCTTCGATCCCACCACCACACCCGCGTTGGACGAAACTCAGGAATATGAACTGCGTTTCGTCGGAGGCCTGATCACCGGCGGCTGCACCCCTCTGCTGTTGCCGGATATTCTGCGTTCGTTAGATCGTCCCTACTGTTATCGCGGGGACCGCATCTACTACAACTGGTCCGCCCGCCGCTGGCGGCTTCTGCCCGAATCCCAGACCGACCCGTTGCCAATTTTGACGACTGGCTCGAAACCCTCGTCGCCGACCACGACCACGCCACTCTCGCGACAATTAAGGACCGTGTCGCCACGGCCATTAACTCATGCCAAACGACCAAGGTAAGCACACGGAACTCGACGAGTTAGTTGTCCTGTTGGCCAAGGACGGCCACCGGGGCGGGGCAAGTTGTCCTTTGGGCCAGCCCGGTGAGGCCCATGTGAGGTTTGGCGGCGTCGGCCCGCTCGGCGATCGGCTCGGCGGCGGTGTGGTGGGGGATGGCCCAGTGCAGCTTGTTTTGCACGGTGGCGAAGAAGGCCGGCGAGGGCTCGGCAAGGGGATCGTAGTCGACGCTGGTGGCGTAGATTTCGAGGACCTTGCGCCAGAATTCCTTTTCCGATGACCGGATGTCGCGGATGCGGGCGAGCAGGCAGGTCGAGGTAGTAACTGCCCTTGCCCTGCTTGAACTTCTCATCGTTGAGGACGAAGCCTTTGACGAGGTAGTCGCGGAGTTGCTGGGTGGCCCAGACACGGAACTGGACGCCGCGATGAGATTTTACGCGGTAGCCTTCGGAAGATGATGACATCGAGGGAGTAGTGCTCGACCTGGTAAGTTTTCGCGGCGGCGGCAGTTGTTGCAAAATTTGCAACAACTGAGCCGGGCTTCATTTCCCCCTCATCAAAAACGTTTGGGATGTGGCTGGAGATGGTGGATTTGTCGCGCTGGAAGGGGCCGGCAATCTGTCCGGCAGAGAGCCAGACGGTCTCGCTGACGAGACGGACGTCGATGCGCGTCGCCCGTCCTCGGTCTGGAAGAGAAGAAGTTCGCCGGGGTCGTTCATGGATTTAGGTGTGGGCTAAGCGGGCAATCAGGCTGCGGAAGCGGTCCTGATGGGCGGCCAGGGCGTCGGGGCCGCGAGTCTCAACGGGGAGGGTGAGCGAGGCGGGCAAGGGGCTATCCGCGAGTGGGGCGTAGTCGAGGCGGCGGCGCCATTCGATGGCCTGTAACTCAGGTGAGGCAGTCGCGAGAGCGGCATCATTGAGCAGAGCGTGAAATTGCTCGAGCCAGCGAAACACCGCGGCCCAGGGCATCCAGGCAGGGAAACCTTGTTCGGGTGGATTTTTCCACGTGGCGAGAAAGCGCCAGTCGTCGTGTGGCAGGGAGAAATGTTTTTCGCGAGACTCACGGCGGGCGCGGATGTGACCAGAGCGCTCGAGTTCGTTGAGGGTAAGTTGAATGGAACGGCGAAAGTGCCCGGTTTGGCGGGCGATCTCTGCTGGGTGCCCAGAATCGTGGGCGAGCAGCCAAGCCATGACTTCGGCGCGGGATTGCCGACCAAAGAGCGCGCGGAGTTTGAGCAGGAGGTTGCCGGCGTGATCCATGCGCGGAGCGGTAGCGAGCCCGCGATAACGGATGAGGCCGCGTTGCCAACCTTGGGCGAGAAAATCGGGATCAGTCGCTCCGAAGTGTCCGGCCTCGGGAAAGAGCGGGGCCCGAGAAACAGCGGGACCAGTGTGAGCCTTAACCAATGTGCTCCACTTTTTGTGCGCGGGGACGCGAGCCAGCCGAGTAGCGATGGCCGTGAGCACGGTGGCGTCTCCCAAGGCATGATCTTTTTGCAGCCGGACGAGGCGCTGGAGGTTGACCCAGTCGGCCTGATCGTGCAGCCAATCAAGGACCTCGTCGAAGAGACGGGCGTCGAAGCGGGCGAGCGTCGTCGAGGCGAGGAGGAGCGCCTCAGGGTCCAGCAGGAAGTCGCCGGAAGCGGGGGCGGCATGACCGGAGACGCCAAGCGTCGTCCACTGTCGCCAGAGGAGGTCGAGCGTGGCGGCGCGGGCCTCGAACTTAAAGTTGATCGATGAGGTCGGCATGGCCCAAGTGGTTGAGAAGATCGGCGAGCACAAGGCGGAAACCATCGGAGGGATCCTAGAGGCGAGTCCAGCGAACGGCGGCGAGCAATTCCTCCGTGGTGGGCCGGAGGTCTTGGAGGTCGGAGACGTGACGCCCGGGACCTTGATCGGCGGCGGCGTAGAGTTTGAAATGAATCTGATCGTAGCGGCTGATGAAACTGAGCGTGAGCACCGATCCGAAAGCGCGCGGGGTGAGCCGACTTTCGATACCGACGGGAAAGCCAAGTCTGAAAAATGAATCGTCGGCCGGCCCGGCGTTAAACCAATCAGCCGGCAAATCGAGTTCCCTCCGAACCGCCTCGGCCGCTTCGCGGACCGCCTCGGGCAGGGGTTTGGCTTGGACGAGGCGTCGCTCTTCCAACCGAGCGAGCACATCCACGTCTCGCGTGGTCGTGCGGCTAATCAGGTCGAGCGCGAGGAGCGAGGAGCCACCGCAGATCACGAAATGACACGGAGGGTGGCCGCGTTGAGCCAAGACCTCACCGAGCAGGGTGAGAGCTTGATCCAAGGTTTCTCGGCCAAAACGCTTCATGGCGGGTATCTGAACTACTCTTTATGGGTAGTTCAATTGTTTTTTAACGAACCTTCTCAACAACAATTGCCCGTCTTGGGGCCAGAGTTGGCGGAAACGTTAACGAGCACGGCGGCTTCTTGGTCGACCCAAGAGGTGCGCCCCGCCGCTCTGCGACCCGGGCTACTGCGCAACGAATGTCACTTAATAGGTGACATTCAAACTGCGGAGAACATCCGATTCTCGGCCGCCCCACTCGCGAGTTGGCGGTAGAGGGCGGTGATGGCTTCGGGGGTCGGGGCTGCGCCGAGGGATTTCGTGAGGCGGCGGGAAAGCGTGCCTTGAGTGACGTAGACTTGCTGGGCGGCTTGCTCGGCCGCGGAGGCATTCGCGACGGGGCTGAGTCGCGCGATGGCGGTGCGCCAGAGCTCGTGGGAGGTCGGTGTCGCGGTGTCGGTCCAACCGAAGGCGCGGTGCAAAATCGGCGTGGCGATTTTCGCCGCGTCGCCCTGCTCCACGCACGCGTGAAAGACAGGGGCGAGCTCGTCGACGGTCACGCCTTGCTGAGCATCGAGCGGGAGCTGGGTTTCGGCGACGAGTTCGCGCAGGAGGGCGACGATCGTGCGCACGATCGCGAGATCGGCGGCCGGGCACTCTTGCAGGTCGAGCAGGCGGATCTCGATGCTGCCGCGGTCGAAGCGCGCAATCGCACCGCGCGAATTGCTGAACACCGGTTCGAGCACGCCGTCGGGATCATACGGCGCGAGGGCGCGGCCGATCGGCTCAAAAATCGCTCGGTGGTAATCGGCCTCGGAGTAAACGGGCTCCGGAATCACGCGACCGCACAGCTCGGGAATCTTCGCGGAGTTGTTCCGGTAGAACGCCAGCCGGTTGTCGGCCAAGCCCGTGAGTTTCCCCTCCACCATCGGAGACGACGCGGCCAACGCGGGCAGGAGCGGCAACACCAGACGGATCGCCGCATGCAGGCGGGCAAACTCGTCGTCGTTCCCAAAGGGCAGGTTAAGATGCACGCTTTGCAGGTTCGACCAGCCGTGGCCGCGACAGTCGAAGATGCGATCAAAGGCGGCATAGATGTCGTTGTTGTCGTGCGCCCAGAGCACGGCCTCCTCGGGCCGCATCGTCGGGTGCATCGCCGTCGGCAGCAGCATCGCGCCCTGCGGGGCCAGTCGGCGGTTGAGCTCGCCCACCTCTTGCGCAAACGCCTCGGCATACCCGTCGAGACTCGCGACCGGGTCGGTCGTCTTCAACTCGATCACATGGGCCGTCAATTCGTTGGACCACGTCACGCGACCGCGCTCGATGTCGGACACGGGCTTCCCGTCGGGTCCGACCAGCACGCGATCGCTCCACGGCGCCACCCGCAGGTCGTCGCGTTGCACGATCATGTATTCGAGTTCGACGCCGAAGCGTTCAAAGAGAGAAAAACGGGAGGACATCAGAAATTATGAAAAAGAAGGATGAAGGCAGAAAGGTGAGCTGATCACGATGGGTGGTCTGATGGATGCGAAGTAAGGGAATATTCTTACTTCATAATTCATCACTCATACTTGCGCCACTCGGCGCTCAGTCCTCCGAGCGGCGTTCCTTCTGTTTCTCAATGCGGCGCACAAAGACTTCCATGATGCGCTCATAAAGACTGTCCTTGAGGAGAGCGTCCTCGTAGCCGGCGTCGATGCTCGGGTTGTCGTTCACCTCGATCACGTAGCACTGGCGGCCGATCTGCTTGAGATCGACGCCGTAGAGTCCATCGCCGATGAGGTCGGCGGCCTTGACGGCGGTGCGCACCACATTCTGGGGGACGAGCTCGAGCGGCACGGCCTCCACCTTGCCGTAGTCGGCGTCGCCATCAGCAGCGTTGGAGATGATCTGCCAATGCTTGCGAGCCATGAAGTATTTGCAGGCGTAGATGGCCTTCCGATCGAGCACACCGATGCGCCAGTCGAAATCAGTCTCGAGAAACTCCTGCGCCACGAGCAGCTCGGTTTTTGCGAACAGCTCGTCGACTTGCGCGTCGAACTCTTCGCGAGTCTTCACTTTTTTGACGCCGAGCGAGAACGCGCTGTCGGGTTGCTTCAGGATAATCGGAAAGCCCAGTTGCTCGCAGACCTCGTTGAGGTTGTCGCGGTGCACGATGATGGTTTTCGGCGTGACGATATCGTGACGGTCGAGCAACTCCGCGAGGTAGACTTTGTTCGTGCAACGCAGGATCGAGCGTGAGTCGTCGATCACGACCAACCCCTCAGCCTCGGCCCGGCGCGCGAAGCGGAAGGTGAAATGGTTCACCGCCGTCGTCTGACGAATAAACAGCGCATCAAACTCGGCGAGGCGCGCGTAGTCGTCGCGGGTGATGATCTCCGCGGCAACGTCCAAGCCGTCGGCCGCCTTGATAAATTTATGGATGGCTTTGTTGTTCGATGGCGTGTGGTCCTCCGCGGCGTCGTAGAGAATCGCGAGGTGGTAGCGAGGCGGGGTCCGATGGGCGCGCTTCGGCCGGCGACCTTCGATGAATTGGCGCGCGACCTCCGCCACAAACGGGCGGTGATTCTCCGGAATGTCCGAGGAAGAGATCGGGCTGATGTCGCGCATCTCCCAACGATCATCACGCCGCACGAAGGCCGCGCGCAGGAGGGGCGATTGAAACTGGTTGTAGAGATGAAGGCTGAGCCGGTCGTGGGTCTTGGCCAGATTGCGCGCGAAGTAGATGCTCAGCGTGAAGGTGTCGCCCTTGATCGGCGCGAGGGATTTCTGGATCAACTCGTCCAGTTCCTCGGAGAGAATCCGCGAAACGACCGGCGACTTCAGATCTTGGATGGTCGACAAGTTAGGCTGGGGACGGTGCCCGCGCGCCTCGGCGAGGAGGGACACGTAATAGCCCACTGATTGATACGCGTAGGACCGGCAGAGATTGAACACCTGCACGTGCCGCAGGTCGGTGTAGCGGCGATCGATCAGGTAGGCGCGGGCGGCGACCACCTCAACCCCGGGGATATCAAACGGCCAACGATCAGGATTGTTGACGACAATAATGCTAGGCATGGGAAGATGAAGTGCGCTTTTCGATGATCAGCAGATTCGCGTCGTAAGTGAGCACTCCTAGCAAGATCGAATTGATCACCCGATCCACATCGGTCGAATAACGGCGCGTCTGCGAATGCGGGTTGGACTGCAGCGGATCGTTGATGTGCACCTTGCGCAGCTTGCGATCGTAACCGCTGAGCACGACGAAGTGGCCCGACGGATCGCCGCGCACATCATCCTCGTCGTCGTTGGGGCCGTATTCACGCGACGCTCCGTAAAGGTAAGTCGAACTAAGCCCAGTCAGGATCGGCACGTCGCGGTTGAGATGCCGGCGGATGAGCGCGCCGCTCAGCACGGCCAAGCGAATCTCGCCGCCGAGGGTGATAAATTCCACATAGGCTTTGCTCGCCAACCGCAGCTTGCGCGAGGTCTTGACCCGCGCCTGCGCCTCCAGTTTTGCAATCAGATCGACCCCGGGGGTGGAGAACCACGTGGGATCGAACACTTGAAGGTTGAGCGTGTAGAGCGTGACCCGATAACCACGATTCAGCGCGTCGATCCCGAGGAGGACGCCGAGGGTCCCGCCCGTCTCCAGCTTCGGCACTGAGTCGATCACCTCTTGCAACTCCACTTCCTCGTCCCAATACTGATAGATGGCGTGCAGACAGGTCGGTCCGCAGGTCGTATCATCAGGCTGAGCCTGCATCGAGAGTTGAAGACGATGACGCTTGGAAGATTTCGCGCGAACCATGGAGTTAAAGCACGATCGTATCGACCCTCGATCGCACCGCAAGCAATCCACGCATCTGGCCGGGGCCGCGACCCCGGCGACAGTCGGCGAGGATCGCGGAGGAGCGACTTTTGAGTGAGAGGGGACCGTCGCCTTACGCGGTCCCGGTGGGAGTTTAAGTTTGGGAGCGCCGGAGGTTTCTATTTATTCACCATCGGACGGAATTCGCCGACCGTGGGCGTGACGCGACTGACCAGCACGATGGCCATCCAAGCGAGAGTGAAACCGGGGATGATTTCGTAAATGCCGGGACCGCCGAGGAAGGAATCGCTCCAGCCCATACTAATCCAGAGAATCACCGTCACTGCACCCGTGAGCATGCCGGCCACCGCCCCGGCGCCGGACATTTTCTTCCAAATCAGTGCCAAGATAATCATCGGACCGAAGGCCGCGCCAAACCCGGCCCATGCGTTGGAGACGAGCCCCAGCACTTCGGAATTCGGATCACCAGCCATGAGTGCCGCGACGATGCCCACCAACAAAACACTCACGCGACCAACGAAAACAAGTTTAGTATCGCTCGCCTTTTTGTTCATAAACAATCGGTAGAAATCCTCCGTGAGTGACGATGAGGACACGAGCAATTGACTCGAAATCGTCGACATAATTGCGGCGAGGAGTGCGGCATAGAGGAAGCCGGTCACGAGCGGATGAAACAGGAGGTCCGCCAGCACGATGAAGATGGTTTCGGGATCACCGATGACGGTGCCGTTGCGCTCGATATAGGCGCGTCCAAAGATACCCACTCCGATCGCACCCAGCACCGAGATGGCCATCCAGCCCATCCCAATGTTGCGGGCCTTGGAGACATCTGCCACCGACCGAATCGCCATGAAGCGGACGATAATGTGCGGTTGTCCAAAATAACCGAGTCCCCAAGTAATCGCTGACAGAAAGCCGAAGAAGGTTAGCCCATCGAAGAGCGACAAGAAATGCGGATCAATCGCCGTCAGGCGGTCACCGGCACTCGCAAATCCATCGCCCTGCCCAGTGGTGAGAATCACGATCGGCATAATGACGAGCGCCAGCATCATGATGCAGCCTTGCACAAAATCCGTCAGGCTGACGGCGAGAAACCCGCCCACCACCGTATACGTGAGCACGATGGCCAGCGTAAACCAAACGCCGAATTCGTAATCGCTCATCATCCCTAGGTTGATCAGATCACCAAATGCGCTGGAGAATAATTTGCCTCCAGCCACGAGACCCGAGGCCGTATAAACCACGAAAAAGACGACGACGATGACCGCCGAAATCGTGCGCAGCGCCATCGCCTTGGACGGAAATCGGTTGGCGAGAAATTGCGGCACCGTAAGCGCGTTGTCGTAGCGCTCGGTTTGCTCGCGCAGCCGGGGCGCGACCACGATCCAATTAACCAGCGCGCCCACAAATAGACCGATCCCGATCCACGCTTCAACCAGGCCTGCGGCGTAAAGCGCACCCGGTAGTCCCAGCAAAAGCCAACCCGACATATCGGAGGCACCGGCGGACAGGGCCGCCACCGCGGGATGCAATCGCCGACCTCCGAGCATATATTCCTCAGAGCTCGAGGTCGACTTCTTCGCGGCATAAAAGCCGATCGCGATCATCAAACCGAAATACAAAAATAAACTGATCCAAATACCGAGTTCCATAGATTCTCTTTCCGTTTCACTGTCGTTAAACGGGTGACCCTCACACGCGGGCCTGACTAAACCCAAGGGTCAAATCAGTTATTTTCAGTTGGAGCATGTTCCCGCAAAGTAAACGCGACGTTGTTTCAGGAAGCTCAGGGCATTCGTTCGCACGAGCCCAGTCGCGGCTACTACCGTCGCCCTTCTCTCAAAATTCGTCGCAAAAAAACTGTCATTGCGAGACAGATCCGGCTCGGCGGATCGGGCGCGGCAATCCACGAACACGGGCGAATGTAAACAACGGGTCGTCGTGGATGGCCACGTCGCTCACGCTCCTCGCCATGACAGAAAAGGGAAGAGGGTCATCGCTCTTCCCCATAACGAAAGTGCAACCAGGCTGGTTACACTTTCGTGGAAGCGGCTCTAGTTCACCACATTCTGCGGCGAACCGGAACGGAATGCGCGGATGTTATCGACGGCGGTGTTGAGCAGTCGGGTGCGGGCGGACTGCGTGGCCCAAGCGATATGCGGGGTGATTCGACAGCGTTGAGCCGAGAGGAGAGGATTGTCAGGCGAAGGGGGCTCTAAGGAGAGCACGTCGAGCGCAGCCCCCCTGATCCGGCCGGCATTGAGGGCGGCAGCAAGCTCAGCTTCAACCACGAGCTGCCCCCGGCCGGTATTCACAAGCAGGGCGTCCGGCCGCATCAGTTCAAGGCGTTGCGCGTTTACTAGGCCGTCCGTTTCAGGAGTCAGCGGACAGTGTAGCGAAATCACATCGCTTCGCCGAAAGAGGTCGTCGATCGACACTTGCTCGACCCCGGATTTCGCCGAGCGCGATGCGACGATCACGTTCATCCCAAAGGCCCGACCGAGCGCCGCGACCGCCTGACCGATGCGGCCATAACCAACCACGCCGAGGGTTTTTCCGTCCAATTCGACCAGCGGATGATCCCAATACGACCAGTCGGGACTCGCCGTCCAACGGCCCGCTTTCACCGTTTCAGCGTGGTGTCCCACGTGCTGCGTGTGCTCCAAGATGAGGGCAAACACATGTTGCGCGACGGACTTCGTGCCATAGGTCGGCACGTTGCTCACGGCCACACCACGCGCCTTGGCCGCCGCCACATCGACCACATTGTAACCGGTCGCCAAGACCGCAATAAAGCGCAAATCGGGCAGGCGCGCCAACGTCTCGGCCGAGAGCGGGCACTTGTTCGTGAGCACCACCTCCGCCCCGGCGGCCCGCGCGACGATCTGGTCGGCTGGAGTGCGGTCAAAAATCTCACACTCACCGAGCGCGCACAAGGCGTCCCAGCTCAAGTCACCCGGGTTGAGAGTGTGTCCATCCAGCACGACGATCTTCATAGCCACACAACCTTGAGGCTCAGCGGGGCAGGTCAATTCACCTCGTCGCCCCACCCGCATTTATGACCCGCAACACTTCCGCCGCTCCGCGATGCTGCGGCTCTGCCAGCAAGGCGCGTTCAGCCGCCGCGCGGGTGCCCGCGAGATCGCCCGTGCGCAACAAAACAGTCGCTAGGGCAAAAGGATAATCCGCCGACTTCGGCCCAACCTGCTCGGCCTGTTGCAACGCCTCGACCGCCTCGGGCAAGCGATTCGCCTGCGCGAGCAGCAACCCGAGATTATACCACGCCCGGTCGAACTGTGGATTGCGACGAACCGCCTGCCGCAGAGCAAACTCTGCCTTGGTCACCTCGCCGACTTCGGCAAACGCGAGTGCCGCCTGCATCGCCAGCACCGAATCATCCGGCGTGAGATCGGATGCCCGTCGCAACTTGACGGCCGCCTCGGCGGTGCGCCCGTGGGCGATCAACACGCGAGCGTAGTTTTCCAAAATTCCGGCCGACGCCGGATCCCACTGTTCCGCCAAGGCCATCTCTCGCTCGGCCTCGGCCCACCGTTCGCGATTGGCAAAATCCTGACCGAGCCGCAGACGACCCGCCGGTTGATCCAGCGAAAGCGACAGGTAGGCATCGAGCTCCTTGTGCTCTGGGGAATCCGCCGCGAGCTCCGGCGACAACGCCCACTCCACGTCGAGCCGCACCAAGCGGACCGGATCTTTCAACAACGGCCGAAGGAGCTCGGCGAACGCGTCGCGACCCGTGAGCAACCGGACCGCCGCCGCGCGCTCGAGTGGGTCGACCGCCGTCAGTGATTCGCGCGCCACCGCCATCACCGCGGGTTGGTCAGCATCGCGCGCGAGCAACGACAGCAGCGTCGCCCGCCACGCCGGAATATCTTCCTCGGCCAACAGGGCCAACAACGCGGCGGCTGCTTGGGGTTGCCCTGTTTGCGCCGCCGCCACAGCGCGCGCCCGGGCGCGCTGCCGCGAGTCCATTTTCGCGCCAAACCACTTGTCGGTCTTCGCGATCGCCCAGTCCACCGTCTGGTCCGCGTGACAGGTGGCGCAAGCATTGGGGATCCCGAGTTCCTTCGTCAGCAGCGGATCGGGTTTAAGCCAGCCGTGGTCGTGACGCGGCGCCCGCTGCATGTAAGTCTTAGTCGGCATGTGGCACGCGACGCAGGAGTTGCCCACGCTGTCGGCGCCATGGTGCGAATGCGCTTCGGGATCGATCACGACCGCCCGCACGCCGCCCGGCATCTCTCGACCCGGCGCAGTGTGACACTGCATACAAAGCTGGTTGTTCGACGCCGGCAGGATCGTCTTAGTCGTGTGCGGATCGTGGCAATCCATGCACGTCACCCCCGCGTGCCCCATGCGGCTCAACAACACCGACGACCAGTTGAAATCCTCGTCGCGCTGCTGGCCGTCGGGATAAAACACGCCCGGCTCGACCGGCAGCGTCACGCGATAGTGGTCGGCGTAGAGATCGCCCGGTTGGAATTTTCCCGTGAGCGCCTCGTTGCGCGCGTGGCACGGCGCGCAGGTCTGCATCATCCGCTGGCGGTCGCCGCCAAACGGCAGGGCGACGGTCGTGGTGGCACCTTTCCCGTGGTTCTCAGGCACAGGGCCGTGACACTGGATGCAGCTCACCCCGTGCTCGACCCACGTGGAGCGATACGCATCGAGCACCGGACTGTAATTCTTCTCGTAGCCGGTCATGTGGCACTGCGCGCACATTGAATTCCAATTCATCCCGCGCCCCATCCAGTGTCCCCACTCACCCGGCTCGCGTTGCTCCCCGCCAAAGACACTGAACCATTCCCGCTGCGCCGGATCGTAGGCCAATTCGTGCGGCTGCCAGCGGCCATCCTTCGCTAAGATCAATGGCTGCCACAGAGGTTGATTACCCAGCACCATCTGCGGCGGCTTCCCCGGCCCCACCCCGGTCGGCGGATGAAAAGAGGCCATCGCATCCGCATCGTGAACGGCATCGATCGGCCGGTTGGCGCGCGCGTGATCAGTCTCGCGCCACGCCGCGTGCACGTCCGCGTGGCAGGCCTGACAACTCGCCGCCGTTTGCTCCTTCGCCGCCGCCACTGGGCGCGGCCACGTTTCCCTCGGCTCGCTGCGACCACAACCCGTCACGTCGAAGACCACGAGGCCCGCCGCCAGCACCGCGTAACACACGGCAAACTTCCGCAACAGGGAACGACTTCTCTCAGAGGCGAAAGGCACGGAGCGCCACATTGATCGCGCTCAAGCCCCCATGCCAAGACTTCTCGTAGGCAGTAACCGATGAATGATCGTATGAAAGCTTGCTGCTAGGTAGGGACGGACCGCCGGGCCGTCCGGTTGGATCCACGAATGAAAGTCAGCTGTCCTTAGTCGCGGCGGTCCCAGCGGTCCCGCCCTACCTCAATCCGAAGGATTCCACGTTACTGCCTTCTAGTGAGTCGCCGCCGACTCCACGTAAACCCGATCAAGCGGCGCGGGCAGCGACCCGGACCACTGCAGCAACTGGGTGCGGAGAGTCGTGACGATTTCAGGCCGTTCACGAGCAACGTCGATCAGCTCCGACGGATCGCCCGCCAAGTCGAACAGTTGCTCATCAGTGCCGTCGTCCTCCATCAAAAGTTTCCAATCTCCGTCCCGCATCGCCAACGACGGTCCGCGGCGCTTCGCCGTGGGATTCTGCCAGAAGATCGGTTGAAACCGGGCAAAAGGCAGCCCCGTGATCGCCGCGGTGGCATCGACTCCATCCGGGAGATAGTCGGATGGCATCGCGGCGCCCGCTAAGTGGGTAAGCGTTGGGACGAAATCCGTGCTGTGCAGGACCGAGCGCGGATCGACCCGTCCGGCGGGCACATGTCCCGGCCAGCGCACGATCAAGGGCACGCGCACGCCGCCTTCGTAGAGATGCCACTTCCAACCGCGCAGCGACCCGTTGCTCCCCGCTGTGTCGGTCGACAGCGAGATTCCCGGAGCGATCGCGCCCGTCTGGAGGCTGCCTTCGCGGGCGGGGGTGCCGTTGTCACTCGTGAAGATCACCAGCGTGTTGTCGCTCAGCCCCAGTTCATCTAATCGCTTCAACAATCGCCCCACCTGCGCATCGAGGTGCGATACCACCGCATAATAGCTCTGCGCCCCCCGATCTTCCACATCGGCATAGGGCTCGCGCATCTCCGGCGTCGGATCCAACGGCACGTGCGGATCATGCAACCACACATTCAACATGAAGGGCGTGCCCTCATGGTCGCGTTGATGAGTTTCTAGAAACTCCAACGATGCATCCACAATCTGCCGGCTCGACCACCTCACAAAGTAGTGATCGGCGTAAGGATAGAGATTGTGCGCGGCCGCGCACAATTCAGCTCCGCGCCAAGTCGCTCCGTTACCCACGACGACCCGCGCCTCGTCGAAACCGTAGGCACTCACCGGCGGGGCGTCCGCGCTGTTGATGTCTTTGCCACCGAAGTCGCGCCCGCTGCCGCCGCCGAGATGCCATTTGCCAAAGAGCGCCGTGCGATAACCCGCTTGCTGCAACGCTTGCGGGAGCGACGGGGCCTCGACCGGCAGCCAATCCGGCATCCCGCGCTCAGCATTCGACCGCAGCCACGCGAAGTGCGCGTAAACATGCCATCGCGAGGGATACTGACCGGTGATCAACGACACGCGCGAGGGCGAGCACACCGAGTGGCTCTGATAAAACTGCGTGAAGCGGGTCCCTTGCTCCGCCAGACGATCCAGATGCGGCGTCTTGATCCGCGGATGCCCGTAACTTTGCAGATCCCCAAACCCAAGGTCGTCGGCGAGGATAAAAACAATGTTCGGCCGATCATCGCCCCGCGCGGTCGACCCGCCCACCGCCAGCGCCGCGAGCCCGACGACGAGCAGGCTCCGAGTCCACTTCCCTCTGCGCGCGCGAGCAATCGTCGGGTTCACGAAGTTTTCAATGGATCCGCCCGCAGACGCCAATCCACCAAGCGCGTGACGGTCCACGCAAATGCCACCGTGACGAGCGCGGAAACACACGACACCCACAGATTGGAGAGCGGCGAGTAGGCCACGCCGAAGCCAGCCACGCTCCCGACACACATGCCGACTATCAACGGTCGCGCCCGAATCTGAATCTTCGCTACCGTGCAAAACATGCACCCGAGCAGCGGGCCGAGAAAGATCCCGTAAAACGCGTTCATGATGTCAAAGAGCGTGCCCATGCCATCGATAAACCCGGCGATGATAGTCGCCACGAGGCCGATGCCTGCGCAGGTCACTCGCGCGTAGTTCAGCAGTCGTCCCGATTCGATCCGCTCCGAGAGCGGGGCAAAATCGTTCAACAGCGATCCCGACAGCGCGTTGATTCCGCTCGTGATGCTACTCATCGTCGCCGCGAGGATGGCGGCGATCACGATGCCCATGAAGCCCACGGGGAGTTGCGTGGCGACAAAGTAAGGAAACACCTTGTCCGCATCGGTCGGCAGCAAAGGATCGGGATGCAGATCATACCACGTCCCCACCGTCAATCCGACGGCGGCCAGCATGAGCAGCACCACCACCATCGATGCCATGCTCGTGCCAAACGCGCTCGCGGCCGACTTCAACCCCCCGGCGGTGAGGTAGCGTTGCAACGACATTTGATCCGCCGTGAACGTGCTCATGTTCTGCATGAACGCGCCAAAGACCATCGCCCAAACCGTCATCGTCACGGTGGGATCAAACGACCAGTTCAGCTCGAGGAGATTGGTGTGATGCCGCAAATGCTCCGACATCTCGCTGAAACTGAGGGGCACTTTGAAGAGCACGTAGATGATCGTCCCGAGCAGGACGGCCATGATCAACAGCAGCTGAATCGCATCGGTGATGATGACCCCACGGATCCCGCCGACCACGGTGTAGGCCGTGCTCAATAATCCGATCAGCAGCACCAGCGGCCAAAACCACTCCCGCCCGAGATTAGCACTCGCCATCACCACGATGACTGGCGCGTAGATCAACGCCGACATCCAGCACAGACGCAGAAAAACAAACAGCCCTGAGGCGACCAACCGCGTCGGCACTCCGAAACGACGCTCGATGATCTCGTAAGGACTGCGCTGTGGCCGCGCGAGGTAGCGCGGCAGAAACCAGAAGCGCAGCACGAGATACGCCACGGGGAATCCGATCAACGACGACATCGCGGTGATCCCGTAGGTGTAGACGATGCTCGGATACGCGACGAAGCTCAGCGCACTGAACATGGTGGCCCCCAAGCTTAACCCCACGAGCACCACCCCGCCAGCTCCGGCGAAGCCCCGCTGCGCTGTGAAGTAGTCGTTGATATCGTCCTGCTTGCCCCGGTAGAGCACGCCAATCGCGACGATCCCCGCGAGGTAAACAAAAATAATGAAGCTATCGATTAGGGTCATCGCGGAAGGGGAGTTACGGTGGAGGAAGCCTCGTCGTCGCAAACTGGGGAGCCCCCACGCTGCGGATTCCAAGCCCAGACTTCGGGCGTCCGCACCCCCGCCATGATTTCACCCGACACCAAGATCCACTCGCGGCCCAATGGCACGGCCGGAGTCGTGACCACGGGCGCGGGCCAATCGTCGTCCCATCGCAACCATGCGTCCTCCCGTGCATCGAACACGACGATGTCTTTCGGCACGCGCACGTTTCGCGGTTGCTTGCCCACCAAGCGACCGTCGACCCCGCCGAGCACAAAGATTCGGCCCGACTCGACGGGCGCGGGGGTGGGCGCGGCGATCGCCGAGCGCGGCAAATCAGGTAGGCGCGACCATCCTTCGTTCGGTCGATAACGATACGCATCCACTAAATAATTCACGGCGCTAGAACCGTCATCGCCGACAACGAGCTCAAGTCCGCTGAACAAATAAACGTCCCCATTCCACGCCGCGATCACCCCTTGGGCGCGCGGTGGTCCCGGCCAAGTAGGCAGGCTGTGCCAGCCAGACTCCACCTCGTTCAGATCCAGTCTCCAGAATCCTGCGAAGCAGCGCCGGGGAGCCCCGGCCGCGTAGCCCGCGGCGAGGTAAATCGAATCTCCACTCGCCACCGCGACCGGGCTGCTCATCGCTGCGGGCAAGGCCGGACCTTCCGTGACGACCACCTGCGATCCATCCCATCGCAGCCAAAGCGCATCTCCGTAAACCTCCGGCCCGTTTTCTCCTCCCAGCACCAACACGCCCGACGGCAGGGAAACCACCGCCGCATAGCCGCGCGGCCGAGGTAGACGCCCGGAGGCTTGCCACGCCGACGCGCCCGGCGTCAGCACATAAATGTCGTCGTAGACTTTCTTCGATCCACCCTCCCACGGCGGTGCGTCCGGAAAATTGGTGCCCCCGGCGGCGATGACCACGCCCTCATGCTGACCCGCGAGCACCCCCGCCACGCCTCGCACCTGCGCATAAGAGGGAAGCTGCCGCCACGCCTCGGCTTCCGCGGCGATACTCATCGGGCGGCCTCCCGATCAGTGGAAAGGAGGCGGCGCATATCTTGGAGCGGAGGAGTCACAGGCGGGATATAGGGGGGGAGAAACTAGCCGCAGGGTGCGACTGTAGGGAGGGGAGTTCAACTCAGCACTGCATTCAATTTCTCCTCATTGGTCACATTGTATGACCTGAGTCGCAGGATGGCCTGGTCGGCCGCCGATTCCATCACTCAGCATGCGTATGAATACCGGCACCCACCTCTTCTTTTCGGTCAACCCTCCCCGCGTTACGCTGCAGGCTTTCGACCTCCCAGCGCCGACGGAAAAACAAGTCCTCGTGCGCAACACCTGCACGCAAGCGAGCCTCGGCTCGGAGATGAACTTCTTCCGCGACGGCCCCTCCGGTTACGGTCCAAACCTCAATCCGAAACTCGCGAGCCTCGGATACATGGCAACCGGCCACATCGTGGAAACCGGCTCCGCCGTGACTGACTACCACCTGGGCGACCGGGTGGCGGTGAACAGCACCCACGCCAGCCTCTGCCTCATCGATACCGATCGACCCGCCGCGATCAGCGCGCTCCCGAAAAACGTGGCCGACGATCACGCAGGCTTTGTTGCCCTCGGCGACGTGGCCCTGCATGCCATCCGCCGGGCGCGACTCCAGATCGATGAATCCGTTGTGGTCTTTGGCACCGGCATGGTGGGACAACTCATCATCCAGCTAGCCCGGATCTCAGGGGCCGACCCCATCATTGCGGTCGACTTACTGGATCGTCGACTCGACCTCGCCCAACAGAGCGGCGCGAGCCACACCCTCAACGCCGCACAAGGCGACGTCACCGCTCAGATCCGCGCCTTCACCCAAGGTCGCGGCGCGGAGAAGTCATTCATGTGCGCGAGCTCCGCGGCGGTGCTGGCGCCCATGCTGGAATCTGCGGCGGACCGGGGAAGTATCATGATCACCGGGAGCGCATCCGGGATCAGTTCGATCAGGTTGCGGGAAGAGATTCTCCGCAAGGAGCTGACCCTGATCGGAACGTATGAAAGCAACCTCGCCGAGGAGCATCCCTACTGGACTTGGAGTCGGGATCGCAATCGCCGCGCCTACCTCCGCCTCCTGTCGAGCGGGCAACTCCAGATGACGCATTTGATCAGCCATCGCGTGCCGGCCACCGAAGCGCCTGCCCTCTACCAAGACCTGCTCGCGTCGGCCGACGACTACCTCGGCGTCGTCTTTGATTGGACTTGAGCCGGAGCAGGGAGATACACGGTGACGATTCCGCCGATCTCCTCCGTCTCATAGGTGGCAATCCGCAGCCTCGGGTCGGCCACTGCTTGACCCGTCTCAATTTGAAACTCCCACTGATGCCACGGACAACGAAGGATCGCTCCTTCGCTCCCGAAGCACACCTCGGCTGGCCGCTCGGCCGAGACCTGCGGACGAATCCGGCCCAAACACACCGGCGCGCCTTGATGCGGACAACGGTTGGCGAGGGCATAGAATTTCCCGCCGACGTTGAAGATGCCGAGCGTGCGACCGTGCAACTCGACGATCACCTTTTGCCCCGGCGGCACCGAGTCCGCCCGGCAAGCGGCGACCGCGATTTTTCCAGAGCGCCTAGAGTCCATAGAGCTGCTGGGCGTTCTCCCAAAATATCTTCTGCCGCAGCGCTTCGTCGCATCCTTTGAGGAAACCCGTCGGTTCATCCCAATCGAAGTGCGGATAGTCGCTCGAGAAGACCAGCACCTCGTCGGCGTGGATCCATTCGAGAAACACATCGCGGTCTCGTCGCGACGGAGGCTCCACCATCGGTTGCGACCCGAACCGCACGTGGTTGGAGACATACTCGCTCGGGAGCCGCTTCACCCACGGCGTGTAATCGCGTAGCGCTTTCCAATCGGCGTCCATCTGCCACAGCAAACCGGGCACCCAAAAGATTCCCTGCTCCAGCGAGAGAAACTTAAATTGGGGAAACTTCTCGAACACTCCTTCGCAAATCAGACTGACCAGATGCGCCATACCCATTTGCGAGCGAGCCATCCGCATCTCGAGATAGTAGGTGGGAAATCCGGCGGGCGTCGGCGGCCCCGCCACCCCCGTCCCTTCGCCGCCAAAGTGACACGCCATCGGCAGGCCGTGCCGTTCACACGCTTCATAGATCGAGTGGTAGTGACGATTGCCAAACGGCAAGCGGGCGCCCGCCGCCATCAGCACTTGAATGAATCGTTTATCAGAGGCTAGCCGCTCAATCTCCTGCACCGCCAAGATCGGATCAGACGGAGAAATATGGATGGAGCCCTTAAACCGCGGATCCGCGCTCAACCAGCGGTCCGCCGTCCAATCGTTGTAAGCTCGGCAGAACGCCATCCCATAGTCTAGGTCGGGATGAAGCCCCGCCCCGTAAGGCCCACCGGTCAGCACGGCGATGTCGACTCCGTAAACATCGAGGTGCTTCTCAATCGCCATCTCCGGACTGGTCGCGGGATTGACCCCCGGCGGGGCCGCCGCCCAGAGATCGTGCCGGGCTCCATGGCCGGGGATGTTCGTGTAATTATAGCGCGGCATCATGTCGCCGAAATCCCCGATGTATTCGACATAGTGCCGGGGCAAATAGGGGAACAAGTCCTTCACGTCCGGCAGGAGCTGATGGACGTCACAATCGATCAAGCGAAGCTGGTGCGGAGTAGCCATGGGTCGGCAGGGATATCTCATGCCAGACGGTTCTCTCCTTTTCAACAATCTCCGGCAATTGGTCACATTATTTGACCGCAAGCCCGAGGTAGCCTAACGCCACCCCTGTCCGGCACCTTACTGCGCAGGTCGGCGCCGGCGCCGGTTTCCCCTCCCCGTCTCTATGAGCACCCCTCCGTTTCCCCATTTCTCTCTCGCTGGTCAAACCATCCTCCTCACCGGCGGGGCCGGTCTCTACGGCCGGGGTCTCGCGGCCCATCTCGCCCAGTCCGGCGCCACGCTCCTGCTTGCATCGCGCAACGTCGCGGCCCTCGAGGAAGTCGCTCGCGAAGAGCGTGCCCTCGGCCACGCGGTGCACGTGCTGCCTCTCGATCAGGCGGAGGAGTCGTCCATCCTCAGTCTGCGCGACCGCGTGCAGGAGGAGTTCGGCCCCCTCGACGGACTGATCAACAACGCCGTGTCCCGGCCGATGAAATCTCCCGATGCTCCCCTCGCCGACTGGGAATCCTCCATGCAGACCAACGCGACCGGTCTGTTTGCCCTCACGCGGGCCTTTGGCGATCTCATGGCCGAGCAGGGGCGCGGGAGCATCGTGAACATCGGTTCGATTCAAGGCATGGTGGGCCCTGACCTCTCGCTCTACGAGGGTCTCAACATGGAGGTCATCCCCGACTACTTTTTCCACAAGGCGGGCATGATCAACCTCACCCGATTCTTCGCGGCCCACTACGGTCCGCGCGGCGTGCGAGTGAATTGCCTTTCGCCCGGCGGCTTCTTCAGCGGTCAGAATCCCGCCTTCGTCGAACGTTACCAACGCGCCACATTTCTCCGGCGCATGGCCGATCAGCACGACCTCGGCGGTCCGGTCGTTTTTCTTCTCAGCGACGCCGCCCGTTACGTGACCGGCGTCAATCTGCCCGTCGATGGCGGCTACACCGCGCACTGATCGGCCACCCAGCCCCTTCCCCTCCTCCAAACCGATCCCCCCTCTCTCATGAAAGCCGCCCTCCTCGGACTCTCCCATCCTCATTCGGAGGTTCTCTTCACCACGCTGGAAAATCTGCCCGAGATCACCGAGATCACGCTCTGGGACGCGGACCCGGAAGTCGTCGCCCACACGCCGTTGGCCGGGCGGTCCAAAGTCGGGGCCCTCACGGTTCACCTAGAGACCCTGCTCGCCGATCCCGAGCTCCGGTTCGCGATTGTCTGCGCGCGTCACGATCTCTCCGCCGCACTCTGCCTGCGCGTGGTTCAAGCCGGGAAACACTTACTCGCCGAGAAGCCCGTTGGATTCAACGCCGCGCAGATCCGCGAAGTTCAACAAGCGGCCGATCGCTCCGGTGTCGTTGCGAGCGTGCTCTACGCCCGCCGGGCGCATCCTTGCATGGTCGCCGCGCGCGAGCTCCTGCAGTCGGGCGCGCTCGGCCCTCTCTACTCGCTCGAGTGTCGCTTCCTCACCACGCAGGTGAAGTTCCGCAACCCCGAGTCTTGGCTCTTTCGCCGTGATCACTCTGGCGGCGGCATCTTGCTCTGGCTCGGTTGCCACTGCCTCGACCTTCTGCAACACGTGGCCGGCGATGACATCGTCGAGGTCGCCGCCATGCAGGCCACGCGTTCCGGCGAAGCCATCGACGTCGAAGACGTTGCGGTGCTCTCGTTGCGCTTCCGCTCGGGGGCGATCGGCTCCTTCCACGCCGGCTACACGCTGGCTTACAGCGGAGCGGGCTACGTGAATCAAAAGGGTTACGATTCCTATCTGGGTTTCAACGGGCACCACGGCCGCGTCGTCTGGCCCGACCTCGAACCTCGCCTGCAAATCGAGAGCCCGGTCGCCGATGGGGCGTCGCCGATTCGCGAGCAAACCTTCACCCTCGCGCCCTCGACCTCCTACGGCGGCTCCTACGGCGAAGGTTTCTTCCGGCAGTTTATCGCCGCGACCCAAGGGACCTCCGCGCCGCCGACCACGCTCGCCGATGCGCTCCAAACCGCCCGCCTGATCGAAGCCGCCGCGGAGTCCTCACGCACCGGGCGCTTCATTAAGATCGAGCGGTGAACGGCAGCAGACCGACGACGTGCTGCGCGATTGCCAGTGACGCGGTCGCCGCCGGACTCGGAGCGTTCAACACGTGCAGGGCGCCCTCGCGCTCCTCGATCCAAAAATCCTGAATCAACGTCCCATCGCGATGCATCGCCTGCGCTCGCACCCCCGCGCCGCCAGGCAGCAGATCGGACGGCGCCAGATCGGGCACCAGCCGCTGCAGCGATCGGCAGGCCAACCGCCGACTGAGTGAACGGGCGATCTCCTCGCTGCTTAGCGCCGGATATTTTTTCAAGAACCGCCACAGACCCGCGAAACCCAGCGCGTCCATCGTATCGCGCAGCGAGACATCGCGCCACGAGTAGCCCTCCCTCGCCAATGCCAACACCGCGTTGGGGCCCGCCTCGACCCCGCCGTGAATCATCCGCGTGAAATGCCGTCCGAGAAACGGGAAGCGCGCATCCGGCACCGGATAGACGAGGTGGCGCACCAAGTGGCGGGCCGACTCTTTTATCAAAAAATACTCACCGCGAAACGGCACGATCCTCACCTCGCGGGCCACTCCCGCCAGCTCGGCGACTCGATCCGAGAACAATCCCGCGCAGTTCACGAGGTAGTCCGCCGCCTGCTCCCCGTTTTCTCCCGCACAGATCCATTCCGCGCCGTGCCGCTCGATCCGCGTGACCGGCATGCCCGTCCGCACGATTCCGCCCGCCGCTTCAATCTCGCGGCGCAACGCCACGCACACCGCCCGGTAGTCGACGATCCCCTCCTCGGGAACGTGCAAGGCCGCCACGCCCGCGACGTGGGGTTCGATCTCCTGCCAAGTGTCCGGTGTTAGTTGCCGCAAGTCGCGCAGCCCGTTGCGCCGTCCGCGGTCCTCCAAGGTCCGCAACGCCGGCACCTCCGACTCCGATGTCGCGACCACGATCTTGCCACAGATCTCGTGCGCGATCCCCTGCTCTTGGCAATACGCCGTCATCATCCGAATCCCCTGCACGGCCAACCGGGCCTTGAGTGATCCCGGCTGATAATGGAGCCCCGAGTGCAGCACGCCGCTGTTGTGCGAGCTTTGATGCTGCCCCACGTCATCCTCTTTTTCCCACAACGTCACCTCCGCCGAGGGCACTCGCGAAAGAAGCTCACGCGCCACCGCCAAGCCGACGATCCCTCCGCCGATGACGACGATCCGCCGCTTCATTTCCCCGCACCGGGAAAGATCCAGCGCTTCTCCGCCGACGATTGGAGCATCGCTACACAGGCCTCGACGCCCGCTCGGCCATCGGCGCCCTGGCCGATCTTACTCGGTCGTCCCTCAATCAGGTCGATGAAGGCCGCCATCTGGTCGGCGTAAGCTTTCATCCGCACATCGCCGAACGCCGCGTTTGAGTCTTCATGATTGATTGGTGGTTGGGTGGAGATAACACTCCAGCCCTCTTCGTTGGACAACTTGAGTTGGTCCGTCGGATCGAGATCGAGCAGCCCCTTGGTGCCCATGATCCGAAAGCGGAAATCCTCGCGCGGAAACGACGCCGTCGGCAGCGCGCGACTCGAGAACAAAGAGCAGAGGGTGCCACTCGAGAGCTCGAAGAGACTCATCGTCGTGTCCTCCACCTCAATCTCCGGGAGAAAAGTTCGGCAGAACGCCGTGATGGTCACGACCTCGCCGCCGGTAAACCAACGCACCAAATCGACCGCGTGCGGTGCGCTATTGAGGAGGTGCCCGACACTTGCCGGATCATTCCACCACGCCCAATTGCCGCCGAATCCTCCCGCCTTGATCACCCCCGCAAACATCGGCATCGAGATTTGCACCGTCTGCAACTGACCGATCACTCCCGCCCGAATCAATTCGCAGGCTTTCACGTTGTTGGTGCGGAAGCGCTGCTGATAGCCCACCCCGAGCGCGCGGCCATGTTTCGCCGCGCCGGCGATCATTTGGTCACAGTCCGCCACGGTCGTCGCGAGAGGTTTCTCCACCAGCACGTGCTTGCCCTGCGCTAGCGCCGCCAACGTTTCTTCCACGTGCAAATGGTGGGGAGTCGTCACGACAATCGCATCGATGTCTGGGCGCGCGAGCAGCGTCGCCTTATCGGCTTCAAACGCCATCCCGTAACGCTCCGCCAAACCGGGTGCCCGGCTGCCACCGTGCACCGCGACGAGCTCGGCGTTCGGCAGACGACGGATCGCTTCAGCGTGGGTCCGGCCCATAAAGCCGGAACCGAGAATTCCAAATCGGATGGTTTTCATAAAGTGGGGGGCTCGGACCACGGCGCCAACACTGGCGGGGTCACGGCTAGCTCAGCAGCGAGGGTGGTGAGTTGCGACCAAAGTTTTGCCGGCAACGGGATTCCTTCCTTGGCACGAAGCTGGTGGCAGCGCCACTCCGGCTCGCCCGCGAGGAGCACTTCCTCATACCCTTCCGCCGGCTCAGCCGCTTTGACGAGCCGGCCCAGCCGAGCCACGCGGGTTTCAAATTCGCCCGGAGCCAAAAACTTTGCGGGATCGATCGCGATGAACGTGTGGCTGACCCCAATCGGGTCTCCGCCCGTGCGGTAAATGGGCAGCTCGGTCGTCATCGCGCCGCCACTCAACCCGGCGCAGAGGATCTCGATCATCATCGCCAATCCGGTTCCCTTGTAGCCGCCAAACGGCGTCGGGTTTCCCCGCAGAGCCTCGGCGGGATCGCTCGTCGGTTTCCCTTCCGCATCAAGAAACCCCCACGACAACGGGATCGTTGGTTCGCCGCGGTGCACCGCATTCGTGAGCTTGCCGAGGGCGACCGTCGTCGTCGCCATGTCGAGGATCCACCGCGCCCCCTCGCCGTGATTTGGCACGGCCACGCAAAACGGATTGGTCCCAAAGATCGCCGTCTTGCCCTGCCATGGGGCCACCGCCGGACAAGCATTGCTCATCACGATTGCGATCAAGCCCGCGCTCGCCAATTTTTCGCCCCACCAGGCGCCGGCCCCAAAGTGGTTGGAATGACTCGTCACCACGCCCGCCACCCCGAGAGTCTGCGCGATCCGAATCGCATGGTCAGTGCAACGGTCGGCCACGACCTGCCCCAACCCGTTTTCGCCGTGGTAGCGCAGGCACACTCCATCCTCGCGCTCAACATGACCCGCCGCGGCGACCTGCACTCCGCCCGCCCGAATCTGCTGAAGATACGTTGCCAACATCTGCACGCCGTGGGAATCCACGCCCCGCAGGTTCGCCTCGACCAGTGAGTCGGCCACCAGCACGGCAAACGGCCCGGGGGTCTGCGACGCCACCAGCAGGTCGCGACAGAAATCGCGGAGCGGTTGCGCCTCACATTTCCCGGCGACAAACGAAACGGCAGAAGACGAAGATTCAGGGGGCATGAAGGGGAAGGGGAAGATCGCGGGAAGGCACTCCGCAAAAAGCAATGGCTTCCTTCTGAAGGCCTCCCGCGGTTCTTCAATGTCTGTCAATTGGTCACATCGTATGACCGGAAGCCTGGGGTAGTGTCACGGGAGCAATCCTCCAGAGTGAACTCCGTTCGGCCTCCGGGTCGTCGCCCCTCCCCCTCCCTTCCAAAATCCTATGCGCTCCTCCCTCGTCCGCTCTCGCTTTCGCAATCAGCAAGTCGCCCGCATGCTTTGCATGTATTATCCCACGACCATGCTGCCCGCCCACGCCGCGAAGGCCGGCTACCACGCCGTCTGGCTCGACGCCGAACACAACACGTGGGATCGGCGCGAACTGCAGCGGATGATCGCACTCCATCATCTCGCCAACATCGACTGCATCGTGCGCACCGGTTCGCGCAATCCCAACGACCTCTACCATCTCCTCGAAGACGGCGCGACGGGCCTGATGATTCCGTTGGTGAACACCGGCGAGGACGCCGCCGCCCTCGCCGCCGCCGTCAAATTCCCGCCGCTCGGTCAGCGCGGACTCGACGGGGCCAGCCTCGACAACAATTTCTACCTCGACGGCACCGTCGACTACCCGACGACGGCCAACCGCGAAACCGTCCTCATCGTCCAAATCGAATCGCCCGAGGCCATCGCCAACGTCGACGCGATCGCGGGCACCCCCGGAGTTGACGGATTGTTCCTCGGCCCCGGCGACATCTCCCTCCGCTTCGGCTGCGCGATGGATTGGAGCGACCCGCAAATGACCGCCGCCGAAGACGCCGTCGCGGCGGCGGCCGCGAAACACGGCATCGCGTGGGGCCGCCCGGGCGGCAACGCAGAGCAGATCAAGCGCATCGCCAGCAAGGGCGGGCAGCTGATCGCCACTGGCAGTGATTTCGGCGCCGTGATGACGTCACTCCCGGTCTGGGCGAAAACCCTCGACGACGCCCTCGCCTCCGATTGAATCTGCCATCCATCGCCTCGCCCAATACCTCCGTCCGCCCAGCCCGACCATGGCTCCGCGGTTTGATCGCCATCTTCGCGAGTCTCTTCGCCGCGAGCCCCGTCATGAGTGACGACGTGCCCAACGCGGAGAGCGCTCTCGCTCGACTCCGCGCCTGCATCGCCGACACCGAGCACCCGCTCACTTGGGTGCTCACCGGCGACTCCATCACCCACGGGGCCAAGTGGCTCGGGCTCGAACGCTCGTATCCTGAGTTGATCCAAGAGCACCTGCGGTGGAATCTCGCTCGCTACCGCGATTTCATCATCAACACCGGCATCTCCGGCGAGAAGAGCGGCGGCTTGCTCGCCGACTTCGACTGGCGGGCGCTGCGCTTTCGTCCCGACGTCGTTTCCATCATGATCGGGATGAACAACGCCGGGGCGGGCCCCGACGGTCGCGAAACCTTTGCCGACCAACTGCGCGAAATGGTGCAGAAAATTCGCGCAATCGGGGCCATCCCCATTTTGCATCGCACCAATCCTATCGATGAGGAAAACCCCGGCAGTTTTTCCCGGAGCGACCTTGCCGCCTACAATGAAGTGATCGCGGACGTCGCCCGATCGACCGGGACCATTCTCATCGATCATTGGACCCGGTGGCGGGAAGATCGCCCGACCCTTCCCCTGCTTCGCGAGTGGTTGGCCGATCCGATTCATCCCAACGGGTTCGGACACCGAGCCTTCGCTCGCGAATTCTTCAACACCTTGGGCTACGACTACGCGCCACCGCAGCTGCCTTGAGCCGCCTTGCCGGTCTCAGTAGTCTCCGCGGTCGGCGACTTCCGACATTTCCGCCCAGCGGGTCCACTCGATCGCCATCGCCGCCACCCGAGCGGGATCGGCCCTCGCGAGGTCAACCATCTCACTGCGGTCGGTGGCGAGATCATAGAGCTCCCAGCGTCGATCGCTGGCACCCCAAACGAGCTTCCATTGGCCGTCGCGCACGGCGCGACTTCCCATCAACGCCCAGCACATCATTTCGGTTCGCGGGGTCGCCTGCTCGCCTACAAACACCGGTAACAAGCTGCGGCCCTCCAGCGGCACGACGTCGCGGCCCTGCGCCACCGTTTGATAGTCGATCCCACCCAACTCCAAAAACGTCGGCATGAAATCGACCACATGCCCCACCTCTGCGGTGATGTGCCCCGCAGCCACCTTTCCCGGCCACCGCACAATCATCGGCGTGCAGAACCCACCCTCGTAATTCCATCCTTTGTAGCGTCGAAACGGTGCGTTCTGCGCCCAGCCCCAGGCCGGGCCGACAAATTCATAACCGTCCTTGTCGCCGGTGGGGATGTCCCGATTGAAGGCGAGATACTCATCCATCTTCCCCGCTTCGGGCAGACTAGCGCAGCCGCCGTTGTCCGAGATGAAAATGATTAGGGTGTTTTCGGCTTGGCCCGTTTCCTCGAGCGCTGCGAGCACGCGACCGATTCCTTGGTCCATGCGGTCAACCATCGCCGCATAAACTTCCATGCGCCGCTCTTCCCGCTCCCGCGTCTCCTCGTCGAGGTCCTCCCACCGAGGAATCTCGTAATCGTAGCGAAAGGGTCCCGTCTTCTCGTCCGCGGTTGAGAGCTTAGTCACAGCCGGATCGATGATGCCGAGCTCGATCTGTCGTTGGAAGCGAGCCTCGCGCAGCTTCCGGTAGCCGTCGCGATACTTGCCCCGATAGCGGGCGATATCCTCCGGCGGCGCGTGCAGGGGAAAGTGCGGAGCGGTGTAGCACAGGTTGATAAAAAACGGCTGGCCCGTCTTCGTCGCGTTTCGAATCCGCTCCACCGCGTGGGCCGAAAACGCATCGGTCGTGTAGAACCCCTCCGGAAACTCCGTGATCAACGTCTCGTTGTGGGCGAAGGGTCGGTTGGCCCCGTTGCCCCCGTAGAACTGCGGGTCGGGAATCGTCGGATCAAAGAAATTACAGGCGCCGCTGAGCACGCCGTAGTAATCATCAAAGCCACGATCAATCGGCCGCTGCGGAGCCTCGCTGCCTAAGTGCCATTTGCCGATCAGGCTGGTCTCGTAGCCCGCCGCCTTCAGCGCCTCGCCCAGCGTCACCATGTTCGGACGCAGCATCCCGTCGAGGCCAGCGCGTTGCCGCGGGGACGCTCCTGTATAAACCGATGCCCGCGTCGTCACGCAGACTGCGTTATTGTAGAATTGAGTAAACCGCGTGCCTTCCTGCGCCAACCGATCGAGGTGCGGCGTGCTAATCTCGCCGCCATACGAACCGAGGTCGGAGTAGCCCAGATCGTCCGCGATGATCAACAGGATGTTGGGCCGCTCCACCTGCGCCGAGACCGCGCCCGCCACCGCCAAGGCCAACGCGGCCAGCAGGCTAGATCTCCATGATTGGGGTGCGCGCATGACGGGAACGAAAAAGAATAAAAATCGGCTGGCTCAGGGTGCGAACCGATACGCGTAGACCTCAGCATCGTTGAGCACGAAGCGCAACCGCACCGGGCGACCGGCGAGGGCGCTCACGTCCGAGCCTTGTTGCCAGCGGATCGCGCGCTCGATCGTGTCGCCAAACAACGGCTCGCAGTCCGCCAGTGCAAATCCGAGTAGAGGATTCCCGTCGAGATCTTGGATCTCCACGCGGACACTGCCGGCCGCCGACGTGGCGAAGTTCAGCGCGAGCGTTTTCCCCGCAAACGTGATCGGCTTCGTCAGCAGTTCGCCGCCGTCGGCCCCCGCTTCCACCGAGACAAAACCGTCGAGGCGCAAGGTGTAGCGGCGCAGCGCACTGCCTGGAGCGGTCCAGTAGCTTTCGCCTGCGTAAAGGGAGAGTTCGTTCGGGGCGCCCGCGAGGTCCGACTTCGTTTCCACCGCGTGCCAGCCGAGGTATTGATGGCCGTAGTTCCACGTGCCCTCTCGCTCGATGCCCGGAGGAAGAAACGCTTCGTTCCACCGCTTAAAATTCACGCCGTCGCGGCTCGCCATCAGCAGCCCTTCGGTAATCGCAGCGCCATAACGTTCGTGCGCCGAAGCGCGCTCTAGCCGTGGGCCCAAATCCGGCAGGGCGCGCAGCGACGCGGGCCATTGCGCCACCAACTCAGCGGGTGTCGCCGTGCGCTCGCCCACGTGCGGAGCATCGCCGCGGTCGAGATGACCCCGCTCGCGGTAGCGCGTCGGAAAGCCGATGAAGAGATGCGGCGCCCGTTCGTAGGGCTTGATCTGATTCGTATAAAGATGCTCCCGGGGCGAATCGCCGAAATCGAGGTCAGCTTGATTTTCCCAATGGATAAAATCCTTCGAGGTTGCCGTGCGAATCGACCGCACCCCCGCAAAAGGTTTCTCTGGCGTGCCGGCATCGAAGAACCTCCAGTAGGCCCGATACTCACCCCGCTCGTCGTCCCAGAAGGCCAGATTCTGCGAGTCGAAGGCTCCGTCGACGATGATCGGTCGGTCGACGAGCGGCGACCAATGCAGTCCGTCGGCTGACTTGAAGGCGAGCAACCCACGCGGTTCGCGGGAGCGCAGGATCGCTTTGTAGCGCGCATCGGCTGGCGCGTCCGGATTGGAGTCTTTAAACACCGCCGGGTGCCCCGCATCGGCATCCAAACTTCCGACCTTCCCGGTCACCATGACGATGTTGTTGTCGGTCGAGCCATTGAACTCGTGCAACCCGAGGTTCGGCTTGCGCCAATGAATGCCATCGTCGCTCTCGGCGTAAGCGCAGAACAGTGGGTGGACCTCAGCCTGGTTCTTCGGATCAGCCTCGTGCATCGGACTGATCTGGTAGGCCTTGTAATACATGCGGTAGATGTCCCCATCCTTGAAGATGCTGTGATAACCACTGCCGGTGCCCTCCCACGGCGCGTCGTGCACCAAAGCCAGCTCGCGAATCGTCGGATGATGCAGGCGGAGTCTGGCCCCGCCGCTCAGGCTTTCAACCAACGCCTGATCAACAAAGAGCTCGCGACGACCACCGATCTCGGTGACCTCGGCCGAGGCCCACAACCACGACGGAGTGAGCATCGCTGCCATCAGGATCAAGCGTTGCGAAGAGCGGAGGCGAAAGGACCAGGTTTTCATCGGCGGTAAGACGGTCGGGGATTTTAGGGTTCAAACTTAAGGGAGTAGAGATCGGCGTCGCTCATCACCATGCGGAGCCGGATGACCCGGCCCGCCAAGTCGCCGACTTCGCTGCGATCCGCCCACGTGACGGTGCGATCAAGGGTGTCGCCAAACAGTTCATCGCAGTCGGCGAGCGAATAGCCCGGGATCGGTTGGCCCACTTCATCCTGGATTTCGACGCGAATCGAACCGGCAGCAGAAGTGGCGAAATTCAGACTGAGGTGGTTGCCCGCAAAGCGCAGCGGCTTACTCACCCATTCGCCCGGCGACCGCTTGGCGTGGAGGGAGACAAAGCCATCGATCCGAATCGTGTTGCGGCGCAGACGGGTCGGCCCCTTCCAGTGATCGTCGTGCGTGTAGAGCGTCAGCTCCGGTTCCGCCGTGGGATCCTCGGCAGGAGTTTCTAGCAGGCCGATGGCGACAAAGCCGTCGCCATACACCCAGCCATCGCGCCGCTCCGGACCGGGACGGATGAACGCCTCCCCCCACCGGTGAAACGTGCTCCCGTCGCGACTCGTCATGAACGCACTATCGGTCAACACGGTGCCGTAGCGGGGACTGAATTTCATCCGCGCCTCGCGGTGCTCGGCATCGGGCAGATCCCGCATCGCCGCCGCACTGTAAGGACGGTCGATGTAGCGCGCGGGGAAACCGAGAAAGAGGTGCGGCGCCCGCGCGTAAGGCCGGATCCCGTTGATGTAGAGCGCCTCGTCGGGCGAGTCGCCGTAATCGAGCGGGCGCGGCTCCGACCAGTTGCGAAAGTCCGGCGACGTCGCGACGAGGACGTCGCGAATGCCTGTCTTCGTGTCGGTCGTCGGTTGGCCATCGGGTCCGTGAAAATCGCGAATGTAACACCAGTAGTGTTTTCGCACGGGGTCCCAAAACGCGTTGTTCTGCGTGTCGAATTTCCCGCGGGTGATGATCGGTTCGGGCTGCAGGTAGTCCCAATGAATACCATCGGCCGACTTGAGCGCGACGAGGCCGCCTCGTCCCGAGGACACCGCCTTGTAGAGTTCGTCGGGCGGGCAGTCCGGATTCGGATCCTTGAACGGCACGAAATTATCGAGGTCGGGTGCCTCCCAGAGGATGTTGTTGTGCTTCGAGCCATTGAAG